>Ga0182010_10000533_pt1 | contig 21580 bp, 18 predicted proteins | sample 611E1MmetaG_FD_120488 | JGI IMG/M metagenome (GOLD analysis project Ga0182010, IMG submission 120488) | Permafrost microbial communities from Stordalen Mire, Sweden - 611E1M metaG | ecosystem: Environmental > Terrestrial > Soil > Wetlands > Permafrost | place: Sweden: Stordalen | collected... | reverse complement strand
GGTCCTTCAACGAGAACCACATTCTCGCCATGAGCGAGGCGATCTGCCGGCATCGGCGAAGCCGGGGCATCGACGGGCCACTCTTCATCGGCAAGGACAGTCACGCCCTGTCCGAGCCGGCGACCCGCTCCGCCATCGAAGTGCTCGTCGCCAACGGCGTTTCGGTCATGGTCGACAGCGCGGACGGCCTCACGCCCACGCCATCCATCTCGTACGCCATCCTCACCCATAACCGGGGCCGGCACGACGGCCTGTCCGACGGCATCGTCGTAACGCCTTCGCACAACCCGCCCGAGGACGGCGGCTTCAAGTACAACCCGCCCAACGGCGGTCCGGCCGACACCGACGTGACGGACTCGATTCAGGACGAAGCGAACGAGCTGCTGCGCGCCGGCCTGGCGGGCGTGAAGCGAATCGCCTACGACAAAGCCATCGGACAGGCGGGCCGGTACGACTTCACCGGCGTGTACGTGGCCGATCTGGCCGGTGTCCTCGACATGGAGGCAATCCGGGCCTCCGGCCTGAAGCTTGGGGTCGATCCGCTCGGCGGGGCGAGCGTCGGCTACTGGGCGGCGATCCGCGACCGCTACCACCTGGACCTCACCGTCACCAACGAAGTGGTCGATCCGCAGTTCGCGTTCATGACCGTGGACTGGGACGGCCGCATTCGAATGGACCCCTCGTCGCCGTACGCCATGGCCCGACTGGTCGCGCTGAAGGACCGCTTCGACATCGCCTTCGCGAACGACACCGACGCCGACCGCCACGGGATCGTGGCCGGAGCGGCGGGGCTCATGAACCCCAACCATTTCCTCTCGGCCGCCGTCGAGTATCTGTATCGAAACCGCGACTGGCGGCCCGACGTGGCGGTCGGCAAGACCCTCGTCTCCACGAGCATGATCGACCGCGTCGCCGCCGAGCTGGGGCGCAGGCTGCTCGAGGTTCCGGTGGGCTTCAAGTGGTTCGTGGATGGGCTCTTCGACGGGTCTCTCGGGTTCGGCGGCGAGGAGAGCGCCGGCGCATCGTTCCTGCGCCGCGACGGCACCGTCTGGACGACCGATAAGGACGGGCTGATCGCCTGCCTGCTCGCGGCGGAACTCACGGCTCGGAGCGGCCACAATCCGGCCGTCGCCTACGACCAGCTGACGGCCAGGTACGGGGCGCCGGCCTATCGCCGCGTCGATGCCCCGGCGACGCGAGAGCAGAAGGCGTTGCTGTCGAAGCTGTCGCCGGAACGGATCACGGCCTCGGAGCTGGCCGGCGAGCTGATCACGTCGGTGCTCACCCGGGCCCCCGGCAACGGCGCGCCGATCGGCGGCGTCAAAGTATCGACGGAGCACGGCTGGTTCGCGGCCCGCCCGTCCGGGACCGAGGACGTCTACAAGATCTACGCCGAGAGCTTCCTCGGGGAAGAGCATCTGCAGCGGATAGTCAGCCAGGCGCAGCTGGTCGTTGCCGACGCACTTGGGGCAACCAAGCGGGCCGGCGCAAGCTAAGATCTGGGGTCCTGGGCGTTGCGGGCCGGCACCGCGACAATTGCGACCCAGCTGCTGCTGCTGCTGCTGATCCAACTACACGCCGTGAGGTGCGACCAGGCAACACCCCGTATCTGTACCGGAGGACCACTCACCTCAGCCAAAAGTACCGTCGGGATAACCCGTAAGGCGACGCTTGACGCGCCGACAGGCTCGTCTAAGGTGATTTCGCACACGGTCCCCAAACAAGAGTGAACTGTGGATCAGCCAGATCGTCAGCGCCAGAACGGACCAGCCGCCACAGGCCCGAGCCAGGCGGTTGCTTCTCTGAATCGCGAGTTCATGAACGTCCTCGTCAACGAGGAAGCCGCCAGCATCGGCCGGGCCATCGCCCAGATCGTCCGCGGTGACGGCTGGCTTGAGGCCAAGGCATCGGCCGTGCTGGTCGACGCCATTGCCGAATGGCTCGGCCGCGACGCCGTGCAGACGGTCGGTTTTTTCGCCAACGGGACGGGGCCGGTGGAAGTCGTCGCCAGAATCGGCAACTACTACATCACCGGGCACGGCATCGAGAGCGAGAGCGACGTGACGGTCAACTGCTGCGAGCGCCATCGCGCCCGGTTCAGCCAGTCGAGGGTGGACGACTACGACATCAAGTCGGCGAACAGCAGGTTCAACTGGGGAACTCCGCTGACCCAGCGCGCCGCGGATCGCCTGGCCGGGCTCTTGAAGGAAGAAGTGGACCCGGAAGTCGCGCTGATGGTGCTGGGCTTCTGAGCCGGCCGAGCGCCGGCCAAAGGCGGGCTTGAAGCTCCAGGACATGCTCCCATTCGTGTTCGAGAGTCCGTCGTAGCATGCGCCGCGCCGTGCGCGGGGGTCTGCCCTCCCGCTCGACGAGACGGGCAAGTTCCTCAACGCTCATGGTTCGTTGTCGGCGCTTTCGATCGCGGCGATCGCGGCCGAGTACCCGGGGAGCGCCCCCAGCGTGGAGCTGACGTAGGACCACTCCGAGCCGGCGACGTGCGAGAGGATCGCTGCAGCCGAACGGCCGCCGGAGGCCGGGGCTTCGCCAAGGGGCCGGGTCTGCGCTCACGCCGCGGCGACAAGCTCCTCGCGAGACCACTCCGCCCAGCGGAGCTGGCGGTTGGCCTCTTCCTGCGTGAGCGGCTCGCGGTCCGTGACGAAGACCTGCTGCCCAAACCCCAGGAGCTTGCGCTCGATGACATGCTCGGCGATCTGGAGCTCGATTGGCTCCGGGTCCGGCGAGTCGTCGCCGTGCCGGCGCAGGAAATCGAGGCGCCCGCGAATCGCCTCGCGGGTGTTCTCGATCGCCTGCTCGCTCGCCGGCCCGAAGGCCACACAGCCGGGCAAGCCCGGCACGTAGACCCAGGTCCGCTTGTGCTGCGGCCCCGATTCCAGATAGAGGTCGAACCGCATGTGGCTAGATCCCGAGCGCCTTCTCGGGCGTTACGTACTCGAGACCGTGGGCCCGGGCGACGGCGTCGTAGGTCACGTGTCCGCAGCAGACGTTGAGCCCGTCGCGCAGATGGCAATCGTCCGTCAGCGCCTTCTGCCAGCCCTTGTCCGCAAGGGCAAGCGTGAACGGCAGAGTGGCATTGTTCAGAGCGAACGTGGAAGTTCGCGCGACCGCTCCCGGCATGTTGGTCACGCAGTAGTGCACAACGTCGTCCACGACGTACGTCGGGTGGGAGTGAGTCGTGGGCCGCGACGTCTCGAAGCAGCCGCCCTGATCGATCGAGACGTCGACGACCACGGAACCGCGCTTCATGGCCCGGACCATGTCGCGCGTCACCAGCCGCGGCGCCGTGCCGCCGGGCAGCAGTACCGCGCCGATCACGAGGTCCGCGCCCAGCACGCTCTCCTCGATGACATCCACGGTCGCGTAGCGGGTTTTCAGGGCCGGCGCGAATGCCAGGTCGAGCTCCTTGAGCCGCGGCAGCGATCTGTCGATCACCGTCACGTCCGCCTCGAGGCCAAGGGCCATTCGCAGCGCGTTCATCCCAACGACGCCACCGCCGAGGACCACCACCTTGGCGGGCGGCACGCCCGGGACGCCGCCCAACAGCACGCCGCGCCCGCCCGCCTCCTTCTCGAGAGCGTGGGCGCCCGCCTGTATCGACATCCGGCCGGCGACCTCGCTCATCGGGGCGAGCAGCGGCAAGCCGCCTCGCTCGTCCGTGACCGTCTCGTAGGCAATGGCTACGCAGCCCGCCTTCAGCAGGCCCTGCGTCTGCGTCGCGTCGGGGGCGAGGTGCAGATATGTGAACAGGATCTGGCCCTCGCGCAGCATCGCGATCTCTTGCGGCTGTGGCTCCTTGACCTTCACCACGAGGTCGGCGCGAGCGAACACCTCCGCGGCCTCGGGCACGATCTCCGCGCCGGATGCCTGATACCGATCGTCGTCGAGATCGATCACCGCGCCGGCGCCCGCCTGGACGATGACCTTGTGACCGTGGGAGACGAGCTCTCGGACGGCGCTCGGCGTCAGACCGACGCGGAACTCGTTGTCCTTGATCTCGCGGGGCACACCGACAAGCATCTCGACCTCTCCGGGCGATCCCGCCACTCCGTGTGGGACCCCAGGGGGCGCGTCTGGTGCGCGTCGTTCGAGCCGCGCTCCTGCCAGTGCCGACCGCGGACGGATACGCCCGCGGTCGTGGGAAAGCGTGCGAGCGCTGGCTCACCTGGGAGCCTTTGCCAGCATTCTCTCACTTGCCGCCGAACCTGCCCGCCAGCGGCCCACGGCACCGAAACGGGGCGGCGATCGTTGAGCCAGTTTCAGGACATCGGCCGATACGGCAGGTAGTCCGGGTACCACATGGCCGAATCGACCGCGTCGAAGACCTCGTCGTCTCGATACAGGCGACCGACTCCGCAGTCGCGGCTCTGGCACACGACCTTGGCCGCGATCTCGCGCGAAACCCGCCGCAGATCCGAAACGGCCGGATAGAGCGCGCCCACGGCCAGCCGGTCGGGCGCGACCATCTCGGCCAGGGTTCGGGCCGCGAGAAGGAACATCTCGTCCGTGATCTCGCGGGCCTCGGCGACGATCGCTCCGAGACCCAGACCGGGGAAGATGAACACGTTGTTGGCCTGGCCGATGACGTGATCGGCGCCGTTGACCCTGACTGGCTCGAATGGGCTGCCGGTAGCGATGAGCGCCCGGCCGTCGGTCCAGGCCAGGATGTCGGCGGGGATTGCCTCCGTCTTGGCCGTCGGGTTCGAGAGCGGGAAGATGACTGGGCGCTCGGCATGGGCGGCCATCTCCCGGATCGCCGCTTCGGTGAAGGCGCCCGACACGCCGCTCGTGCCGATGAGAATCGTCGGCTTCACTTTGGCGATCACGGCGGCGAGGTCCAGTCGATCGGTCGGCGACAAGCCCGCGAAGCCGTAGGAGCTCAGCTCGGCGCCGGTGAGGGCGAACTCGCGCTTGTCGTCGTCAAGCTGGTCGCGATCGAGGAAGACCAGACCCTTCGTATCGACGGTGACGATCGCCCGTTTCGCGCTCGCGGCATCCAGGCCCTCGGCCATCATCGCCGCGCGCACGGTGCGAGCGATACCGGTCCCTGCGGCGCCTGCGCCCAGGAAGGCAAATCGCTGTTCGCTCAGCGGCCGGCCCACCGCCCGCACGGCGGCCAGGATGCCGGCCAACACGACGGCTCCCGTGCCCTGGATATCGTCGTTGAAACTGGTGACGCGATGGCGGTAGCGGTCCAGTATCCGGATGGCGTTGTGCTGCTTGAAGTCTTCCCACTGCAGGACGGCGTGCGGGCAGACGTCCAGGATCGCGCCCACGAAGGCCTCGAGGAAGTCGTCGTACTCGGCCCCGCGCAGGCGGCGCTGGCGGAAGCCCACGTATGCCGGATCGGCGAGAAGATCCTCGTTGTCCGTGCCGACATCCAGCGAGACGGGCAGGGTATGGGCGGGGTAGATGCCCGCGCCGGCGGTGTAGAGGGCGAGCTTGCCGACGGGGATGCCCATGCCGCCCGCGCCCTGATCGCCCAAACCGAGGATCCGCTCGTTGTCCGTGGCGACAATCAGGCGGACGTCGTCGACGCCCACGCTGCTCGAGGAGGATTCGGGCCGGGCGTTGCGGAGCAGATCCGGGATGCGGTCCTTGTCGGCGGGGGTGATCCACAGGCCCCGAGGTCGCCGCATGATGTGGCTGAAGGTCTGGCAGGCGCGGCCGACCGTCGGCGTGTAGACAATCGGCAGGAATTCTTCGAGGTTCTCGATCAGGACCCGATAGAAGAGCGTCTCGTTGCGGTCCTGCAGCGACGAGAGCCCGATGAAGCGCTCGAGATCGTCGCTCTTTCGCCGGATGTGCTCGAGCTCGAGGCAGACCTGCTCGTCGATCGTGGCCACCCGCGGTGGCAGCAAGCCGCGCAGGCCGAAAATGTCCCGTTCGGCCTCGTCGAAGCCGGTGTCCTTGTTCAGGAGAGGCTTCTCGAGAAGCTCGGCGCCGGCCTGCTGGACCTGCATGGTCCCACTTGGACGAAGGCTTTTGACTGAACGCGGAAGCTGTCTCATGCGACCAGCATCGACCGGTCGACCCGGCCGCGCAATACCCCTTTCGGCGCCCGATACCGATCGCCGGCCGGGCTACGCGCAGGGATTCGGCTCGCCCGGAACCATGGCCCGGACCAGCAGCGAGTCCTTGACCATCGCGCTATCTACGAACCGAGTCAACTGGTTCGACTGCTTGACGACCGGCTCGAGCGTGGCGAGATCGGCGCCCGTGACGACCGCGCATCGGTACGAGTCGTTGCCCAGCGCGGTCCCGAACCCGGAGAACGGCGTTGCCAGCGGCCAGGCCACTTCGTTCGGGGTGATGCCGCCGGTCGCGTCCGTCGGCGGGAGGGCCAGGACGGCCATGCTTTGAGGCTCATATGAAGCCGATTGACCGAGGTCGTCGGGGAGCCACATTGCCAGGCCGGTGATGTCCTGCCAGAACTGGACGAACGCAGCCACGCTCCCAGGAGCGGGCGTCTGAGCGGTCGTGATGGCGTCGGGCGAACCGGTAAGGTCGTACCTCTTGCCGTCGACGACCAGCTGGATGTGGCCCATCATGGCGCCCGCCACCGGCGCGCCGGTGAAGTCCGAGGTGCTGCCGAGCAGGCCCTGCGTGCGCGCCTCGGCCGCGATCGCGTCGATGCCTTTGGCGCTGATCGTCTGGACCGTGGGGCCGACCCACATTGGGCCCGGGTAGATGGCGGGCACGGCGACCATGCCATCGATGTATTGCCCGTCCGAGATCGTCGCTTGCGGCAGCCGGGTGAACGTGTACTGGGGCGCAAGCGCCTGGGTCTGCCAGGCTCGCAGGTAGAAGCCTTCTGCCGAGGGGGAGCCGCTCGGCGCCGTAGGCGACGGTGACGGCAAGTCGCTTGGTCCCGATGGCTTGGCTCCGCCGGCCGCCGTGACGCAACCTGCGATCGCGACCGAGATGGCCAGGAGGCCGGCAAGGCGTGCGTGTTCGAGCGGCGAACGAAGCGAAAGGGCTGGCATGTTGGCATCCTCGAGTGCGACTAGCCGATTGTCTGCCGGCTAGACGCCAGGTCCCGGCCGTCGGTTCCGGTCAGCCCTCGATGACCGCCTTGACCGCGGCCACGACGTGGTCCATGTTCGAGGGAGTGAGCCCCGCCACATTGATGCGTCCCTTGCCGACGACGTAGACCGCGAACTCGTCGCGCAGCCTCGCCACCTGGTCGGCCGAAAGCCCGAGCAAAGCGAACATGCCGCGCTGGCGCCCGATGGGATCCCAGTTACCGGGAACGTCGGCGTCGGCGAGAGCCTTCACGAGCGCCGCACGATTGCCGAGGATGCGGTCGCGCATGCCGGCCAGATCCACTTCCCACTGCGCCCGCAGGGCCGGGTCGGTGAGGATCGTCTCGACGATGTCGCCGCCGTGAGCGGGCGGGTTCGAGTAGTTCGACCGGATGGCGATCTTGAGGTGGCTCAGCGCCGAGGCGGCCCGCACCGAGTCGGCTGCCACGATTGTCAGCGCGCCGACCCGTTCGTTGTACAGAGCGAAGTTCTTCGAGAAGCTCGAGCAGATCAGGAACTCGAGACCGGGGCGCGCCAGACCGGCGAGCCAGTCGGCGTCCTCGCGCAATCCGAAGCCGAAGCCCTGGTAGGCGAAGTCGACGACCGGCATCAGCTCGCGCTCGATGACTATCTCGGCGATTGCCGCCCAGGTGTCCGCGTCCGGGTCCACGCCGCTCGGGTTGTGGCATGAGCCGTGAAGGAGGACCACGTCGCCTGGAACCGCGGACCGGAGCGCGCCGAGCATCTTCCGCACGTCCACGGAGCGCCCGGATTCGTCAAGGTACGGATACGTTCGGAGGGCAAATCCGGCCAGGGTGAAGAGCTGGGGATGGTTCGGCCAGGTCGGCTCGCTCAGCCAGATCGTCTTCGACGATCCCGTCTGGAGCAGGAAGTCGGCAGCCACGCGCAGCGCTCCGGTGCCGCCGGGGGTCTGTGCGGTGGCGGATCGGCCGCTCACTACGATCTCGTGGTCCGGGCCGAAGATCAGATCCCGCACAGCCTTCTTGTAGCCGGGTCGCCCGTCGATCGGGAGGTAGCTCTTCGAGCCGGCCTTCTCGAGCAAACGGCGCTCGGCTTCCAGCACGGATGGGATGATCGGCGTCACGCCGGAGTCGTCCACGTATACGCCGACCGAGAGGTTGACCTTCCGCGGTCGCGTGTCGGCGCGGAAAGTTTCGGTCAGGCCGAGGATCGGGTCCGGCGGGGCCGGCGTGAGGGAGCGAAGCGGCAGGGCCACTGGACATTCCTTGGTTCGCAATGACGGCGGTTTCGGCAGGGGAACTCTACAGGGAAGGCGGCGATGGCGGCTGCCGTTGGTGACCGGGCCTGCGGAACCGCCGGCCGGCATCTCTCGGCCCGTCAGCTGCACATTTCAGGGCTTTTACAGGATCAAGTGCGACAAATACAACCACGGGACGCGGGTGTCGCCTCCTCTGCGCCGCGTCCCGAGACTCCCGCCCAATCCGCTCCCTGACGCCCTCCCGATCTCCCTCCGGGAGGGCGTCGACCGTTCAAACGTTCGAACCTGGCGCTTCGGCGGGCTGGGACGCGCTGGGCGCGGTTGCTGCCGCCGCAATGTCGGGCGTTGGGAGCCGGAGCAGCCGGGTGATGACCTCGGCCTGGAGGCCCATCCGGACGTGCTCGGGATCGAGCGCCGCCTGGAAAGCCAGGCCAACGCTGAGCGCCTCGATCACGATCGCCAGATCGCGGGGCGCCAAGGGTGGCTGCTGGCCGGCGGTCTCGTAGATCGACGCGATCAACCCGGCGGTGACTGTCCTGGCGCGCTCGTACTGCTCGGCCATCAGGACTCGGGCCCGCTCATCGCGCATAGCGTGCAGCCAGAACTCGACGGCCAGCACGACCCACCGCTTTTCCGATTCCGGCTCTAGATCGGCCTGCTCCTGGCCGGCGTTGCCGGCGCTCCCAAGGGCAGCTTCTGGAATCAGGCGTCCGCCCTCCTGGCCGTCGGCCTGTTGCTGGCGGTCGAGGCGCCCGACCTGAGCATATCCCGACTGGGACGCACCAGCCTGATCCTGCTCGGCTGCTGGCTGGCCGGTTCGGCGATTTTCGCTCTCTATTGGACCTTCCCACCGCCGAAGTCGATTCCTCTGGCGCCCATCTTCACGATTCTGGAATCCTCGTCCCTGTTCGGGCCGCCGGCGGTCTGGTGGCTGTTCGTGCGGCTGCTTCGGGAGCCGTCCGCTGGGCGTCTCAGCCGCGTTTGACGATCGTCCGGACGATGCTCGGCAGCACGAGCAGCGAGACGATGCCCGTCAGGCAGCCGAGCAGGACGGACGGATTCGCGTCGACTGCCGGCACCCAGCTGATCTCGCCGTTCTTGAGCACGTAGGTCTCTGCGGGAGTGGCGGACCACCCCGCGCCGCCGCCCCACCCCGAAAGCCGCGAGGGATCGGCCGCGCTCGGCGATCCTTCGCCGCCACCGAAGGTCCCGCGGATGTTGGCGACGGGGATGACCGGGACGCCGTCCTTTTCGATCGGCCCGCCGAAGACCCGCTTCACTGAGGAGCTGTCCGTCAGGCCGCCAACCGGCTCTCGCAGAGCCATCGATCGCCTCCTCCGTGCGTGGATCGCGTCCGTCGTTCGCCCGCACGCGTCGGCTTCGATCATGGCAGGATGACCGCAGTCCAAAAGGGAGGACTTCGATGGCCGACTTCGATCAGCTGATAGATGAATTCCTGCGCCAGGAGTTCGAGGACTCGCCCGTGAGCGCGAGCGGGCTCGGTCTAACCGAGTTCGACGACCGTCTCGACGACCTTTCGGCCGAGGCCTTCGACCGCCGGCAGGCCAGGTCCGCCGACTGGGGCCGCCGTTTCGGTGCCGTGCCGGACGACGACCTCGCGCCGGAGGAGCGGATCGATCGCGACCTGGCGGTGGCGATGATGGCGGGCCGCTCGATCATGGCCGAATGGATGCCCTGGCGCCGCGACCCCGTGGCCTATAGCGGGCCGATCGCCAACGGGCTCTTCGGGCTGTTCCTCCACCGGCTCCGGCCCGAACCGGAGCTCGTGGACGCCGCCGTGGCGCGCCTCGGTCAGGCTTCTCGCGCGCTGGAGCAGGGCCGCGCGAATCTCGACCCGAAGCTCGCCCATCCGTTGATCCTGCGACGCGGTCGGGACGCGGCCCGCGGGACGGCGCGGTACGTCCGCGAGATGCTCCCCACGGAGGCGGGCATTGAGAGGAACAGGGCGAGGCTCGCCGACGCCGGCGCCGACGCGGCCCGCGCGCTGGATGACTGGGCCGCCTACCTGGACGAGATGAGCCGCGTCGCGACCGGATCGTGGCAGCTCGGCGAGGAGCGCTACACGCGGCTCCTGCGCGAGCGCGAGGCGCTGCCTTATGACGCTCGCTCGCTGCGGGACCGCGGCCGGACCGAGTACGACCGCCTCACGGCCGAGATGCGCGACCTCACGCGCTCGGCCTGGGGCACAGACGAGTGGAACGCGGTCCTGGAACGCTCCAATGAGGACCACCCGGCGACCGAGGAGGAGATGCGCCGGACCTACGCGGCGTGGACGGCAAAGGCCCGGCAGTTCCTGGTCGAAACGGGCCTGGTCACGATCCCCGAGGGCGAGTCCTGCGACGTTCTGCCGTCGCCGCCGTTCCAGCGCCCTCTCCTCGGAGTGGCTTCGTACATGTCGCCGCCCGCGTTCGCGCCGTCGCTGCTCGGCCATTTCTTCGTCCCGTTCGCGCCCGAGGGCGCCTCCGCGGCGGAGATCCAGAAGCGGCTCGCGGCCAACAGCTTCGGCCACATCCCGACGACCACGGTCCATGAGGCATACCCGGGCCATCACTGGCACCTGGTGGTTCGCAAGACCAGGGCCAGGCGGCTGCGCCGGGTTCTGGGCACGCCTTACTTCAACGAGGGTTGGGGCCTCTACGCCGAGCGCCTGATGCGCGAGCGCGGCTTCTTCACCGAGCCGATCCAGGAGCTCAACCACCTCAAAGCGACGCTCTTCCGAGCGGCCCGAATCGTCGTCGACACGAGCCTCCACCTGGGCGAGATGTCGTACGAAGAAGCGGTCACCTTCATGGTCGAGAAGACCGCCACGCCCGAACCGACCGCCCGGGCCGAAGTCGGGCGCTACTGCTGGTGGCCGACGCAGGCCTCCGCCTATCTGACGGGCTGCCTCGAGATCCTGCGCATCCGCGACCGCTACCTCACGTCGCGAGGGCTACCGGCCGGGTCGGCCGCGACGGCGCCGGTGGCGGTCATGCGCGAGTTCCACGACCGGCTGGCGGAGAGCGGCTCCCTGCCGCTCGGGCTGGCGGAGAAGGCTCTGCTGCCCCAGCCGTAGGCTGGTCTCTGATAGCCTTCGACACGCCCAGGGGGCGTTTGCGGCTAATCGCGCTGGCATGCTGGGGAGATTCGTTTGTCTGGGTCGGCAGGGAGAGATGCAGGAGCCACCGCGAGGGGCGGCCGCTCGGAGGGCGCCCTCCTGGCCCTGGCCGCAATCGCCGTGCCGCTCGTCGGGTGGGCTTCCTGGGCGCTGGTGCTGCGCCTGGGCTCGAACGACTTCCACGACTACTGGCTGGCCGGCCGCCTCGTGATGGAGGGCCGCTCTCCATACGACCTCGGCGCGCTGCGGGAGCTGGCGGCGCAGCAGCACCTCAGCCTACAGGTCGGGGGCGGCTACTCCTACCCTCTGCCCTTCGCCCTGGTCATGGTCCCCTTCGCGGCGCTGCCGTTTGGCGCGGCGCTCGTCGCCTTCAACTCGCTCTCTCTGGCGGTCTTCGGCCTGGCGGTCGCCGCCTGGATTCTCTGGGCCCACGGCCGATCGCCTGCTCTCGGCCGACGGCGACTCGCGCTGGCCCTCGGAGCAGGGCTGTATCCGCCGGTCTACGGAACCGTCGTGAACGGCCAGGCCAACCTGGTGCTGATTCCGCTTCTCGCCCTGGGCGTGGCCTGCGCGCTCGAGGAGACGCGACCCCTTCGCCGGTTTAGCGGCGGCCTGATGATCGGACTGGCGGCGATCGTCAAGCTCGTGCCGGGGGTCTTGATCGTGCCGCTTGCGCTCGGCCGGCGGATTGGCGCGGCGGCCGGCCTCGCCGTCGGGGCCCTCGGCGCCCTCCTGGCCTCAATTGAGGTAGCCCCGTGGGCCGCCAGCGGAAGCGGCGGGCTTGCGTCCCTGCTGGACGCCGACAACTACTACACGAACCAGTCGATCAACGGCTTCGTTTCCAGGCTGGTGCTGCCGGCGGGCCGGACGGCCCCGCTCTGGGATCACGGCTTCGATCCGGGGTTCGTGATGCTGGCGGCCACCGTCGCCTTCGCCCTGATCTCCCTGGCGCTGCTGTGGCGAGCGAGGGATCGCCTCGAGTCGCGGCGCGGCATGGCCCTTGGCCTGGCGTTCGCGCTCGTGGCAGGGACGATCGGTGCTCCCAAGAACAGCTTCTGGAACGAGGCGCTCGTTCTGGTGGCAGTGGGCCTGCTGCTGGCCGTGGAGACCCCCGACCTGCGCCTCGGCCAGCTCGGTCGTTTCGATCGCGCTCTGCTGGCAACCTGGTTCGGCGCCGCGCTCGTCTGGACCGCGGTCTGGGCCATGAACCTGGTTGCGGCCGGGCCGCTCGCGCCGGTGGTGACGCTGCTGTGGTCGTCGTCGCTCTACGGATTGCTGGCCCTGTGGTGGCTGATGGGCCGGCGCCTCTTCGCCGGCGACGGCCAGGCTGTCAGGCTCGGGGCCGCCCGCGACGAGGGATCGGATCAGTCCGCCGGCACGATCTCGTAGCCGAGCCGCGCGCGAAGTCGGCCCAGGGCCATGAGCACCGGCGTGCCCAGAGCCAGCACGGCCAGCGCGTCGCCGATGGCGCGGAAGGCGTCCCAGGTCAGCGAAGTCGCCGTGTAATACCTGCCGAAGTGGGCCAGCGCCTCAGGGGCAGAGAGGCCGGGCGTCCAACCGATGTTCTCGACGCCGCGGTAGAAGGCGACCCAGCCCCAGATGTCGGTCAGGGCGCCATAGGCGAAGCCGGTCGCGATCGCCAGTCCGACCAGGACGCCGAGATCGAGCTTGCCCGGCAGCCACGAGCGACGGCTCGGTCGAACCGCGCGCACGACCGAACCGGCGAGGCCCGATGACGCTCCGACCCAGCCGACCGCGAATGTTTCGTACGGCAGCCAGGGCCCGATGCCGCCGGTAACGAGGGCCGACACGAGCAACGAGAACGCGCCGACCAGGAACCCGTACGAGGCGCCAAACTCGTAGCCGGCGCAGATGACCAGCAGGAAGATCGGGCTGAAACCGCCGACGCCGTTGACCAGGGCCAGGCGGAGGGCGGCGTCGATCGCGGCCAGGGCCGCCAGCAGCGCCAGACGGCCCGAGTCGAGGCGGCGGGCGCCGGCCTCCATCAGCCCGAGCATTGCCACGGCTCCGAGCGTCACCGTCAGGGCGGGCACTTCCGGCGGTAGCCCGAGGCCCAGGAACGGCCAGACGAAGAGCACGATGCCGGCCAGCGAGACGACGGCAATGCTCATGGCAGGCCGCCGCGCAGTTCCGTGGCGAGGCCGGCGCGCAGTTCCGTGGCGAGGCCGCCGCGCAGCTCGATCGTCCGATCCGCCAGCTCCGCGGCCAGCTCCGTGTCGTGAGTGGCCAGGACCACGGCCGATCCCCGGTCGGTCAGGGCTCGGACTGCGGCGGCGAGGGAGCGACGGGCGGCCGCGTCCATGCCCCGGGTCGGCTCGTCGAGCAGGACGAGCGTCGGCGAGCCGGCCAGCGTGGCCGCCAGCGCGGCCCTCTGCCGCTCCCCGGAGCTCAAGTCGCGCGGGTATCGGTCAGCCAGCCGATCGAGGCCGAAGGCGGCCAGCATCGCCTCCGGGCGTTGATCGCTGCCGGTGCGGCGGAGTGTCAAGGCAACTTCCGCACGGACCGTCGGCAGATGGAGCAGCGCCCCGGGGTTCTGCGGCAGGTACGCCGTCCGGCCCGCCGGCCGCCGCACCGTGCCCGCCAGCGGCGGGAGCAACCCCGCCAGCGTCCGCAGCAGCGTCGTCTTGCCGGAGCCGTTCGGGCCGAGCAGGGCCACGACCTCGCCGGGGCCGCCCGCCAGAGAGAGGTCCGCGAGCACCGCCTCGCGCCCCGGGCCGGTCGCCACGCCGCGCATCTCCCAGGCCGCGTATCTGGCGGCGGCGCGGGGCACGTAGCCGGGCGTGGCGCGGGCCGCGCCACGGGCCGCGCCACCTTGCGCGTCGCCGGCCGCGACCCGGCCACCCTCCACGGTCAGGGTGCGGTCCGCGGCCGGGCCGAGCGTCTCCAGCCGATGCTCGGCAACGACGACCGCTCGACCCTCCGCCGCGAGGCGCCGACATGCCGCCAGCACCGCCGCGGCCCCCGCCGGATCGAGCTGGGAAGTGGGCTCGTCCAGCGCCACGAGAAGCGGCCGCAGCACCAGGACCGCGGCCAGCGCCACGCGCTGCCGCTCCCCGCCGGAGAGGGTCGAGAGCCGCCGGTCGGCCAACCCCTCGATCCCGAGCGCCGCCATCGTCTCGTCGACTCGGTCGCGCATCTCGGCCCGAACCACGCCCAGGTTCTCCAGGCCGAAGGCGATCTCCCGCGCCACCGACCCGTAGACCGATTGTGTCTCGACGTCCTGGAAGACGAGCCCGACTCTCTGCGCCAGCCGCGGTATCGGCGAGCGGAGCGGGTCCAGTCCGGCGACCTCCGCACGGCCCGACACCCGTCCGCCGTGGAACTGTGGCACCAGGCCGTTGAAGAGCCGCAGCAGCGTGGACTTGCCGCCGCCGGAGTCGCCGGCGACAAGCGTCAACCCGGGCTCGATCTCGAGGTCGACCGCGCGCAGCGACGGTTCGTCCTGGTTCGGATACCAGTAGGAAAGGCCGTCGAGCCGGGCGATGGCATTCCCGTTCGGCGCCATCATCTGCAGCGCTCACGAGCCGCCGGCAGCCGAAACGCGGGCAGCGCGAGGCCCAGGCAGCCGGCGACCGCCAGCGGCTGGATCGGCGGCAGCGAGAGGGTCGGGTACGGATACCAGTCCATCGGCACGCCGGCGACTCGCAGGCCGACGAACAGCGCCGCGGCCGCAAGGGCCGCCACCACGACGACGACCTCTCTTGTGCCGAAGCTGGCGGTGGCGTAACTCGTTCGCCGTCCGGCCCCGAATGCACGGGCCTCCATGGATTCGGCCAGAAGGACGGAATCCTCGATGGCGGTCAGGACCACCGGCACGAGAATCTCGTTCCAGGACCTCAGACCGCCCGGTTTCCAGCCGCGCATTCGCTGCGCGTCGCGGACCTCGGTGAAGGTTCGCCCGAAGCCCGAGACCAGGTTGAGCGAGGTGGCGACAGCGATCCCGGTCCGCTCCAGGGCGGCGGGCATGGCGTCGACGACGTCGTGTGGCTCGAGGATCAGCGAGAGCGGCGCCACCGAGAGCAGCGCGGCCACCAGGCCGAGGCCAATCGCGCCGCCGAAGGCCAGCGATTCGAGCGTCAGCGGCCCGCCGAGCAGGGGCAGCGCGTCGGGCAGACGCGCGAGCACGTCGGCGCCAGTGTGGCCGGCGAGGAGGTTGATGAGCGCAGCCAGTGCCGCGGCCAGCGTCACGGCCACCGCGAGCGGCCTCAGCCGGCGCCCGGGCGGCAGCCACGTCAGCAGGACGTTGAGCGCGACCAGGGCGACCAGCCCGCGATAGACAGGGTTATCGGTGCAAAGCGCGACGGTGACGGCGGCAAGCGACCAGACAAGCCAGGCTCGTGGCGCGAGGCCCGCGCCGGAGGCTAGGCCGGCGTCGGAGGCCAGGCCGGCGTGGGCCTCGGAGGCAGGCGCCGAACCTTCGATGGAGTCCGCGCCCAAGCCCGAGCCGGGGACGGCGGTCACGAGGCCGGACGCCGGCCGGCCACGAGCCTCAGGATGGCCAGCCCGGCCAGTCCCCCGCCGACCAGGGCGCTTGCGAACAGACCGAGGTCCGTGCCACCCGACGGTGCCGGAGCCGGGGCCGCCGGCGGCCGGCTGGTTGCGGTCGCCCCGGTGCCGGTCGCCTCGGCGCCGGCCCCCCCGGCACCGGCCGCGGGCGAAGAGGCCGCTGTGGGCGGGTCGGTCACGGCGGCCGAGGCTCCTGCGGGCCCGGTCGTCGCCGTCGCCACGACTGACGGCGACGAGGCGCCCGGCGCCACAGTTCGATGTGGGGCCGGCGCCGCCGTGGCGGCGCACACTCCGCCGGCCGAAACGGGCACGGCCGGCGCCCCAGAAGCGGGCACGTAACGGAAGCCCTCGGCGTCGCCGTCGTGCAGCACGAGCGCCGAGATGCCCAGGTTCGCGAGCTGCCACGATCCGCCGCCGCGGGCCACGAAGACGGCCCAGTAGCTGTCCTTGCCGGGGCAGTCGGCGTAGTGGGCGGGCTCTCCGTCCAGCGCGCACACGGCGTCGCCGAAACCGCCGAACGTCTGGCTCGACCACGCCAGCCCCGATCGGTCGAGCAGTTCTTCGCCGGAGACCGAGCTCGCGGCGAAGGCGACGCAGCGGGTCACCGCCGAGCCGTCGCCGTGCTCCACGACCAGGGCCGCGTGGTTCGAGCCGGCGGCGGCACATGTAGACACGACCGGCGCCACAGGCGCGAACGAGGCGAGCGAAGCGAGCGCCGCCAGGATCGCGGCGGGCAGCAGCAAGGAAAAGCGACGCATCAGCGCTGCCACGGCCTGGTCGCGTAGAGCCAGCCGCCGCCCAGCACGGCGATCAGCCCGAGCAGTGCGGCCGCGCCATACAGGAGCACCGCCGGGGTCGAGGGATCGGATGGGCCGGAGGGGCCGGCGGTTGAGTCGCCCACGACCGTCGGAACGAAGGTCGCGCCCTCGACCACCTCCGTCGGGCCGGCCTCCTCGGTCGGGATCAGGGTGAAGGTAGCCGCCGCCGTCGGCGCGGTCGCGTCGGTTGGCACCGCGGTGGCGGTCACCTCAGTCGGCGAAACGGTCGGTCGAACGGTGGGCCTGGCCGTCGGTCGGGCGGTCGGTCGAGCCGTCGGCTTTGGCGTCGAACTTGCGGATGGAGCCGGGGTGGCGGTGGCGGGCGTCGAGATGCACCGATGCGGCGGCATTCGGCCGGCCGTCCAGTGGACCGCTCCGGCATATGGAACCCGCACGAGCGCCGCCGGAACCTGGCTCGTCGTGAATGCGTTAGCGTCCTGGCCGGGGTAGGCGAACGCGCCGTCGGAGGCCTGGGTCGACCGCAGATGCGTCAGGACCGAGTTGCCGCCCTGCAGCCAACCTGTGCCTTCGGGGTCCTGGCTCGCCGCAATCAGCGCCTGGAGGACGATCGCGTCGGAGTCTGGATCGCTCGCGGGAGGTCCAAAGGCGTTCGAGTTCTGGTATGGAAAGCCGCCGTCGGCGAGCTGCTGCGACTGGAGGTAGGCGAGGGCCGCCGTGTCGGCCGACTTGTCGCCTGCCGCGTCAAGCGCCATCAGCGCAATGGCCGTCGAGTTGGTGTCGCCGTCGCCCGGGGCCACGGGCGCGGAGCCGTAGCTCCAGCTGCCGTCGGTGGTGTTCTCGAGTGTCTTCAGTTCGGCGATGGCCTCCGCCGGCACCGAGCCGCCGGACGCCGCGATCGCCAGGATCGCGAACGACTGGCTGAACGTGGAGCCGTCGCCGTACTTGCCGTCGGCGGAGTGGTACAGCGCCCCCAGCCGGGCCACGAGATCGCGCCCCGCAAAGCTGGCCGGATCCCGGCCCGCCGCGACAACCGCCAGGATCGCCTTGCCCGTCGCGGCCGCGTCGCCGGCCTTGGCGTCGGACTCAGTCGCGAGGTAGTCCAGCGCCGTGGCGGCTTGTGTGCAGTCCAGGAGGGTGGTCGGATCGTAGCCCGCGGCCGCCGTCCCGATCACGAAGTCGGCCGTCTCGCCGAGTGAGTTATCCACCGAGCCATCCGGGAGTTGGCCGTCCCAGAGGTACGAGAGCGCGGCAGTTGCCCGCTCCGAATCGGTGGGCGCGGCCGCCGAAGTGGGGGTTGCCGCCGCCAGACCGAGCGGCGCCGCGAGGAGAGTCGCCAGTATCGCGCTGGCGACGACCAGTCTTCGCATTCTTCCTCCGGCGGCATGCCCGCCTGCCGGAGGGGACCCCGCCGCCGGAGGCCTCCCATCCGATCCGCGCAGGTGGGTGACGTGCGCCGTTCGGTCAGGTCTCCTGGCTTGCGGATCGTCGCTGCTGGCCGCCTTCCCGGGCTCGTGGCCCCGTGGCATGTGGCCAGCCGCTCCTCGCTCACAGTTGCGCGACAGCGCCGGTTTCGCACCGGCTTCCCTGAAACGAGCGGCTCTATTCGTGATGGCATGCGGAGGGTACAGCGCGGCAGGGCGGGCCGCCAGGCCCAACGCCGCGAGAGCGGGCCGGCGAGCTATCGTTATCGGCAATCGACCGCCATCGGAGGATAGTCATGGCACCCGTTCGATTCGGGCTGTTCGTCCCGCAGGGCTGGATCCTCGACCTGATCGACATCAAGGATCCGATCGAGCAATACGAGACTATGAGCCGGGTCGCCCAGACGGCTGAGCGCCTGGGCTTCGACTCGATCTGGCTCTTCGACCACTTCCACACCTACTTCAAGCCGGTGCTCGAAACGACCTTCGAGTGCTGGACCTCGACGGCCGCCCTGGCCCGCGATACCAGGACGATCCGGCTCGGCCAGATGGTCACCTGCAACGGCTACCGCAACCCGGCGCTGATGGCCAAGATGGCCTCGACGGTGGACGTTCTGAGCCACGGCCGCCTCGACTTCGGCATTGGCGCCGGCTGGTACGAGCACGAATACCTCGCCTACGGCTACGACTTCCCGCCGACGCCGGGCGACCGGTTGCGGATGCTGGGCGAAGCGCTTCAGGTCATCACGGCCATGTGGACCGAGCCGTACGCCTCGTTCGAGGGCAACCACTACAAGATCTCCGGCGCGATCAACGAGCCCAAGCCGGTGCAGAAGCCGCACCCGCCCATCTGGATCGGCGGCAGCGGCGAGAAGGTGACGCTCAAGCTCGCCGCCAAGTACGGTGACGCCACGAACTTCGGAGGTCACCTCGACGACATGTCCTGGTACAAGCACAAGCTGGATGTGATCCGGGGCCACTGCGAGGATCAGGGCCGCGACCCGGCCACGATCACTCACTCCACGAACGTCGAGACCACTCTCTTGCGGGCGGGCGACGATCCCGAGCAGCTGACGAAGCGCTACCGCCGCGACCAGTCGCTGGCGGAGTACAAGACGCACGCCATCGTCGGCGGCCCGCAGGAGGTCATCGACACCTATGGCCGCCTGATCGACGCCGGCATGGACTACATCATCGTCTCGGACCTGCCGGGTCTGGCCACGACCGACATCCTCGAATACCTGGCCACCGAAGTCCTGCCGGCGTTCATGTAGCGGCTGCGCTCGCGGTTATGCTGGTCGGGATCTGCGCCTGGAAGCGGGAGGACGAGGTGGAATCTGAGGGCGCGATCGGATCGGGCTCAGTCGCGACAGTCGGGTCGCCCGACGCGCGGAACCTGGCCCTGAGCGTGGCCGAAGCCATCGCGTTGCTGGTGGTCCTCCTCGCAGTCGGGGTGACCTTCTACGCTGACTTGGGAGCGGCCTTCATCTGGATCGTCAGCGCGGGGGGCTCGGCCTTCCTCATGGCAGTGGCGCTGCGGACGCATGAAGTCGTGGTTTCGAAGAGCGGCCTCTCGCGCCGGAGCTGGCTAGCCATCGCCACGCGCCATCCGGCCACGAGGATCGAGTTCGTTCCTGGCCGGCTCATCACGAGGATGCCCGACGGGGTCTGGCGGTACTACGGGGGCACGTTCGCACTGAGGGTGCCGTCATGGGAATCGAAGCGCCTTCGCCTCGCAATCGAGGAGGCCGGCCTGCGCATCGAAGACAGGCGGGCAGCCCGGTAGAAGGAGCATCCCTTTCAGACGAAAGCGGGCTGGCTGGAAGCTGCCGTCCTGGCCGCAGCAATTGGCTACGACCGTTTCGTCCAGCAACCGTCGTTGGCCGACCTGCGCTTCTTCCTGGGGCCTGTCGTGATCGTCGGCGGAGTCGTCCTGTGGCGAAACCGCCCGCCTCGCACGAAGAACGTCGTCTAGGGAGCTGCTCTAGAGCGACCCCACCAGAACCGCGGCGATCTCGCCGTCGGTGAGCAGGATCGGGTTCGTCTTCATGCTGCTGCCGCGCGAGTCGGCGACGATGGCTGGGATGTCGGCCGTCGTGATGCCGTAGGCGGAGAGCCGCGGAACGGCGAGGCGGGCACGCCAGTCCTCCAGCAGCTGAACCAGCGACGCGCGCGCCTCCCCGTCCGGGAGCGCCGCCGCGGCCCCGCCGCTACCCGCGAGCAACCGCCCCAACTCCGCATATCGGTCCAGCGCCACGTTCTCCGGCTCTCGCTGCTCCAGGGCCGCCACGTTCACGCGAGTGGCCGCCGCCAGCGTCGCCCCGCACGCCACACCGTGCGGTATCGGAAAGAGCGCACCGAGCGGCGAAGCAACGCCGTGAACCGCCCCGAGCCCGGTCTGGGCCAGGCAGATCCCCGAGCAGAGCGCGGCCGTCGCCATCGCGGCGCGCGGGCCGGCGGCGGCGGCCGCACCGCCCATCCCCGCGACCGCCATCTCGTGCCAGGCGAGCAACCCGTCGCGAGCCGCGGCCAGTCCGCGCAGAGCCAGGCCATCCGACACGGGGTTGGCGCGGGTCGACAGGTACGACTCGAGCAGCTGCGTAAGCGCGTCCATGCCGTTGGCCGCGATCAGCTCCGGCGGGCAGCTCCGGAGCAGTTCCGGGTCCAGGATCGCGATCCGGGCGATCAGCGCCTCGTCGCGAAATGAGCGCTTGAAGCCGCCCGCGCCCCGAACGCTCAGGACCGCATTCTTGGTCGCCTCGCTGCCCGTGCCGGCGGTCGTCGGGACGGCGATGAACGGGACCGCGGGGCCGTGGTACGGCAACCCCGGCCCAATCCCCTCGAGGTGATCCATCACCGAGTTGCCCGGGATCAGCAAGCCGGCGACCGCCTTGGCCGAGTCGAGCACGCTGCCGCCGCCGATGCCGACGACGACATCCACTTGCCCGCCCGAATGCCCGCGCCCTCGGACGCGCGCGACGATCCCGTCGACCAGCGCCGGCGACGGCTCGCCCGAGACGCCTTCGACCTCGAATTCGACGCCGGCCGCCGAAAGGCTCGCGGCGATGCGGGCCCAGTCGTCGCTCCGCGTGAAGCCCGGCTGACGGACGACGATCACGGCCCGCCGCCCGAATCCGCGAACGAGTCGCGGCAGCTCGGCGACCTTTCCGGGCCCGGCGACGATCTCCGGCAGCCTCAGGGTCGAGTCGTATTCGAAGCCTTCCATCGGCCGCTACCGGCTGGTCTCGGGCGCCGCCGGAAAGAGGCCGTCATACCTGACCCCGACTCGCGGCTCGGCCATCCAGTCTGTCGCCGCGTCGCGCCAGGCGGCGTAGTGGGCCGTCTCCTTGTGCGCCTTCGCCGAAGCCTCGTCGCGATAGGCCTCGTACAGGATGAAGCGGCTGGGATCCTCGATCGATTGGAGGACGTCGAAGCGGAGGTTGCCCGGCTCGCGG
>Ga0182010_10000531_pt1 | contig 21633 bp, 17 predicted proteins | sample 611E1MmetaG_FD_120488 | JGI IMG/M metagenome (GOLD analysis project Ga0182010, IMG submission 120488) | Permafrost microbial communities from Stordalen Mire, Sweden - 611E1M metaG | ecosystem: Environmental > Terrestrial > Soil > Wetlands > Permafrost | place: Sweden: Stordalen | collected... | reverse complement strand
ATGCGCCGTGGCTCAGCTCGGTCATCCTTAAGTACTACGGCGATGCCGAAACGATGATCGCCGGCTACCAGGCTGGTGAGTACGATCTCGGACAGGATCTCAACAACGCCGACATTCCGTCGCTGTCCTCGATCGACAAGTCGCAGGTCGCTATTCACGATTCGCTCACGTATGAGCTGAACGCGTTCAACAACGCCCGGCTCAAGAGCGAGTTCGGCGGCGACGCGACGACGATTATCCATGCCGTCAAGCTCGCGACCGACCGTCAGGCTATCGCCAACGGGCCGCTCGCCGGCAACGTGACGGTCAGCAACAACTTCATCTCGCCGCTGACCTGGTATTACAAGGACCTCGGCGGATCGACCGCGGCCGATCCGACCACCGCGTCGACACTGCTGGCCAATGCCGGCTGGACCAAGGGCTCCGACGGCTACCTCACCAAGGGCGGCAAGACGCTCGAGTTGATGTACTGCACCACGACCCGCCAGGTCCGCCAGGACACGCTCAAGCTCATCGCCGCTCAGCTGAAGGCGATTGGCATCAAGGCTGACGTCAACGCCAAGCCTTCCTCCGACGTCTTCGGTGGATGGAACGACACCTCGGCCAGCACCGCATGCAATCTGCAGCATGGCACCTTCGACGTGGCCGAGTTCGCGTACGTCTCGCCGCTCGATCCGCTGGGCGGCTACCTGGTCTACACCACCGTCGGCATCCCCGACAATCCACCTCACGACGGCCAGAACGTGACTCGCATCAGCCTGCCGGTTCTCGACAGCGCGTATCTCTCAGTCCTCACGAACGTCGACTTCTCGAAGGTTCGTGATGCGATGTTCACGGTTCAGGACATCTATGGTTCCGACCAGAACACGTACGAGCTCCCGCTCTACTACCGCAAGGACGTCTGGCTCGTGAACCCCAAGCTCCATAACTTCACGGGCAACCCGACAACCAGCGCCGCCGAGTGGAACATCGGCGACTGGTGGGTCGGCTGATCCCAACTCCGTCGACTGATCAAGAGATCTGTCGCCGTAGCTAGTCGTCAAGAGAGGGCGACGGGCCCATAAGGTCCGCCGCCCTCTCTCACATACGAGCGAGATCCATGATCAAGTACATAGTCAGACGCAGCCTGCAGGCCATACCCGTCCTGATCGGCATCACGGTCGTGTGCTTCGTGCTGATGCATCTGCAGCCGGGTAACCCTGCCGACCGCTTCGCCCAGAACCCCAAGATCACCCAGGCTCAGATAGCCGCCTTCGAGCATCGCTGGGGCCTGTCCGATCCGCTGCCGGAGCAGTACTGCAAGTGGCTGGGCGTGTGCGGCGACAAGGGCGTGCTCAACGCACTGCCCGGAGGCACTCTCAACGTCGCCGGTCTGTCGATCAGCCTGCCAGGCGGCGACAACGGCATCCTGCACGGCGATCTCGGCTACTCGATCGACGACGGCCGGACGGTTGTCGCCGTGATCGGCGATCGCCTTCTTCCGACGATCATCCTCACCGGCACTGCCTACCTGATCTGGATCACGCTGGCCCTCGTCATGGGCGTGTATGCCGCGGTCCGGCGCTACGGGCTCTTCGACTCTGCCCTGACGATCTTCAACTACATCGGATACTCGCTGCCGACGTTCTGGTTAGGTCTGATTCTGATCACGTTGTTAGCGGAGGGCGATCCATTCAAATGGTTCCCTGCGAGCGGCATGTGGGACGCTCGCACCGTGCCCGTCTTCGGCACCAGCGACTACTGGGCCTTTGTCGGTGCGCAACCGTTGAATGCGCTCCAGGACCTTGCCAGGCATCTGGCTTTGCCGGTCCTGACGCTTGTTCTGGTCAGCATTGCAGGAGACTCTCGCTTTATTCGCTCGAGCATGCTCGATTCCCTCAACCAGGATTATGTAAAGACGGCTCGAGCCAAGGGTGTCCCTGAGAGGACGGTCGTCTTCCGGCACGCCCTGCGAAACGCACTGCTGCCCGTGGTCACCAACGTCGGCCTCGAGATCCCGTTCATATTCGGTGGAGCGGTGGCTACGGAGACGATATTCTCGTGGCCTGGTATGGGCCGTCAGTTCGTTGAGTCCGTGGGACACACCGACTACCCGGTTCTGATGGGGATCCTTCTCATCTCATCGGTGTTCGTCGTCTTCGCGAACCTTCTGGCTGACGTCATGTACGCGGTGGTCGATCCCCGCGTGAAGTACGACTGAGGAATTGCGCGTGGACCCCCGCATCGAGGATGTCGAGCTGCCGCCCAGCGGCGGGCCGACCGCGGACTACGAGGTTGCCCTGGTTTCGCTGAACCAGTGGCAGCTCGCGTGGCGCCGCTTCAAGAAGCACAAGCTGGGATTCTTCGGGGCCTGCCTGTTCCTGGGCATGGTCGCGATCGCCATCTTCGGCCCGCTGATCATGCCCTACGACCCGCAGTACGTGCCGTCGTTTGCATCGAAGTTCTGCGAGGGCAGCACCACCCTGATCGCCTACAGCGGCTGCCCGCCGCTAACGCCGGGTCACATCCTCGGAACGACGGGCAGCCTCAGGCTGGACCTGCTGACGCTGGTCGTCAACGGCGCCCGGATCTCGCTCATCATCGGCATCGGCGCGTCGGTCTTCTCGGCGGTCATCGGCACGATCGTCGGCGGCATCGCCGGGTACTTCGGCGGCGTGATCGACAACGTGCTGATGCGCATCGTCGACATCATGCTCAGCGTGCCGATCCTGTTCGTGATCATCTGGTGCGCCAAGGTCATCGGTAATGGCGACTGGAGGGTCATCCTCATCGTCTTTGCGGTGCTCGGCTGGCCCGGCATTGCCCGGCTGGTGCGAAGCCTGTTCCTGAGCCTCCGGACCGAGGTCTTCGTGGATGCCGCTCGGGCGGTCGGGGTCAGCGACATGCGGATCATCTTCCGGCATATCCTGCCCAACGCCGTCAGCCCGATCATCGTCTCGACGACGCTCTCCGTGGCGGGCGTGATCATCGGCGAAGCGTTCGTCAGCTTCCTGGGCTACGGCGTCGACCCGGCTCAGGTCCCCACCTGGGGCAATATCCTCACCGGCGGCCTCGACTTCGTCGGGCAGGGCAACTGGTGGTGGACCCTGTTCCCCGGCCTGGCGATCGTGATCACCGTTCTGGGAATCAACTTCATGGGCGACGGTCTCCGGGACGCCCTCGATCCGAGGAGCCGCGAGTGAGCATCCAGCCCGGCGCAACCAATCCGGCAGTAGCCACTCAGGGCGGTCCGCTCCTGGATGTGCGCGGCCTGCGCACCTACTTTCACGTCATGGACGGGACGGTCAAGGCCGTCGACGGCGTCGACTTCGCCATTCCCCGCGGCGGCACGGTGGGCCTGGTCGGTGAGTCCGGCTGCGGCAAGAGCGTCACCGCCCACACGATCATGCGATTGATCGACATTCCACCCGGGGAGATCGCCGGCGGCGAGGTCTGGTTCGACGGCCGTGATCTTCTGAAGCTGTCCAAGGACAAGATGCGGCTCGTTCGCGGCGGCGAGATTGCCATGATCTTCCAGGAGCCGATGACGAGCCTCAACCCGGTCTTCACGATCGGAGACCAGATCTCCGAGGCGATTCTCCTTCACAACAAGGTCAACAAGAAAGAGGCCTGGGACCGAGCGATCGACTCCCTCCGTCTGGTCGGTGTGTCGGCCCCGGAGCGGCGCGTCAAGCAGTACCCGCACGAGCTGTCCGGAGGCATGCGGCAGCGAGCCATGATCGCCATGGCGCTGTCCTGCAACCCCAAGCTGCTCATCGCAGACGAGCCGACCACAGCCCTCGACGTCACCATTCAGGCTCAGATCCTCGGGCTCATCCAGGAGCTCCAGGCTCGTACAGGCACGGCCCTGCTTCTGATCACCCACGACCTGGCGGTCGTAGCCGAGACCGTGGAGACGATCGCGGTGATGTACGCCGGTCGGATCGTCGAGACGGGCACGGTGGAGCAGGTCCTGCTGAGCCCGCAGCACCCCTACACGCAGGGGCTGATCAGCTCCATCCCCGGCGTCAAGAAGCGCGGCGAGGCACTGTCCGTCATCAAGGGCGTTGTTCCCAACCCGTTCAGGATGCCGCCCGGATGCAAGTTCCAACCGCGCTGTCCCTTTGCGTGGGATCGCTGCGGCCAGGAGGAGCCGCCGCTGCTGGCGACGACAAGCGGTGCAACGTCGCGCTGCTTCCTGCACACCCCAGAGGCCGCTGGCCGGCGGACGGTCTTCGAGAAGGCCGTGTCGGCCACAGTCGAAAGCATGGTTGGCTGAAGTGAGCGATGTGTTGAACTCAACCACCGAGCCAGCCGCCCAGACGGCTCCCGCCGGGCCGGCCGGCGCTGCTCCACCGACGGGGGCCGAGGTTCTCGTCGATGCGAGGAACGTGAAAAAGTACTTCCCGATCATGGGCGGCGTGCTCCGCCACCAGATCGGCAGCGTCTACGCGGTCGACGACGTCAGTCTGCAGATCTACCGAGGCGAGAAGTTCGGCCTGGTGGGGGAGTCGGGCTGCGGCAAGACGACCTTCGGTCGGACGATCCTGCGGTTGGAGGCGGCCACCGGCGGCTCCGTCTCAATGGCCGGTCAGGACGTCCTGGCCCTGCGCGGCGACGCTCTCAAGAAGATGCGGCGCCGCATGCAGATCATCTTCCAGGATCCGTACGGGTCGCTGAACCCCCGTATGCCGGTGAGCGACATCATCGGCGAGGGCCTCCTGGCCCAGGCCGACAAAGCCAACGGTTGGGGTACGCGGTCGATCCGCGACCAGCGCGTCGGCGACTACCTGGAAGCGGTCGGTCTGCGACGCGACTATTCGCGGCGCTACCCGCACGAATTCTCGGGCGGCCAGCGGCAGCGCATCGGCATCGCCCGAGCTCTCGCCCTGGACCCGGAGTTCGTGGTCTGCGACGAGCCTGTCTCGGCACTGGACGTCTCCATCCAATCCCAGATCCTGAACCTGCTCTCGGACCTGCGAGCGGAGTTCAACCTGACCTATCTCTTCATCGCCCACAACCTGTCCGTCGTGGAGTACTTCTGCGATCGAATCGGGGTCATGTACCTGGGCAAGCTCGTCGAGGTGTCATCCACGAGCGTCCTGTACGACAGCCCTCTGCACCCATACTCGGTCGCCCTGCTCTCGGCCATCCCTGTGCCGGATCCCCGGGTGCATATGCGGAGGCTCGTTCTCAAGGGCGACGTACCATCGCCGGCGAATCCGCCGTCGGGCTGCCACTTCCATACCCGCTGCTGGCTGCGCGAACGGTTGGGAAATCCGGCCGAATGCTCAGCGACCGAGCCGCTCCTCCGGACCATGGGCGACGGCCATCAGGTGGCCTGCCACTTCGCGGAGCAGGCGACGGCGCAAGCGGCCCAGGAGTCGGCTGCGGCGCAATCGGTCATCGACACCGCGGGTGCGCCGGAGTAATCGCGCCGCATACGGCCTATGCAAGGGCGGCCGGTCTGCTGTACGGTGGCAACGCGTCACGGCCCTCTGAGCCCAGAGTGCCGCGCTCGCAGCCCAGGATGAAGGAACCAATCGCGCCGCCCCTTGCGGTTGCTTCAGGTTTCCTGATTTGGCGAGTACCAGGAAGGGAGTGGAGATGAAGCGTTTAGCCTCCTTGTTGGCAGTGGCGGCTCTGGTCGCCACGGCCTGCAGCAGCAGCAGCGGCACCGCAGCGGCAGGCGGCAGCATGGTCTACGCGCTCAACGGCGACATGGTTCTGGCCGATCCGGCGCTCGTCAGCGACGGCAACTCCCTGTTCGTCGAGGCCCAGGTAGTCCAGGGCCTGCTCGGGCTGCAGCCCGGTACGATCAGCACGGTCATCCCGGTCCTGGCCTCGGCTCTGCCGACGGTCAGCTCGGACGGCTTGACCTACACGTTCAAGCTCCGGACCGGCATCAAGTTCCATGACGGCACCGACTTCAACGCCGACGCCGTCGTGTACAACTACAACCGCTGGCAGGCTTTCCCCAAGGGCGATCTGCAGGACGACGCCTACTACTACGGCGCGGTCTTCGGCGGCTTCGGGACGGCCTCCAACGTCGCCTCGGTCACGGCTCCGGACGAGCAGACCGCGGTTATTACCCTCAAGACCCCTCAATCCAACTTCGAGCTGGCCTCGACCCTTGCCGTTTTCGGCATCGAGAGCCCGACGGCGCTCAAGGCTGGCAATGCCGACACGACGCCGATCTCGTCCAACAAGTACGCCCAGGGCCAGCTTCCGCAGGGCCAGGACATGGTCGGCACCGGTCCGTTCATCTTCAAGGAATGGGTTCCGACTGACCACATCACCCTTGTCAAGAACCCGAACTACTGGGATGCCGCGAACGCGGCGCTCCTCGACCAGGTCACCTTCAAACCGGTCGGCGACGAGACCGCCACTTTGCAGGACCTGCAGTCGGGCACCGTTGACGCCGCCTTCTCGCTCTCGCCGCTCGACGTCAAGACGGCCCAGGGCGCCGGTCTGACGATCATCGACCGCGGAGCCTCCTGCAACCAGCTGAATCTGGACATGAACCAGAGCGTGGGCGGCACGGCGACCATCTACGCCAACAAGAACGTCCGCACGGCGATCTCCGAGGCCGTGAACAAGCAGAGTTATGTCACGGCCTTCTACTCCGGGCTGGGCAACGTGCCGACGGGATTCATGCCGCCGGCCACCATCGGCTTCAAGGCCGAGACCTTGCCCGCGTATAGCGTCACTCAGGCCAAGACCGATCTCACCGCCTCCGGCGTGACTGGCTCCGCCCTGAACATCGACCTGTACTATCCCTCCAACGTGGTCCGGCCGTACATGCCCGACCCGAAGGGCATCGCCACGGCCATCGCCAATGACCTGTCCGCGGTCGGATTCAATGTCACTCTCAAGACCGAGGACTGGCACGGCGGCTACGTCAGCGATGCCACGGCCGGCAAGTTGCCGCTCTACCTCTTCGGCTGGACTTGCGACTGGGCCGGCGCCGACAACTTCCTGTACACCGCGTGGTTCGGTTACCAGGGCGGCCAGCCCAACCCGCAGTTCGGCTGGAAGAACGACGCCGCCAACGCGGCGATGCTGAAGGCTCTGCAGGAGCCGACCGCCGACGCGGCCAACGCCGACTGGGGCCAGGTCCAGGATCTCCTCGCCCAGGACCTGCCGGTCGTTCCGATCGTCAACTCTCAGCCGCCTGGGGCATACACTGCCAAGGTTCACGGCTACGTCGGTGCCAGCAACGGGATCGAGTACCTGAACACTGTCTGGCTGTCCAAGTAGCGCGCGTTGTCGCGCGGCGACGCCGCCCGGCAGCGCGCTAACATTCGGTGAAACGGGCCCCCCGGGGTCGACCTAGACCCCGGGGGGCTGCTATCCGCGGAGGAATCACCTGACAGCGTGGCAAGGTTCATCGTCCGGCGCCTGCTAGTCGCGATCCCGGTTCTCCTCGGCCTGTCGGTGATCCTCTTTCTGTTCCTGCGCCTGCTGCCCGGCGGGGGACCGGCGGAGGCCATCCTGGGGCAGCACGCCACGCCCCAGTTGGTCGCTCAGATCACGGCCGCGGAAGGTCTAGACAAACCCCTCTACGTTCAGTACGTCGCCTACCTCGGCCGCCTGCTGCATGGCGACTTCGGCGCGAGCTTCATCGATGGCCGAGAGGTCGCGGGCACGTTCTTGATACGCTTCCCGGCCACCGTGGAGCTGACGATTGGGGCCCTGATCTTCGCGGTCGGCCTGGGGATCCCCCTGGGCAGGCTGGCCGCCCGCCACCCCAACGGCTGGATCGACGGCGTCGTGACCGCGATCTCGCTCTTCGGCATCTCCATCCCGGTCTTCGTCCTGGGCTACACCCTGGCCTTCATCTTCGGTGTGGAGCTCCACTGGCTGCCCACGTTGGGCCAGAACGATCCTCGCCTGGGCGTCGATCCGGTGACCCACTTCGCGATCATCGATGCCATCCTGGCCGGCCACTGGTATGTCATCGACGCCCTCGCGCACCTGATCCTGCCGTCGATCGCCCTGGGCACCATTCCCCTGGCGGTTTTCACCAGGATCACTCGCGCCTCCGTCATCGAGGTCAGCAACGAGGACTACGTCCGGACCGCGCGGGCAAAGGGCCTCACCGACCGGCGCGTCAACGACCGCCACATCATGCGCAACGCGTGGCTGCCGGTGACCACCGTCATCGGCCTGGAAACCGGAGCGCTTCTGGCTGGCGCCGTGCTGACCGAGACCGTCTTCAGCTGGAACGGGGTGGGCTCCTGGGTCGTCAGCTCCATCCAGAACCACGACTACATCGTCGTTCAGTCGCTGATACTGATCTTCGCCTCGATCTTCCTGACGGTGAACCTGATCGTGGACATGGGCTATGCCTTCCTCAACCCGCGCATCAGGTACGGCTGACATGGCGACCTCGACGGCCGTTACCGTCTCGGTGACCACGAGGGTCAGTCGTGGGCTTTGGCACGACGCCTTCCGGCGGTTGATGCGCAACGGTCCGGCGATCGTGGGCATGGTCTTCATCGCGATCTTCGTGTTCGGCGCCATCCTGGCTCCGATCATCGCTCCCTACCCGCCCAACGTGCCAGGGCAGCTGGGCAACGCCATGCACGGTCCGAGCCTGATCCACATCATGGGTACGGATACCCAGGGAAACGATGAGTTCAGCCGGATCCTCTACGGCGCCCGCATCAGCCTGACCGTCGGCGTGGTCGCCGTCTTCTTCGGTTTGATCGGCGGCACCACCGTAGGCGCCATCGCCGGTGGAGCGGGCGGCATCGTCGACGGCATCCTGATGCGGGTCATCGACGTGCTGCTGGCGGTCCCCGGCATCTTGCTCGCGATAGGGATCGTGGCCTGGCTCGGCCACGGCGAGATCCAGATCATGCTGGCGGTGGGCATCTCCTACTCGCCGATGTTTGCCCGGCTGCTAAGGGGGAGCCTCCTCGCGCTGCGGGAGTCCGACTACGTCATAGCCGCGCGTTCGATGGGGGCTTCGCCCGTCCGGATACTGGTACGGCACATGCTGCCCAACGCCCTGACGCCGCTGATCGTGCAGGCCACGCTTGCCGCGGCGACGGCCATCATCGACGTCGCCGGGCTCGGCTTCCTGGGCCTGGGTCCGGGCGATCCCCGAATAGCCGAGTGGGGCGAGATGCTGACCGACTCGTCGCGCTTCCTGCAGAGCGCCCCTTACCTGATCTTCTTCCCAGGCGCCGCGATCGTGATCAGCGCCATCGGCTTCAACCTGCTGGGCGACGGGCTGCGCGAAGCGCTCGACCCGCGGCTGAAGCGCTAGGACCCGCCATGCATCTGCTCTCCATCCGCGATCTGGTGGTCAAGTTCAGGACCCACGATGGGACCGTGCACGCCGTCAACGGAGTCTCGTTCGACCTGGACGAAGGCGAGACGCTCGGCCTGGTGGGCGAGTCGGGCTGCGGCAAGTCGGTCACGAACCTGGCGGTCATGCGACTCCTGCCCAAGCCCGCCGGGCATATCGAAGGCGGAGAGGTCGTCTTCCAGGGCCAGGATCTGCTTCGACTCGATGAGTCCGAGATGCGCGACCTGCGGGGTAAGGAGATCGCGATGATCTTCCAAGACCCGATGACGAGCCTGAATCCGGTTCTCACCATCGAGGAACAGATGGTCGAGACGATCCGCGCCCATCGCCGTGTCTCCAAGTCGCAGGCAAGGGCCCGCAGCCTCGAGCTGTTGACGATGGTCGGCATCCCGAAGCCGGAGACGCGGCTTCGCAACTACCCGCATCAGTTCAGCGGCGGCATGCGGCAGCGCGTCATGATCGCCATCGCTCTGGCGCTCGAGCCCAAGCTGCTGATCGCCGACGAGCCGACGACCGCCCTCGACGTGACGATCCAGGCCCAGGTCCTGGACCTGCTGCAGCGCCTGGCGGCGGACCTCGGCACTGCCGTGATCCTCATCACCCACGATCTCGGAGTCGTGGCGGGCATGACGAGCCGGCTCAACGTGATGTACGCCGGCTTCGTGGTCGAGAGCGCTTCGACCCCCGATCTCTTCGCCCGTCCGCGCCACCCCTACACCGTCGGCCTGCTGCACTCGATGCCGCGATTGGATGCTCAGCCGGGCGAGCCGCTCATCCCGATCGAGGGCGTTCCGCCCGACCTGCGCCGCGCCCCCGTCGGGTGCCCATTCGCGCCGCGCTGCGCCTGGCGCCTGGAGAGTTGCTGGACCGGCATGCCTTCCCTCGAACCGATCGATCAGACCGCCCAGATCGTCACCACCGGGCCGAACGTAACGCACCGGGTCGCATGCTGGAATCCGGCCACGCCCGATGAGGCGGTCGCCGCCCGGCCTCTGCGCGAGGGCTTCACGCCGGCTGCTGCTCCGGCAGAGGCAGTGGCGTGAGCGGTGTGACCGGCCAGCCCGCGCCCGGGGCGGCCGTCGGCGTCGCCTCGACCGGCACCGAGCCGGGCAGGCCGCTCCTCGAGATCACCGACCTCCGGATGTACTTCCCCATCAGCAGCGGCATCCTCATCAGCCGCCACGTCGGCGACGTTCGCGCGGTGGACGGCGTCACGCTGGCGATCCAGAAGGGCGAGACCGTCGGCCTGGTTGGGGAATCGGGCTGCGGCAAGAGCACCGTTGGCCGCACGATCCTGCGCCTGTACCGCCCGACGTCCGGCCGGATCGTCATAGACGGCCAGGACATCACCTGGGCCGAGGGCTCGACTCTACGAGCCATGCGGCGGCGGATGCAGATGATCTTCCAGGATCCGTACGCCAGTCTGAACCCGCGCATGACTGCGGCGGGAATCGTGTCCGAGCCGCTGGAAATCCACGGTGTCGGCAGCTCATCAGAGCGCCGGGAGCGCGTCCGCGACCTGCTGGCTACCGTAGGTCTCGATCCCGACTACGGCGACCGATACCCGCATGAGTTCAGCGGCGGTCAGCGCCAGCGCATCGGCGTCGCTCGGGCACTCGCCCTCCATCCGGACCTCATCGTCGCCGACGAGCCGATCAGCGCCCTCGACGTGTCGATCCAGGCCCAGATCATCAACCTCATGGAGCGGCTCCAAGGTGAGTTCGGGCTGACCTATCTGTTCATCGCCCACGACCTCTCCGTCGTTCGCCACATCAGCGACCGGATCGCGGTGATGTACCTGGGCCGTCTGGTCGAGACGGCGACCTCGCGCGAGCTCTACGACCGCCCGATCCATCCCTATACGGTGGCCCTGCTTTCGGCGGTGCCGATTCCGGACCCGGCGATCGAGAGGAAGCGCCGTCGCATCATCCTGACGGGCGACGTTCCCAGCCCCTCGGATCCGCCGCCTGGATGCCACTTCCACACTCGCTGCTGGCTGCGAGCGCGGCTGGGCAACCCTGAACGGTGTGTCGTTGAGGCGCCCGCGCTGCGCGAACTGGCTAGCGGTCATGCCGTGGCCTGCCACTTCGCGGAGGAGGTGGACGGCTCGCCCGAGCAGGTCCTTCAGGTCACGGGCGAAGGCATGGGCGGATCTTCGTCGCGCCGCGCCGACGATTCCCCAACCGGCAGAGTCGCGGCGGCCGGACCGGGGCTAGCGACATGAAGCCGCTCCGGATCGCCCTGGCCCAGCTGGCCCCACGCCTCGGCCTGCTCGACGACAACCTGGCGCGGCACCGCGAGTTGCTGGCCGCGGCTCGGATAGGAGGGGCCAACCTCGTCGTGTTCCCGGAACTCGGCCTGACGGGCTATCAGCTGCAGGATCTCGCCGCCGAGGTGGCAATACCTGCCGACGATCCGAGGCTGGCGGGCCTGGCCCGAGATGCCGGCGACATGTCGGCGATTGTCTCGTTCGTCGAGGAGGCGGCCGACCACCGGCTCTTCATCAGCGCCGCGCTTCTCGAGGACGGCGCGGTCAGGTTCGTCCACCGCAAGCTCTTTCTGCCGACCTACGGGCTCTTCGACGAACGGCGGTTCTTCGCCGCAGGCGACCGGCTGCGAACCGTCGAGTCACGCCTGGGCGTGAGGCTCGGCATCGCCGTGTGCGAGGATTTCTGGCATCTGGCGGTGCCCGAGACGCTGGCGCTCGACGGCGCCCAGATGCTGGTCAATGTGTCGTCGTCGCCGGGTCGCGACCTCGCCGCCGTCCACGAAGTTGGGTTGGGCACGGCGGCCTCGTGGCGGACCCTGATGCGTACGTACGCCCAGCTCACGACCAGCTTCGTGGTCTTCTGCAACCGCGTCGGGACCGACGAGACGATCAGCTTTTGGGGCGGTTCCGAAGTTATCGCCCCGAGCGGCGAGGCGCTCTTTACGGCTCCGCTCTTCGACGAGGGCCTGTATTTCGTGGACATCGAGCTCGGCGACGTACGGCGCGAACGCATCGGCCTGCCGCTGTTGCGAGACGAACGGCCGGAGTTGCACCTGCGCGAGCTTCGCCGAATCCTCGCCGAACGGACGGATATGGCGATCGACCAGGCGAGCGAGGCCCCCGACGGACCGGCTGCGCGGCCGCCCGGGACCGGCCCGGCTACCGACGGGCCCGAGACGGCCTGATGGGACCCGGGGCAGCTTCCGAGCTCGGCGACGGCGGCGACCGAAGGGGCCGGCTCTTCGAGCTGCCGCCCGAGCTTGCGATCGACGCCGACGTCGCCCGCCGGGTCATGGTCGGGTTCATCCGCAACCAGCTTCGTCAGGCCGGCTTCAGTCGAGGTCTGCTGGGTTTATCGGGCGGCATCGACTCGGCGCTGGTCGCGTTCCTGGTGGCCGAGGCGGTCGGTCCGGAAAGTCTCTTGTGCGTGCTCATGCCGTATCGGACTTCCTCGCCCGAGTCGGTCGATCATGCCCGACTCGTCATCGATCGGCTCGGCTGTGCCGGCGATCTGGTCGACATCAGCCCGATCGTCGACGGCTACTTCGGCCGCGACGGCGAGGCAGGTGCCGGGGGAGCTGAGGCGCACGAGGCTGCCTCGCTGCGGCGCGGAAACTTCATGGCCAGGACGCGGATGTGTGTCCTCTACGACCGTTCGGTTCCCTGGGGCGGGCTCGTCGTTGGCACCGGAAACAAGACCGAGGCGCTGATCGGCTATTCGACGTTGTTCGGCGACTCGGCCTGTGCGTTCAACCCCATCGGGGACCTGTACAAGAGCCAGGTCCGGCAGGTGGCGGCCGCGATGGAAGTGCCCGAGGAGATAATCCGCAAGGCGCCCTCGGCCGACCTGTGGCCCGGTCAGACGGACGAGGTCGAGGCCGGATTCTCGTACCCGGAACTTGACCGGCTCCTCTTCTGGATGATCGACAAGCGACGCACCGACGAGGAGCTGCTGGCGATGGGCTTTCCCGAGGCCGAGATCGCTCGCGTGAAGCGGCTGGTAGCAGTCTCCGAGTTCAAGCGCCAGGTTCCGCCGGTGGCGAAGCTGGGGCCGCGGACGACGGGCGTGGACTACCTGTATCCGCGACGGCGGCCCGGATCGGCTCGGCCGTGAGCCGCCCTGGCTCCGGCAGCGGCTCCGCCAGTGGCGAACGAGGCCGGCTGTTCGTCGTGGCCACACCAATAGGCAATCTCGGCGACGTGTCCTTCCGAGCGATCGACGTGCTCAAGAGCGTCCCGCTGGTCGCGGCCGAGGACACACGGCACACGAAGCGCCTGTTCGCCCGCTACGAGATTGCGACCTCCCTGGTGAGTTACCACGCGCAGAGCAGCCGGGGCCGCGAGCTGGAGCTGCTCGAGCACCTGCGCGCCGGGCGCGATCTGGCCCTCGTGACGGACGCCGGCACACCGCTGGTCAGCGACCCCGGCAGCGAGCTCGCGACCGCGTGGGCGGCCGAGGGCGGCATCGTCGTCCCGGTTCCCGGGGCCTCGGCGGTGCTCGCCGCGCTCGTCGCGAGCGGCCTGGCCGCCGCCCGCTGGAGTTTCGAAGGCTTCCTGCCCCGTGGCGGGAGGGAGCGGCGCGACCGTCTGTCGCGGATCGCGGCCGACGAGCGGGCGTGCGTGCTCTATGAGGCTCCTTCCCGCGTTCCGGCGACGCTCGCCGATCTCGTGGTCGCCGCCGGCGGGGAGCGGCGGGCTGCCATCTGCCGCGAGTTGACCAAGATTCACGAGGAGGTGGTGCGTGGGCCGCTGGCGGAGCTGGCGGCGAATGCGGCAGCCGGCGCGATCACCTTGCGAGGCGAGTTTGTCATCGTTCTCGAGGCGGCCGCCAGGGGCGCCGCGGCGAAGCAGGTCGGAGGGACGGAGGAGACGTCGATGGCCGATGGCCGGGCGGAGGTCGCCCGCCTTGTCGCGGGCGGAGAGCGGCGCTCCGACGCCGTGCGGCGGGTCGCCGCAGCCACCGGTCTCGACCGCCGCGAGCTATATAGGCTCGGCTGACCGCGGCCTTCTGAGCGGCACGGAGTCCTCTGAGCGGCCGGAAGGCCGGTGCGCCGACGCGTTCTATACTCTCCGCATAAGAGAGGTTCGCCCAAGGACCTCGATCCGCGTGATGACAGGGAGAGCCATATGAGCGGAAAGCTCCGGACCGCGTTCTCGCTGCTGGCCATGGCCGTCATGGTGGCGGCTTGCTCGAGCTCGGGGGCCACCGCCGCTCCGAGCGGCTCGAGTCTCAAGATCGGCGTGGTCACAGACGTCGGCACGATCACCGACAAGAACTTCAACCAGTATTCGTATGAAGGCGCGAAGGCCGCTGGTGCAGCCCTGGGCGCCACCGTCAACTATGTGGTGCCGGCCGACGCCTCGGACTACACGAAGGACATCCAGGGATTCGTCGACCAGCAGTACAACATCATCGTGACGGTCGGCTTCAACCTCGGCGATGCCACAATCGCGGCCGCTAAGGCCAACCCCAAGATCTGGTTCATCGCCGTTGACGTGGCCCCGTGCGTAGACGCGACCGGCGCCCCGGACGACACGTTCGCCTGCAAGGGTGACGCCTCCACGCTGCTGCCCCAGCTCATCGGGATCCAGTTCGAGGAAGACCAGGCGGGCTACCTCGCCGGCATCGTCGCCGCTGCGGTCAGCAAGACCGGCGTGATCGGCCAGATCGGCGGAATCAACAACAACCCGGCCGTCGTCCGCTACATGCAGGGCTTCCAGCTGGGTGCCCAGTCGTACAAGTCCAGCATCCAGGTCAAGACTGCGTGGTTCTCGACCAGCGACCTGACCAAGGCGTACGGCGACCCGACGTGGGGCCAGACCTTCGGTGCCCAGTTCATCTCACAGCAGGGCGTTGACGTCCTCTTCCCGGTCGCCGGCGGCACCGGAAACGCTGCGCTTGACGCCGCCTGCACCGCCGGCATCTACGCCATCGGCGTTGACGTCGACGAGTACCAGTCCTACCCGACCGCGGACAAGTGCATCGTCACCTCGGCCGAGAAGCACCTCTCCAGCGCCGTGCAGGCGACGATCACGGCTATCGCTGGCGGAACCGCCAAGGGTGGCGTCTCGAAGTTCAACGCCGCCAACGACGGCATCGGCTATTCCCCGTTCCACAACACCGGCATCACCATCCCCGCGGACGTCCAGGGCAAGCTGGACGCCGCTGTGGCGGCCATGAAGGCCGGCACTCTGCCCACGTGCCCAGCCACCTGCGGCACCTGGTCCGGCCAGTAGTCGAGAATCGGTAGAGTTCGCGAGTCAGTCGAGCGGGTCGCGCCACCACGGCGCGGCCCGCTCTCTGCATCCGGCCGGCTTCAGGCCGATCGAGGAAGCCATGACCGAGGACGCCGCACGCAGCGAAGCCCCTGCCCTCGAGATGCGGGGGATCACCAAGCGATACCCGGGGGTGGTGGCTAACGACCACATAGACCTCGACCTGCGCCGGGGAGAGATCCACGCTCTGCTGGGCGAGAACGGCGCCGGTAAGACCACCCTCATGAACGTCCTCTACGGGCTGGCCAGACCGGACGAGGGGACGATCCTGATGGACGGCAAGCAGATTCAGATCGCCGGGCCCTCGGACGCCATAGCCCGCGGCATCAGCATGGTCCACCAGCACTTCATGCTCGTGCCCGTCTTGAGCGTTGCCGAGAACGTGATCCTGGGTGCCGAGACGATGTCGAACGCCGTCTTCGTGGATCGGCATGAAGCGAGCCGGCGAATCGGCGCTCTGGCCGAGCGCTTCGGCTTCGACCTGAATCCCGATGCGAAGGTGGGCTCGCTGTCGGTCGGGCAACAGCAGCGCGTGGAGATCCTGAAGGCGCTCTATCGAGACGCCCGGGTCCTCGTCCTGGACGAGCCGACGGCCGTGCTTACGCCCAACGAAACGGAGGAAATCTTCGGCCTGCTCAGGCGCCTGGCCGGCGACGGGCGTTCGATTGTCTTCATCAGCCACAAGCTCTACGAGGTCCTCGAGGTGGCCGACCGGATCACGATCATCCGGCGCGGTCGAGTGATCGGGGAGCGGCGACCGAGCGAGACGACGGAGGGGGAGCTCGCCGAGTTGATGGTCGGCCGCGAGGTTGAGTTGACCGTCGATCGGGGAGAGTCCCACGTCGCCGGTCCGGTGCTGGTCGTAGAAGGGCTGCGCGTCGCCGACGACCGCCACCACGAGGTCGTACCCGGCGCCACGTTTGAAATCAGGGCCGGAGAGATTCTGGGCGTGGCCGGAGTGGCCGGCAACGGGCAGGATGAACTGGTCCAGGCACTGATCGGATTGCGGCGCTCGACCGGCGGCAAAGTGACCCTGGCCGGTCGGGACGTGACGGGGTTCTCGCCGCGCCGCATGAACGAGGCCGGGGTGGGCTACGTCCCGGGCGACCGGCAGCGCTTCGGTCTGATCCTGGCGTTTCCCGTATACGACAACCTGATCCTGACCAGCTACTACCGCCCGCCGTTCGCGCACGGCCTGATCCGTAACGACTCGGCGATCCTCGAATCGGCCGCGGCGCAGATCGAGCGCTTCGACATCCGCACTCCTTCCGCTCGGGCTTCCAGCTCGACGCTTTCGGGCGGTAACCAGCAGAAGGTCGTTGTCGCGCGGGAGTTCGACCGCGAGCTGAAGCTGCTTATCCTGGACCAGCCGACCCGCGGCCTGGATGTCGGCAGCATCGAGTTCATCCACCGCCAGATCATCGCCAAGCGCGACGCAGGCACGGCCGTGCTCCTGGTCTCGGCGGAGCTGGACGAGGTCATGGAGATGTCGGACCGCATCGCGGTCATGTATCGCGGCCGAATCGTGGCCGAGCTTGACGGACGTACCGCCGACAAGAGCGAAGTGGGCCTGTTGATGGCGACGGGCGGCCACGAGCAGGCAACGACCCAGGAGGAGGTCCGGGCGTGAGTGGTGCCGACAAGAGTCATCTGCCTGAAGCGCGCGGTCAGAGTGCCATCGTTCGCGTCGCCCTGGCGGCGGCCCAGCCGATCGCCGAGCCGCTCGTTGCGATCCTCCTGGCGCTTCTGGTTGGAGCCATTGGGATAGCCCTCCTCAGCGGTCTTGTGCCGGGCCATTCGGCACTCGACGTCGGCCTGCCGATTGCGGCGTACGGCGCCCTGGTACAGGGGGTAGCCACCCCCAACGGCATCACCTCCACGCTCGTCTACGCCACGCCTCTGATTCTGGCGGGCCTGGGTGTCGCGCTGGGCTTCAAGGCCGGGCTATTCAATATCGGCGGGCGGGGCCAGTTCCTCATGGGCGCGGTCGGGGCGATGACCGTGGCCACGACGGTGGGCACGAGCCAGAGCTCATACATCGTCATCCCGCTGGCTTTGCTGGCGGGGGCGCTGTTCGGGGCGGCGGCCGGGTTCATCCCGGGCTTCCTCAAGGCCACGTCCGGAGCCCACGAGGTTGTGACCACGATCATGCTCAACTACGTGTTCGTGTCGGTGACCTACTGGGCCATCAGCGGGCCGCTGGCCCTGCCAAACGCACATCAGCCGATCACGGCCGACGTCACGACTCGGAACGCGGCCCTGCCGATCATCATTCCATTCGGCCACGACGGCCACCTCGGCATCCTGCTGGCTCTGCTGGCGGTTCCGGTCCTGTGGTTCCTGCTCTATCGGACGACACTCGGGTTCGAGATCCGAGCCGCCGGCGCCAACCCGGACGCGGCCCGGTACGGCGGGATGAAAACGAACCGCCTGATCGTGCTGACGATGTCGATCGCCGGTCTGATGTGCGGCCTGGCGGGGGCGACGACGATCATGGGTGTGGTCCACCAGATGGAGCCCGGGTACGACACGACGGTCGGGTTCGACGCCATCACCGTGGCGCTGCTCGGTCGGTCGAACCCGGTGGGCGTCCTGTTCGCCGGCCTGCTCTTAGGGGCGATGCGGGCCGGCGCGCAGACGATGCAGATCCAGGCCGGGGTTCCCGCAGAGCTCGTGGACGCGCTTCAGGCCATCATCCTGGTCTTCCTGGTGATCAACGTCCTGAGACGCTGGCTCGATCGAAGGGCGGCGAACCCGGGAACGAGATCGTCGGCCGGAGTCGATGCCCCCCAGGCGGCGGAGGGGGTGGCATGAACGGCATCCCGCAAGCCCTCGACGCGCTGCCGATCCTGGGTGTCATCTTCCAGTTGCTCGGCTACACCCTGGCGAACCTGAGCTACATGTCCCAGACCACCGTCGCCGTCGCCGTTCCGATCACACTGGCCGCCCTGTGCGGCGTGATGTGCGAGCGGTCGGGCGTGGTCAACATCGGCCTTGAGGGGATCATGCTGACGGCCGCGTTCGTCGGCTGGATCGTCGGCGCGGCCGCCGTCGGGCTCCTCGGCGAGGGCACGCCCCTGCCGTTCTTCGGTGTAACTCTGCCCCTCATGATCGGCCTCGCGGCGGCGATCGTGGCCGGCATGGTCGTGTCGCTTCTGCACGCCTGGCTGGCCATCTCTCTCCGAATCGACCAGATCATCAGCGGCACGATCATCAACATCGGCGCCGCCGGGATCACCGGCTACGTCTACAGCCTGATCGCAAGCCAATCGCCCGTCGGGGCCGGCCAATTCGCGGAGTACCAGGTTCCGAAGGGCGTAGCCGACCTGCCGCTGGTCGGCTGGCTGATCAACGCCGTGCTGAGCCAGGGCCCGATCGGCCTGACCACGATCGTGATCGTGATCATCCTGCAGATCATGCTGTTCCGATCTCGCTGGGGCCTGCGGACGCGGGCGTCGGGTGAGCACCCGCGGGCGGCCGAGACCGTGGGTATCGATGTGATCCGACTGCGCTATCGCAACGTCGTCCTCTCCGGTGCCCTCGCGGCGCTGGGCGGCGCCTGGCTGACCATGGAGCACACCAACAAGTTCGACGCCAACATGACCGCCGGACGTGGATTCATAGGCCTTGCGGCGATGATCGTGGGCCGATGGACGCCGTTGGGAGCATTCGGTGCGGCCCTGCTCTTTGCGTCGGCCACCGCTCTCAGCACGTCGCTGCAGATCTCGCCCCCGACCGGGGACCTGGGCCAGCTGATGGGGCACGTTCCGGGCGAGTTCTGGGAGGCGCTGCCCTACATCATCACGATCGTGATTCTGGCCGGCCTGATCGGGCGGAGCATCGCGCCGGCCGCGGACGGCCAGCCATACGAGCGCGAATCGGCTACGTAGCGAGCTGGGCTCAGCCGACCGGGCTGATGTTCGGGCCCGAGCTGATGTTCCGGTTGCTCACCGGGCTCAGCCCTTGTGGAGCAGCGACGGGTAGAAGTTGGTCTTGCCCGCGGCCGTCTTGAGGCGGGTCCAGTCGTCCAGGATGACCACGGCCTCGTCCGCCGCGCGGATGGCCCGCTCTTCCGCGCCGTTGTCCCCGAAGGCGTTCGTAACACGGTTGGCCACGGCGCCGAGGACCGCGCCACTGCGCATGCCGAAGAGCCTCGCCAGGACGAACAGCGCGGAGCACTCCATCTCCAGGCACGCGACGCCGGCAGCCCGGAGGTCGTCGATCAAACCGTCCACGCCGGACTGCCAGAAGCCGCCGGTGACAGGGCGTTCCTGGCCGACGTAGAACGAGCCGACGCTGCACACGATGCCGACGTGGTAGGGGTAACCCAGGCGTTCGCACGCCTCGATCAGGGCCATGTGGACTTCTGGATCGGCGTAGGCCGGGTGTTCGAGCGGCAGATAGCGATCGGCCGTGCCGTCGCGCCGGACCGCGGCGACGGGCACGATCAGGTCGCCGGGCTCGATCTCGGCTCGCAGTGCCCCGCAAGTCCCGACGCGCAGGATGGTCCGGCCGCCGATAGTGGCGAACTCGTGCGCGGCGATCTCCAGACTGGGAGCGCCTACCCCGCTCGATATTGCCCCGATCGGCACACCTTTGTAGGTGCCCCGAGCCGAGCGGTACTCGCGGTGGAAGGCCAGTTCCTCGCCCTCGTCCCACGTCGCCAGCATTCTCTGGACGCGGCCCGGGTCGCCGGGCATCAACACCGTCGGTGGGATCTGCCCGGCCGAAAGATGCAGGTGATACTGCGCCCCAGCTTCGTTGGTCGGCGCGTCGGCGCGACGCCCGACCGGGTTGGTCGGAGACTGCTCGGGACCGCTGCTTGCCATCGGTCGTCTTATCCTCCGCGGGCGGCTACTCTGTGGTCGCAGCAGAAGCTATCACTACTGGAAACGGCAGTCGCGTGGTGAGGTGTCGGCGATGACGGGTGGTGGGATTGAGTTCATCGACCGAGCGGAGGCTTCCGCGCGCTTGCCCGAGTTCGGCGATCTGCTCCGTGTTGCGTTGACCGCCCAAGGAAGAGCCCGTGCTCCATATTCCCGATTCCACGTAGGCGCCGCGGTCCTCGGCGCCAGCGGAGCCGTCTATCCCGGGTGCAACGTGGAGTCGGCCTCGTACGGGGCCACGATCTGTGCCGAACGGAGTGCCATCGTCGGGGCGGTGGCCGGAGGCGAGACGGCCGTTCGGGCTTGCGTCGTCGTCACTCCGACTCGAGAGCCGTCGAGCCCGTGCGGGATCTGCCGCCAGCTGCTAGCCGAGTTCGGCCCCGATCTGGAGATCTTCATGACCTCCAGCGTCACGGATGTCGTCCTGGCGACAACGCTGGGCGAACTGCTGCCGCTCTCCTTCGGAGTCGCCGATCTCCACGAGGCCGGGTTGTGAGCGGATCGCCGTTCGATTTCGTCCTGGGTCGCGAGATCCCGCCCGCCGATCAGCCGGCCAGACTCGACGCCATCGCGGCGGAGATCCGCCGCCGCACGGACCTGGTGCCGCGCGTCGGGCTGGTCCTTGGCTCCGGGCTCGGAAGCCTCGCGGATGCCGTCGAGATCGAGTGCTCGGTCCGCTTCGCCGAACTGCCCGGGTGGCCCGCGGCGACGGCCCCCGGCCATGCCGGACGGCTTCTGTTCGGCCGCCTCTCCGGCGTGCCGGTTGTCGTGCAGCAGGGCCGCTTTCATCTCTATGAGGGTCACTCGGCCGGCTTCGTCGTGCAGCCGGTGCTGCTCATGGGCAAGCTCGGGGCTCGGATCGTCGGTCTGACGAATGCCGCCGGCGGGGTCAATCCCAACTTCGGCGCGGGCACTCTGATGGTCATCGCCGACCACCTCAACCTGACCGGTCGCTCGCCGCTCGTCGGACCCAACGAGCTCGAGCTCGGCCCTCGTTTCCCGGACATGACCGGTGTCTGGGGCGCCGAGTTGCGGTCGCGCCTGCATGCAGCCGCCGAGGCCGAGGGAGTGGCGCTCGCCGATGGCGTGTATGCGTGCCTCCTGGGACCGAGCTACGAGACTCCGGCCGAGGTTCGAATGCTGGCCCGCCTCGGTGCCGACGCCGTGGGCATGTCGACCGCTCT
>Ga0182010_10000530_pt1 | contig 21642 bp, 20 predicted proteins | sample 611E1MmetaG_FD_120488 | JGI IMG/M metagenome (GOLD analysis project Ga0182010, IMG submission 120488) | Permafrost microbial communities from Stordalen Mire, Sweden - 611E1M metaG | ecosystem: Environmental > Terrestrial > Soil > Wetlands > Permafrost | place: Sweden: Stordalen | collected... | reverse complement strand
ATGTTAAATAGATAATATTCCATTTCTCCAAATCAGCGGGTGATATGGTTTGCGTTCTTGCTTCCCTCGTTAAATCAGAACAACCGCAGTATATCCGCGGGCCTGTGCATGGAATGATTCTATGCTTGAAGATGAGGACTGTCAAGAAAATCGCGAGAGTATCATTCTGACTCTTTTATCCTGATCTGCTTTCGTCACTCGTCCTAATTTTAGTGAATGTCAACAAATCGGTTCTTTTCGAATTTCAGTACTGAAACTATTTCATAACTGGCGTGCCTATTGTCTACCCTCAATGCCACCGAGATCATCTCACCAGTATCGGCCGCATAGACCAACAAAGGATGGCACATATATTTTTTGGTCATAGTAGCCGTGGAAAAAGGTGAGCTGCTGATCCCCATATGTGGGATCGTCGGGGCTGTCGGCATCAATGATGATTCTTCTAGGCTTGTGCTTCCAATTGTGGCGGATATACAGATCGACAAACCACTGCCATATCCGATGCAGATCTTCTTGGGTGACAGAAGTCACCAACGGCGACAATGTCGGCTGAGAGCCAAGTTCTGCGTCACTCGGCATCTTTCCGCAAGCCGCTTTCAACGCAAGATCCGTTTTCAGAAGGTTGGTGTCATCACATTATTCGTAGCATGCCACGATCTGGTATATCCGTTGCTGAAGAAGCGTCAATAAATTCTGCTCTGATCTGCCTGACGCGCTAGCAGAAGTCTGGCATCAGATGTTATTGATCCACCCTTAAAATCTACCGTGAGTTTTCGCTTCCCAAGGAATGAAAATCAAAGCTGTCCTGTGTTACACTATGTCATAATAGCCAACTTCCTTTCTTTGTATTTTTGTTGCTCGCACCTTCAATAATACCAAAGGTTCAAAGGATGTTGGCTATCTTTTTTGTGGATTATTGTGAATTATCCGGGCTAACCCTTCATCTTTTTTAATAACAGTCACCGCAAGAGCATTGGCGACAATCTTTTGCGGCAAGTTGCGCCGCGATCACAGCGAACGGCTCCGCGCTACCGAATATTATTGGCCGAAAATAGCAGCACCTTATCACCCACGAAGGATACGGTGATCGACTTTTTATCGTCTCCCCAGACACAGCTTCTCATGCCTATAATGTCATTGCATTTATCAGGCGACCCCAGAATCGTAGTCACTTCGTTATAGGTCATGCCGCCTTTGATCTTGTTATAGTTGTCCATAGTAAGCTTCCCACAGCTGGCAGCAACAAACAATATCAGTAAAAGAAAAGCTATTAAGAACCATCTCGTCTTCATGGATGAACCTCCCTGTCCTCATTTTTATCATCAGGCTTTCATCTTATGCATTACGTTCGGTTGAACGGTTTCAGCTTTTTCAGCAACTGTTTTACCTCAAGCGTATTCGCGATATCTTCCTTTTCAAGCCAGCTGCGTCGGGCGATTGAGACCCCGTAAGACATGAAGTTGAATTGTGTGGTCACATGGGCGTCGGTGCTGATAACGATTGGTATCCTCAGTTCCTTCGCCTTTTTCGCATAGATGTCGCTTAGGTCGAGCCTCAGCGGATACGCATTGATTTCCATAGCGGTGCCGGTCTCTTTTGCTGTTTTCAGGATCTCGTCCATGTCGACTTCATAGGCGTCGCGTTCGCCTATGAGCCTGCCTGTCGGATGCGCGATGATGCTCACATAGGGATTCTTCATAGCCGCTACGATTCTGGATGTGAGCTGTTCCTTTGTCTGCTTGAATCCTGAATGAATTGACGCCACGACGATATCGAGCGTCTGCAGGACATCGTCGTGGAAATCCAGCGTCCCGTCGCTCCTGATATCGACTTCTGTGCCATGGAGTATGCGAATATTTTTAAGTTTCTTGTTGAGGGTATCTATTTCCCTTTTCTGTTCCGCGAGCCGTTCGGCCGTCAGACCTCGCGCCACGCCGAGACCTTGCGAATGGTCGGTAAGGGCAAAATATGAATAACCGTGCTCCTTAGCGACCTCGGCTAGCTGCTCGAAGGTATGGCTGCCGTCGCTCCATTTGGAATGCACATGAAGGTCGCCTTTGATATCATTAACGGTAACTAGCTTAGGCAATTTGCCCTCGATGGCGGCCTCTATCTCGCCCCGGTCTTCCCGCATTTCCGGAGGCACATATTGAAGGTCGAGAATTTTGTAAGTGTCTTCCTCTTTTTCTCCGCCGAGTTTTGTATTGTCCTTTACCCTGAATATGCCGTACTCATTGATGGTAAGCCCTCTTTTGACTGCCATTTCGCGCAGTCTGATGTTGTGTTCTTTGCTTCCAGTAAAATAGGCCAGAGCCGCGCCGTAAGATTCCTTTTCTACTACTCGCAGGTCTACCTGTAAACCTTCTTTGATGACGACGCTCGACTTGGTCGGGCCTTGCATGATGACTTCTTTGACATGGGGAAGATGGACAAAGACGCGCATCACCTCTTTGGGATTGTCGGACATGGCCAAGATATCGATGTCCTTTATAGTGTCTTTCCATCTCCTCAGGCTTCCTGCGATATCGATCCTCGTTAGAGGCGCCTTTAGCCGTAGCTGATCGACGAGATCCTGGGCGATTGGGAGAACCTTGCCCAGAGGTGATCGCTCCTGGCCGCGCCTGAGCATCCCGATCCCTTTCAGAATATTTTCTTCCGTCTTCCCCTTGATCCCCGGCAATCCGGCGAGTTTATGCTCTTCGGCAAGCTTTGCGAGCTCGTCGATACTTTTGATATGAAGTTTCTCATGGAGGAGCATCGCAGTCTTCGGGCCGAGTCCCGGCACGGATTCGAGGTCTAGGACGATCTGAGGAATCTCTTTCTTCAACTCTTCGTGGGCTGCAATATTTCCAGTCTTGATATACTCAGCGATCTTTGCGGCCAGCTCCTTGCCGACACCGGGGACTCCGAGTAGCTCATCCTCGGACAGGTCTTCGACGTTCCGGGTCAATCCCTCGACATTGAGCGCAGCCCTCCGGTATGCCCGGATGCGGAAAGGATTGTCGTTCTTTATTTCAAGAAGGCCTGCTATTTCATTGAATATCTTGGCGATTTCCTGGTTTTTCATGAAAAGCCTCTCCAGTAATTCCCAACCTCATTGCTTTCTATAAAAAGTATGCGGAATAAATGACTTATATACAAACTGGAAAACAGGTTCTGTTCATACTACTTGTATCAGCTTATCGAATATTGCGGAAGTGTCCTGAATGCCCGTTATATCGATCCAGGTTATCTCTTCCTCTTTTCTAAACCAGGTGAACTGGCGCTTGGCATAATTGCGGGAGCGCTGTTTTATCAATTCAACAGCGTAATGTAGAGATAAGTCTCCCTCAAGGTGCAGAATCAACTCTTTATACCCAATGGCCTGCAGCGAAGACAGGTCAGATATTCTCATTTCCGCACTTCCACACTTCCTAGCTTCTACGTTGATAAGTTCCAAAACCCTACGTACCTCTTCAACAAGCCCTTTTTCGAGCATAGCATCCACGCGGCTGTCGATCATTTCGTAAAGCTCCCCTCGATCACGTGTCAGGCCGATCTTGATGAACTTGAAAAGTAATCGTTCAGTATGCCCGGCCTGCATCTCAGACATGGTCTCTCCTCCCGCAAGGCATACCTCAAGAGCGCGGATGGTCCTTCTCACGTCAGCTGGGGTTATGGCGGCTGCTGCGTCGGGGTCGACAGACTGAAGTTGCCTGTAAAGTGAGCCAGGCTCTTTGTCCTCTGTCCTGAGTAGTTCTGCCCTTAACTCCTTGTTAGCGGACGGGCCATGAAAAATGCCTCGCGTCATTGCTTTGATATACAAGCCGGTGCCGCCGACTATCAGCGGAATGGAGTTTCTCTCCTGGGTAGCGGAAATTATGGGTTGGACTTCTTCGAAATACCTTCCGGTGCTGTAAGATTCCCAAGGTTCGACAATGTCGATCATGTGGTGTCTGATAGCGGCCCTTTCTTCGGGTGTGGGCTTCGCCGTGCCGATGTCCATGTGCTTGTATATCTGCATCGAATCGGCGCTGATGATTTCGGTCCCCAGTGATTGGGCCAAAAGCAGGGAGGCGGCGGTTTTGCCGACGCCCGTGGGTCCGAGAAGTACGATGACTTTTTTCATTGGAAATTCAGAGTGTAAAGGTTTATAATAATGGTTCATTATAGCAGACATTTAAAGGAGTCGGCGATGTTGCAAAAGAAAGAAAAATATGTTGTTGCGGTTGTGGGTGCGACAGGGGCTGTCGGTACCGAAATGATTGCGACGCTGCAGCAGCGTCAGTTCCCTGTGGGCAAACTAAGGCTCTTTGCCTCGGAGAAGTCTGAAGGTAGGTCGCTAGAATTCAAGGGGAAGAAGATATCTGTCGAGACTATCAATGAAAATTCCTTCAAAGGTATCGACATCGCCCTCTTTTCCGCCGGCGCCGAAAGGTCCAAGAAATGGGCTCCTGTGGCCGCCCGGTCAGGCTGTGTGGTCATCGATAATTCGAGTCAGTGGAGAATGGACCCCGAGGTGCCGCTGGTCGTCCCCGAGGTGAATCCGCATGACCTCGACTGGCACAAGGGGATTATCGCCAACCCTAACTGCTCTACGATTCAGATGGTTGTTGCCCTGAAGCCGATACATGACGCCGCAAAGATCAGGCGCGTTGTAGTTACGACCTTCCAGGCCGTATCTGGTACAGGCAAAAAGGCTATGGACGAGCTGATGCAGCAGACTGCCGACCTTCTCAACTTCAAGAATATAAAGTGCAATGTATATCCGCACCAAATCGCGTTCAACGTATTGCCTCAGATCGATAAATTCCTCGACAACGGCTATACGAAGGAAGAGATGAAGATGGTCAACGAGACCAGGAAGATCATTGGAGACAATTCCATCAGGGTCACGGCTACCACGGTGCGCGTGCCTGTTTTCAGGGGCCATTCCGAAGCGTTGAACATAGAGACCAAAAAGAAACTGACGGCCAACCAGGTGAGGGAACTACTCGCACAGGCGCCGGGCGTGATAGTCTTTGATGCCCCGGAAAAGAGCATCTATCCGCTGCCGATCCACTGCGACGGAAAGGACGAGGTTTTCGTAGGCCGTATCCGCGAAGACGAGTCGATAGAAAACGGGATAAATATGTGGATTGTGTCCGACAACCTGAGAAAAGGTGCGGCTTTGAACGCGGTCCAGATTGCAGAGGTTTTAACAAGGCAACTAGTGGGGTGAAGGTTTAATATTCACTACTAAACCCCATGGCAAATTAATTTGGAGGTGGCGATGGCAGCTAAAAAAAGATACTTCTTTACATCGGAATCTGTTACGGAGGGACATCCGGACAAGATTGCCGACCAGATATCGGATTCTATTCTCGACTCCCTTCTGAGCAAGGATCCATATTCAAGGGTTGCGTGCGAAACTCTTGTTACAACCGGCCTTGCTTTTGTGGCAGGCGAGATTACGACTACTACATATGTCGACATCCCGACTATCGTTCGCGAAACCATAAAGGACATCGGCTATACACGCGCGAAATATGGTTTCGATTATGAAACCTGCGCGGTCGTCACTTCAATACATGAACAGTCGCCGGACATCGCAATGGGCGTAGATCCGGGAGGCGCCGGCGATCAAGGGCTCATGTTCGGCTTTGCCTGCAACGAGACGCCGGAATTGATGCCGACCTCGATCATGCTTGCGCACAAGCTTGCCAGGCGGCTAGCTGATTGCAGAAAACAGGACATACTGGGTTATCTGAGGCCGGACGGAAAAACGCAGGTAACGATCGAATATGAAGATTTCAAACCCCTCAGGGTCGATACCATCGTCATCTCGTCCCAGCACAGCCCGGACGTCACCCTGAAGGAAATGAGGGAGGACATCATCGAGAAGGTTATCAAGCCGGTCATCCCTCCGGAACTTCTAGATGAAGAACGAATAACCTATCACATCAATCCGACCGGAAGGTTCGTAGTAGGCGGACCGATGGGAGATACCGGTCTGACCGGAAGGAAGATCATCGTCGACACATACGGCGGCGTTGGAAGCCACGGCGGAGGTTGCTTCTCCGGCAAAGACGGAACGAAGGTCGACCGCTCAGGCTCATACATGGGCAGATACATCGCTAAGAATCTCGTAGCGGCCGGCATCGCCGACAGGCTCGAAGTTCAGATCGCATACGCTATCGGAGTTCCCGAACCTGTCTCTATATACGTCGATGCTTTCGGCACAGGCAAGATCGCGGATGCAAAGATTGTTTCCCTTATACGCGAGAATTTCTCACTGACGCCGAAGTCGATCATCGAGACCCTTGATTTGAGAAGACCTATCTACAGGAAGACGGCTGCCTATGGGCATTTCGGGAGGACCGAAGAGGAGTTTACGTGGGAGCGGACAGATAAGGCCGACATATTGCGGAAAGCGGCGGGGCTTTAAAAATTTAAGATCGAAGTGCAAAGACGGATTGCGAAACTAAAAGCTGAATCTGCAATTTAAAATATGCAATTAAATGAGTTGGAGGATAGATGGCAAAGTATGATGTAAAAGATATTAATCTGGCAAAGAAGGGCAAGCTTCGTATCGAATGGGCGGCCCAGGAAATGCCTGTACTGAGGAGTATTTCAGAGCGTTTCGCAAAAGAGAAGCCCCTGCAGAGTATTCGCATTGTCGCATGTCTTCATGTGACCACCGAGACGGCATTTCTTATGGAGACACTCAAGGCCGGGGGCGCACAACTCTCTCTCTGCGCGTCCAATCCGCTGAGCACTCAGGATGACGTTGCCTCATCGCTCGCAAGGAATTCGGGTATTTCGGTCTTCGCGATCAAGGGTGAAGATACTCAGACTTATTACCGGCATATAAAGGATGCGCTTTCGATCAAACCCCAGATCACCATGGACGATGGAGCAGACGTCGTCTCGACGATTCACAAGGAAGAGCCAGCGCTTATCAAGAATGTCATCGGCGGCACAGAAGAAACGACAACCGGCGTAATACGCCTTAAAGCAATGTCGGCTGACGGAGCACTTAAATACCCGATTATCGCCGTCAATGACGCATATACCAAGCACTTATTCGACAACCGCTATGGCACGGGTCAGAGCACGATGGACGGCATCATCAGGGCGACCAACAGACTTATCGCGGGTTCGGTCTTTGTCGTTGGCGGCTACGGCTGGTGCGGCAGGGGCGTTGCCATGAGGGCCAAGGGACTTGGAGCGCGAGTAATCGTCACCGAGGTCGATCCTCTCAAGGCTCTTGAAGCCACAATGGACGGCTTCGAGCTCATGCCCATCAAGGAAGCCGCGAAGATCGGAGATATTTTCGTGACTGCTACAGGTAACATCAACGTCATTTCAAAAGGTTGCTTCTCGCTCATGAAGGACGGGGCGATCATATGCAATACCGGTCATTTCAATGTCGAGATAGATATCGAAAGCCTCAAGGCAATGTCTAAGGCCCAGAGGACCATCAGGGATTTCGTAGAGGAATACACCATGAAAAATGGCAAGCGGATTTATCTCCTTGGCGAAGGCAGACTCATTAACCTCGCAGCGGCCGAAGGTCATCCATCCGCAGTCATGGACATGAGCTTCGCAAACCAGGCCCTCTGCGCCGAGTATATGGTTAAGAACGCGAAGAAGCTTGCGAATACCGTTTACAGCGTACCTGAAAAGATAGACGCTGAAATCTCCCGCCTTAAATTGAAGGCAATGGGGCTCAACATCGACACTCTCACTCCCGAGCAGAAGAAGTACCTGAAGAGCTGGGAGATGGGGACGTAAAGACAGGTTAGGGAGCAGCATCGAACGAGGGGGGCCGGCTACGGGCCCCCTTTTTTAAAAGGAGGCGGAGATGGCAGAGAAGATAATAGCCCTCGTCAAGGGTGATGGATCAGGACCTGAGATGATTGCGGTAGCATGCAGGATCGCTATAGAAGCGGCAAAAATGGACGGGATCAACATCATCTTTGAAGAAACACCGATGGGCTGGAATGCCTATGAAGAATACGATGATACGCTGCCCAAGCAATCTTTTGACAGAGCGGTCGAGATAGGGACGATATTCTTCGGAGGGGTCGGTGATCCGAAGCACGACAACACAATCGGTGCTGAAAAGCCAGAGATGAAACCGGAGGCTCGGGCACTACTCGCCCTGAGGAGCAAGATGGGACTTCTGCTCAACTTCCGTCCAATGATTTATTATAAGGCGCTTGCGCACCTGTCAAATGTAAAGCCTGAAATGATTCCTGCTGAAGGCATCCGGCAGATCTGGATACGTTATCTTCTCGAAGACAGTTATTTCGGCAACCAGGATTTCATAGGAGATATCCCTGCGGACCTCAACAAGAAGATGGGCGTCAAGCTGAAGAAGGACGTTTCTGGCAACGAAGAGATCGTAACCGACTTGGCCTATTTCCGTAAGGCTACAATCGAAAAATACCTGAGGGCGGCGTTCTCTTATGCACGGGATCTGAAACTGCCGCTTATTTCCATAGACAAGGCGAACGTCATGGCCAGATATGACTTTTGGCGAAAGATCGCGACTCGCATAGGTAAAGAAGAGTTCCCGGATGTTACTCTCATCCATCAACTTGTCGATTCCGCCAATGCATTGCTTTTTACGCCCGCTAAACTTCATGGTGTCATAGCATGCGGTAACGAGCATGGGGATATCCTTTCGGACGGCGCGGCTTCGGCATTGGGAAGCATGGGAATGATGTGCAGCTCTGCCATCAACCCTGATACAGGCGCATCGATGTTCGAAAGCGGAGCGGGGACGGCCCCGACACTAGCCGGACGGGACAAGGCCAATCCGCTCGGGCGTATCCTTACTGCTGCATTGATGCTCAGGCATATAGGTGCTGTAAAAGGCGCAGCCGCTATTGAGGCGGCAGTAAACAAGTTTCTGCAGGACGGATACCGCACCGGCGATCTTTTCTCCGGTGCCGATGATCCGAAGAAGCTGCTCGGAACTTCAGCAACAGGAGAGAAAGTCCTTTCGTATATGAAATAGACGGCCACTCAAAGTCGCTGCTCACAAGAGTGGGACTGATTAAGATAATAATTCCCGACGACCAGCACCGAGCAAATAAGGTGTGCTGCAAAGAGAATGATTATATTTCTAACATTTATTTAACGGTTTTCCATGTTTCGTCAGGATCATACTTTGTTGTAGCCTTTGCAATATCTTCCGTTTTAAGCCCAAGGTCTTTCTCGTAGACAATACCCTGTTGATTCACCATAAATGTCATAATGCCGGACACTCCATACTCTGCAGGGTATGCCAGCAGACCAAATCCGGCTGTCATCTTGCCGTTGATTACATAATCAAGTTCCCCACCTGGAGCGTTGCTGCCTTGGCTCTTCAGTATCCTGAAATAATAACCATGATAAGGCTTATGCTTCTCCCCAGGTTTTCTGGGTGTGTACCCCTCATCCGAAGCTTTGGCAAATAAGGGTCCTAAAGGGCTGCTCTCCTGACCTGCCTCAGCATGCCAGATAAGTCCATCGTTTTTACCATCATGGCTCATAAATATTTGCGAATATTGTTTCACACCGCTTCCGTCACGATCCTTGCTGGCATATTCATGCTGCGCCTGCACATATGATTGCACAACATCAATAGTGCTTAATTCATTCTTGCCGATTCTCCTGTTAAGTATCTCCTGCTTGCCCTCTTCTGTTGAAAATACCCATTCCTGACCCGACCTAACAAGAGGGATGGGAAAAGAACACGCATCCTTCCCGGTGGCAGCCAATATAGTATTGTCGTCTAACTTTGAATATTTGACAGCCTCCTCAGCAGCTGCAACGAAACGTTTACGAGCATTGCTGTCTGCGACGGCATCGCCAGAGGATATGATATCTTTACCTTTTGGGCCTAAAATAGCCAATAATTTCACTGTGTCATTGGTCTTAGCGGCATCTACGAGTGCTCCAAACGCATCTTCAGGCGATTTGAACTTCTCCTGCTTTGTGTCTTGAGCAGATACGCTTAAACTACACGCAATCACCGCAATAATTAGGGTGATGAAACCGGCTAACCAATTGCTGCAAAGGTATTCCGGCTTTGTTGTATATTTAGACATTGTTCCTTCCTCCATATATAGTTTGTATCAAATGCTCCCTCACTGATGACCGCAGAGTTGCTATTATCGATGCCCTCCGCCATGGAATCCTCCACCCGACCCGCCACCTCGAGGAGCTCCAGCACTAGGTGTTCCTCCACCACGAGAGACTCCTCCGCCACCACGGCTTGCACCAGGGATCTGACCGGCACTCGAACGGCTGTGGAACCCACGATCGCTTGCGGCATGCTCAACCTGTCTATTAACAGAATGTTCAAAGACGCCTGATCGAGGTCCCTCATGTCTTGAGGGTGATCCATAACCCCGAAATTCTTTGCCGGGTGCCGGTCCGGTCTGTCCCCGGCTTCTGTCGATAATTGCCTGTGCTCCGCTGCGTGCGGCAGGGCGGCTCCATACTGTACCTCCCCCAGTCGGGAAAGTCCCACCGCGAAACCTGTTAGCTGGGTCGATGCGGGCTATCCCGCCTGTCTTGTGATCACGGAAATGATTGGAGACAAATCCTTCGTGCTCGCGCCCATGATCATGCCAATGCACCCTGATATGAAAGTCTGTCAATACAAAGAAGCCTGGGAACCAGAAATTTGACCACCAAAACGGATACGGAACCCAGTCATACATGTATGCATAATCCTCTGGCGGGGCATAATATGTGACGGCCGGTGGGCCTTCATTCTGGTAATAATCGTTTTCTGTGGTTTCATCAGGATAACTTGGTGCTAAGGTATCGCCAGCATAATTCCCTGATGCATCGGGAGTAACAGGCATCCCGTAGCTGGTGACATCGGTTTGCAGTGACTGCAATGCGGCATTTGCAGACAGATTGATCTTTCCGCCATTTGCCGCCGCAGTTATACCCACTTCCAATTCTCCTACAATGTCAGGCGTAACAGGGTAATCGGCAATCCAACCATTGCGCGGTACAATGCCGGCTGCGCTTAATAATTCTTCAGCTTCAGCCTCGTTTTCTGTTATCCCAAGCTTAAGATCACTCGCAAGTTTGACTGCCAAGGTTCCCTCTCTTATCAGAGGTTGTGATATCGGAGAACGGTTAGTCGGTAGCGGCGGACCCGTCTGCGCATGAGCTATGATAGACAACATGGCAACAGCCATTAGTATAATTAGCAGGCGCTTCATCTTTATTACCTCCTTGATCGGTCTATCATAAAAGAACAACAAGCTATTTACAGTATGATAATAAAAAGATAGATACACAACTTGTCAGGCCGTTTCTAACCCTACCTCTTTAAGAACCTCTGACCACGAGGAATGTTAACTAGTGGTTTATTCCGCAGCGTAAGAAGTTGTTGCAAGTTAGGGAGAGGCCTGCTTTGTACAAACTATCTTCATCAAATTGCCGTAGATGGTGTCAGCGCAAAATAGCGAAAAACCTGTTGCGCTGGGAAGATATGTAAAAATTGTATCGCCTTGAGAATTATAATAAATATCTTTTATTTCAGTTCCTATGCGGCTAACACAATCGAATATGAAAGAGCCAATACCGTAAGAAAGGTATAATTATATTTCCCTGAGCAAGTTTAATAATCTTCTGGGAATTGGAATACGTAGGCCCCTGTTTCTGAAGATAAGTCCACTTTACCATAAGTTCTACTTTATTCCCGGATATGTGAACTGACTCAGGACTATAATACAAAGCTGCGTCCTCATCAACACCCATTGAAAAAAAGTCCAATCTGAGGGGATGGAGGTTTGAAGATGAGCGGTATTTGTTTGAGGTTGAGTGTGGTGCTGGTTTTGTGGTCATCAATTGTTGTTGACGTGTCAGTCTGAGCGCTGCCTCGGATGTGCTTCTTTTTTTCGGACGTTTGAGCAAGTCTTGAACTAATGAGACCGGAACAGCAAAGTTTAGGCTTGGGTCGCCTTTTAATAAAAATGTTGCCACTCCTATAACTTCTCCCTTGGTATTAAAAATAGGGCTTCCGCTACTGTCGGGAGAAATGGCAGCAGTGATTTGAAGCAACTGGCTCTTGCCACGGATACTGCTAATGATACCATCTGTCACAGTCGTGTCCTCAGTATCCCTCCAGCCTGAAGCTCGAAAAGATCATCTGGTATGTCGAAATGAGTGTGAAAAGTGCATATGAAATCAGGGATACCAGTGCCAGTTTGCGCATTATCGCCGGTATGGTATTTTCGAGACTTCTCATTTTTCTGAAAGGCATCAGTATTCCAACCCCCATCCCCGTCACAACTCCGGACAGCAGCAAAAGATATATCACATATCCCACGTACCAGTATCCCTCTTGCAAAATGCAAAAAGGGCAATGGTGTGTTGGCAGTTCATAAAAGTAGAGAGATATGAACGAAATGAGGGCTGCGATGGATACGACGAATGCGGCTGCGCTCACGAATGAAAAAAGGTAGCCACTCCAGTTGGCGGTATGGTAAAAGAATATGCCTGAAATGATCAGCACCCCCATCGTCAAATAAAATGCGATCTTCATCGGGATGCTTGGGAGAGCAGCAAGGCTGGATGACAGGCCCGCCGACTCGGTGCTGAACAGGCTTCCGCAGCATGATGTGATCACATTAGGGTGCAGTTCGAGGAAGTATAAGAACAGCAGCACAGTTTCTATAAGGATAAAGGGCGCGATAATCAGGAGGAAAATGTATTTCTTCTTTATCAGGGGATAATCAAAGGCCCTGTTGTCAGCGTAATTCAAAATAAGCCATGTACCGGCTAAAAGAAAATTTATGATCTTGAGAATAAGCGCCGGATACCCGTAGGCATTCACATTAAGCGTTCCGACGGCACACATCGCGCCCACGAAGAGCCTGCAGAGATCGTCGGTAGTATAAATGAACAGGAAGAGTGAGAGCAGTTGAAAACCGAAGGCGTAACTGATGATCGTAGAGATGAGGTAGGTCTTTCTTTCGAGACTTAACTGCAGTTCGCTGCCGCTGCGGATATCCCAGTTCCTGATGATTTGTACGCCGAAAGCGGTCGAATAGAGGACCAGGTAGCTTATCAGAATGGAGCCGAGAAGGAGTGCTAGGATGGGCGGATCGAGTATCACGAGGACTCTTTCGTCCCGACCACGGCCCCATCCCTCATCTCGACGACCTTGTCGACGAAGTTTGACTCATAGACTATTGGGTCGTGGCTAGCGATGACTATCGTCCTGCCGTCGCCCTTCAGTTTAAGCATAGTCTCCATAAACTCGCGGGAGAGCTTGGTGTCCAGATGAGCGGTCGGTTCATCGGCAACAATTACCTCGGGGTCGTTCATCAATGCGCGTGCGATGGCCACCCTCTGGACCTCACCGCCGGAAAGCCATTCTATCCTGGCTGACGCTTTTTGTTCGATACTGAAGACTTCGAGCAGCGACATGGCCCGCTCCCTTAATTGCGAACGCTTCTCGCCCGTGGGATAGGCGGGCACCATTATGTTCTCCAGTGCCGTTATTCCTTTAATGAGATTGAACTGTTGGAATATGAAGCCGAAGGTTTTTCGCCTGATCTCGGTAAGGAACCTTTCAGGCATACTCGTAATCTCTCTGTCGTGGAGAATAATCCTGCCCGAAGTCGGCCTGGCCATGCAGCCCATGATGCTCAAGAGAGTTGTCTTGCCTGACCCGCTCGGGCCTTTCAGCACTGTTACCCGGTGCGCCGCTATTTTCAGACTTACGCTTGGCAGAGCCGTAAACTCGTTGGGCTTGCTCATGTTGAAGACTTTCCTGACTTCAAGGAGTTCGATCATGGTCACGTCCTCATTACCAGATCGGGGTCGATGGTAGCGGCCCGCCATGAAGGGACGATAGTCGACACTGTATACGGAAGGACGGTGAGAAAGAAAAGGGTTGAGATCTGGTAAGCATCTATGAAGGGGATAAGCTTGAAATCCGGGTATATAACCGACCATCCCTTTAGCACCGGTTCGAAGAGCAGAGATGAGGTGAAATATACATGAGCATATGCGAGCAGCACCCCCAAAAGAAACGAGGAGAAGGATATCACCATGCCTTCCCAGAATTTCATCAGAATAACATCTGACGTCTCCCATCCTATAGCCTTCAGAATGCCTATCTCCCTTTTTTCTTCAGCGCCCAGTCCCGACGCCCTGTCCCACGCAAATATAAAAAATGAAATAACGGCAACGAAAAGGATTACGATGATCACCCCTCCCCGCCAGTTGAAGATGGAATCATACGTCCTCAATATCTCGTCCCGGGTTATCGGCCTCGTGTCGGGCAGAGTCTGAACAATTTTTTGTGCAATAGTGCCAAGTTCCCGAGGGTTCCTGACCTTCAGGGTGAGATCCGTGACCTTGCCCTTTGGGATGCCGAAGAGGTTCCGAAGGTCGTCAATTGACATCAGGACCAGGTCGGCCGATACCAGGGCCGATTCTGCGGAGAATATCTCCTGTACTTTGAAGAGCATCGTCTCGCCGTTATACGCATTTAAGGCGACCATATCGCCTGCATGTACTTTGCGGTCTTTTGCTATCCCCTCTCCTATAGCTATAGTTCCCGACGGCAGACGGTCGTCATCGGGCGACATCAAGGTGTAATTAGCTCCAAAGAAAGGATCGAAGTAGTAGCCCCAGAGGCGTCCTTTTATCGAACTGATACCCTTTATTCCCTTGATTTTTTCGATGTAGTCGAGAGGCATTAGGTCCTGTCTGCCGGCAACGAGTTTCTGAACGACCATTTCAGGAGCATCTTTAAGGACGAGAGAGGCCTCTTTACGTATCGCATGAGTGAAGAACATAACAGAGGCTATCAGAAATACCACAAGGGTATATACGAGTATAAGGGCAGCGTTCTTTCTCTTTCTTCTCAGGAGCGAGGAGAGCGTGAAGTCGAGGATGTTTCTCTGGGCCTCAATGCGTGACACGATTCACCAAGTGAGGAGGGGGGGGCATTACGGAGCCGGATGGAAAATGATCAAACGACAACGGCATGTCCTGGAAGGCGCTGTGCCGGTCTGCCATCGATGGATGCCTAGTATACCTGGCATCAGTGAACAGGCATAGATCGGTCAATTCGAACCTCTTTACCATCTGGCTCTTTTCCAGAAGAAAAGGTTCCCGAGATTTCCGGGTAGCTGAAGCATGGACGAACATCAAGCAAATCAGAACAAGATTTACGATAATATACAAGGAATAGATGTTCGATTTTCGCACGAAGGTGCTATTCCAGTTCCTTGAGAGTGGCGGCGGTGACCTCTGTGAATTTCAGAATGGCTTTCCCTCTGTGGTCTCGCATGAAGGCCTTGGCATCTGCTTCCTTCCCGAACGGTATAAGCTCTTTACCCATCGGCCCGAGAATATCGCTTCCTATCACGAAATATGCCTTTAGTCCGTCGATGGGCGAAAGCGTATAATAATCGTTTACATATAAGGAATCAATGTCGGCAGTCGTTTTGGATGGATTATACGCCTTAATGTTCAGGTAATATTTGAACATGTCCTTCGTGCCATCGAATAGTGCGTATGAAGAATCCTTGAATATGATCTGCGCGAGGAAGTCAGTATATTTTGATACGAACATGCCGCAGACCGAGCACTTGTCCTTAGGGGCTGGTGCGACCGGATTCTTCTGACCTGCGGAAGCGGAAGAGACAAGCAGCACAAAGATAGATACGCACAAAAGCAGCTTTTTCATCGGAATTACCTCCCTGATCGTTTTCGGTATGAGCAATGCGATGCGATTCAATTCCCTAATTCTACATAACTAAATTTGCATAAGCAAGTCTTTGCCTATTAAAGACAACGACTACGTGTAAGACAAACTTCTACAAGGAAGAAATCTGACTTATTCTGATCAGACCTATTCTGTATATTCACCTATCCTTGAAACGAAAGAGGTAAATAGTGTTTTCCCCAAATTAAAAGAGGAGACTGACATGTCTGTTAAGATAATATAGCAAAACGACACCCTTGACGAGCTGATATCTTCAAATAGAACAGAAGAGATCCTCTGTTCAGACGGGTGGGCTCCATATCTACAGCCCCTACGAGAGGACGGCGACGCAGATATGAAGGCCCCGAAAGACGCAGAGGTCCAGGGAATTAATGTCACTGAGATTTCAATAGGGCCTCCGTAAATTAGTACGTGAGAAGCTCTGTTGGGATATTTCAGCGAGGGATGACCCCTTAGGTGCATTGAATTAAGAGAAGTCGTCCGAAAATGTCCGGGCAAATGGATTCAGATTCGATTTAATATACGGCGTGCTCGACGAAATGTGATGAAATCAAGATATTGCAACAGTTGGTTGGAGAGTATTACGCCTATTCAGCGATAAAGATGGTTGACATGGTCCCTGCTGCACGGGACCTCAAATTGGACTTCAGGCAAGTCTCACGAATCAACCCGGACTGACGTCAGTTTTTCCGTGGAGACGTTAACTCACAATGCCTCCTGATATTTTCGCCCGAGATGGAAGAGTCCTGCAACGGTGAAAGAGTGCGCAGGCGCGACTTAATGAAAGTCCCTGGCTGGAGTTTCATGATTCACAATTGTTCATAATCCCTTCATGGGAGGTTCACATTAATTTGTTATTTTGCAGGTGGAGAAAGAAATCGTCGACAATGGCCACGCGGAAAGAAATAAGTGAATAATATGGACAAAATAGTTAAAATAGTAACAGTGGTACGAAATAGCAGGATTGTCTGTCCCGGCTACGATCTTGTAGATGGTGGTGCTGTGGTGCAAAATGCTGCGCTTGCCATGCGGGGTATCTTGAATGCTCCACGTAAAATATTGACTATTAAGAATACGCTCAAACTGACAGGGGGGTAAATGATGATTGCAGGCAAAAAGACGCTTCTAATTGCGGTAACTTCTGCCCTGACGGGTATTATTGTCGGACTCGCTATATCTACTGGCCTCAACTTCAACACAGCAGCCTATTCAGAAGAGCCGAAGATCTCGAAGGGAACCATTGAACTGCTTTCCAAAACAAACCACGCAATGGCCGAGGTGGCTGCAGCGGTGATGCCGGCAGTTGTGAATATTTCATCGACGCGTACGATAAAGACGCAGGACACGGCCAATCCTTTTCAAAACGATCCCATGTTCAAGCGTTTCTTCGGCGACCAATTTGGCGGTTCTATGCATCCCCGTGAATTCAAGCAGTCCAGTCTGGGGTCCGGTGTCATTGTTGATAAGGACGGTTATGTCCTGACAAATAATCATGTAATAAAAGATGCTGATGAGATAAAGATCAAGCTCTCGGATAAGCGCGAATTCAAGGGAAAGATCATCGGTACAGACCCGAAAACTGATCTCGCTGTTGTCAAAATAGAAGCGCATAACCTGCCGGTGCTGAAGCTTGGAAAATCCGATCTGATGAAGGTCGGAGAGACCGTTCTTGCTGTTGGGACCCCGTTTGGTTTGAACCAGACCGTTACGTCTGGGATCGTTAGTGCAGTCGGCAGGGCGGATGTCGGCATTGCTGATTACGAGGATTTCATCCAGACCGACGCGGCAATAAATCCCGGCAATTCCGGAGGGGCGCTCGTAAATATTCATGGCGAACTCATCGGGATCAATACAGCCATATTCAGTACTTCGGGCGGATACCAGGGGATAGGTTTCGCAATACCGAGCAATATGGCGAAGACGGTGCTGGACAGTCTTATCAGGAGTGGGAAGGTTGTCAGAGGGTGGCTTGGGGTGTCGATTCAGCCGGTGACCGCCGATCTTGCAAAACAGTTTGACCTGAAGGAAGAAAAAGGAGTACTTGTCGGTGATGTTAGGGAAGATAGCCCCGCGGAGAGAGCAGGGATAAAAAGAGGCGATGTTATTGCAGAATACAACGGGGCGCCTATATCTGACCCGGCTATGCTCAGGAACCTGGTTGCGGGGACTGCACCCAGTACCGAGGTCACGGTCAAGTTGCTGCGTGAAGGGAAGGCACAAACTGTGAAGGTGACCATAGGGGAATTGCCTGCATCCTTGCAGAAAATAAGCAAGGAATACGATAATCTCCTCAAAGGTGCCCAGGTGCAGGACCTTACACCTGAAATCAGGAAGGAGATGAACATACCTAAACATGTGAATGGTGTAATAGTTGCGAACATCGAAGAAGGCAGTGCCGTGACGGGTCTACTGACTCGTGGCGATGTGCTCCTTCAGGTAAACAAGAAGAAGATCGGGTCGCTGAAGGACTATGAGAAGGAGGTCTCTGTGATCAAGACTGGAGAGGATATCCTGTTGCTCATATTCAGGAACGGATCGACCTTTTATGCAACGGTTTCGGCGCATTAAACGCCGATTAGCGTTTAACTGCAATGTATAAATGAAGAAGGGCCTTTTGGATGTCCAGGAGGCACAGGGGAAAAGAGATGATAGAGCCAAAAAAGAAAGATGATGTGAATATTGCGTTTCAGGATGAGGATATGGGTGGTAATGCCCTGAAAGATGCATTTCAAAAAGCCGAACAAACTGTCGTTAAGAAATTTCAGGAGCCGAGGGTCCTTGTCGAGTGCAACTTCATTGTCGAAGTCAGTCAGTTGGTGGCAACGAAAGGTAAACATGCAAACTATATCGAGCATTTGATAAGGGGTATACTGGAGCAGAATAAAAATATCAAGAATATTATAGATGTTGACGCCTTTGAGCCGGAAGCGGAATAGTGCAGTTTCTGGTGAAGTCGATCGGGTCCACCGTTTTGGGAATACTCGGCGGCTGGCTCGGCGGCTTCATAGGCTTTGGTACCGGACTTTACCTTGGAATGATCTTCAGCGTAGTAGGCTGGTACCTAGCAAAATATCTGTGTAATGAATACTTGTGCTAAGACGGTATCCAGGGGGATGCGGCGCCAGAAATTGCCTCCTGATGGACTGGCCATGGCCGAGCGACTAGGTATTAAAGAAGCGCAACTAGGTCATAAAGCTGGGGGAATTCTTTTCGGGCGAGAGTCACTTCCTCTTTCAGGTATCGCAAGCCCTCAGGCACATGCTTGAGGAAGTAGTGCTTATCTTTCTCTTTCGATAGAAACCCATATGCTCCCAGTGCCTGCATATGCCTCTGCAGCCTGCAATAAAGGAGTGACTCGCTAAACATTTCCGCACTGAACCAGTCAGCGGCAGTTTCAGCAACTTTATCCATGTAGTAAGAAAGCAAGCCTTCTCTTAAATCTGATTTCAGAGGTGCGTAAGGGTCCCAGAGGATTGACGCGATGTCATAGGCGGCCGGCGCCATGCGTGCGCCCTGGTAGTCTATGACTCGGGGGATGCCGCCCTTCGTTATCATGATGTTCTGAGACTGGAAGTCGCGGTGAATGATTCTCCTGGGATAGGTGGCAACTTTAAGCGCAAGCCTGTGGAATTCATCATTAAGTGATGCAGCGTCACTGATTCCAATGTTTTGTAGGCCTTTTATAAATTTCGCGATGAAATAGCCTGTTTCCCACCTCAGGTAATCATAATCGAAAATGCGGCACGCGAGGGATGGACATTCCGATACATGGTTCGATGCCTCGCAATGAAGCCGGACCAGTATGTCCATAACGCGGCGATAGACTGCATCGATCTCCTCGTCGCTGCGAGGACATTTCAACCATGTGTATAGAGAAAGGTCTCCAAGGTCCTCAAAAAAAGTTGATTTCTTTTCGAAATTAATGCCGAACATATCGGGGACCGGGATGCCGTATTTTCTCAAGAAAACCGTATATGCCATATGTCTGGCAAAGTCTGGATCTTCAGGGGCACATTCCATCGCTACAATAGTCCCGACATCTTTTTTTACCCTAAAGTACTGTCTGTTGGAGCCGCCCGTGCCGATAAGTGTACCTATACCCGCGGAGGGTGTGAATATTGATTCATCTATTGCGACGGCGTAATCGTATCCGACGATGCAGTTTTCGTAACTCTTGCCTTCGTCAGTTTGCCCTCCGGGAAGGACGATGCAGTTCTTCAGCGAAGATGCTTTGCCGAGTACGGAGCCTTTCTCGATGGCCACGTTGCCGCCGATCTCTGAGTAACGGCATCCCTTAGCGGATGGATCGATGTATGCGGTTTCACCATTGCTTCTAAGTTCACGAATTACCGCTGAGGCATATGACGAAGGGCTGCCGATGTCGCTCCACATGCAGCCGGTAACATCGTAAGTGCTCACTTGATGACCGTATGTGACGGCTTTCAACCAGGCATCTACGACGCTCGACACACCGCCGGGAAGAAATTCGAGGAAAGCGGAGGAGTATGCTGCCACACCGGTAAAAGCAATCAAGCGTTCCGATGGATCGGTTAGCTTATAAGCCTTCCCAAGACCTTTCAAAAAACCTTTTCCATCGATGGCAACATTGTTGAATTGCGGATAATGATGTACAGCAAGCGTTGCAATGTTCCCTGCATGACGGTGATGTTCAAGCAGGGCCGACAGATCGATATCGGAGATTATATCGCCGTTATGAACAATGAAATCGCCTCCGCTCAGAAAATCCGTTGCATTTTTAAGTGCACCCCCGGTGTCGAGAATGGACTCTTCCGGGAAAAAAACGATGTGACTGCTGAAGGGAGAACCTTTCATCCAGTCCTCGAAAATCTCTTTTTTATAATGGACGTTTATACCGATTTTGTCGACGCCAATGGCAAGCATTTTTTCGATGATCGACTGGAGCACCGGCTTTCCCATGACAGGGAGGAGCGGTTTGGCAATGTGATCGGTGATGGGCCGAAGACGCTCGCCGTAACCTGCGGCGAGGATGAAACAATTTATCTTTTTACTCATAGATCAGATATTTCTTTCTGACCGTCTTGTCGAATGCCGCACATCCGACCCTCCACCATGATTCCATATGATCGAGCGCATCTCCTTTTTCGATTGAAATCCTCAAACGGTCAGTCCCAGCAAGGATATCGATCGGCATCTTTTCAGTCTCATATTCATATGGAGGTGATTTCCAGAGGGGTCGCCGCGGATAGAGCTCATTAACGGCTTTGAGAACTGCAACCCCCGTCTTGAATGACCTGTATTTCGATCGGTCCAATAAGTGTATCTGTGCGCCACCGCATACCTCGCCGGCATGCTTCTGGAAAGTGGGCTGGAAATATAGGGGCCTGAACAAAACGCCGGGTAGTTTAAACTCATTCAATCTTGCAGCCAGCTTGTCGGGATCGATGAAAGGGGCGCCGAAGATCTCAAACGGACGTGTAGTGCCCCGGCCTTCGCTCAACAGGGTCCCTTCGAGCAGGCACATGCCGGGGTAAACTATAGCTGTCTCGAGTGTAGGCATGTTGGGAGACGGCAGAACCCAGGGCAGTCCGGTTTCATCGAATAACTGCGATCTCTTCCATCCTTTCATATTAATAACGTGCAGATCGAGCGAAGGATAATATGTTTCTTTGAGATATAGAGCAATTTCTCCCACAGTCATTCCGTGCCTTATGGGAATCGGACGCAGACCCACGAAGGATGCAAACTCTGGTTGAAGGACGGGGCCTTCGATAACGGAGCCTCCAAGGGGGTTCGGCCTGTCGAGTATGACTACTGATTTGCCCATTTCTGAGCAGGCCTGCATGCAGAGCTCCATCGTCCATATGAAGGTGTAGTAGCGCGCACCCACATCCTGCAGGTCGACAGCCAATACATCGACAGCCTTAAGCATTGCTGCT
>Ga0182010_10000529_pt1 | contig 21667 bp, 19 predicted proteins | sample 611E1MmetaG_FD_120488 | JGI IMG/M metagenome (GOLD analysis project Ga0182010, IMG submission 120488) | Permafrost microbial communities from Stordalen Mire, Sweden - 611E1M metaG | ecosystem: Environmental > Terrestrial > Soil > Wetlands > Permafrost | place: Sweden: Stordalen | collected... | reverse complement strand
TACCTGTACCGAACCTCCTTGGCGCCGGCAAAACTGATCCCTGCATAGTGGAACTCGAATCGCGATTTTCCGGCCGGTACGCGAACGGATTCCGTTGTTGACTGACGGTCGCCTTCCACGAGGAATTCATCGATGACCACGGGAGGCGGGACCGGGTTGACCCGGATGTCCGCCGGGTTAATCACGGCCAGACCGCGCATCGTCGCGAAGCAAATTCTGCCGTCCCGGAGCTGCCAGCCGCCCTGGAACCTGCCGCCGTTGCATTCCCGACTCTCCATGCCATCCGCAGTGCCGTAGGACGTGCAATGGACAAGCGACGCCTTCCCGTCGGCAACATCGTTGAGTTCCTTCTTGCTCACCCGGAACACGCCTTTGTTGGAGGACATCCAGAAGTATCCGGCTTTGTCTTCAAAAATGGTGTACGCGACATAATCCCATAGCCCCTGCCGTGGCGTGATCTCGACGAAGTGTCCGTCTTTGACCCGGAAGATCCCGGCGTCAAACGATCCGCACCAAACGACTCCCTCCGAATCCTCGAAGACACTGAGTGCGAATGTCCCGGTATATCCATGCTCCGGTCCTATCTTTTCAAGCTTTCCCTTCGTGTACCAGTAAAGGCCGCTTTGTGTGGAAATCCAGATTGTCCCCCGTCTGTCCTCGAAGAGATGATAGATGTAATTCCAGTCTCCGGGTCCTGCTCCGATGGAGACGACAGGGGAGAATTTCCCTCCCTTGTATGAGAGGAGCGTGTCCCGGGAAGCGACGAGCCATTCACCCGACGCCAAACGGAGAAACGTTCCGGGGAGGATATCGGATGTTCCATCGATCAGACGGGAACGCATGGTGACCTTCCCGTCCCGGAGCGTATAGAGCCCCCGAAAGGTTCCGATCCACAGAGTGCCTTCGTCGTCCTCTGCAAGGGCATTTGTAAAGACGAGCGGCAGCCCTACCTTATTGTCGTACGACGTGATGACGCCGTCTTTCAGCCTGTTGAGGGCTCCGGAGAAAGTCCCGATCCAGATTGCGCCGGTATGATCCTCGTACACCGATGCCACCGCATCGTAGCTGAGGCCGACCTTGGAAGAATACGTGACAAACTTTTCGTCACGGAAGCGGTCCAGCCCCCCTACGGTTCCGACCCAGATGCTCCCTTCCTTGTCAATGAGGATTGTCGTCACAAAATTATCCGAGAGACCGCTTTTCCGGTCGAATCGTTCGAATGATCCATCGACAAATCGCGCGATTCCTTTGGAGGTGGCCAACCAGAGACTACCCTCCCGGTCCTCCTGTATGAACGATGACTCACAGAGATCATTTTCTTCACGATCAGCAGAAACGTTGTACGCAGTGAATGTGCCGCCTGCAAAGGAATTCAGACCCCCTGCAGTGGCAATCCAGAGTACGCCCTTGCCATCCTCATGCATGGCATGGATCGTAGGATTCGAGAGGACTTTCTTCTTCTCGTATCGCCTCACAACTCCTGCGTCATACGCCAGAAGGAACGTGGGGGTGCTCATCCAGATCGTCCCATGGCGGTCTTCGTAGCAGATGGACCGGGGGTTCACACCCTCAAAGGTCGTGTCGGGAATTCCGTTCTGGCCTGTCATAACTTCGATCTTGCCCTGGTCAAGGCGGGCCAGGCCGCGTGTTGTGCCGACCCAGAGTTTCCCCTTGCTATCCAGTCCGAGCCCATTCACCGTGTCAGCGGGGAGACCGTCCCTGGTTGTGTACGTCCGGAGTTTACCGGCATTGAACTCAACGAGACCACGAGGCGTTCCAAGCCACGTTGTCCCATGCTGATCGTTCTCCCAGGCGATGACATTATTACTGGGGAGGCCGTTCGATGTGTCGAAGAGCGTGAAGACGCCGTCGTGGGAGCGAACGACGCCATCATTGAAGGCCGAAGGCCGGGCCCACAATCCCCCTTCGCTGTCTTCCTTCATGCGAACAAAGTATGAAGTGGGAAGTTCTTTGGTGTTTGTCCTGTCGAAGACCCTGAATTCCAAGCCATCGAACCGGGCAAGCCCCTCGTCAGTCGCGAGCCAGATGTAACCGTCACGAGTCTGGATGATGTCGGTCGCGGAATTCTGAGGGAGGCCGTTCTCCGTTGTCCAGACCTGATGGACATATTGTTTGATGGATTTGCGCTGAGCAAAACCAATAACTGAGGTGAAGCAAAGGAGGACCAGAAGAGCGCTCGACATCCGGAACCGCACAGCACATGGGCGGATATTCTCCATGGGAGGGAATCCCTTACAATTTGTGCTTCGAGTGGATGGATGATGAAGAAACGGAGCTACGATGGTAGCAGAGGATGGAAGCGAACTATGCCGCAAGGAGGAGGTGCACCTTTTCATGGACCAGAGGGATCCGGGCATCAGCGCGTACATTCGTAAGGAAAGAACAGAAAAACGCACAATCGTGATATATGCAAAAAGTCGGAGCGAGAAACACGCCCCTGGTGTGCACGTCCGAGGGCTCCGGCTCCGCAAATGAAACTCAAGTGCACGTTCGACCGACGTTACCGATTTTCTGACACGTGCTCCAGGAGACCCGCTCCGGGAGAGACCAGAGCAGGCCTGGATGAGGAACTCTTCCGTCGGACGACGGAGAGAACTTACTTTAACTTCGCCGTCAGCACTTTGACGTCAGGTTTGCCTATGACGCCGGCCTTCTCCATCGCGTCTTTCAGCACAGGACTGGTCGCAAAGGCGTCTGCCGCCGCCGCGCTCGGGAATTCGCCGATAATGGAGACCATGTTTGGATTATTCACATCAGCATACACGCCCGTCACTTTGAATCCGGCTTTCTTGCGGTTGCCCGCGTCCGCATCATAACCTTTCCGCCACGTGGCGTAGTCCTTCACCTCGTGTGTGACAACGACCGTCACCTTCCCGTCCGTGGCTGCCTTCATCATCTTGTCTTGCGCCCTCACACCAACTACGAGACACAATGTCATTACTGCCACGAGAGACAAGAATCTGGCCATGAGGTACTCCTTTAGGTGGGTATGTATGATTTGGCGGCCTGCGGAATGAGGGCACGGGTCAAGATTCCCGTCAACCCAGAGATCTGTCTCCCCTCCTGTTCCGGGACGCGAACACTCCCTTAAGAACCCAGAGAGGTGCATGATGGTTCCGTTTTGGGTGCAAAAATTTGCCCTGATGGCGGGTTAGGAACCTGGTCATCATTCAGTTTGGCCTTGAGGGCGCAAAATCGTCGTATTTTAGCCCCGCCTATCCGTGACGGGTATGCCGGTACTTTCTTCAGCGAAAGCTGCAGAAGTCCGAATGGTGGCAAGGAAACGCGGAGAGCGAAGAGGCTGAAGGGCGTGCGTGGTAGGAATGAGGCGAGAAGCAGAACGGTCAGACGGTTTGGCCAGGTCGATTGACGATAGTCTATTGACGATAGCCCATTGTCAATCGGTTTTCCACCCACCAGGATCCCGCATGAACAGCCTAGATCCCGGGCGAAGGGATGACCTGCATCTCCAGTTCCAGTTCCAGCTCATGCAACTGTGTTCGTATGATATCGCGGTACCGCTCGGTCTCTTTCGACATCCTGGGGACAAGGGACCGGTAATACTCGATCCCTTCCTGCAGATTCTCCCGGAACGTCGTCAGATACCTCTGTTCGTTCGACGTCAGCGATCCCAGCTTCTTTCCGATCTCGTTCTTCAAATAATCGATGTAGAGCCGCAGTTCATTAATAAACAGGTTCGGCCGATCGGGCACGGATATCAGTTGGAGTCGCCCATAGATGTGCCCCACCATCTCCTCCAGCGTGGCAATACGGGAGAAATAGGCAATATTGGGACCGGGACAGACCGCAACTGCATGAGAAGCGCGTTTGTCCTCCAATTCGTTTCGGAGACACGGAGACGGAGCAAGATCCTCACAGAGGCATGATTTTTCCACAACCTTTTGGATGCGGAATTTGATCTCTTCTGCTGATAAATCCAGTCCTTGGAGCTGCTTGATCTTCAGCGACTGGTACTGACGCGAAGCAGTGCAAATCGGTTCATTCGTGAACTCGGTATTGGAGACGAGATACTTCTTGGTGCAAGGACTCCCAGGCCTTCCTTCCACAACACGTCGGCGAATCAGCTCTTCACTGGAGCTGCCCCGTAGATTATTGAAAGCCACGCCGAGTGGCGATGCGTCGCTGATATAGAGATCCTCTTTGCCGGCCGCAGCGAGCTTGGCCCTGGTCCGTTCGTCAACGTTGGTCGCCTCCGGAACCAGAAGAAAAGGCGAGCCCCACCCCGTTCCGTCCACTTCGAAGTACTCACGCAAAAATTCGTCTTCCTCTGTCGTCCCGATGCCTCCCTGAGCCATGATGCGAACTGGCCTGGGCTCCGAGGGAACGTTGTGTCCTTTCTCCCGCAGGGCGGCGCAATAGAGCTCGTGCAGATCGGAAATCAGGGATTCCCTCTTCTCCTTAAATTCCTGCAGAATCGGTCCGAGCAACAAGCCCTCAGTCGCAAAGGCATGCCCGCCGCAATTCAGGCCTGATTCTATGTGAAACTCCGAAATCCAGATTCCCTTCTTCGCCAGGATCTTTCCTTGAATCGAGGCGGATCTGTAGTCGCTGACTTTCAAGATCACCCTCTTCGGCGATGTACCGTCCTGACCCGGAAGAAACTCCGGGCAACGTTCCATGTAGTTGAACAAACGCGGATTGAGACCTGCAGAGAGGACGACGGACGAATCAAGTTCACTTCGCACGAAGCCCCGGAGAGCGGCCACGGCATCTGATGAGTCCGGAACCGCTTCCGATTCAGATGCGGGGCGGTTGACCTTGTCGAGTTTCGTCATAATGTTCACATCGATCGCACCGACGACGATCCGGGACCGAAGTTCGTTTTCCAGGCTTGCACGGTAAACAGCCTCGTGTGCCACCGCCAATCTCCGGTACAGGGCCTTCAATGGAGAGTGTTCAGCAAGCATCTCGAAGTACTTCACGATTTCGCTCCCCTTCTCGAAGGGAGAGGCCTTCAGCTTTGTCCACTGCTCATGGACGATCTGGTTCACGAGATTGAGGTAGGCGGTGATCCTCCGCGCACGGTAATCTTCCTCTTTCTGATTAATGGCCATGTACGGTTTGCTGTAGAGGTTCGAGTAATACTCCCGCATCCGTTCGATGAGTATGTCGTCGACAATGGAGATCACCGAGGCGATACCAAAACGCGCTACCCGCAGGGGAGTATCGATGGAGAATGCCAGTCCAAGAACGGGAATGTGAAACGAATGGACGTTTTGTTCTTGCACCGGCATGCAAACGAGGGGCAGAAGTAAATGGGTTGTGGGCTGTGTGTGGTGAGAATGGGGGGGGGGAAAAGAACACCCAGTCGTCAGGCCATGTCGATTGACGATAGTCTATTGACCATAGTCAATCGGTTGTGCACCCACCAGGACTCGAACCTGGAACCCACTGATTAAGAGTCAGTTGCTCTACCAATTGAGCCATGGGTGCAAACAACAGAGAACTTCCTACTGGGTCGGTGCCTGCGTCGGCGTGGGTGCTTGCGAGGGAATCTCGACCGGAGGGAGCTGCGGCGTCGTCGATGTCCTCTGGACGCCTCCCCTTTGCAACACGCTCTCCCCCACTCCTTTCCCGCGCGTCGGAAGGAAGAAGATGTTAATCACCAACGCCAATACGACGAATGAACCGGCAAGGATCTGCGTCGCGCGCGTCAGAAAATCCGCCGTGCGCCGTACACCAAAAACCATCCCCACATTTCCGCCGCCAAACGTGCCGGCCAAGCCGCCCCCCTTGCTCGATTGCATCAATATGACGATGACGAGAAGAACGCTGACCAGGATTTCCAATGACATCATCACACTGAACATAGCCGATCCTCATGCTAAGGGGAAAAACGCAGTGTGGAAAGGTACAAAAAAAAACTCATCCCTGCAAGACAGGGGCGTCTAAATATCGTACCCCCATTCCCGCATCTTCTCGCGGCTTAAGACCGACGCGGGTGACCCCGGTTTTCCCCACGCCAGGAGGCTCTCAACGTACTTTCCTACGACATCAAACTCCATGTTCACCCTCATGCCTACCTGCGACCGCGAAAGTGTTGTCTTTTCCAGTGTATGGGGGATGATCGACACGGTGCAATCGCCTTTGCCCACGGCGGCAACGGTCAAACTAATCCCGTCGATTGCTACAGACCCGTGAAGGATGACATACCGGGCATACTGATCCGGAAAAGTCACCCGCAAGAGCCAGCTGCTCTTGATTTTCCGAACCTCGGCAATGACACCAACGCAATCCACATGCCCCTGCACAATGTGGCCACCCAGCCGGTCTCCCAGCCGGACGGGAAGTTCGAGGTTGACGCTCGAACCCGTGGTCAGCCCTTCAAGTGTCGTCTTCTTCAAAGTCTCCTCAACCGCCTGCATGACAAATCGCCCCTCTGCGACGTCCACAACCGTCTGACACGCGCCGTTGATCGATACGCTGTCGCCCAGATGGAGTTCCCGCGCCGTCTCCGGGGATTCCACCGCAAAACGGATTCCTCCCCCCTCCTGGAGGACGGATGCAACCTTCCCCACGTCGCTGATAATTCCCGTGAACACGCGCTCTCATCCCTCCTTCAATATCGTATGAAAGTGAACATCTCTTCCGACCGTTCTGACGATCGTTCGCGCATCTCGTCCATTCGCACCCGCCTGCCCTGGCGTCGCGTACGTCGGGACGCCCCCTCCGAGCATGAAGGGAGAAACAATCACCGTGACCTCATCGGCCAGATCCCCGTCCCGCACCTGCGCGAACACCCCGCTCCCGCCTTCGATAAGAACGGAACCAATCCCATACTTGTACACTTCCCTCAACACATCGCCAAGAGGTATTCTGTCGCCTGTCGAGTGAAAACGGAGGACGATGATCCCTTTGTCCTCGAGCCCGCGCACAGTCTCCCGCCGCCGGGCTGCATAACGATCGAGTGTGGCAAGGAAGACGAAACGCTCATTCGTGCGGCGCATGAGCGCGTGCGAATCCTTCAGCGAAAGGCGCCCATCAAGGACGATGACATGCGGGTGGCGACCCGGAACGTGGCGGACAGTGATACGGGGGTCATCGGCCAGAACAGTCCCCGCGCCGATCAGCACCGCGTCGTATTCCGACCGCCACTGATGCACAAGCCGGCGCGACGGCGGCGAGCTGATCCATCGCGGCGCCCCCGGCCCCCCGATGTAGCCGTCGATCGATTGCGCGATTTTCATATGGACGTACGGCATGCCGCTCCGGATATGCTTCAGGAAAAACCTGTTGATCCACGTCGCCTCCGGCTCGAGAACCGACGTTGTGACGGCGATGCCCGCATCCCGAAACTTGCGGATACCCCCTCCGGAAACGAGCGGATTCGGATCACGCATCGCCACGACGACGCGGCGGACGCCTGCCGCGATAATGGCGTCGGCACACGGCGGGGTCTTCCCAAAATGGGAGCATGGTTCAAGGTTCACATACATCGTGGCTCCCCGGGCATTTCCCCCGGCATGCTTCAGGCACTCCACTTCGGCATGAGGCCCGCCGAATCGGCGATGCCAGCCGCGGGCGATGACCTTGCCGCCGCGAACGAGAACCGCCCCCACCAGGGGATTCGGGCTGACCGCTCCCTTTCCTTTCTCCGCGAGTGCGAAGCACTCTCGCATGAACCGATCATCCGGCGTCCGGGTCGCTTGCATCTCTCTCGTCATTCCCGCTTCAGTGTGAAAGTGAACGAGCTTCCGTGCGACGGTTCGCTGACAACGCGAATGACGCCGCCGTGCGCCTCGACGATGTGCTTGACGATCGCGAGACCGAGTCCTGTTCCGCCGACGTCGCGCGAACGGTCCTTTGATACCCTGTAAAACCGTTCGAAGATCCTGGAGAGATGTTCGCTCGGAATGCCGATCCCCGTGTCCTGGACATCGACGGCACAGAAATTTCCCTCAAGCCGGCCGATGCAGCGGACGCTCCCTCCCGCATCCGTGTACTTGATGGCATTATCAAGGAGATTGATCAGGACCTGCTTCAGCCGCTCCCGGTCGGCATAGACCTTCGTCTTCTCGACGCCTGCCGTGTCGACCGACACGGTGATCGCTTTCGCTTCGGCCGCCCCGCGCAACTCTTCCGCGGTTTCGGTCAGCAGACCTGCAATGGGGATGTAGCGAAAACTCATCTTCATCTCCCCCGACTCGATTCGGGAGATCTCGATCAGATCGCCGAGAAGGGCATTCAAGCGGCTGGCATGCCGGTAGGCCTTTTCAAGAAAATCCCGATTGACATTCGGGTCGTCGATCGCTCCGTCAAGCAGGGTCTCGAGAAAACCCTGCAGGGAGAAGATCGGAGTCCGGAGTTCATGGGAGACGTTGCCGAGGAACTCGCTTCGCACGCGTTCGAGCTTTCTCAATTGGGCGATATCGCTCCCGAGTTTCTCTGCCATGTCGTTGATGGCCCGTCCCAGCGCGCCGATTTCATCGGTGGACGTGACGGGAATCCGTAGCGAAAGATCGCCGTCCCCTATCCGCCGGGCGGTTGTCGCGATGGAAAGGATCGGGTTGCTGATGCGGCGTGACACCTTCCCGCTCATCATGGCGATGCCTACGGCGATCAGGAGTCCGATCACCCAGATGATGATCTGGACCTGACCATCGATCCGCCGGATCTCGTCATACGGAAGTGCCGCCCGGACGAAGAGCGTGTCCTCGCCTCCGGGCATCTCGCGGCGGAGCATCATGGCGGCATAGAGGAACTCTTCCGACACCGTCGCGCTTTTGCGCCGGTTCATCCCGATGGAGCCCGTGCGGGCTCCTTCGATCTCGGGGCGGTGCAAATGGTTCTCCACGTGCGGCAGGGAATCCGCCGGAACGTCGGAGTCCAGCACGACGACTCCATCCTTCCGGATGACGGTAAAGCGGATCCCGAGCGTGCGGGACATCCGCCGGAACATCGTATCAACCCCCCCGACATTCCTCGCGTCGATATGGAGGTCTTCCATCAAACCGGAGAAGGATTCGAGATTGGAACGGAGTGTCGCTTCCGTCCGGCGATCGAGGTAGTTCTTGATCTGCCACGAGGAAAACAGACTGACCAGGGCAACACCAACGACGGTGAAGGCCAGGTAGCTGCCGAGGAGTTTCGTGCGGAGTGTCACTGGACTATTCCTTGAACCGGTACCCTACCCCCTTGATCGTTTCGATGATCGTATTCTCCTCCCCGAGTTTCTCCCGGATCTTCCGGATATGCACATCGATTGTCCGGTCGATCACCACGACATCCGTTCCCCATATCGTCTGCAGCAGCATCTCGCGCGAGAAGACTTTCCCTGGATGTGCCGCAAGGAGCGCAAGCACTTCAAACTCCTTGCGTGGAAAGAAAACCTCCTTCTTCCCGACCCGCACGGTGAAGTTCGTGCGGTTGATCTCCACTCCTCCCGCCCTGATGATCGGCGGCTCCGGCTGTTCATCTCCCCCCTGCGCTGCGCGGCGGAGGGCGGCTTTCACGCGCGCCACGAGCTTCCGCGGGCTGATCGGTTTCTGAATGTAATCGTCGGCGCCAAGCTCGAGCCCCACAACCTCATCCACCTCGCTCGAGCTTGCTGTCAGAAAGATGACCGGCACCGCAGATGTTCTCGGGTCCGCCTTGAGCTTCTTGCACGTCTCGAAGCCGTCGAGCACAGGCATCATGACATCGAGAATCACCAGGTCGGGCGGATTGGCCGATTTGTCCAGTGCCTCCCTGCCGTTGTACGCTGTGGCAACGTCGTATCCCTCCTTTGCCAGATTGTACCGGAGGAGCTCGACGATATCCTTTTCATCGTCGACGACGAGGATCCTTTTCTTTGACGGCATCGTCTCTTTCAGGAGAAAACCACTTCCTTCCCGGTCTTGACGGACTTATACACCGCGTCCACCACCTTCATGCGCTGGAGAGCTTCGTCGCCCGTGGACATTTCCGGGTGCAGTCCGCGGACGGCACCGAGGAAGTGCTTCAGTTCGTTCTCATAGGATCGCCGGAAAAGGTTCTGCGGCGAATCGACCCTGGCGGGGGCAAGGTTCACCAGACTTCCGTGGAGTTCCTTGTTCACGTGCAACGGATCGAGGCTCGCCGTCCCCTCCGTCCCCACGACGGAGCAGTAGTACACATCATCGTCCATGATCAACGACCAGCTCACTTCGATAGTGATCACTGAGCCGTTCTTCAATGTCACGGTCACGAGGGAAGTATCCTCGACCGACTTCGTCTTCTGGTGGAAATTCGACGCACCGACACGGCGGACTTCCGGGTACCCCATGAGCCAGAGTGCGAGGTCCAGCATCGGGGTTCCCAGGTCGAGGAATACGCCTCCCCCGGCCTTCTCCTTCTGCGTCACCCACGCGCTGTAGCCGGTCCGCTTCCGCAACCACCCGCACTTGGCGTAGAGAATCCTTCCGAGCTCCTTCCCTTCGATGAAGCTTCGCAGCAGCATCGTATCCGGGCGGAACCGTTGGTTCATCCCCACCATCAGCTTCTTCTTCATTGCGTGCGCGGTCTCCACCATCTCGAGCGCTTCAGCATAGCCGCGGGCAATCGGTTTCTCCACCAGCACATCGCAGCCCGCCTTGAGCGCCGCGATGGCAACGTCGTGGTGAACATCGGTCGAGGCGGTCACGATCACGGCATCAAGCCCCTCGTTCGCAAGCATCTGGTCAAGATCGTGGTACGTGCGCCTCACGCCGAATTTTTCTCCGACGAACCGGGCCTTGGCCTTGTCGCGCTCGCATACTGCCACAATCTCCGCATCAGGAAGGTGCGAGAGGATGGGCAGATGGATCACCTGGGCGACCCATCCGAGACCTACCATGCCGATGCGTACTTTTTCCATGGACCCGCGCGTTCCTTCCCGATGTCAAGAGGCCTTTTCCTGGTGCTCCGCCACAAAACGTGCGACGTTCGCCGCAATGCCTGCCGCATCCGTCCCGAGGGAGGCGTGGAGTTCCTGCTGCGTCCCGTGTTGCACGAAACAGTCCGGAATGCCGATGCGGAGGACGTGAGGGATGTTTCCTTCCCGTCCGGAGAAAAACTCCGTGACGGCGCCGCCGAAACCACCGACAACAGAGTTGTCTTCAAGCGTCACGACCCGCGAAAAACGGGATCCGATGTCGCCAAGAATATCCTCGTCCAATGGTTTCACGAAACGCATGCTCACCACCTCTGCTGAGACACCCCGTGCAGCCAGCAGTTCCGACGCGGCTGATGCAGCATTGACCATTGTCCCAATCCCAAGGAGGGCAACATCATTCCCCTTCCTGATGGTTTCTCCCCTTCCGAGGGGGATAAGGTCGAAATCCTCTTTCAACGGCACACCGACGCCGTTCCCGCGTGGATAGCGGAGCGCGATGGGACCGCCCCGGTACTCCACCGCAGTATAGAGCATGTCGCGCAGCTCGCTCTCGTCTTTGGGAGCCATCACGACCATGCCGGGGATGAGCCGCAGATAACTAAGATCGAACACCCCGTGATGCGTGGGCCCGTCCGCGCCGACGAGTCCGCCCCTGTCAAGGGCAAAGACGACGTGGAGATGTTGGAGGGCGACATCATGAATCAGTTGATCGAACGCCCGCTGAAGAAATGTGGAATAGATTGCCACGACGGGAATCGCTCCCTGTGTGGCCAATCCCGCCGCGAACGTCACCCCGTGCTGCTCCGCGATCCCGACGTCGTAAAACCGGGAAGGGATTTCCTTTTGGAGGAAATCGAGTCCGGTCCCGTCGGGCATGGCTGCCGTCACAGCGACAAGATTCGGATTCTTCCGGGCAAGCTGCACGATCGCATTGCCAAAGACCTTCGTGTAGGAGGGAGCGGTTTCGGATTTCTTTGGAGACTGTCCCGTGGTCTTGTCGAACGGATTGACGCCGTGGAGCCGCTGGACATCCTGCTCGGCGGGTGCGTATCCCTTTCCCTTCTGCGTGGTCACGTGGACGAAGATCGGACCGTTCAGATCCTTCACCTGATTGAAGATCCGGACGAGCTGGGTCACATTGTGGCCGTTGACCGGGCCGAAATACCGGAACCCGAGGGCTTCGAAGAGCATTCCCGGCGTCACCACCACCTTGATGCCTTCCTGGACACGCGCGGCAACGCGCCGCAGCCGGTCCCCCCACACATCGAACTTGTTCGTCAACTCATAAACATTCTTCTTCAATTGGTTGTACGACGGTGCGGAGATCAACTCCGTGAAGTAATTCGAGAGGGCCCAGACATTCGGAGCGATCGACATGTTGTTATCGTTCAGAACAACGATCAGGTTCTTCTTCATGATCCCCGCGTTGTTCATCCCCTCGTACACCATGCCGCCCGTCATCGAGCCATCTCCCACCACCGCGATGACACGGTATTTCTCACCCGAAAGCTCACGGGCGGCAACCATTCCGAGGGCGGCGGAAATCGCAGTGCTCGCATGTCCGGCGCCGAACGTGTCGAATTCGCTCTCGCCCCGCTTGAGAAATCCGCTCAGTCCGCCCAATTGACGGATGGTGCGCATCCTCTCTTTCCTGCCCGTCAGGATCTTATGCGGATAGGCCTGATGGCCGACGTCCCAGACGAGCTTGTCGTGCGGCGTATTGAAGGCATAGTGAAGCGCAACGGCGAGTTCGACGGATCCCAGTCCAGCGCCCAAATGACCACCCGTCTGGGAGACCACTTCGATCAGATAATCGCGCACGTCTGCACAGAGGACTTCCAGATCCGGGATTGTCAACGCCCGTATGTCGGCCGGCACATTGACCTTGTCCAGGCACTCATAGCGGTGGTCCGTCATTCCTTTTCATCCTGGAGGGTGAAACTGCCTTCTGCGTCTTTGCTCAGACGTTTGAGCGTGAGCTCCGCTTTCGCGAGCCTCTCCGCGCACAACCGCGATACTGCGATGCCATCTTCATACAGCTTCATGGCATCATCGAGAGGGACATCCCCCTCCTCCAGTTTTTCCACGATCAATTCGAGTCGCCGGAGCGAATCCTCAAACGTCGGCGGGACGATCGTCTCTTTCTTCCTCGCTGCCATGTCGTTCAGGATGTAATGATGGATTGTGCGGAGCCGTCCTGGAATTCAATGTCGACGGCGTCGTCCTTGCGAACGCCTTTGCGAACGCTCACGACCGCCCCACTCTTCCGGACGATTGCATAACCCCGTCTGAGGATCTGCCGCGGATTCACGCCGGCCAGCCGACCGGCTGCCGCCGCGTGGCGGGCGATGTTCATGGCCAGCGCATGTTCCGCCGTGCGGAGAAGCGTGCGCTGGAGTTCGTCGACCCGTTGCGAACGCTGCTGCAGGAGATCGATGGGCCTATGAAAAATGTGGCTGGCGAGGATTCCCCCGATGCGGTCCCGGTTTCTTTGCAGGCGCTCCGCAAGTGCCTCCCGCATACGATACCAAGAATCCGTTACAGTTTCAAGAAGAGCCCGGCGGTCGGGGACCAGCAGCTCGGCCGCCGCCGAGGGGGTCGGCGCGCGCATATCTGCCACAAAGTCTGCAATGGTGAAATCGGTCTCATGTCCAACCGCGCTGACCACGGGGATTCTTGACCCGGCGATGGCGCGCGCAACGCTCTCCTCATTGAACGCCCAGAGGTCTTCCATTGATCCTCCCCCTCGCGCAAGAAGTATGACGTCGACCCTGCCAAAACGGTTGAAATCGGCAATGGCGTTCGCAATTTCTGAGGCGGCGCCTCCTCCCTGAACCCGCACGGGGAGGAGATAGACTTCGACAGAAGGGAACCTGCGCCGGAGCACGTTCTTGATGTCCTGGATGACCGCTCCCGTGGGGGAGGTGACCAGGCCGATCCGTTCCGGGAATTCCGGGAGCGGTTTCTTCCTCTCCGGGTCGAAGAGCCCTTCCGCTGCGAGCTTCTGCTTCAGTTTCTCGAAGGCGATCTGGAGATCTCCCACTCCCAGAGGGCGCAGAAACTGCGCATCCAACTGGTAGGCACCCCGCGGTTCGTACACCGTTATCCTCCCGGAGGCCACAACCTTCATCCCGTCTTCCGGAACAAAGGACAAGGAAGGGACCCTGCTGCGCCAGAGGACGCATGACAGCTGCGCCGCGTCGTCCTTGAGAGAAAAATAGAGATGACCCGAGGAGTGGTGCTTGAAGTTCGAAATCTCGCCCTGGACGAGAATCGACGGGAAGTCACCCTCCAGGATCTGCTTGATCCGGCGCGTGATCTCAACGATCGTGAACGGGGTCTGAGGAGTGGGCATGCAGAACGAACGGTCTGGTGTTCACTATGGCGAATGGTGCAATATAGCGAAATCCGCCGTGAAGAGCACCTTTGCCTTCCGGATTTGTTCTCATTATATTGATCAGTTCTTTCAGGAGCGATCCTGGACCCATGGAAGAGTTCATCGGAGAACGGAGCATGATGAAACTGGATGTTCTGGCTATCGGTGCCCACCCTGACGATGTCGAGCTGTCGTGCGGCGGGACCATCATCAGGATTATCAAGGACGGCTACCGCGTCGGAGTTCTGGATATCACGCAGGGGGAGCTCGGGACCCGGGGCAACGCCAAGATCAGAGCCCTCGAGGCCGCACACGCTGCCGCTATCATGGGGGTTGAGGTTCGGGAGAACCTGGGAATCCCCGATGGGAACATCGAACCTTCCATGAAGAACAGGTTGAAACTCGTCAAGGTGATTCGCCGGTATCGACCGGACATCCTGCTTTTCCCGTATCGTGAGGATCGCCACCCGGACCACGAGCGGACTCATACGCTCTGCCGCGAGGCGTGGTTTGCCGCAGGGCTTGAAAAAGTCGTCACCCGTTCGAGCGGCAAACGCCAGAAAGCATTCCGTCCCCGCGCATACTACCACTACATGCAGTGGCTTGAGTTCGTACCCAGCTTTGTCGTTGACGTCACTGCCGAATACGAGCAGAGGATGGAAGCGATGCAGGCGTACCGCTCGCAATTTCACAATCCTTCCAGCAGTGAACCTGAGACCATCCTGACGACGACGGATTTTCAGGACATGGTCACCACCCGCCTCAAGTATTATGGGGATCGCATCGGGAAGAAATACGGAGAGGCATTCCTTTCACCTGCGCCCCTGCGCATTGACGATATCCTCGCCCTCAACCGGTGAAGCATGCCGAACGTCCACCCCCTCATCGTTCACTTTCCGATCGCCCTCCTGTCGGCTGCAGCCCTCTTCGAGTGTTTGGCGCGTTGGAGGAAGAGCGACGGTCTCTCTTCGGCCGGCTGGTGGACCCAATGCCTTGGGACGCTCGGGCTGGGGGCGGCTGCCCTTTCGGGCCTGCGGGCCGGAGAATCGGTCCACATCGCGGGGGCATCGGTGTCGATGTGGACAACCCACCAGGAGCTTGCCTTCATCTCGACAGCACTTTTTGCCATCCTCCTGTTCTGGCGGATCGGCGCGCGCATGCGGATCCCCACCGGGCATCCATTTCTGTACCTGGCGGGAATGTGGGTTGGCGTTGCGCTGCTCTGGGGAACAGCGTGGTTTGGCGGCGAGATGGTCTATCGCCTTGGTGTCGGCGTAGGAAGTGGAGGAGGCGTCCTCCATTGAACGTCCGAAATCGGCTTATAGGCGTTCGAACCGAAGAGGCCTGTCAGGCCTGCTCGACGACGGTCTCCGGGGGCATTGCGGCTTCCTGCGAGCGCCGGACAATCGTGACAAGGAAACCCACCAGGAGCACAATCACGCCGGACCAGACGAGATTGATGTAGGGCTTGACGCTGGCTTCTGCGATGAGGATATCCCGCGAGGGTGTCGCGTCCGCAGCGACTCCCGAGAGATTCTTCACGCCGATCTCCACGCGTGAATTCTCCTTCGCTTCCCTGTCGGGATGCATCGCGGTGATCGTAAATTCATATCCCCCTTCCATACGCGCGGCCTCGTCGCGCGATTCCCCCTGGTGCAATACCTTCGCGGGAGCGACGGTGACCGGCGTGCCATTTCCTTTCCTTACTTTCAGGATCGCACCGATCCGGACATCCTTCCCTTCCAGCATCGCGGCCTTCTGCATCACAGGAAAATCAAAATCCATGAACGTGACCTCGAGGTCCCCGACCTTCCTCGTCTCCCCCCTTTTGAGTTCCAGCTTGGAAAGACCTTCCGCCTGCTCGCTTTTCTGCTCTAATGACAATGGGGCAAGGTAGAAATCCCGGGTGATGAGATTTGCGATATCCGGATTACGCATGAGTCCGTCGTTGTACCCGCTGTAGAACATGATGGGCGCCACAGTGTACCTTCTTCCATCCCTGTCGACCTGCACATGGAACGCGTACTTCTCCCCTGCAATGGGAGAATACCCCAAATACGTCAACGTATAGCCGAGGGCTTCGACGGGCTTTCCCTGCGTCAGAGAGATCGTCTCCTTTGAGTCGTATTTCGACGATGCCACGAACCCGAAGAACATGATGGCAAGCCCAATATGCGCGACGGACCCGCCCGCAAGTTTCGGGTTCCCCTTCACGATCCGCCACCCCACCTGCAGATTAGCGCAGAGGGCGAACGCCGCGGCGAAGAGAAACACAACGATGGCGGGCTCACGGACGCCGACAGTCACCAGGAGCAATGTGACGCACGCCGCCAGGAGCGCCGGCGTGCGGACGGCTTTCCACACGTTCCCCTTCTGTGTGCGAGTCCACCACAGCAATTGCCCTATGCCTGCAAGGAGGGCGATCACGATGCCGAGGGGCAGCGTCGTCGTGACATAGTACGATGTGTCGACGGCGCTCTTTTTGCCCTGGAGGATTTCCGTCACGATCGGCGAGGATGTTCCCACGACGATAAATATCGCGGCAACGACGACAGCCGCCGAGCCGAGGAACAGGGCAAATTCTCTTGAATAGTAGCTATGCTCCTTCACGGGCCTTGGGATCTCCTTCCGTCTGGCAAAGAGAAGTCCGCCGCCAATGCCGCCGAACAGCACCAGCAAGCCGATGAGCATCCAGTATGTCCACATGCCGGGATCCACGAACGAATGCACCGATGTGTCACCGAGGACGCCGCTACGGGTCAGAAACGTCGAATAGAGCACCATGAGGAAGCAGAACATCGCGAGGATGAGGTTCGTCTTGACAAATCTTCCGGTCTTCCGCTGGGAGAGCGTCGTGTGGATGGTGGCAATGCAGAAGAGCCAAGGGACAAGCGAAGAATTCTCCACAGGATCCCACCCCCAATATCCCCCCCACCCGAGCGTCTCATAGGCCCAGAATCCTCCCATCATGATTCCCGTCCCCAGGATGAGGGCGGCAAAAATCATCCAGGGGGTCGCGGGTCTGATCCAGTTCGTGTAATCGCGCTTCAGAAGAGCCGCTACGGCGTACGCGTAGGGGACGCCCATCGCAGAGAACCCGCTGAAGAGCACCTGCGGATGGATCACCATCCAGTAGTTTTGCAGGAGGGGATTCAGCCCGCGTCCATTTGCCGGTGCGAACCCTTCCGCTACCTGGCCCGGCCAGCTTTGCCAGACACGGAGGAAGGGACTCTTGACGATGAGCATCAGGAGGAGGGACGATTGTATAAGGCCGAAAACGGCCATGACCTCCGGTTCATACCCCTTCTTTGACGAGTGACGAAGCAGGAAGACGCCGATGACGGCCGTGAAGAGGGTCCAGAGCGTAAAGCTTCCCTCCTGTCCGGCATAGAACGTGGAGATGAGGAGCGGCGTGGGGAGTTCGCGGGAACTGTAACTCCAGACGTACGTATACTGGAACTGGTGTGTAAGGATGAGCGAAAGGAGGAACGCCGCGATGCCCGCGACGGAGATGGCGGTGAGGATGTAACAAAGTCGCCCGAGAAGAAGCGTTGTGGGCGATCCGCGCCGATGATGCAGAAAATAGCTGATCACCGAGGTCACGCACAGGACAAAGGCAATATCCACTACAATGCCGCCGAACATAGCGAACCTCGTATTGAAAGGAACAGTCGTGGCGACCGCGAATCCCGCGCCTCCCCTCACCGCCGCGCTCCGGTCACGCGCGGCTGCGGGGACAACCTCCCATCCTTGTTTCCCCGTTCAAAGGGATCGAAAGATGCACCGTCAACTTATCTTCTTGACTTCTTCCGCCTTTGCCTCATACTTCGACGGACATTTCGTGAGAACTTCGGTGGCGTGGAAATATCCTTCTTCGGTAAAACGTCCCTTTGCCACGACGCTGGTCGCCAGTTCGAAGTTGTTCGGTGCGGCACCGTCGAGGACCACCTTGCATTCCCGCCCGCTGTCATCGACAAGCCAAAACGTGAATTGACGCTTGTCCGCGTCAAACGACGACTGTTTCTCTTTCGCCCAGGCCCCTTTCAGCTGGACCTTCTTGTTCTTCCTCATCGCCCCCGCAATGTCGGTGTATTCCACGTTGCTTTCCACGAAGGAATAGGAGCCGAAGATGATGAAGAGGACAACGACAAGTGAACCGATAATGATTTTGGGCTTCATGAATGGGTCCCCCCGTTGCTCCGATCAGATCAGTTCTTGTTTTTACCTTCAAGTTTCTTCAGCCGGCTGTCCAATCGGAAGAGGTAAGCGAACAGTCCGAGCCAGATCGCCAGAACGATCACCATGACGATATATAACTGGTTCTGTGCAAGGAATTCCACTAGTTATCCCTTTGCGTGATGTGCTTGTTCCAGTTGTGCCGTGCGTACCCTCAGCCTGAACATCCAGATGAACAGGAGCGTAAATCCGATAAGGGACGCGAAGAAGATCACCCTCATCGGTGGCGCCATCTTGAACTCCACGACAGGTCCCGCCCCATTGGGATCACCTTTGGCGCCCGGATGCAGTCCGGTCATGATCCTTGGCATGATGAAGATGAAGAAGGGGGCCGTCACGGCGGCGATGATCGAATAGACCGAAGAGAGGGCCGCGCGTTTTTCCTCCTGCTCCACCGCCGAGCGGAGTGAAAAATACGCGCCGTAGATCAGGAGAAGGACGAAGATCGACGTCTCGCGCGGATCCCAGTTCCAGTAGGATCCCCAGTTGAACTTTGCCCACACCGCGCCTGTCAGTGTCGCGAGGACGCAAAACACGAAGCCGAGTCCCGCCGCCGCAGACGACTTGATATCGTCGAGCGGATCGCGCTTGCGGAGATACTGGATTGCATAGGCCATGCTCGTGAGGAACGCGAGCGTGCTCAGCCATGCGGTGGGAACGTGAAAGAAGATGATGCGGGCTTTTTCTTCGAGGCCGGGTATGACGGGGAGTTCATACCATGTCTGCGGATGGGGCGACATGGGGAGACCGATGCCAAGGACGATGACGAGGGTAAGCAGGACACCCATGAAGATCTTCCAGGCCATAGGTCAGTCTTTCCAGATATACTCAAAGAGCATGGAGGAGACGACAACCACCACGACAATATACGAAATCAAAATCTGAAATTCACCATACGCTTCCTGAAAATAGGCTCCCTCCGACGCCAGCCGCGTTGCGTTGATCACGGTCAACAGCAGGGGGAGTAATACAGGAAACGACAGGACGGGATAGAGGGTTCCCCTCGTGTTGGCCCTGGCAATAATGGCAGCAATGACGGTGGCCGCCGCCGCAAAGCCGAGGCTTCCGAGAAGAACGGCGACCAGGAATATCGAAAGGGTTTGTATGACAAAACCGGTGATGAGGGCGAGGTAGAGAAGAATCGTGACGGCGTTCAGCCCCAGAACCAGCACCAGGTTGAAAAGCAATTTGCCAAAGAATACCGCGCTCGGGGGGGCGAGGAGCTGCAGGGTGAATGTCGTCCCCCGTTCCTCTTCCATCACGAATGTGCGCGAAAGACCCGACATAGCGGAGAAGAAGATGACCGTCCACAGCATTCCCGACAGCGCATCGGACGGGGCTCCCTCGCTCCCAAGCGAAAAGAGCACGATGGCAATCGTCGTCACGACAAACATGAGGAGGGCGTTCATGGCATAGCGTGTGCGAAGTTCCGAGCGCCAATCCTTCAGAAAGACGGACATCACGGAACGCGCATAGGAGGACATGCGTGTGCTATCGCCTGGCATCGAGGTCCACCATCACGTCAGGGGTATCGACATCGCCGGGATCGTTCGTGGCCACCACGAGGATTCCTGCCTTCCGTTGCGCCGCCATGATCGAGCGGACGGCCGAAACCCCCTCTGCGTCCAGGTTGGCCGCCGGCTCATCAAGCAGGAGAACCGGCGGATGGTGAAGCAGGGCGAAGGCATACTTGACGCGCTGTTTCATACCGGACGAATACGTGCGGACAGGCTCGTCGCGGTCCGGGTCCAGGCCCACACGTTCGAGCAACGCAGCCGCCTCTCGTTTGTTCCACTGCCGTCCGCGGATTCCCATGGCGACGGCGAGGTTTTCCATGGCGGAGAATTCCTCGAACATCTGGAGGTACGGCGAGACGAACCCGAAGAGATCCCTCCCGCCGTCCCCGGCCGAGTCGGCGCGGCCAACCTGGACATGGCCTGCGCTCGGCGTGAGCACCTGACAGATGATCTTCATCAGGGTGGATTTCCCGGAACCGTTGTGTCCCGTGATGAGGAGGGTCTGATGCTCCTCCACAGAGAAAGAGACATCGTGGAATACCGCGCGACCATTGAACGACTTGCCGAGCCCTTTGCCGGAGAGTGTGAGCGCGTTCGTCATTTCCTGACCACCGCCAGCTTGCCACGAATGGTTCTTCCCGAAGCGTTCAGCACGAAGATGTAAATCCCCGATGCAACCCTCTCTCCCCCGGTCGTGCAGCCGGTCCACGTGAAGACCGTTCTCCCCAGCATGGTCTGCGCTGTCTGGTCCCGTTGATAGACAAGGGTCATGTTGCTCGAATAGATCGACACAATCGCCTCCTGCGCATCGGCGCGGATGTAGGCAGATGATAAACCGTCGACGCGAAGCGGATTGGGGAACACGGTCCCCTCCGCAGCAATCGATGCGGAGACGGTGCCTTGGCTCCCTTCCTCCCACACCACCCAATCGGAACCCGATGGAAATGACGTCTTCAGGAACAATCCGCCCTGTGTCGGCTTGTAACTGTCATCCCACTTTGATGTGCTGACGAAGAACGTAAACGGAGATTGGGACGTTCCGCAATCCATCGTCGAATGGACAGCGATGATCGCCACAGTATCGACTCCGGAGGAGAGGCGATAGTACTTGGAGGCAAGGCACGGCAGCGTACCATCGACTTCCCGCAATCCCCCGGGAATATCATAATGTATTTCGGCCATCGGCGGGTAGGCGGCACCTTCCGGGTAGTACCGGTCGGCGTCTGCGCGTTTCCACGTATAAGCGTTCCAGGAACACCATTCCGCAAAGGCCTGCGGAAGCGTCACACTCGAGTTTGTTCTCAGCGACTGATCCAATGCCTGGAGAGGCGCCACCGTCCTTGCCGCTTCCCAGGCATGCCGCATCGCGTCGGCGCCGTACTTCTTTGTCATGAACTGTCCCCAGATTCCCCGGCTGTACATGATCAGGTCGTTGCTATTCAACGGCGTCTCCGGGTTGAAGAACTGGCTCCATGAAGCCCAAAGGTAATTGTAATAATCATTGACGCCCGTGAAGACGACATCCTCCATCCAGACCGACGTGATTTCATGGAACCATACATCATCCGCCCAATAGCCGTAGCTGCCGATCTGGATGGCGTGGTGAAATTCGTGAGCGAGGGTGACGCGAAGAGCGGGAAGTCCTTTGTTGCTGTCGGGCACCAC
>Ga0182010_10000527_pt1 | contig 21702 bp, 16 predicted proteins | sample 611E1MmetaG_FD_120488 | JGI IMG/M metagenome (GOLD analysis project Ga0182010, IMG submission 120488) | Permafrost microbial communities from Stordalen Mire, Sweden - 611E1M metaG | ecosystem: Environmental > Terrestrial > Soil > Wetlands > Permafrost | place: Sweden: Stordalen | collected... | reverse complement strand
GAAAACGAAACGTTTGTCATCAAAGGAAAAAACTTTAATCTTCTTGCCCCGTTTGTCGAAGACATGTACCGCCAAATCATGGCCGACACCGACGAACTGATCGCGCTGGCCGAAAAAACGCCGTCTGCCGAGCCAAAGCCCGATGCTGACAAAGAAAAACGCGAAGCCATTGCCGCCGTCATGGCCGCCGCGCGAGCGGAAATACAGAAACGCGCCAACGATCTTGATAGCGAAGAAACCCAAAAACTTATAACTGCGGCCGATGTTTTGTGGCGCACTAAAAAGAATGACGCCGGATCAAAACTGGTGTCCGATGGATACCTGAAGACAGAAGACGCCGAAAAGCTTGATGTTGAACAACTTAACACCTTGCTAAACGAAGTCGGCGCCGTATATATAAAAGCGAGCAAAAGAAAACCAATAAATTTGCCGAACAGGGGCGGCGAAAAAGCCGAACCAAAACCCGCGACCAAAAGCCCGGAACGTGAGGCGGCTGAAAAAATTGTTGAATCGGTAAAAACAAAGTTCGCCGCCCGTATTGAAGAAGTCGCGGGCGAGAATCTTGCCACCGTAGAAAACTTATACCGAAGACTCATGAACGCCAAGCCGGAAAACATGGCGAATGAATTGACGGACATATTGATTAATGGAGACTGCTTGACCAAAGATGAAAGAGCAAAATTATCCGCCGCCGATTTGATCGCCTTGCGCAATGAGGCCATTAATATTTGCTTTGAGAAAGTCGGTAAAAAGCCCGCAGTTAAAAAATCTCCGACCAAAACAGACGCAGGCGCATCGCCCGCCCCGGTTGCAGCCACGGAGGCGCAAAACAACGCGGGAACCGAAACAGCAACCGCGGCGGCTCCCGAGCCGCCAAAAAAGCCGCCTAGTACTCCTGAACCGCCAAAGCCGCCGGAAAAAGGAGAGAACCTCGGCATTGCGACGCGATTTCTAAATGAGCGTGCCGTTAATTTAGAAGCGCGCCTTGACAGTCTTGACCAAAAAAATCTCATCGAGGTGCGCGAGGCGCTTGAGGGCGTGTCGGCAACGGCATTTCGCAAATATTTGACCGAGGCGGGTCTTGATAACAACGTCGTCGATGGTCTTTCAGAGTCCGAGCTGAAAGGGTTGCTTTCGATCGAAAAAGTTCATCTTGACAACCTGATCGCTCTTAAAAATCCCAAAAAGAAACCAGGCCTTACGGGTAATTTGGGAGAACTCATCAGGGCGAACGGCGATCGCAAGAAAAATAAGAAAAAGTGATCGCTTGCTTCCTAATAAAATACACCGATAAACGAAAGAAAACCGGCTCATCTCGAGCCGGTTTTCTTAATGTTCCAAATTGTTTAAACTTCCCGTTCAATCTCAATCAACCGATTGTATTTTTCAACGCGTTCCGAGCGCGAGAGGGAGCCGGTTTTGATGTAGTCGGCGTTGACCGCGACGGCCAAGTCGGCGATCGTTGTATCGGCGGTTTCCCCGGAGCGGTGCGAAATAACCACCTTGTAGTCGGCCAGGCGGGCGAGCGCAATTGCGTCCATGGTTTCGGAGAGCGTGCCAATTTGGTTCGGTTTGATGAGGATGGCATTCGCGGCGCCGCGTTTGATCCCCTCTTCGAGGCGTTTCACGTTGGTGACGAAGAAGTCATCGCCCACGAGTTGCAGCTCGGTGCCGTAGCGTGCGGTAAATTTGATCCAAGCTTCCCAATCGTCTTCCGCCAAACCGTCTTCGACGGAAATAAGCGGATACTTCTCAAGCCACTTGGCGTAAAGATTGATCATCTGGTCGGACGTCAAAGTTTTCTTATCGGCCTTCAAGAGATAGCGCTTGGCCTTGGCGTCGTAAAACTCGGTCGAGGCCGGGTCGAGCGCGATCGCCACTTCCGCGCCCGGCTTGTAGCCGGCCTTGTTCATCGCCGAAACAATCATCTTCATGGCAATCTCGTTTCCGCCCAAGCGCGGCGCGTATCCGCCCTCGTCCCCTTTTCCGGTATCAAATCCTTTTTCTTTGAGAAGTTTCCCGAGCGCATGAAAAATTTCCGCGCCGCAACGAACGCGTTCGGCCATCGTCTTCTGCAACGGGACGATCATGAATTCCTGAAAATCAACCGTCCAGCCGGCGTGCGCCCCGCCGTTCAACACGTTCATCATCGGAATCGGTAGTGAGTAGGGGGTAGGGAGTAGGGAGTAGGCCTTACGAATAAATGCGTAGAGGGGCAACTTGGCCGAAACGGCGGCGGCATGGGCGGTCGCGAGCGAAACCGCTAAAATGGCGTTCGCGCCGAGCTTGCTCTTGTTTTCCGTTCCGTCCAACGCGATCATTGTCGCATCCAGCTTGCGCAAGTCGTTGGCATCCATACCCTTAACCGCCTTGGCGATCACCTTATTCACGTTGTCCACAGCCTTCAAAACACCCTTTCCGCCGTAGCGGCTGCCGCCGTCGCGGAGTTCAAGCGCTTCGTGCGAACCGGTTGAGGCGCCCGAGGGCACCGACGCGACGCCAATCGAGCCGTCGGCGAGCGCAACCGACGCCCGCACCGTCGGGTTGCCGCGCGAATCAAGTATTTCCCAAGCCTCCACCGATTTTATCTTTGCCATGATATTTTCTGCTTAATTATAACAAGCGCATTATAACCGATTACCGCCCCGCAAAGCAAAGAGATACTCCGGAGGTCTCGCCTCCGCCGGAGGTGAGACCTAGGGCGGAGGTCTCACCTAAGATTGTTGGTGGGTGCCAACGCTTTTTTATTAGATAAAACCAAGAAAATATACCTCGGCTGTTATCAACAGCTGACAGCTTTAAAGACACGGCACGAACATAATAGGTATATTGGATATTGGAAGCAACAAAATATAATATAAAAAAATGAGAAAGACATCATTATCCAATCGCGAAATCTATCATATATACAACCGCGGCGTTGATAAACGAAAAATATTTTTAAATGTAAAGGATCATCAGCGCTTTGCCGACAGTTTGGTTGTATTTAATAGTAAACAAAATTTGAACGGTTGCCACTTTAGCGAACAGGCTCAGCTCGATAATGAGGAGCCGTTGGTCAACGTAATCGCCTATTGTTTGATGCCGAATCATTTTCATTTATTGCTTGAACAACGAGAGAACCTGGGAATTACAAGGTTCCTTCAAAAAATGACCACCAGCTATACAATGTATTTTAATCGAAAAAACAATCGAACCGGCGCGCTTATTCAGGGCGTATTTAAACGGACCCATATTAAAACCAACGCGCGATTATTGGAAATGAGCAGATACATTCACGCAAACCCGATTAAAATACTCGCTGCTGAAAAAACCGCGAGTTCTCTACAAGACAAACTGCTGAATTATCAATGGTCGAGTTTTCCCGATTATGCGGGGGCAAGAAACGAATCGAGGATCATAGCGAACAAACAAATCATCATGGACCAATTCAGCTCACCAAAGGCCTACATCAAATACGTCCTGGCGGAACTTAAAACAGTGTTTCCGGAGGTCTTCCGGAGGTCTCACCTCCGGCGGAGGTGAGACCTCCGGAAATTGAAGGGGGTGACGACGTTGACAAGGTGGGGAATTTATGAGACAAAGCGGGTAGAGGAGAATAATGGATAAAAAAGCTTTGATCATTGATCCGGACGCGGACAGGCGGGCTCTTTACCAACAAGTACAGTCGCAATATGCGCCGGGGTTGGAACTTACGACGGTGGCCACAGTGGACGAGGCTTTGTCCGCGCTTGCGACGGCGCCGGTTGATACGATCGTGCTTAGTGCCGGCGGGAGCGAAGACGGCAACCGCTTCCACCAGCTCCAAAGGGCTTGCCCAACCGCCACGTGCTATCTCTACAACACCAAGCTGCTTTCCACCGACGAACGCAACTTGGTCGGGTTTTTCCGGCTTTTCTCGTTTAGCGTGGGCAATATCTCGAACCTGTACCCGCGATTGGGCAACATGAATCCCCCCAAGCGACGAAAGGAAAAAACATGCTGATGCGCCCAAGAAGAATTGTTGCTGTTGGATTGCAAACAAGCACTTACGTAACGCTCATGAGTGAACTTGGCATGCGCGCGGGCGTTGACGAAGTGACGTATCATTACTGCCACAACCCCGGTGACACTAGGCTCGAACCGCCGCCGGATGTCATGGTGCTTGAAGCTGGGCGGGGCGAAAACCCCAATCAGTTGAGGATCAGGGTTCGCGACATCGGAATCGCGTATCCGAATATGAAGATCGTTGTCGCGGCCTACGGCATGCCCTCGGGGCGGCTCAACGCTCACGCGGTCGTGCACGACCCGTCGCTTAAAGCGCTGGTTGAAGCGGTAAAGCCGCTCTTGCCAAGCGCAACGATCGACGCATAGTTTTTTCATCGAAACTCGACTCCCCCTTGCCTTAACAGGCGGGGGTGTTTTTTTAAAAAACGCCTCGACAATCGTCGAGGCGTTTTAATGTTTAAATTTTTTTACTGAATTTCGAAGGTGAGGGTGATGTTGGAGACGATGTCCTGCGAACCGGTTTGGATCGTGGGGGCGACGGTGGGTGCCGCGCCGCCCATGGCTACGGATTTATCCATGCTGTAATACGGCATTGGCGTGCCGCCGGTTGATTCGCTGAAATTAACAACGCGAGTGAGCGTGACGCCCAGCTGTTTCTCGAGGATCGTCGCCTTGCTCATGGCATCGGCAATGGCTTTTTCGCGCGCGGCCGCTTGAAGCGTCTCGGGGTTGTCGATCGTAAAGTTTAGACCCGAAACTTGATTGGCGCCGACGGCACCGGCGCCGTCAAGCACGTTGGAAACAAGGTCAAGGTTGCGGATTTTTACGGTTACGCTTTGGCTCGCGGTATAACCCGTGATCATCTGCTTGCCGTTGGAATAATCGTAATTGGGGTTAACATCAAACTGCGAGGTTTGAATGTCGGCGGCCGGAATTCCGATCTGCTTTAACTTGGCGATCAGGTCGTTGATCTTTTGATTGTTGTCCTTGAGCGCGGCCTGAACATCTTTGTTTTGGGTGGTCATGCCCATGTCCACGGTCGCAATGTCCGGAGTGCCGACCACCTTGCCCGTACCGTCGAAAGAGATTGTTTTTCTCTCGGCCGGCGCCTTGCCGATGGCGTTACCGGTAATCGCTTCATTCTTGATCGCAAAAGCGAAAAAGACAATGAGATAGACGATAAGGATTCCGAGGAGCACCGCAAAGAGGCGGTTCTCACGCCAGTCGGGCCAGAAACCGCCGGCTTTGTCTTGATTTATGGTTGCCATACTTAATTAGGTGTTAGGTTTTAGCTTTTAGGTTTTAGGTTCTTGCTAAAGCCTAAAAGTTAACAGCTAACAGCTAAAAGCTTTTTTTCAACTTTCCATACAACGGCTTCACGCCCGGCAAAACTTTGCCTTCCAAAAATTCCAACATGGCTCCTCCCCCGGTTGAAACGTGATCGACCCATTTGGCCATGCCGGTGCGGTCGAGCGCTTCGACGGTTTCGCCGCCGCCCACCACCCCGAGGGCTTTGCCTTTGGAGCGGCTCGCCACGGCTTGCGCGATCGCCATGGTGCCGTGGGAAAAACGCGGCACTTCGAAAATGCCGAGCGGTCCGTTCCAAACGATCGTCTTGGCGCGCCTTATGATCGCGCCCCAAGCGAGCATGGTGCGCGGACCGATATCAATAATTCCCTCGGGCTTGCGGCAGATGACAAATGGGGTATCGGTCGCAATAGGCACGGCGTGGATGAGCGCGGCCGGTTTATCGGGATTGCCGACGAGCAGATCGACCGGCAAAACAAGATTCTTGAGTTTTAAAAGCGGCGCCAAAGTGGCGAATGGCACGCTCTCGTTAAACGACGCGCCGACCTCGAATTTTTTGGCGACCAAAATGGGATCGACGAGCCCGCCGCCCACGAGTACATAATCATAAATTTTCGCGAGTCGTTTGATCAAACCGAGCTTGGTATTGATCTTGGCTCCGCCCACGATCGCCACCGACGGGCTCCTCGGCTTGGTTCGAACGTGGTCAAGCACTTTAAGCTCGCGCTCCATAAGAAGTCCGGCGTAGGAGGGCAGGAAGCGGGTGATCGCAGAAACCGAAGCGTGGGCGCGATGCGAAACGGCAAAGCCGTCGTTCACGTAAATATCGCCGAGGGAGGAGAGTTTTTTGGCGAACGAGCCGCTGTTTGATTCTTCGCCGCGGTCAAAGCGCAAATTTTCCAGCATGAGCACTTGCCCGGGAACGGCGGAAGCGAGCGCGCGTTCGGCCGTCGCGCCGCCGAGGGCGGGCACGAAAGTGACCACGCGGCCAAGAATTTGCGAAAGGCGTTGGGCGATCGGTTTTAAGGTAAATTTTTCTTGACGCTTACCCTCGGGCCGACCAAGGTGGGCAATCACAACAACCACGGCGCCGCGGCCGGTTAAATATTCAATGGTCGGACGCACGGCCCATAACCGGAAATCATCAACCACGCGGCCGTCCTCGACCGGCACATTGGCATCGATGCGCAAAAGCACGCGTTTGTCGCGCAGAACCCTTATATTGCGAATGGTGCGAAGTTTGTCCATGTTCGCATTATATCAAAATTTCAGCCCTCATGCACCGGCTTTACGCCTATAGACACGGAGGTGTAAATTTCCATGAGTTTTTTATAGTATTCATCGGGTTTAAAGCGCGATTCGACAATGGCGCGGGCGGCTTTGCCCATGGCGCGGATCGTCGGTTCGTCATCGGCCAACTTGGCAATCGCCGAGGCGAGCGCTTTGGCATCGCCGGGCGGCACCAGCACACCGGTCTCATTATCCTTCGCGAGTTCGGGGAGTCCGCCGACGCGGGAAGCAATGACGGCCTTGCCCATGCAAGCGGCCTCAATCGCCAAATAGCCGAAGGGTTCGTAAAAAAGCGACGGCACGACGACGAAACAAGACTTGCCAATTTCTTCCATGACCTCGGTGTGGCGCAACTGCCCAAGAAAGCGAACGTTCTTCAGCCCGGCCAGCTGACAAAAATCTTTGAGTTGTTTTTCCATCGGTCCGGTGCCGATCACTTTAAGACGAATCTCGGGAATTTTTTCCATGGCCGCAAGCAATATGCCGATCCCCTTTTCTTCGGAAAGGCGACCAACATAAACAATTTCGGCGCCGGGCGAGTATTCCGGCGCGTAGCGGGTGGCGTCGATCCAGTGCGGCAGGACTTCCATGCGAAAAACATTTTTCCCCCACTCGGCGAATTTATTTTTTACGAACTCCGAAGGCGCAATGAGCCGACCAACGAGGCGCTCATCCAGCCCGAAAGTGGCGTGAACCCGGTAGGCGAAAGCGTCGAGGCACGAAGCCATGACAGAATTTTTCACGCACTTGTGCAAGACGGCCCGATAATATTTGCGCGGCTTGACCCGTTCGCAAACAACGCCATGGTCAAAGAGTCCGTAGGACGGCGAAAGATAGGCGTAATCGTGGATCGTCTGCACTGTTGGAATTTTTTCTTCTTTCAAAACTTTAAGAATTGACGGCGACAATTGATGATAGATGTTTTGCAGATGCGCGAGGTCGGGCTTGGTGTCGCGAATAAGCTGGCGCAATTTTCGCGCCGCTTCGAATGAATAAACAACCCGGCCGGCGGCTTTAAGCCCGGACCAAGAAATTTGCGGCTTGCCAAGTTCAACCTGCGAAACAAAATATTTTGAATACTCCGAGATAATGTTATCGGGATGCGCCATGGCAAAAGGAATGACCTCGTGGCCGTATGACTCCAAAAGATCGGTGAGCGCGAAAGCGTAGCGCTCCGTGCCGCCGAATGGAAAAAAGAATTTGTTGATGACAAGTATTTTCATACCAGCTCTTCGCGTTTTGCCAGAACCGCGACGAGTGCGGCAATGAACCACAAGAAAAGCGCGAGCGTGCGCACTTCCAAATAGCTTCCAAAAAAGGCTTGAAACGCAACCGAGGACTCGGCGCCCAAGAGGCCGAGCGCCAAGCCGCGCGACCATGGGTCGTCGGACTTCTTGTAAACAAGGTAGGAAGTGCGCGCCACCATGATCATCATGGCGAGGTAGAAAATGATCCCGACCGTCCCGGTTTCGCCCCACAGCGACATCCAATTGCAATCGATCTGCCCGTCGGTGCCGTATAAGCCGAAAGGCAAGCCAAGCTTGTCGTAGGCCGCCGTGTTATGAAGCGCCGCGACCGCCCCTCCCCCGAACTGGCCCGGGCCGACGCCGAAAAACGGCGAAGCGCGGACAACGACCAGCGGCGTGTTGATCCACCAATATATCCGCCCGAGGCCGTAATATTCGCCCTTAATGCTTTCCGGCGAAAAAGCCTCGTAAAACCGTTCGGTGATCGACTGCTCCGGCACGTCAACCAGGTAGCGCAGGACAACGCCCTCGTAAAAGAAAAAGGAAACGGCGATGACAACGAAGGCGGCGATGGCAAAAGCCACGCGACGGTCGCGCTTCACCCACAAGCCGATCACGAGAAAGCCGAGAATAAAACCAAACCACGACGAGCGCGAATAAGTGAGAACCAGAGCCGACAAGATGACGAATAAAAGCGCGGCCAGCCACTTGTGTTCAACGCGCTTTTTCGCTTCGTAAATAAAACCGAGCGCGAGACAACCGAAAAACGCCAAGTACGTCCCCAGCTGGTCGTAGCGACCCATGGTGGCAAAAACGCGCTGACCCGGCGCCCAAAATTGCTGAACGCCGACGGTGAGCTGAATGCTTTCGTAAAATTTCGCTTCCGACGGTAGCAGGAAGGCGTCGATCGAGCCGCCGAGGGCCGCCTGGATTATCCCGAGCAGGGCTTCAAAAGCCGCAATGCCGAAAAGAATGAGGACGGTCTGCCTGATGCGCGTTTTTGGCGGCGCAAGGTAAACAACGGCGAAATAATAAATTATGTAACGGATGATTTGGCGAATTCCCAAAATTGCGATCGAGGGCGAAACCAAATTAAGAAGCGCCGAGGCAAGGACGGCAACCATGAAAAGGATGAAAGGAAAGTCAATGGGGGTCGTCGGCAATTTGCGCCGCTCCATGAGCACATGAACCATGACTAGGCCGGCCATGAGATAAATAAGCGCTTCGGGAAAATAGCGAGCGTAAACATAAAGTTCGTCCGGCACGAATTTGAGCAGGAACGGCTCGAACGGCGTCCACAGCGCAAGCGCCACGACCACGAGGTACGGCCGCGTGATCGAGAGCGCGATCGCAATGAGCGTGATGATGACGGCGAGCACTTTAAGCGGCGAAGTGAAAACCGCAACGCCCGCCAGCACAACCGTGGCCGCCGCGACCGTTAAAAACACTTTACGCTCGTAAGCGCTTCTGAATTTGAAGAAAGACGCGAGGGTTTCGGCCATTTGCGGCATAGTGAAGTATTATATCACGTAATCGCTTATTGTTGTCGTCCCCGAGCGCCATCGGGCGCGCCCCGCGAAGCTTTAGCGAAGTGGGGGAACCCAATCCATATTGGGCGTCCGTCAACAAATATTAAATATTAAACATTAATAATTAAACATTATATTTAACGTTTAAAAATTTTAATGTTTACCGACCGAAGATGACAGTATAAAAAGAAAAACGGCAGAGTCCAGATGGACCCTGCCGCACGTCTCGCTATTAATCGACCGTCCCCGCATCTGACGTAATGACGACCTTTGTTTCACAGCCGTCCGACGCGATGCCATTGGAATCAACGTAGCCCGGCAAGCAGAGCGCCACGGTGCAGGCACCGGAGGCACAGCCGTTCGTCGCCACGTTCGGCAACGCGCAGATGTGTCCGCACGCGCCGCAATTCATCGGATCGGTTTGCACCGCGACCGTCGCATTGTCAACAATCCCGTCGCAGTTATTGTCGATGCCGTCGCAATACTCCACTCCATTGCGGGTTGGCATGCAGCCGGTTTCGCAACCGTCCGCCGCCAAGCCGTTGAAGTTGAAGTAATTGGCGTTGCAAACGCTCAGTGTACAGACGCCGGCTTGGCAAAGCGACGAAGCATTGGCAAAGCTGCAGACGTTTCCGCAGACTCCGCAATTATTCTTGTCGTTCTGCTTGTTGAATCCGTTATCCACGGTTCCGTCGCAATCATTATCCTTGCCGTCGCAGAGCTCGGGCACGGGATTGATCGCGCCGACACAGGTCGCATAGGTGCCGTTCGATAGGCACGACTGCGATCCGTAGTGGCATTCGCCGACGTTCGAGGTTCCGCAGATGATATCCGGACTTCCCGGCGTGCAGGCGCAGCCCTCGTTCACCGAACCATTGCAGTTCTCGTCCTTCATACTCGCATCACAGGCTTCCGGTTTGGACTGATCCTGCGAGGCGCCGGGCATGGTGGAACACCGGGTCGTGGAAACGCTGGCGCATTCCAGTTTCCCGGCGCCGCACGCGCCGATACCGTTACAGGGCGCGCCGATGAAGAATGTCTCGTCGATGGACCCGTCGCAGTCATTGTCCTTGCCGTCGCATGTTTCCGGCTTTGACTTATCCAATGAGGCGCCGGGCATGGTGGAGCAAATGGTCGTTGTCGCGCTGGCGCACTCCAACTTTCCCGTTCCACACTCCCCGACTCCCGTGCAAGCGGTTCCAATGTTGAAACCGTCGTCCTTAACGCCATCGCAATCGTTGTCCAGACCGTCGCAAATTTCGACGGTGGGATTAATCGCGCCGGGGCAGGCGGTCGGCCAAACGCCGTTCGCGCAAACCTGCTCGCCGCTGTGGCAAATACCGTTCGTGTTCATGCTGCCGTCCGCGTTCGTCGGGCCGCACAGGCGCTTTTCGCCATCGGTGCACTTGCAACCGTCATTCACGATGCCATTGCAATCGTTGTCAATGAGGTCGTTGCAAATCTCGGGTGTCGCTTTGCTCTTCGAACCCAGTGTGCCGGTTGAGCACTTGAAGGACTGAAGTCCGTCGCACTCGTAAGCGCCGACTGTTGCCGCGCAGGCACCCATGCCGATGCATGGCGCGCCGATGAAGAAGTCCTCATCAACCAGCCCGTCACAGTCGTTGTCCTTGCCGTCGCAGAGCTCGGGCATGGGGTGATACTGCGAACCGCCTTTGAGCGTCGAACAGATCGTGCCTTTGTTGTCGGCCGTACATTCGGTCATGCCGGCGCCGCATTCGCCAATTCCTTGGCAAACCGCGCCGAGATCAAAACCGTTGTCCGCCACGCCGTCACAGTCGTTGTCCTTGCCGTCGCAGAGCTCGGGCGAAGGATAGACCGCGCCAGAACAAGCGATCGGCCATTTTCCATTCTCGCAGACGATCGTTGTGTTACGGCATTCGCCGGTCTGGTTCACCGAGCCGTCGGCATTCTTCGGTCCGCACTGCTGGGTTTCCCCATCCTTGCAATCGCAACCTTCATTCACGACGCCGTCGCAGTTGTTGTCGACGAAGTCGGAACAAATTTCGGCCGTCGCCATACTATTCGAACCCTTTGGTCCGGTCGAGCAGGTGAAAGCGTACAAGCCGCTGCATTCATAGACGCCGGGGAAAGCCGAGCAGACTCCGGGACTGATACAGGGCGCACCGACGTAAAAATCTTCGTCGATGAATCCGTCGCAATCATTGTCCTTGCCATCGCAGAGCTCGGGCACCGGATGGTAATTGCTTCCGTTCGGCATCGTCGAGCATTGCGCGACATTGGTTTGCAAATTGCATTCAATAGCGCCTTTGCCGCACTCGCCAATTCCTTGACAGGTTGCGCCGGTGTTAAAACCGTTGTCGATTACGCCGTCGCAATCGTCGTCAACCAAATTGCAGGCCTCCGGCTTGGGGCGAACCTCGCCTGCACAGAACTTGGCCCATTCAAAGCCGGTGCCGACGGCAACGCACGATTGCGTTCCCGCTTTGCAAGCGCCGCGATTGCCGTGCCCGCCGCAAGGACGCGTCGGCCCCTTGGCCGGATCGCACTCGCAGATGAGCCCGTTGTCGATCGCGCCGTCGCAATCATTGTCAACGCCATCACAGACTTCGGAGGTCGGCAGCGTTCCGCCCGTACATTCGCTCCAGCCGCTGTTGTTACAGATTTGCGTGCCCGGTCGGCACGCGCCGGCAACGAAGCCGCATGGCCGCATCGAACCGACGGAAACAAAGTCGCTGCCGCTCTGGCAGGTCTTTTGTACCGGGGGCGGAGTTGGCGTAGGCGATGGCACAGGCGCCGCGCCAGCGTCTGGCGGCGGCGGATAATTGATATCGACATTCACTTGGATCGTGGTCGATCCGGTTGACGCGGCCGCGTCCGGAGTAGGGACGGGCGGTGTTACCACCGTTGCGTCGGGCGTCAATGCCGGAACCGAGGCGTCAGGCGAACTCACAGGTGCCGGATTGGCGCACAAGCACGCTCCGTAGCTTGCGCCGTCGTCGGCGCACAATTGCCACGCCTTCACGCCCGGGTCGCAACTCGCGCTGCACCCGTAGTAGATCGCGGGCGTGCAGGAGAACCCCCTTGTTCCTGTTGTCGCGGGTTGGGGGGCTCGGTCTTTGCTGTCACAGGCAAACCCGGACAACGCAAGACAACACAATGCGAACAGATTGCTGTACTTCCTCATGATGTTCCTTCCTTCCTTTCTCGTATCAATGAAACGCTGCGTCAGGTCCCGCAGCGCAATGTCAAAGATTGCGACCTGGTCCCCCGCCTCCTTTCGAGGGATCAAGCCGCAAATTTTAAGCAAAATTTCTTCATGACAATATCGTCGCACCTTACAACAGAAATGCGTTTTTCGTCAAGTCCGCGAAGGTGCCATGACTTTGATGAAATTTTGGCAGACTTAAGTAAAAGAAAACGCGACCAAGGGAGTGCTCCCAAGGTCGCGCAAAAGCGAAGGTTCTGCTAACTATTTAGAGCGGCGTGCTGGTGCCGTTTACTACCAGCTTGGCCGTATCGCCGGCGATGATCTTCCGCGTGATCGAACACAAGTTGTTCGAGTCGTTGGCCATGATCGGGATCCCGTTGGTTCCCGCCAATCCCAAGTCGGGATTGTTGTTCGACCAAAGCACTTGACCCGTGGAAGCCGTCTGCACGGTCACCCCGAAGAAGGTGATCCGATACAGCGCGGCGCCGAAACCCAAGTTATCGAAAACGTACTGATGACTTGAATCGGCGACGTATGGCAGGCAGTGATTCCTGTTTGATGCGATCATCCCATCGATACCGTCCCCTACCAAGCAGACTTGGAGAACGGCGGTGGTGTCATTCGGCGACGGGAAGAGATTGTCCACCACGTCGCCGGAAAGAACAACCTTGTCGAGGCGGCAGTTGACCACCGCGCGAAGATTGCTCTTTGCCGTTCCGGTCGCGGTGCAAGCAGACAGCGTTCCGTCCGCTTGGCACGTTTGCGAACCGGAAAGACTTCCGATGGCGCAGACGATTGCTTGGCCAAAAGGAACTGTCATGTACTGGTTGTTCACCAGCGCAAAACATCCTGCCGACCCGGCATCGCCTTGCGGTATCGCGTCGGCCGAAACGGGCGTCGTATCAAGTGAAGCGGGCAACGTATCGGCGGCAACCAGCGTATCGGTCGCGTTCAACGTATCGGTACCGGCGTCCGGAGCGGGCGTCGGCGTCGTGTCGACCGGCACTTGCGTGTCGGCGGAAGCGACGACCGTATCGACGGCGGGCTTGGTATCGGCGGAAACCTGCGCGTCAGCTTTGGGCTGAACGCCGGCGTCCGATGAACCAGTCTTGACCGTTAGTGTTACCGACTGCCCCTCGTTGCCAACAGCATCGAAACAGATCACGAAGATCGTACTTGTTCCGACCGGAAGCGTGATGTCTTGCTCCAAGGTGAGACTCTTCCCGGTAACACTTTGGATTCCCAGCTCGTTCGCGTTCAGGTAGAACTGACAAGCGAGCAAGTTGGTATCGTCCTCGGCGTCCGCGTAGAATGGAATCGCCAAGCCGGCGGGCAGATCGGCCGTATCGGCCAAGCTGCAAACCGGAAGCGCGACAGTCGGCGCGGTACGATCGGTCGTGTCAGGCTTGGGCGCGGGCGGCACCAGGTTGAGGCAGGCGGTGAACTTACCGTTCACGCATTGCTTCTTGCCGGTGTAAACCATGCCGCCCACCGTCTGATTGCAATCCCGTGTTTCCGCTTCGAAACAAGCGGGCTTTACGCTGGCATCGGGCGCCGGGCAGCCTTCGTCGATCAAGCCGTTGCAGTTGTCGTCCAATCCATTCCCGCAAATTTCGCCGGACGGATCGGGGACGCAGGCAGGCGGCGCATCGTCTTGTACGATGGGTGCAACGACGGGCGCGGTATCGACCGGAGTTGCCGGAGTGATATCGGGCGTCGATGTCGTTTTGGCATCGACCGCGACCGTGGTTGCGGCGGCGTCAGGATTGGCACCGGTCGCAGTAGCGGTCTTCGTGCCGGTATTCACGTTGGCGCCGGTCGCAGTGTTGGACGTCGAATCGGTTGACCCGACGTTCACCGTGATATTGATGGCCGTTGCCCCGACGTCGTTGGTCGGATTGGCCGGGTTCGTCGCCGTAACCGTCGCTGTGTTCGTGTTGACCGATGCGGTATCGGCGACCGGAACCGCAGCGTCGGGCGGCGTTGCCACCGGAGCGGCATCGGCCTTAAGGGCCGGAGCGGCATCGGTAGCGGTAATGGACGCGGATGATCCGGGCGGTGTTTCCACCGCACCGCAGGCGACGACCGAAGTCATAGCAATAACCAGAGCAGACAGTGTGTTCAGTTTCACGATGATCTCCTTTTTCTGCGTTATCTTTCACGCGCTTGGCACTTGCGCGCAATTCCAGTTTTCAAAGTTCTGCTTTGCCAAAAGCAGAAAGGCATTTCATGCCCTCGGATAGGGTTCCATCCCCCTCCCAGGGTACGAACACGACAATTTAAAGTTATTAAAATAACTTGCATTTATATCATAAATTCAACTTTTTGTCAAGAGCCGACCTAACAAAAACGGCTTAAATTCAATAAAACAGTAAAGAAAAAGGGCTCGGAACGAACACGCGAATCGTGTTGTTCCGAGCCCTTGAGAGACACTGCTAGTAGTTTCCGCTGAACGGACCGGGATAGAATCTCCCGCCGGAAACGCGGAAGGTGATCCCGAAGGATCCACTGGGATCCTTTTCAAACCACTGCTTGGTCGTAGCCGGAAGGCCTGGGTAAGCGGACAAAAGCGGGTAGTAAGCCCAAGCCGCCAAAACTCCGGGGTACGAGTACGACAGATGGTAGTTGCCATCCGCGAAACCGGCGACGCAGTAACCGTCGCTGGTAAGCGGCATGTCGAGCAGGTTCCTGTCGAGCGAAGCGCTGGCACTCCCTAGCGCGGCTTCGTCATAGACACGAAGCGTGGCGCTCGCCGGACAAGATCGAATCTCGCCGTCGGATGTCCTGATGAGGTAGGCCGGATTAAAGCAGAACTTCGCCGTGGCCGCCGAGTCGTTGCCGACCGGACGTCCCGCCCAATTGCGGGCAAAGGCGAAACTCATGTTCGTTCCGACCGGATCGCAGGTCATGAAGGCGTTAAAGTCGCCGCCGATTCCCGTTGATCCGCCTGCGGCCGAAGTTCCGCCGGTCGAAACAGAGCCGCCGGTCGCGGAGGTCTTGCCCCCGCTTCCCGTTGACCCGCCCGTGCCGATAGGAACCCAGACGTAGATATCGATCGTATTCTTCTCGCAGACCTGTCCGTTGAACTTGTCGCCAACGTGGTTTGCATCGCAAATGCCGATGCTCGCGCCCGAGTTGCCGCGAGTCGAGGTCGTGCCGCCGGTTCCGGTTGTTCCGCCTGTGGCAAACGCCGTGCACGAGCCGTAGCTCATGCCGTCGTTGCTGCAGACCTGACGTCCGTCGCCGGTGGTTGCCGCGCACGTGATCGCCTGGCCGGGAACGCAGAGCTGAGCCGGAACAGTCGTCGTGACGGCGGGTGTTCCGCCGGTACCGACGACTCCGCTGGTTGCGGTCGTCGTTCCGCCGTTTGCCGCAGCCCCGCCCGCACCCGTGATGTTCACGGTGATGTTGATGCTCGTGGCGGTGTTGGTGCAAGTCGTGCAGACCGTTGACGCCGGAGCGGAAGTTCCGCCGGTGGCAATTGCGCCGCCGGTGCCGGTGGCAATGGATCCGCCGGTTGGCGAAACGCTGCCGCCCGTGCCGGTTGCGGTCGAGGTGGCGGTGACGGTGTTGGTGTTAACCGTTCCGCTACCGACCACCGTAGCCGAAGGGGTGGACTCGGTATCGCAAGCGATGCCGAGAGTTCCAAAAATGCAGAGTGCAGATGCGAGTACGATGCGGTTCATGACGATGGCTCCTTTGCTGGATGTTTGCAAACCTGTTACGAAACTTGTTGCGGTATGCATGACGGGCCTCCTTGGCCTTTGTTGTTCGAATGATTATCCCCATCATGGGGTTTTTCAGGAACGTGTGCAAGGGCATGATTCATGTCTTCGCGCATGTTTCTAAAAAATAGTGTCGGAAGCGAACAGGCGATCCTGCTCGCTTCCGACGACGACTGCTATCGAACCTCGACAAAGTGTCGAGGATTAAAGAACCAGACCCTGAACCTGACGATCACCCCAACCTCCGCATCCGGAGCAAAGCTCTGGAGTTGGTGCGCGCCGACAAGAAGGTCGGCGCCAAGGTCGAAGGTTGCCCCATCGATCGGCAGAAGGACGCTAGCGCCCACACTGCCGCCGGTTGTAACGCTCAAAGCGTTCACAACGCCTCCAGTGGTGCCCCTCATCTGGCGAACGACGCCGACGTTGATGCCGAGCATCTCAATCGGGCGAAGTTGAAGGCCGAGGATGAAGAAGGCCGAAGATCGTCGCTTGTCAACGTTGCCGTTGGCGAGAACGACCGGTTGCCGGTTGGCATCCAGCTTGGTTCCGCCAATGAGCTCGAGTCCGGCACCGCCGAAGATCCGAAGATAACTGCTGGCGTCAAACCCGGCCCCCACGCCCAATCCGTAGTTGTCGGAGTGGAACGACTTGGAGTGACCATAGCCGCCGAGAAGCTCGGCGTAAGGATGAACGATCGTCCCTTCGACGATCTTCTTCGCGGGCGGAGGAATGGGCTTTGGCACACAGATGTGTCGGATGGGGTCTTCCATGAGACCCTCACCGATACAAGAGCAGCCAATCATACCGGTGGTCCGCGATACCGTATCGGTCCCGCCAGATGCCACGCACGCCGTTGGTGCCGGAGGCGGAGGCGGCGGGGGCGGAGCCTTGGCCAACCAACCGACGCTGGCGCTGTATGAACCGAGCTCGTTGCCCTTCTTGTCGATGACCTTGACGTTGAAGGTCGCGGTCAACGCCGTTTCCGGGTTGGTCGGAGTCAGGTTGAAGACGTAACCGGTCTCGGGAATCTGCGGGTTATTCACAATGAGCGGATTCTCATTATTCACGAGACAGGCGGAACATGAGGCCACGAACTTGGCGGCCAGCTTACCGTTACTCGTCACAACCAAAGCCTCCTTGACCGTATCGCCGCCCTTGACGTCGTTCTTGTCGCCAGGCGTGAGCATGGCTGCGAACTTGGCGGGTGGGGGTGGCGGAGCGTCGGGCTTCTTGTTGCCCTCGGGCTTCGGTCCCCTCTTGATTTCGGAAACCGTGGCGCACCGATCACGGGTATCGCCGTACTTTCTGACGAGATCCTTGTACTTCGGTCCGGGAAACATCAGGTTGACCCGTTCCGTTTCTCCCGCACCGCTACCGCATACGCAATGCGGCGAGGTGTTGGGATTCCATTCATCGCCGGCTGGCTTACCATTCAAACAGACTCTGGCCGCGGCCGGATCAACGATGATGGCGTTAGCGCTACTCGCCGTAGCAAGAACCACTGAACCAATGATCAATGCAACGAACTTCTTCATGATGGTCTCCTTCTTTCTTTCTTTGTAACGTTTTCGGTCAATGAACGCAGTCGAACTGCTTGACCGTGGTTAACTGGATATTTCGACTGTGAAGTGGTGCGATATGTGACATCAATAGAAAGGAGGGTTTCTAAAGGCGCGCATATCACACCGCTTCAAAGTGAAATTTTTTTATAAAGAATTGGAGGTCGGCGGAATGAAAAGATTTCTCATTCCGCCGACTAAAGAGCTGAGCCCTTGCGCCGCTCATTTCTTGCGGCAGGTGCATTCGTCGGCAAGAGTCGTGTCGTTCTCGGTCGTGCAACTACCGGTTTGGACCCGACACTGATCACACATTCCGGGGCCGACACACGGTCCGGTCCAATCCCATTTGATCCTACCATCATCGGTGACGGCTCCGACCATGATGGTCTTGGAATCGGGCTTGCACGCCGCGCACGGATCGGTGACGACCTGCTTCTCCGACTTGGCGAACCATACCTTCGCGACGAAGTGCCCCGCGATGATCACCATTGCCACGAGCACCAAGAGAACCACCCTCTTCCGGAACCAAGATGGCCGACCGGGCTCCTCCCATGGCTTGTCATCATGACCATCGACTCTTGTCTTTTCCTTATCGTCCATGAGTAACCTCCTCGTGAGTTTTGCGAAGAATGGTCTCCGCCGTTTCAATAGAACTTGCGTCCTGTACGCTCTCGAAGTGAGAGCGAGAACGCCGGAGGGGGTGTTTGTCAGCCAAACAACCCCTTCGATGTTCTCGAAAACGATATTTTATCGCGTGATCTTTGCCAAAACTGAATGTGCAAACTTACCATAAATCGTCATTATTGTCAATAGTCTTTTCGGGCACGAAAAAAGCGGCTTTATTGCCGCTTTTTTCAAGGGTTAAAAAATTCGACGTTCTAGGCAAAATTGGGCGGATGTTCGACCAAATATTTTCTTGACTTGTCGGTCAAAATGACATAGACGGCGCCGAAAAGCGCGCCCAGAACCAAGCCGGTGAAACCATTCACGGCCAAGTTGGGCTTGACCGGAAAATTTGAGACGAGCGGCTCGTCAACGAGCTTAATTTGCAAAGCCGTGCCGCCCACATAGTTGGCGCCGTCGGTCGTCATAACATAAGCGATCGCTTGGGCAATGGCCGTGGCCTGCGTTTTGTCGGGATGATACACCGTGATGTTCAATAGTCCGGTGCCGTTCTCCACTTTGACTGAAACCGTCTGACTCCACAGCTTGCGGCGCTTGGCGTCGTTGTCCGGAAAGTAGGTCGGGTCGATCGCAAAGTTGGGGGCGTTCGTCACTTTGGAAAAAAAGTCGGTGGTGTAAACGACCTGCGCCAAATTGTTGCCGATCTGCTCGGCGCTACGGATGGCCGTGTACGGATCGACGTTGAGCGACGACGGCTGAATGATAAGCATGCGCACGGTCGAAGAATATTTTAACTTTTGCGTTAACGACAAGCCGACGGCGACGACCGTGGCGAGGATGCCGAAGAGTAATATTTTTTTCCAGCCCTTGAGGACAATTTTTCCGAAATGCGGTTGGGGCATGTTATTTCAGCGTTAGCGGCAATTTAATTTCTTTGCCGGCGCGAACCACGGTTAGTTGAATTTGCGCGCCGGGGGCATAATCCTGCAAGCGTTCGGCGAGCGTTACTTCATTATTTATTCTATCATGTTCCACGAAGGTTATCACGTCGCCCTCTTTAAGCCCGGCGGTTTCCGCCGCGCTCCCCTTTTCCGTAGCGCGGTATTTTCCGCCGCCGGTAACGAGCGCGCCGCTTACCGCGAGGCCCGCGTCGCGCGCGTCGGGCAAATTATCCAAACTCACAAAATGCGCGCCGACGTTTGGCCGGACGATTTTGCCGCTTTTAAAAAGTTCGCGCAAAACTTCGGTGATGAACGACGCCGGCACGACAGTGCCGTCGCCCATGTCCAGCCCGACCATGTCGCCGGAGCCGTTAACAACCGCCGCGCCCGCCGATCCGGATCGGTCGATGGTTATTCTCCGCCCCAACTGCTGGGTCGATTCCACGTAATCGATTTTAACTTGAATGGGAAGCGACCTTTGGGCGAGCACGGCGGCGGAAACCACGGCGTCCGGGCCGACGCTGAAAACAGGATCAGTCGATTGCAGGACCGTATCGTCGCCAAACGAGGCTACGCTCAAATCGCGCGCGGCTATTTTGACGAACGACAAACCCGTGGCGTCGTCGCGCACGGCTTTTGACGGATCAAGCGAAAGCGAGGTTTTGTCGGCAAAAACAGCCGCAAGCTCGTTGTGTCCGAGCAGATCCGCCGATGGAACGACGATCCAACCGTCGGAAGTAAGCACGACGCCGACGCCGACGCGATCGGCCGGCAAAAATATTTTGTCGAGCGGCGTAGCGCCCGTCCTGTTCTTGTACAAAGCCACGGTGCCTTTTTCGGCCAGACCGACTTTAGTGGTATCGGATTTTGCCGCGCGTTGCACTGCGACCGGCGCGGCGCCCAAAGATGACGAAAAAGAAAGCGAGCCGATGACCGCGTTTGCGACAAGCGCCGCGCCGGCCGCGCCGGCGGCAAGAGCCATGGCCACCACGCCGATCATAAACACCGTTTTTTTGATGCGAATAATATTTTCAGGCTTCATAAAATTAACGCCAACGAGCCGTGGCTAAAAGAACGGCGCAGATAGCTCCGGACGAAACAATGGCGCGTTTTAACGATCCGAACGGCATCGCGGTCAAGACAGAAAATAGCAAATAAGAAACGGCGCCAATCACCCCCGCGCCGACCCAATGCGAAGTGGGCAAGCTTGCGACAACAATAAAGCCCTGAACCAGCATGACCGAAACGGCGGCGGGAACAAGCCAGCCCGCGACTTGCCCGAGGCGCGCGAGCGTGAACGACGCGTAGGTCGCGACCGCGGCGAAAACCAAAGCCGCAAGCCATGTATTCAAGTTCAAAAAAGTGATCGCCCCGAGGAGGCCGGCGGAAAGCCCGATCAAAGCGACGAGTGCGCTCCATTCGGAAAGAGCCCGAAGCTCGGCGGCGGCGCCCTCGAGCTTTGATGACTCGGAAAGGTGGCGAACCAGCACCAGAAACAGGATTGAGGCCATGGCGGCAACCGCGAGGCGCAAAGCGGCATCTTCAATAAAAAGAAAAGCAAAGGTTGAGCCGGCGATGAGGAGCGCCGGCATGGCGCCGGGGGCGACGGCCGAACCGCGCAAAAGCGCTTGAAGGCAAAGCGTACCGCTTACCACCAAAACGACCGCGCCGAGCGTTGCCACGGCATAAGGCAAGAAACCGGAATCGCGCGAAACTTCGTATAAGGCCGCAAAGACAATTACGGTCGCCAAAAAAGGCAAATAAGAGAAGCCCCGGCGCCAGGCGGAGGTGAATTTAAAATTCATGCGGTTTGTTTATTCTGTCTTTCAAGGTAATCGCTCAAGAGGGCATTAAGAGCCGCGGCAACCGGGATTGATAAAAGACCGCCGGCAATGCCGCCCACCGTAAACCCGACGGCGAGCGCCAAAATCACCATGATCGGGTTGAGCCCCGTTGTCTTTTGCATTATTTTCGGGACTAGAACCAAGTGTTCAACGCGCTGGATAAGCAAATAAAAAGCAAGGATCAAAAGCCCTTTGGTGGGCGAATCGACCGCCGCGAAAAAGACGGCGGGAATGGCGGCGGCGACGGGTCCCAAATACGGCACGATCTCGAAAACGCCGGCCAAGACCGCGAGCAAAAGCGCATACTTCACGCCAAAAACGAGAAGACCGATGTAAGAAAGAACACCGATAAAGAGCATGAGCACCAACTGTCCGATGAGCCACTGGCCGACCTTGTGCTGCATCTTGATGAGCATTGAACCGACATATTCATGATGCCGCTTGGGCAAAATCGAATT
>Ga0182010_10000525_pt1 | contig 21781 bp, 14 predicted proteins | sample 611E1MmetaG_FD_120488 | JGI IMG/M metagenome (GOLD analysis project Ga0182010, IMG submission 120488) | Permafrost microbial communities from Stordalen Mire, Sweden - 611E1M metaG | ecosystem: Environmental > Terrestrial > Soil > Wetlands > Permafrost | place: Sweden: Stordalen | collected... | reverse complement strand
TCCTTCAGCGGGGATGTAAATGTCAAGTTTCTGAGATTGGGATTTTGAGTCATAAGCAATATCCAGCCATTTCCTTTTTATATTGTCAATATTGGGTCCGCCGGTTTGTGCGAAAGATGATCCCGGTGCTTCAATTCTGGCAGCCCATCCTCCTCCCGGAGCCATATGAATGTTCAACTTGGTGCTCTTCGAAATTTTAAAAACTTCCTTTTTATAATCTGTAGCATCTCGATCAGAATTAATGCCATCTTTAAATACAACAGCCTGATAATCTCCATCGCCTAAAAATGAAAAGTCAAGTGTCAGGTCACGTTCATTCCAGTTACTCATTGCTCCAGCGAACCATACTTCTCCCTTTCTTCTGGCAATAGCCACATACTCTCCTACTTTGCCATTAAGTGCTACAGTTTCATCAAAAGTAGTTGGAACCTTAGTAATAAAATCCGTGCATTCCTGCTCTTTCATATAGACTGTTGGGTTATCTGAAAGCATTTGCAATGGCGCTTCAAATACAACATACATTGCTAATTGCTGACAACGGGTACCCTGACTCATTGGATTAGAGCTTATCGGTCTGAAGTTCTCCTTATTTGAATTTCTCATTGCGCCCGGAGTATAATCCATAGGACCCGATATCATACGTATGAAAGGAATAGTGACTACGTAACGTGGCTGATCTTCGATCGCCCATTTATAGTTTTCCAATCCTTTAACACCTTCAAAACCTATGACATTCGGATAGGTCTTCTGTAAACCTGTAGGTTTATACACACCATGGAAATCTATCAGAAGATGATTATTTGCTGCCTTTTCAGCAATCTCATAAAGTGAAGCCACCGCTAACTGATCGTCACGATCGACAAAATCAATTTTAAATCCTTTCACTCCCATACCGGAGTAAAGCGGAAACACTTTATCCATCTGTTGTGTAACAGCATACCATGAAGCCCAAAGAATAACCCCAACATCTTTCTGTTTACCATAATCTATTATTTCCTGCAGATTCAGTTCCGGTCTTATTTTGGTAAGATCCAAAGCCAGAGACCACCCTCCGTCAAGAATTATATATTTTATTTTATTGTTAGCCGCAAAATCGATGAAATATTTATAAGTTATTGTATTCATCCCGGCTTTAAAATCAACATGTGAAATATTTCTGTCGTTCCACCAATCCCATGCGACCTGACCCGGATGAATCCATGATATATCCTTTAGCCGCGATGGAGATGACAACTTCTGGACGATATCATTATTAAGTAGATCCTTGTCCTGATTACTGATAACAATAATGCGCCAGGGGAAATTCCGGGTACCTTTAACTCTTGCAATATAGTCAGCTCTTTTTGTGGGAATAAGATTAATGCCGCCATATCCATTCAACTTTGCTTCCAGCGGGTAAGGAGCAAATACACCCATAAATCCCTTATGTGTTTCATTAATATTCAGGTACATACCCGGGTAGTCTTCAAGATCGGCTTCCAGGATAACTGCTTTTTTGTTATTTCCGACATCAACAAGTACCGGCATGAAAGCAAGAGAATCACCGGCAAATTTTGAAATATTGATCTCCTTGTAGAGAGCTTCAAATGATGAATTAAAAATCTTGCCATCTCTGTAATCCCACATATACGGGATAAACGCTTTATGGTCGGCAGTGAAATTAAAATTAGCCTCTTCGCCTTTCACTATAAGTTCATCTTTCCTTTGTGTAAGGAACCGATATGCTACTCCTTCATCATATACCCTGAAAATTACTCCATAGTTACCTTTACAATTAATTATCAATTGATTAAACTGGTCAGTAATAGAAGATTTTTTATAATTAACCGCAGAAAATACATTATCAGTTTTAATGACTTTAGATGATACAATTTTCACATTTGCTCCAAGAATTTCTCCGTTTTCCAGCTGAAGTGAAATTGCAGAAGGTGATATAATCTGCTGGTCGTTATCCCGGACGGACCATTGAAGTTTAATTCCGGCTTCAACATTTAAAATGATTTTACCATCAGGAGACTTTATTTCAAAGCTTTTGATTTTTTGTGCGCTTAGCATTGTAAAACTCAACATTGTTAAAGCAAGTAATCCAATTATTTTAGTCTTCATTTGAGGTATATTTTATTGATTCGTTCATCTTGTAATCAGAGTAGTATGCAATACTACAGGTATTGCCCCGATACGGGGTCCTCCCCAATCTGTTTCGTCACCGTTACGGATACGCAACAGTTTGAAAACCCCATTCTCATAATGGCCCTCTTCTACTTTCAGGTACTGCCACGCCTTTCCCAGATTAGCTCCAACTGGTTTAAAGGTGAAGTGGCACAATGTTCCGATCAATACAAATTCGTTTTCACCGAGTTGTACCACCATGGCTTTGCCAATTGGAAGGGAATTTATTTGCTCAGATCGTCTCATTGAAACACCGAACGATATGGTTGCCTGCCATGAGCCAAGATCGATTACCTGTGGTGCATGATCCTCACGCTCAACAGCAGCTTTGATTTTTCCTTCAAAAGCCCATTTCGCCAGATCTCTCATCATAGGGTTGGCCATGGCGTATTCCTGGGCTATGGGCGCCAGACTTTCAGCTGTCTCAGAGTCCTTTGAACCCTGTCCATTATCGTCTATTCCAAAAGGTGAAAATCCAATACCTCCGTGGGCAAGTACTGCATAAAAATATCGCACAAATTCCTCATTAGAACCGATTTCCGGTACAAATAATGCGTTATCAGGCTGGTCATATAATTCAATTACTTTTAAAGCCTGCACACTTTCCGGCAAATAAATATCCGGAGCTAAAAGGTCTATGGCCGGAGCAGCAGCTTTCCAGATCGTAATCACATTGTCGGTTGCTCCACCACTTTCATATGTCGAAGCATTGGGGTTACTTAATGGATCACGAAGTGCTGCATTTACATAAAGCGGTAATTGATAAACAGCTTTCCCTGCAGCTGCAACATAACCAATATATCTGGCCACGGACCATGCATGGAAATACTCGTCAGCATTGTCCCCGAACACCTCCTTCCAGGAACCTCCTGAAACATTAGATTTATTAAGAGCCCTGAGCACATCAGGTTTAAGCAATTCGGCTGGAACAAGACCCTGAAACAGTTTCTGGGCCTCAGGTGAATAATCACGTACACTGCCCCAAGCCCCTGGTTCGTTCTCTACCTGTACCATAAGAACAGTATGCTGTGCATCAGTTTGCTTCAAATGCCCCATCACCGCTGCAAAAGCTTTTGCATCGGCTTCCATAGCATCACGAGTGTGTGGAGAAGGAGAATCTACAGGCTGTCCGTTCCGCCCTGTTATGTTTGGATACTTTGAAGGCTCACACTTCATCCATTCTGGCATATAGTGACTGCTTCCATTTTTCCAAGTCCCAAACCACAGTAGTACAAGATGCATATTGTGCTCTCTGCCTTGTTTAAGTATTATATCTATCAGAGAAAAATCGAATTTACCTTGCTGTGGTTCAACCTGCTCCCAGTAAATCGGAATTTCAAGGGTGTTGGCATGCATGGTTTCAATAGCAGACCACACCTCTGGAAGCATAGCAGGCCAACCACTGGAATTATGCACCTGGCCTCCAAGCATCAAAAAAGGCTTTCCATCCACAAGCAAGGCATGACGTCCATCTTTTTCAACAATCCTGGGGATTCCTCCACTTCCGTCTTGGCCAAAGTTCATGCCAACTGTCATTATCATGACAAAGCACATTACCGTTGTTTCAATAAGTATTGAATGTTTATTCATTTTGCTTAATTTGTGTTATTAACTATTCCCGGAAATTTTCGAAAGAATCTGTAAAACAGCACGATAACAATAAACCCGTCTGTAAAAAGACAGGTAAAAGGAAACTAATGATAATGTTTAATTTAAAGCTTTTCAATAACATAACCTGGCGGGGATTACCTTACCAAATTTAGTTAAAGAATTAAGCCGACCGACCTGGCAGCAAAGAATTATTTGCCCCTGGTAACATATTTGGTAACCAGAAGAATTTCTGATGATGACATACCGGTCCTTGGGCCCATATTACTGATAATACTTTTCCATTGTGCTGAAGTATAATTATCAGGTGAATACAAACCGTGACAGCTGTTACAATTATTGATATAGAGTGTTCGTCCCTGCTGCAATTCACCCAATGTGGCAGTTGCAGTAACATCAGTCGTTGTTGGTGTATAAAGTGAGCCCCCGGAGGTATTACTTTTTTTGCAGCTCATTGTAAGTAATATAAGTCCTGCAAAAATGCCCAGAAAATAACGGTAGTTCATCTTTTTCATAATGAAAAGAAATTTATTATTACTAGTTTGATTCTATTATAACAGAATTATTTGGTTGTTATTGCGAAAAAGATCTAGATTATTTAGTAATTTACATATCTGGATAGGTCCTTTTCTGATTAACAAACCCGGGTGGATTTTGTTCGATCAGGTTTAAACCTTTTGAATTCAGCGTTGTTAATATATTAACGTAGTCTTAACTGTTAAGAAACGTTAAACTTTCATCATATTCTCATTTTCAAGGAATAAAACTCTCAAAATATATGTCTTTAAATGAAACTGAAACAAAATTCCTCATTTGACAAATACAAATAGTCAACAGCTGAATAGCAGACTAGTAGAAAAAGGACTAAAATTAAGAGCAATGAATAGCAGATTTTCAACTTTAATAATATCTTGTTTTTTTTGTATTTCAGCCGGAATAAATTTAAATGCGCAAAATAAAGTATGGTCAGTCGATGATTGTATACAGTTTGCACTTGACAAGAATATACAGGTACAAAAAGCGCTTGTCAGCAATAGTATATATGGAGAGGATCTTAACCTGGCAAAATCAGCATGGTATCCGTCACTAAGCGGATCTGCAAGGCAGAATTATACCTGGAACAATATAACAAATTCCACAACCGGGGCAACTGTTTTCAAGGGGACCAATGGAATTAATATCTCTGCTAGTTCTGCTATGACAGTCTATAATGGTTCCAGGATCCGTAACGGGGTGAAACAATCTGAAATAAATTATGAAGCCGATAAATATAATACTGAAGTTATTAAGGAGACAGTCAGTCTCAATATACTGAATGCCTACCTGCAGGTCTTGTATGCTGAGGAGCAGGTAAAGAATGATAATGATCAGATTGCTTCATTGGCTGAACAACTTAATTTAGCCGGGGAAAGGCTTAAGCTTGGGGTAATTGCCAATTCTGACTATTTACAGGTAAAGTCACAACTGGCAACAGAAAAGCAGACTCTTGCTACTGCTCAAAGCCAGCTCGCACTTAACAGGATTTCACTGATGCAGTTAATGGAGTTCCCTATTGCGAATAATTTCCAGATAGCACACCCAAATCTAGACAGCCTTATTAACCAGAAAAGAACGCCTGATCCTGTTGAAATTTATCAGACTGCTCTGGGAATAAAACCGGAAGTAAAAAATGCAGAGCTTGCCAAACAAAGTTCACAGATCGGTATTGATCTTGCTAAAGCCGGTCATTATCCGAATATTTCTCTGAATGGAGGCGTAGTGACTTCGTACTCAGGTTATCAGACAAGTTTTTCTACCAGTTATAAACCCGGATCTTCATTTGGAAGTCAGCTTTCAAACAATATCAGTCCGGCTCTAGGTCTTTCAGCTTCAATTCCGATCTATCTGAACAGGCAAGTCAGAACAAATGTAGCCGTAGCAAAGTATAATCTGAATAATGCGGAACTAAATGAGTTAAATACAAAAGATGTACTCAGGAAAGCCATTGAACAGGCATGCCAGGATGTTACTTCATCTCAGATTGAATACGAATCAAGTGTTGAGGCTTTTAATGCAGTGAAAGAATCATATGATGTAGCTTCGGAAAAATTTAATCAGGGAATTATGAATTCCGTTGATTTTCTCATTCAGAAGACAACTTTTATCACATCAGAAAGTACACTTCTTCAGGCAAAATACAAGTTGATTTTTAGTTACAAAATACTTGACTTTTATGCAGGCTTACCCCTGTCGTTCAACAAAAACAGTAAATAATTAATATCAGAAAAACAGAAAAGTGATGAAAAGTCGAAGAATAATTAAATTGACGGTAACCCTGCTGGTTATATCATTTATGATCTTTATAGCAGCTTCATGTCATAAAAGCGGTAAAGACTACACCTTTGAAACTGCAGTAGTAAAAAAAGGGTCGATCATAAATACAATTACTGCAACAGGAACTGTTGAAGCTGATACTACTGTTTTAATCGGAACACAGGTCTCAGGAGTCATTAAGAAAATATATGTTGATTTCAACTCACATGTAAAGAAAAACCAATTGCTGGCTGAGCTTGACAAAACACCTCTGATAACTCAGGTACAGCAAGCTGAAGCGTCACTGGATGATTCAAAAAGCGAAGTTGATTTTCAGAAAGCCACATATGAAAGGTATCAGGCTTTACTTGATAAAAAACTTGTAGCCCAGGCTGACTATGATCAGGTAAAATATAATTTTGATAAAGCAAAGGCAAATCTGAAGACTGCTCAGGCCGGCTATGACAAGGCCAAGGTTAATCTGAGCTATGCTTCAATATTTTCACCAATAATTGGTGTTGTTCTTAACCGTGCCGTAGATCAGGGACAAACTGTTGCTGCCAGTTTCAGTACGCCAAACCTTTTTACTATCGGCAATGATCTCACACAGATGCAGGTTCAGGCCGCGGTCGATGAGGCAGATATTGGCCAGCTTCGACAAGGTCAACCTGTCAGCTTTACAGTTGACGCATATCCTACCGAGACTTTTAAAGGTGACGTAAGACAGATCAGATTACAGCCGGTCGTTACATCCAATGTGGTCACATACACAGTGATCGTAAATGCTCCAAACCCTGACTTAAAACTGATGCCGGGAATGACTGCAAATATTACAGTACTCGTTCAAAAGTTAGACAGTGTATTAATTATACCGGGAAAAGCCCTCAGGTTCACTCCTGATGCCACATGGTTGACTGCTTATTATAAAAACAATCCGTTACCACAGAGACCTGGGATGGGGGTAACTGGAGGACAAAGTGGCGCAGGAAATGCAGGTGTTACTGGTGGAGCCGGGGGAACAGGAGGACAAGGGGGCGCAGAAAATGCAGGTGTTACTGGTGGAACCGGGGGAACCGGAGGTGCCGGAGGTGCCGGAGGACAAGGTCAATCTGTTAACAGCCAGAGACCGGGTGGTACAGGAGCAGCAGGTCAGTCAAATACCGGAGGATTCCAGGCCGGCGGTCAGTCAGGGAAAAAGCCTGTTGTAGTCTGGGTAAAAACAGGGGATAAGGTTCATCGTACCCGGATAGTAACCGGAGCTATTGACGGAACGAATGCTGAGATTAAATCCGGACTCAATGAAGGGGATGAGATTATTCTGTCTATGACTCTGGCAAGCAAGACTACAGCTGCTGCTGCTCCGGCTGCAACAACAAGTCCTTTCATGCCAACACGACCAGGCGGACGAAGATAGAAACGATACGATATTTATGAAAAAGCTGATAGAAATAATAAAACTGAAAAAAGATTATTATATAGGCGAAGTGACAGTTCATGCACTTAAGGGAGTTGATATGGTAGTAAATGAAGGTGAATTCGTTGCAATTATGGGAGCAAGCGGATCGGGCAAATCAACTATGCTTAACATTATAGGTTGTCTCGATAAACCAACATTCGGAGACTATATTCTTGATGGAATTAATATTTCAGGACTAAGCAGAAATGAACTTGCATCATACAGGAACAGAAAACTGGGTTTCGTATTTCAGACGTATAATCTGCTCCCTCGAACAACCGCCCTGGATAATGTTGAACTGCCATTGATGTACAATGCCACAGTAAAATCGAAAGAGAGAAAAGAGAGGGCCATAGCAGCCCTCGAATCAGTCGGGCTTGCTGACAGGATGTATCATAAACCTAATCAGCTTTCGGGAGGGCAACAGCAAAGAGTCGCAATTGCCCGTTCACTTGTTAATGATCCGGTGGTCATTCTGGCTGATGAGGCTACAGGAAACCTTGACACACGTACATCCTATGAGATCATGGCTCTTTTCCAGGACCTTAACAATAAAGGAAAAACTGTTGTATTTGTAACTCATGAGCTGGACATAGCAAAATGTGCTACACGTAATGTCATATTTAAAGACGGTGTCATTTTGAGAGAAAGTATTGTTCAGGATAGAATTATTGCGAGAGAGTTGCTAGCCGGTATGCCAATTGAAGCTGATTAGATAATAAAAAGAAAATGAGTATTAAAAACCTTTTTAAAATTGCGATGAATGCCTTGTTAAGAAATAAATTCAGGGCATTTCTTACCATGCTTGGAATTATTATCGGAGTGGCTTCTGTTATTGCTATGCTTGGTATAGGACAAGGATCAAAACTAAGTATCCAGCAACAAATAGCAGGTATGGGATTAAATCTTGTAACAGTTGTCCCTGGATCACAACAGAGAGGGGGAGTGCAGTTCGGAGCAGCAACCATGCAGAGTCTGAAAGAAACAGATGTGGATGCAATACTTTCAGAATGTACTGCAGTTCTCGCTGCAACACCCGAAGTACGTGGAAACGGACAGGTTGTCTTTGGAGCTTTAAACTGGCCAACATCGTTATATGGTGAAAATGAAAGTTATCTTCAGATAAGAGAGCGATCGGTTGTAAATGGCAGAATGTTTACTGACAAGGAAATAAGTTCAGCCGCTAAAGTCTGCCTCGTGGGACAAACAGTGATAAAGAATTTATTTGGAGAAGGAGCAGATCCGGTTGGACAAGTCATAAGATTCAAAAAAATACCCTTTCTCATAATTGGGGTTCTTGATCCGAAAGGATTAAATACTTTTGGACAGGATCAGGATGATTTACTCTTGGCTCCCTATACAACCGTACAGAAACGAGTGCAGGCAATTACATGGGTCAATAGTATTTATACCTCAGCAGTAGATGCTGGCTCAACGGACCAGGCTGCAACGCAGATCACTGAGACTTTGCGGAGACATCACAAAATCAAAGCTTCGGATCAGGATGACTTCACAATAAGGAATCAGGCTGAATTATTATCGACTTTCAGTTCAGTCAGCAATATTCTCACGGTTTTACTGGGAGCAATTGCAGGTATCTCACTTCTTGTAGGCGGAATTGGCATCATGAATATAATGTATGTATCTGTTACCGAGAGAACCAGGGAAATTGGACTTCGTATGGCTATTGGGGGTAAAGGGCGTGATATATTGATGCAATTCCTCGCAGAATCGATGTTATTAAGTATAACAGGGGGCGTTATAGGTATTTTAGTGGGTATTGCCGCATCAAAGATTATCGGATCTGCTATGTCATGGCCAGTAGTTGTACTACCAAGTTCTGAAGTGTTGTCATTTGCGGTATGTACGATAATCGGAATATTTTTTGGCTGGTACCCTGCAAAGAAAGCAGCTAGTCTCGACCCGATAGATGCCCTGAGATACGAATAAAATACCTCTATTAAATCTTTGAATTGGTGTGGGAGATCCCTCGCTGCGCTCGGGATGATATAGTAATCAGGTGGTTACTGGGGTGGAAGTTGTCAACACCGAGCGCCAGCGAGGGATCTCCTGCCTTTAATAAGTCAGATATGTTTCCTAAGTCCCAATTCAAATTGGAGAATTATTAAAGAAGGATACTTAAAACAGATTTGTGAAACAATTTTTAAAGTGTATCGTATACACGTGCATATTTACAAATTAATTTTTACCCTGCTCATATGAAAAAAATATCTTCATTTATTTTAATTGCAGTCCTCATTATCGGGCTATTCTGGGGATGTGAGAAAAAGAAAGATGAACCACCATCACTTCCTCCCGTAGCAACAATGAAAATTGATTTCAGCAATTTTAATGCAGTGACAAAATCAGCAATCAGTGAACGTGATGTGAAAGGCGTTTCAACTGCTGATAATAGTAACTGGGGATTGTCCTCCTCAATTGCCAGCGTTTGGAATCTCATTCTTGCAGTTAATCTTGTTGTTCCCGTTGCTTCTTTTGATGTGGCTGTTAATCAAACTCCTGTTTATCTTGATAACAAAAAATGGCAATGGAGCTATAATTTTAATGTTATCGGAGCAACTTATAAAGCAAGACTTACAGGAGAGATGAGGACTTCAGATATTAAATGGGAGATGTACATAAGCAGGGATGGAGCAGGGGCTTTTTCCGAATTGCTCTGGTATGAAGGCACATCAAACCTTGATGGGAAAAGCGGTCAATGGGTATTAAATTATAATCAGACATTTCCGGAACCTTTCCTGCAGATTGATTGGACAGTTGTTGGGACAGGTATCGGTGACATTAAATATACCTATATAAGAGATAAAAAGGATGACAGAACCGCAGACCTGTTTAAGGACAGCTTCATTCAATATGGTCTGACAACAAATTCCCTGAATGCTTTTTATAATGTTCATCAAAATTCAGGCACTGCAAATGTGTTTAATGATGTATTTATCGAGTGGAATACAACAGCTCATAATGGTCATATTAAAGCAAATTATTACTTCCAGGATGATCTCTGGCATTGCTGGAACGAGACCGGTGTGAATGTCACCTGCAATTAACGATCCATACTAATATAAAAAATCCCTGTTCCAAAAACAGGGATTTTTTATAAAGTCTCGCATTTTGGACTCAGCCTGACTCAACACTTAGTTCTTCTTAATAATACGTAACGCTATATCAAGAGAGTAAACTGGCGTTATTAGTTTCAATTCTCCTCCTTTCCACTTCAACATTTCAGAACTCTTAATGGATCCGGAGGCAGGATCAGTCCATTCTACAATATATGATGATGCCGGAACATTATTGATTGTCAGAGTGTCACAATAGCTGGCCGGATCTGGAATAAAATTGCTCCCCCATTCCTTATCAGGAGCCGCATGAAAGAGATAAATTGCATATTGTTTACCATTTTCAGCTAATCCGCTGGAGAGCACACCTGTCCCGGAAACGCCAAATGCATTAAAACGGGACAATCCATTTAAATCTAGGTTATTCACGAAATCATTCAGTATTTTTTTCTGAGGGACAATCTGAGTCCGGGTAATCTTTCCACCCGATTCATTACCCCGATAGAATTCTCCGTTAAGATTTATGAGACCTGCTCCACCTCCAAGAATGAACCACCATCCTTCCAAACGCACAGCCTCAGCTGAATAGGCGCTCTTCGTCAGACTCATACCGAAGTAGTTCGTTTCAACATCTATAATAGGTTTATTACGTGAATAATCCAGTTTAAGAGCTCTTTCAGCCGGACTTACATACTCCGTTGGCAGCCACATGCACCATTGTTCTCCGGACAGATCAGGAGAAAGGTTTTGAACTGTCTGGCCAAGAATATGCTTTTTTGGAAGCGGATCTTCGGCCTTTACAAAAGCATCCTTCATAACATTTATCCAGGGAGTTATGAGACTGTCAGGACGGACTATTATGTTACCGTCGGGTAGGCCCTGCAAAGATGGTTCATCACAGATATCGTAGATCAGGTTGTCAAAATCATTTAATTCTGTAACTATTTTCTTAATATATTCCTTTTGATATTTTATAACGTCCATATTCAGTTTGTCCGTGGTTGTGAACAACCCGCAATCTTTCGCCTCATATTGTCCTGCATTTTGAATATTGTTAACATGATACATGGCCATCAAAGGCCAGCAATCGGCATACATTCCGTTAAAGAAAGGTATCTCAACAATTATATTCTTGTCGTGTGCAAGTTTCACAAATGCTTTTAATCTCGTAAAGTAATCGGGATTCCATTTATCAAGATCGTACTTAAAGGATGGTTTACCAGGTTCTGCCAGCATTTTACTTGCTCCCGGCTGACCGGACTTTAACCATGGAAGTAATTGTCGTCCAGGACGGGGCCCCAGAGGATTGCCCGGAAGATATTTATCAGACGGTTCAAACATTCCCCCGGGATATATCCTTGTCAGGTTCATCCCATTATCAGCAAGATAATCAAGGTATTTAATATAGTCAAAATCCAAATCAATTATTGCGCCATAATGATGATCGCTGGTTATAAGGATGAGCGGCTTATTTTCATAAAATAAATAATGAGAATTGGCCTTTGAGACTGTAACCTGGGAATTTAGTGATCCAGTTGCCATAAGAATCAGCATAACTGCAATACCGGATTTTAAAATTTGCTTTATCATTCTTTAATATTTTGAAAGAGGTACGGTTATCGGATAATATCGCTGTAGCTTTTCCAAACATACATCATACGGCATAAAATTAATTAACAATTTTCATGAATAAGTTAATTTTTCGTTAAATATTTGATTAACAGAATAGAGGCATGTTTTCAATTGTCTAATTGCAAAATACTTAAAAATGAAATTATGGTTACTATACTAAGAGATTAAGAAAATTAACATTAAGAAATTTAAATCATGAAAAAGTTAGCAATTTTATCAATGACATTTCTGCTCGTTGTTGCTGTTGTACAGGGACAAACTCAGAAAGCAGACAAAGAAAAAGTAAAAGAAATCAAAAAAGAACTAAAAACTGAAAGAGTAGCGCTGAGAAAACTTGAGGGAACTAATGTAAGTGTGTTAGCCAAGAACAATTTTAGTAAAGACTTTCCCGATGCTACAAATGTTCGGTCGAAAAGAGTTGATACCTTTGATGAGTTCCAGTTTACGGATAAGACCGGGGAATTGATGAAAGCATTTTATGATTATGCAGGAAACCTTGTCGGGACGACCCAGAAAAAAACTTTTGCCGATGTTCCAGTTAAAGGTCAGGAGAAAATAAAAGCCGAATACAAAGATTATACAATTGGCGATGTTATCTTCTACGATGATAACGAATTGAACGATACTGATATGATCCTTTGGGGATTACAATTTGATGACAGGGACCTTTATTTTGTTGAACTGACAAAAGGAGCCAGCAAAATTATTGTCCAGGTTGATGCAGAGGCGAGAGTATCTTTCTTTAAGAAATTATTGTAATTATTAAATCAGTCAAACAAAGAGAAGGACACCTAAGACATTATAAGGTGTCCTTTTTTTGATATATTTGCTTCTTAATAACAATATGATCTAATAAGTTAGCCCGGGGAGTGAGGTTCACTTCGGTCCGGACATCAGTTCTTTTACTTTCCTGATATCAACCTCAATCTTAGGATTAAATGATTCACTATTCATATAATTCAATACAGAAATTAAAAGTTGTTTTGACACAGGTCTCTCATCAGTAATTGTTTTCAGATTTATGCTGCAAACTAACAGTTTTCCGCCACTTGATTTTGTTTCAAATGCCAGTGCCAGACGTCTGTTCTCAAACCACGTATCGATAGGTTGAATCAAAGGTTTAAAATTTGCCGGGAAACCATCAATTATCATTGCCTGAGAATGAGTTACCGGGTCCCACCATTGCCAGTTTGAGTGAAACTCAGTCGGGAAATCCATGAAAACAGGATTGTCAGGATCACAAAGAATTCCCAGAGTATGAGGCGGTTGGTTTCTTGTCCATGCCGTATTCCAGAAGACAGTTGAAAAACCGATTGCTATCTTTGCTCCCCTATCTTTCCCTATTTTTCCATAGTTGAGTAACAATACAGAGCCTCCCTTTTTCAGGGCTAGTTCCGCTTCATTATCAAGTTTGTCAGTTACCAATACTGTCCCGTTAGTAATATTTTGTGCTGCAGGATATACCCAGAAATCCCATTTATTAATAAATGGTGAGTTGGTTAAGATAACTTCAAAAGTAAGCTTCTGTGCTTTTTTCAGATCCGACAGATCCATCTGGTATATCCCTATATCTGAGCAATTACCAATTTCTATCTTATTCTTGGTAAATATTTCTTTATGGATTATTTTCCCTTTTTGATCCGTAACCTGACAAATAATTGCAGCATTTTCAATTGGCTTTTCACCGAAATGTGCTATTTCAACAGAGGCTTTAAACAACTCATTATTACGGTAGACCAGTTTTGGGATCCTAGCCAGCGGAACTGTTTTATTACAAAACATCCGGAATTCTTCAGCTGTTATATATCCTTTGGATTTGAAAAAAGGATTAAGTACTCCAACCAGGGCTGTTCCCTGCCCGGGAAAATCATGCAGCTGGAGCAGGTGAAAACCTGCATACCCGGGAGTACGAAGAGCAGCTTCAATTTCAGCCTTATAACATAATGCCTGTAACTTCCCTGATGCCATTAAGAAAGCTTCTGCCTGATCTCCCATATTATTTTCTGTAAGTGATTCTTTGAAAATCTCAAAATTCGTAGGCTTAAGAACACCTGTATATTCTGACATTTCATTAAAGTCCGGGTAGACGCACCATTGTCCAATTTCATGACCAACAGTGGGAATAATATATTTTGAAACAATATCGTGGTAGTCAAACATCGTTTGTGGAGCCTCCCGGTTTATTATGCTGTTTAATCCTTCGCCCCAGCGCTGAATCCTGGGTTCAGGATTAAGGTTGTAGTCATTTTCAGGGATCACAGGCCACCCTGCTGCCGATGTATATACTCGACGGTTATCTTTTGATTTCCAGTAAGTAAGAAGCTTACCCAGATATTCATTCTGGTGAGAACCAGCCGGTTCGTTTCCATAAGCCAGCATGCAGAATGAAGGGTGATTTCCATAGGCGGCAAGTATTTTATCCCCCTCCCTGTAAATATAGTCGTCAATAACTCCTCCATCGCCTATTGATGTTCCTGAATTTGCCCACGAAGAACACTCAATCTGAAAATACATTCCAAGTCTGTCTCCGGCAACGAAGGCAGCTTCCGGTGGGCACCACGAATGAAACCGAACAGTATTCAATCCGTAATCCTTAAATGTCTGAAGTACTTTCATCCATGAATTAATAGCAGTTGGCGGATATCCTGTAAGAGGGAAAATACAACATTCCAGTGTACCCCGGAGGAATGTCTGTTGACCATTCACTTCAAAGCGTGTCCCCCTCGTTTTAAACTCCCGCATACCGAAATATGTTGACTTAGTATCGATTATCTCATCTTTCAAACTCATGAGATTAACCGATAGTTTATATAATGAGGGTTTGAATTCGCTCCATAGCTGAACTTTATCTCCCATCGGATAGTCTATAACAAGTTGAAGTTCATTCGAATCAGTACCAGCCGGAACTTTGACACTTTTCACATTGTGAGAAACAGCCGAATCTGCACTTTCAGCGTGGATTTCAATATTTCCCTTAAACGGAACCTTCATATTGTTGGATAATGCAACAATTATCTTCGCCTTTTTTCCCTGAATATCGGGATAGACACTGATGTCCTTGATAAAAATAGGGGAAGTAGCTCTAAGACTTATGTCTCCAACAATCCCGTTCCAGTTTGACTGGGTATGGTCAGTAATACTATGAGAATTTATACCAACTGGTATAATAACACGATTATCAATACGAATACTTATAAGATTTTTGCCCCTTGTAAGAAGAGGAGTGATATCAAACTGATGTGGAACAGCAAGACTATTTTCGATACCTGCTTTCTTTCCATTGACAAACACTGTAGATTCCCAATGAGGACGTTCAAGATAAAGCGTAATATTTTCCCCATCCCAATCCGATGGAATATCAACTTCTTTCTGGTACCAGGCTACTCCTTTAAAATATTTCACCGGTTTCAGCCAGAATGGTATTTTGATATTTCCCGGCTGACGGTACTTTTCATATTTTTTATCGGTGAAATATGATCTGTCAACGATTTCCCCAGTCCAGTCTGTTTTCAAAGTAACCTCATCACCCTTCCCATTTTCTGCCATTGAACCGGGAAGTTGGACTGTCTCAATAGCGAGCTCATTATACCACTTATTTTGAATTCCCTCGTCAAGAGAATCGATTCGGAATTTCCATTCCCCCGCAAGAGATATGCTCTTCCTTATATCTGCATTCTGGCTTCGGCATCCGGCAATCAGAAGAAAAAGAACTAATAATTTTTTCATTTTGCTTCCTGAATTGAAAACCTTTTTGAAATCTGATTATGAGTATGTAACTTATCTTGGCATTTTCATTTTATCATATCTTGCTCAATCTGTTCGAGGGATTTTCCTTTTGTTTCAGGAAGTTTCTTAAGAATAAACAGGAACCCGAGCAAACATATAATTCCATAAAGCCAGAATGTTCCTGAAGCTTTTAGCAACTTGTTCAGTAATGGAAATGTATAAGTCAGAATGAAACATGCAGCCCATAATGAAAAAGTAGCTATCGACATTGCAGTTCCTCGGAACCTGTTTGGGAAAATTTCTGAGAGTATTACCCATGTTACTGGGGCGAGTGACATAGAATAACATGCAATAGTGGCAACAACCATAATCAATAACGGAAGTCCTTGTAAATGGAAAAAGTACATTGTCCCCAGAACGGCATAGATACCGGCAAGGCCTCCAGCTCCGACAAGCATTAGGGCTTTTCGTCCCAGTTTGTCTACTGTAAACATCCCTATGAATGTGAAGAGAACGTTCACACATCCTGTTATAACTATATTGAACAGGATGTCTGATACTCCATAGCCTGCATTAGAAAAGATCTCCTGTGCATAGTTAAAGATTACATTTATCCCGCACCACTGCTGAAATACAGCCAGGACAATACCAAGAACTAATAATTTCGAGATGCCAGGTTGCCGGAGCATTTTTAAGTCAGGAGTATCATTATTTTCATTAATCGTTTTTTCAATTGAAGCGAATTCGGATACTGAATAAGCCTCCCCACCGATTTTTGCGAGTATCTTCCTGGCTTTTGGATAGCTGGCTGATCTTTTTGCAAGCCATCTCGGACTCTCCGGGACAAACCACATTAGAATAAAAAACAGACAGGCTGGAACTGAACAGGCATAAAACATCCATCTCCAACCCATCTGACCGTTCCATGATGTTATAATATCGGCAGTTGTTGCATCAGCAGGAACAGGCCTTGCAATTCTCCAGTTAATAAGCTGAGCTGTGAGTATCCCTATTACTATTGTAAGTTGGTTTATTGAGACAAAACGACCTCTGACTTCTGCAGGAGTAATTTCAGCAATATACATGGGAGAAAGATTTGAGGCCAGACCTATTCCCACTCCGCCAAGGATCCTGAATATTACAAAGAAATTGAATGAACCGGCAGCTCCCGTGCCAAAAGAAGCCGCCACAAATAATCCTGCTGAGAAAAGCAATAATTTCTTCCTTCCAAGGCTGTCACTTAGCCATCCTGAAATTACTGAACCTGCAAGACATCCTGCGAGGGCACAACTCATTGCCCATCCCTGTAAAAAGGCATGACCTGTTATACCGAAAAAAGGCTCATAGAAGGGTTTAGCACCGCCTATCACCACAAAGTCATATCCGAAGAGAAGTCCTCCCATTGCGGATATCAGGCAGATGCTTACCAGGTAATTCCAGTTATATTTATGATTTTTCATTAAAACAATTTTAATAATTAATGAATCAGAATTCCGCTTCATGGTTATACCCCATTTCCCCCTAAAGGGGGACTAATTCGCTACTAATCAGGTCAATATCACTAGAATAGAGCGCATAAGCCCCCCTTTAGGGGGATTGGGGGGCGATAAAATCACAATTCCTTTAACGCATCCAGCATAGCAACAACGTTTTCAAAAGGAACATTGGCCTGGATATTATGAATTGTGTTAAAAACAAAGCCCCCGTTCTTGTTGAGTATTCCGCACTGCGTCTTGACCTGTTCTTTAACCTGTGCCGGTGTTCCAAAGGCGAATGCGCCCTGGGTATCAACACCCCCGCCCCAGAAAACAAGTTTATCTCCGTATTTTTCCTTAAGTTTCCTGGGATCCATTCCGGAGGCATTAATTTGAACCGGATTTATTATATCAAAACCTGATTCGATAAAATGACTCATTAAAGGCTCAACAGCTCCACAAGAATGTTTAAATGTTTTCCAGGTTGTATTCTGATGGATCCAGTCGTTAACTTTTTTATAATATGGCAACCAAACCCTGTCGTAAGTCTCCATAGAGCAGAATGTTGAATTCTGAGTGCCAAAATCTGTTCCACAGGTAAATACAACATCAATTTTATTGCCTATGACAGAATGTAATAACTTAAGATTTTCTATGGCAATATCTGTCTGCCTGTCATATATTTCCTTAATAAAGTCCTCTCTGATAAGAGTTGATATATACCACTCCTCGACACCACGTATCCCTTTTGGATTTTTTAAATTTATCGCAGGAACAAGGGCAATGTCTCCAAGTGCTGTGCCTCCGAGTGATGCAACCACTGCTTTAGTGTTGTTTTCCAGTGCTCCGACCTGATCTTTCCAGTATGAGAGTTCCTCCTCAGTGACGTGACTAAATTCCTCAAGGTTATCCTCCACTTTCAGATTTGAATCGTCTATAGGCTTCTGCCTGTCCAGAGCATCAAAGAAATAACCTGTCTTAGGCATCATGCCGCTCGGAGGAACTGAAGTGTCTCCTTCAGGATACATCAGGATATCACCGTTGCTGTTGTATGTATAATTGAAGCTGCCGGGGAAAAGGACCTCCTGTCCCCATAAGGTCTTATGTACTTTCCAGTTCTCATTGGGGACACCGAACATATTCTTTGCCGAGAACAATCCAATGACATCTATGTCCATCGCCTGAATCAAATCAGGTTCTATCTCACCCAGCATCTGGTAAGGCTCGACAACCTTAACAGGTTTTTTCTCCAGACCGTAGTAGTTGCGTAGTTTTTCAACAATAAGTACATGGATACCAGTCACCGCAGTTGAACCAAAATCTACCACAACTTTATCCGGTTGTTTATGATTGATTGTTTTCAGGAAGTTTTCTCTTGATGATGTATGCATAATTTGAATTTTAAACCAATTAATTATATAAGATCGATTTTCAATATGAGGTCAAGATAAGTTACTTTTTCCAGATCTGTTCTATCTCTTCCAGCGATTTTCCTTTGGTTTCAGGCACGTACAGATACGTAAACAGCCATTGGAGGAATGACATTACTGCAAGGAACAAAAAGGTCTTTGCACCGCCCAGCGAAGCAAGAAAATGAGGAAAAAGGAGCACAACCAGAAAGTTAAATATCCATTGGGTAAAAGATGCAAACGCAAGTGCTTTCCCCCGGATTTTGTTTGGAAATATCTCGGAAAGAAGAGTCCAGAATACCGGGCCGATACAGGAGGCGAAGAATGCGATGAACATAAGGATGCAGATTAGGGTAAATATTCCTTCCATCTTCAAATAAAATGATATGGCCAGCATAATAAGCGTAATAACCATACCCATTGAACCTATGAGATAAAGTGATCTTCTTCCCAGCTTGTCAATAAACAGTATGGCAACGAAGGTGAATATAAAGTTGATGAATCCTACAAGTGAGGTTTGCAGTAATGCATTATTAATCTCGACTCCCGCAGCAAGCAGAATTTTTGGCGCATAATCAATTACAGTATTAATACCGCTTATCTGAACAAACACAGCAAGGAAAAACCCTATTATCATTACTTTTCGCACAGAAGGTTTAAACAGCTCACCGGCAGAAACGGCCCCGGAATTTCCTTGAAGCGACTCGGCAATCTGCTGGATCTCAACTTTTGCAAGAGATTCACCGCCAATCCTTTTGAGCACTTTCAATGAATCAATTTGCCTGCCGGCCTTATACAGCCACCGTGGACTCTCCGGGATGAAAAACAATCCCACAAAAAACAGGACTGAAGGTATTATTCCTGTTGCAAACATCCAGCGCCAGTTATTATCGATATTATGCAACCCGTAATTTATTGTATATGAACATAATATACCCAAAACAATTGCCAGCTGGTATACTGACACCAGCATGCCACGGTTTTTAGGAGGTGCCACTTCTGCAACATACATTGGAGATAACACTGATGCAGCGCCAACAGCCAAACCGCCAAACAATCGAGCTGAGATAAAAATAAACGAGGAGGATGCCAGGGCAGTGAATGAGCAGGAAACGGCAAAGAAGAGTGCTACAAAAATAAGAACTTTTTTCCGGCCAAATATATCAGACAGGATTCCTGAACCAAACGCTCCGATAATAGCGCCAACCAGCAGAGAACTTACACCCCATCCCAATTGCAGCTCATTCCAACCAAAATATGGCTGGATAAAGGGAACTGCTCCCGATATAATTGCAATATCAAAACCAAACATCAATCCGCCCATTGTTGCTATCAGGCAGATAAAATACAGATACAGAGAGCTTTTCTTCATGTGCTTAAGTCTAACTTATAAGTTTTATTTTCTATGATTTTACCCCCTTCCCTCCCGATAGCTATCGGGACTTCCCCCACGGGGGAAGGAGGTAAAACCTCCCGCTTAAGCGGGATTTGAAAGGGGGATATAACCAGGTGAAAAATGAATGCTTTTGCCTTTAAATTAAATCCCCATGGTCTTCCTCATATACTCCCTGCTCATTTTCAGGCTTTCTTTGAGAGGTCTGGTTCTGACGAACCCATTTTCATGGGCTAACTCAATAATGGCATCACCTTCAAAACTGATCTCGTTAATTATAGCTGCGATTTCTTTAAAGTTAACATTGCCTTCTCCCATCGACTCAGGCCATTTACCATTGCTCAGCTGGTCACGCAAATGCATGAATACAATCTGTTTTCTGAATTCTTTCAGGAAGCTGATCGGATCAATACCAGCTCTCAAAAGCCAGTTGAGATCAGGGCCAAGTTTAATATCCGGAATTCTTTTAAGCGTCCCTCTCAAATCATACATTTTATTTTCGACTTCAGCGGTATGATTATGTAAATTCGGGACAATGCCTCTCTTCTCTCCAAGTGAAATAATTCTTTTTAAAAGTGCAGTCTGAGTATCAAATTCATTCTCAGTCTTTTTCCTGCCGGCAGGTTCACCAACTGATATGCCGAAAGTTCTTGCTCCTACCGAAGCCATATTACCGAATATCAGATCAACATCCTCATAGATCTGGTTGCTTTTATCCTTATTCCACATATCCGCACCATATGAGCTCCCTATCAGTTTAATCTTATACTGATCAATCAGTTCTTTAATCTGTTTGGTATAAACACTGCTTCGCAACGGATGTTCCATTGTTTCAACCCCATCGAAGCCCGCATAGGCTACATCAGAAAAAATCTGACTGAGTATTGGAGAAACATCAAAACCCGGTTGTGTGCTTGCATAAACCCAAACATGGGCTCCAACGGTTATCTTTTTCCTGATATTCCCTTTTATCAGTGATTTTGAAGTTCCCTTCTGAGATAATGCCAGACCTAATAGCGATAATGAGGTATTCTGAATAAATTTTCTTCGATCCATTTTAGATATTATTTACTGTTACACAGGCATTTCCGGTAATTTCCAGCCTTCCCTGTAGTTATGTCTGATGTATCCGTTTGCGCTCTCCAGGGCATTGAACGTTTCATATTTTTTATCAAACGTAGGATGACCGCTAACAACTTTAAAATCATCGCTTTTCACTATTTTTAGCTCCTCTGTGGCAGAAATATTAGTGAATTTCATGTTCTCTCCATCCCATGCCAGGGCTTTATTCAGACCCTGAAGACGGATTGCGAGAACACCGAGCATCACCATTTCGTTGAAAGGTCCGGAATAGGCAAAATTTGAAGTGCCCTGTATTCTGCTATCGGGTGATTCTTTGGCTGCTCTAATCCAATCCTGCTCGTGCGGACCATCAGGATAAAACACTGATCCTCCAGGGACCCTTCTCAGGTAAGGCTTTACATCAGGTTTCCGGCCTGAAAGCAAACGCGGATTATAACCACCACAGCCACACATAAGAGTAT
>Ga0182010_10000524_pt1 | contig 21846 bp, 18 predicted proteins | sample 611E1MmetaG_FD_120488 | JGI IMG/M metagenome (GOLD analysis project Ga0182010, IMG submission 120488) | Permafrost microbial communities from Stordalen Mire, Sweden - 611E1M metaG | ecosystem: Environmental > Terrestrial > Soil > Wetlands > Permafrost | place: Sweden: Stordalen | collected... | reverse complement strand
GGCGTGCTCGACGGTCACACTCGCGACCACCCCCCCCCCCCCCCCCCGCTCGCGCCCCCCGAGAGGCTCGGGTGCACGGTCGAGGCCGTCGCCAGCGACAAGGCCGCCATCATCATGCGAGGCGACCTTGCGGTGACGGGCGCATGGGGTTCTGCGCTCGAAGTGATCGAGCGCCGAAGCCGGCGAGTGGCAGCTCCGCTGACCGTCACGTCGCTCGCGCCGCTGCGCAGTCTTGACCGGGACGGCATCGAGGTCGAGCTGGGGCGGCTGGGTCGGGTCCGCGTGGGACTCCGGGGGCGCCATCAGGCGGCCAACGTGGCCGTCGCGGACGCGGCGCTCGACGCTCTCGAATCGGCGGGGATTGCCCGCGTTCCGGACGACGCGCGCCGCGCCGGTTACGCCGCGGTCCATTGGCCGGGGCGCCTCGAGCTGGTCGAAGCCGGCGGCCGGGAAGTGCTGCTCGACGGCGCTCACAACCCGGCCGGCGCGGCGACGCTTGCTCGTGCCCTCGACGACATGGCGCCGTTCCTGCGCCCGGGTCGGCCGACGCTGCTGCTGGCCGTCATGGCCGACAAGGACGTCGACGGGATCGTTCGGGCGCTCGCCGGCGCCACTCTGCTGCGCGAGGCTCGGGTCATTTGCACCTCGCCGGCAGGTGGCCGGGCGCTGGCGGCCGATCGGCTGGCGGCCCGCTGGCACGCTCTGGCGGGGCGGGCCGCCGAGGCGGTTCCGGAACCGGCGGCCGCTCTGGACGCGGCCCTCTCCCCGGGGATTGGCGCGGGCAGCCCCGCCGGCAGCGGCGGCCCGCTCGGCGCCGGTCCCGTCGTGGTGGCCGGGTCCCTCTATCTGGTGGGCGCGGTCAGGGCCATACTCGTCTCGGATCCAACGCTCGCACCCGATCCGCCGCTACCGCATCGGAAGGTCGTGCCGTAATCGCCGCCGATCGCACCGGTTCATCCGGATTCGCACCCGCGCAGCCACTGCCCACTCGCATCGGTCCGCGCCAGTTCGAGTGGGGCGTCAAGACGTACGTCATGGGCATCGTCAACGTGACTCCCGACTCGTTCTCGGGCGACGGCCTTCTGGCCGGCGTCGCCGGTCGACGCGGAGCGGTAGTGGAGGCAGCCGTGGTCCAGGCCCGTCAGATGGTCGAAGACGGGGCCGACATCCTGGACGTGGGCGGCGAATCCACCCGACCTGGCCACGAGCCGGTCGCCGAGCAGGAGGAAGCGGCCCGCGTGCTGCCCGTGATCGCGGCCATCCACGCCGCTCTCCCGGATGTGCCGCTGAGCGTCGACACGACCAAGCCGGGCGTGGCTGCGTCCGCCCTGGATGCCGGGGCGGCGCTCCTCAACGACGTCTGGGGAGTCGCGACCGACGACGCAATGGCCCGCGTGGCCGCCGAGCGCGGTGTACCGTTGGTGGTGATGCACAACCGGTCGCAGGCGGTCTATGGCGACTTCATGGCCGAACTGATGGAGGACCTGCGCGCGGCTCTCGACCGGGCCGTGGCCGCCGGCATGCCGCTCCAGAACCTGATCGTCGACCCCGGTTTCGGATTCGGCAAGACCCCGGAGCAAAATCTGACGGTCGTGCGCGAGCTGACGACACTTCGACAGCTGGGGCGTCCCGTCCTGCTCGGCACCTCCCGCAAGTCCACCATCGGACGGGTGCTGGGCGGCCTGCCGGCCGAGGAGCGGCTCGAGGGGACACTGGCCACGACCGCTCTCGCCATCGCTGCCGGAGTCGACATGGTCCGGGTCCATGATGTGCGGGCCAATGTGAGGGCTGCGCTCCTCGCCGACTCCATCTGCCGGGGAGAATGACTATGACCGATCGCATCGCTCTGGTGAACATGCGCTTCGAGGGCCGGCATGGCGTGCTGGCGGAGGAGCAGGCTAAGGCCCAGCCTTTCGAGGTCGATGTCGAGTTGTATCTGAACCTGAAACCCGCCGGTCTCGCCGACGACCTGGCGCGGACGGTCGACTATCGCGAGGCATTCCGGATCTGCCGCGAGGTCGTCGAAGGCCCCAGCGTCGGGCTGATCGAGACCCTGGCCGAGCAGATCGCTTCGCGCCTTCTCATCGCCTTCGAGGCGGTGGCAGTGTCGGAGGTGGTGGTTCGCGTCCGCAAGCCGAACGTCGCGCTGCCGGGCGACCTGGACGGAGCCGCCGTCGAGATCAGGCGCCGTCCCTGATCCAGTCCCCGCAGCGAGGGGCCGCACTCGTCGCACCGAGCGAACTCGGTCGCCTGGCCGAGCCTAGCTCGTCGTCGCCGGACGCGTCCCGAGCGTGACCATCAGCGTGAGGTACTTGCCGCCGCGGTAGATCTCGACGCTGACCGTTCGCCCGGGCGCGTACTGGACGAGCAGATCTTCGAGCGGATGCGACGCGTCGACGGTCTGCCCTTCGACGCTGGTGATGATGTCGCCCGTTTCGATGCCGGCCTTGTCGCCCGGGCTGCCGGGCACGACGGCCGCGATCGAGTTGCCGTTCACGTCTTCCTTGTGGACCCAGGCCCCCTGATCGAGGGGCAGGCTGTGCTGCTCCTCGAGACCCTTGTCGATCAGGTCGTAGGTGACTCCAATGAACGGACGCGACAGCGGCTCGCCGGCCAGAGCCTCTTGCATGATCGGCTTGGCGATGTCGATCGGGATGGCGAAGCCGATTCCCTGGGCGGTCTGGGCCTCGGCGGTGGTTACGCCAACGACCCGCCCGGACCCGTCGACCAGCGGGCCGCCGCTGTTGCCGGGGTTGATCGCGGCGTCCGTCTGGATCAACCCGTGCAGACTGGTGGACGCCGTCGAAGATGCGTTGTCGGCCGGAACTGAGATGTCGCGGCCGAGGGCCGAAACGATCCCGGACGTGACGCTGTTGGGGTACTGGAGGCCCAGCGGGCTGCCGATCGCGATGGCCAGCTGGCCGACCTGGAGCGGCGCAGAATCGCCGATCGGGGCGACCGCCAGATTGGCCACCGCGTCGATCTTGACGATGGCCAGGTCCGTCAGGGTGTCGACGCCGTAGGTCGTGCCGGCCAGCTGCCGATCGTCTGCGAGCCGCACGGAGATCGTCTTCGCCCCGGCCACGACGTGCTTGTTGGTCAGGATCCAGCCGCGCGAGTCGTACACGATCCCCGATCCCACCGACGTGTCGCCCGCCCCATCGTCGGTCGAGATCTGGACGACTGCCGGGCCGACCCGGTTCGCCGCGGCGATGATGGTGGACGCGTCCGACTCGATCGCCACCCTGGTGCCGGTGCCCGTTCCGGGGGTTGCCGTCGTCTGGTCGAGCGCGCCGGAGGCCCGCAGGGCGAGATACGTGCCGCCCGCGCCGACTACCGCTGCGATCAGCGACGTCGCCAGCAATATGGCGACGAGACCTCTGCCGTAGCCGCGACCAGATTCGGGGGTAACGCCGCCGGACCCCGCCGCTGGCGCCGGGCTGGGCTCGAACCACCGCTCGGGCGTGGCGGGATCCGGGCCGATCGGGGCCCCGCCGCTGAAGGCCGCGGTCCAGTAGGGACGTCGGCCGGGTACGGGCTCGAACCGCTGGATCTCCGGAGAGTTGGGATCGGACATGCAGGTGGCGTTCCGGTGTGTGGAAGATGGCCAGGCGCGAATGCTATGCATAAAGGCCGATTTTCGCCCGAATGTGGTTCGTACGACCGAGCGCTGCGACCCGTCGAAGCTTGCGGCCGCCGTCATTCACGTTCCAGATGCCGGAGGGTGAAGATTCCGCCACCGACGCGCGGTCGAATCAGGGTCGCCGATCGGTTGGGCCGGATTGCCCGGCCCTGCCGCCCTCAGCCGGGTCGGGTGCGACCCTGGGTCTTGTCGACGGGAAGGGGCGCGTCCTTCTCGGCTTTGGCGGCGGCTTTGACCGCCGGCGCTGGCGCTGCCGATCCCGCGGCTGCCGGCGTTGGCGCCGGCGCCGCCCCGCTGGCCGCGGCTTCGACCGCGGTCCGCGGGTCGGCAGGCAGCGTGACCGTGAACGTGGACCCGGCCCCTACGCGACTCTCGACCATGACCCGGCCGCGGTGCATCTCCACCACCGAACGGACGATCGCCAGCCCCAGGCCGCTTCCGCTGCCCCGGGCTTCGTTGGCGCGCGAGCCGCGATAGAAGCGCTCGAAGACGTGCGGCAGTTCGCCGGCGTCGATTCCGACTCCGGTGTCGATCACCTGGATCTGCGCCCCCCGAGGATGCGGACTCAGCGTCACTCGAACCGATCCGCCGCGAATCGTGAACTTCAGGGCATTGCCGATGAGGTTCGTCATCGCCTGGCCGAGGCGCTGCGGATCGTGCCTTGTCACGAGCGGCGTCTCCGGCAACTCGGCCGTCAGGGTCAGGCCTCGGCGCTGGGCGGAGACCTGGGCTTGTTCGACCGCGGACAGGATCGTCGCGCGGAGGTCGTCCGGCCGCAGATCCAGGCGTATCAGCCCGGAATCGAGCTTCGACAGCTCGAGCAGGTTCTGCGCCAGCCAGTCGAGCCGCTCGATCTGCTGGGCGCTGGCCTCGAGGAACTCCGTCCGGGCGTCGACATCGTTGCCGGCCCTCTCCTGGAGCAGCTCGTTGAACGTGCGCAGCGCGGCGAGTGGAGTTCGGAGCTCGTGCGACACGTCGGCCAGAAACTCACGGCCGATGTCGCGGTCGCGCCGGATCTCCTCCATCGTCTCCTCGACCTGGTCCGCCATGGCGTTGAACTGGTGCGAGAGCTCGGTTATCTCGGCCCCGCCGGTGCGCGCTCTATCGGCGGGCACCCGGCGCGCGAGGTCGCCTTCGGCGAGTGCCCTGGCAGCCTCCGTCAGGCGGCGCAGCGGCGTCGTGAAGCGGCGGGCCAGCAGGGAGGAGACGACTACCGCAAGCGCGAGAGCGCCGATCGCGGTGAAGAGCAGGAAGCCCACGACACTCGTGATCGTGCTGCTGCGCGTCGTGTAGGGCGCCGAGAGGCTGACCTCCAGATACCAGGTCGGTTTGACGCCGTCCGGGTCCGCGAACTTGAAGATCTCGGTGTAGCTGACCGAGTCGCGGGCCTCGCCGCGTCCCGGTTCCGCGGTGAGTGGCGCGCTGAAGGTGGATACCGGCACCGACGGAATGAAGCCGGTGCCGCCGGACGTCTCGGAGCCGAGTCCGAATCGGAGCCGCAGGTCGGCCTGGGCAACGTTGTTGGCGTAGTCGGTCAGGGTGGTCGGGTCGAGAGCGATGCGTACTGCGTCGTTGAGCGTGCCACCGGCGGAGACGACAGTGGCGTTGGCCGGGTCCTGGGCGGCCGTGGTGTCGGCTTTGACCCTTACGACTGCGGCCACGGCGTTGGCTCGGGCCTCTAGGTTCGTCATCTCCTGGCCACGGAGGTCGTTGTCGAGAACGAAGACGGTCAGCACCGAGACGATGCCGACGGCCAGGGCGAAGACCATGACGAAGGCGAGCGACAGGCGGCCCTGGAAGGTCCTGGGCAGGGCCCGCTCGACGGGCACTGCCAGGCCGCGACTTCCGCCGGCCGATCGCACCTTTGGCGGCGCGGCGCTCGGTGAGGGACCGCCGGTGGCGTCCGCCGTCGAACGCTGAGCCGCCGCACGTTTCTTCGCCCGCGAAGGAACGCCCGGCTTCTTCCGATTGCGCCCCGGGGCCACCTCAGCGCTCCGCGAAGGCGTACCCCGCGCCACGGACCGTCAAGACGAACCGCGGGCTGGACGGATCGTCCTCCAGCTTTTCGCGCAGGTGGCTGACGTGCACGTTGATCGTCTTCTCGTCCTGGTCCAGAGCCTCGTAGTCCCTGATGAGCTCGAGCAGCTCCCGGCGCGAGTAGACGCGGCCGGGCTTGCTGGCCAGGTGGCGCAGGATCTCGAACTCGGTTGCGGTCAGGGCGATGCGGCGGTCGCCGCGCTGCACGCGCCGCCGCTCCAGGTCTATCAGCAGGTCGCCGTGGCGCAGCAGCCGTCCGCCCCCGGCGTCGGACAGGTCGCCGTAGGCTCGCCGCAGCAGGGCCTTGATGCGGCTCATCAGCTCGCGCAGCCCGAACGGCTTGGTCATGTAGTCGTCGGCGCCGAGCTCGAGGCCGATGACCTTGTCCATCTCCTCGTCGCGGGCGGTCAGGATCAGCACGGGGGCCTTCGAGCCGCTGGTCCGCAGGCGGCGCAGAACCTCGAAGCCGTCGATGCCTGGCAGTCGAACGTCCAGGACCACCAGGTCCGGCCCCTCGCGCAGCGCGAACTCCAGGCCTTCCTCGCCCGATCGCGATACCGCGACCTGATACCCCTCCTGCTGGAGGGCGTACTGGATCCCTCGGGCGACAGCGTATTCGTCCTCGACGATCAGAATCGTGGCAGCCACGCGGCGATCCTACACCCGGGCAGCGGTCTCGGGCCGCGTCTGTGGTGCCGTTGGTGCGGCCTGGACGGCGCCTTGCCGCTCGCCTCATCGGGTCCGCGGCGGTTCTCAGCACGTGCTGCTCGGGCACGTCGCCGCCCCTCCCGTGGTAGGCTCCTACTCCGAAGCGCCTCCGCAAGGGTCAGTGCGCTCGATCGACCCGCGCAGGGAGGTTCCAGTTCGTGTCAGCCCCGTCAGTACTCACCGCCACAACCCGGACCGAGACCGGCAAGAAGGTTTCGGGCCTGCGCAAGGCGGGCCGTATTCCCGCGGTCGTCTTCGGTCATGGTCTGGCCTCAATTCCGGTCTCGCTGGATGCCCACGAGTTCGAGCACTTCCGCCGGACCGCTCACTCCAACCTGATCGTCGAGCTGAAGGTCGACGGCAAAGACAAGCACCGCGTCCTGGTGCACGGCGTGCAGGTCGATCCGCGGACGCGGCAGCTGCTGCATGTCGATCTGTTCGAACTGAAGTCGGGCGAGGAAGTCACGATCGAGATCCAGCTCCACACCACCGGCGAGTCGTACGCGGTGGCCCGCCTGGCCGGCACTCTCCTGCACAACATCGACCGCATCAAGGTTCGCGCTTTGCCCGAGAACCTGCCGGAGGCGCTCGAGTACTCGATCGAGCCGCTCGTCGACTTTGACACGGCGATCCACCTTCGAGACCTGCCGATGCCCGCCGGAGTGACGCTCCTGTCCGATCCGGACGAGGTCGTCGCCAAGGTGGCGCCGCCGCACGTGGTCGAAGAGCCGGTGGTTGCCGCCGTCGAGGAGACGGCCGAGGCTGCCGCCGAGACCGAGACGGAGGCCCAGCCCGAAGCCTGACGGCAGGGCGGGGTCGGCCCGCTCGAACACGTTTCCTCGCGTCCACTCGCGGTCAGCGCATACGATTGGGGCGTGCCCAGCCTGTCGGTTTCCCGGAGCGGTTTGCGTCGAACCGTGCCCGTCCTGGCGGCATTCGTCGTCGGCGCGGTCACGTACGCGCCGCTCTACTGCTATCCGCTACTCGCGCCGCAGTTCGAGGCAACCTTCCATGCCTCTCGCGAGCTTGGCCAGATGCCCTGGACGATGTTCCTGCTCGTCTCGATGCTCTGCTCACCGCTCCTCGGGCGCGCCTTCGACGTAATCGCCGACCGCATCCTGCTGCTCATCGGGGCGGTGCTGCTCGCAGCCGGCTGGCTCGTGGCCTCGGCCGCCTCGGATGTGGCCTTCCTGATGGCCGCCTATGGCGCACTCCTCGCGATCGGCGTCCAGCTCGTCTTCGTCGGCACCAGCACGGCCATGGCCCGCCGGTACGCCGGAGCGGCGGGGCTTGCGCTCGGCGTGGCGTATGCCGGACCCGGCATCGGAGTGGCACTGGCCCTGCCGGTCGCCGCGGGCGTGATTCCGGACATCGGCTGGCGGTCCACCGCGGTCGTCTTCGCCCTCCTGTCGCTCGTGGCCCTTCCGTTCGTGTGGCTCATGACCACGGGCGCGGCGGTCCTGGTGCCGGACGAAGGGGGCGGCACAGGCGCGGACGCCGGGCGTGGCGCGCCACGGAACCCGGCTGCCTCCCCGGGCCGCGGCCTGCACGAGACCTCAGCTCCGGGCGCCATCGCCGCCTCCCAGGAATCGCCGCCGCCCGGGAGCCGCTCGCGGCCCGACGCGCTTCGACGCACCATCCGGACGCGCCGGTTCCTGATCCTGCTGGTCGGCGCGGTCGGGATCGGCTGCATCGACGAAGGCATCTTCCAGACCTCGTCGCGCCATGCCGTCAATCAGGGCATCGACGCCGGATTCGCGGCCTCGATGCTGGCCCTCCAGTCCTACGCGTATGTCGCCGGGCAGGTCGTCGGCGGCGGGCTGTCCGACAGGTTCGGGCGGCGCTACGTCGGTCTCATCTGCGCCGGTTTGATAGCCGTCGGCGCGACGGCGATCTTCACCGCGACCGGTTCGCTGCTCGCCCTTGCGGTTGCCGGAAACGCGATCTACGGCTTCGGCATCGGCGCCACGATCGCCATCCGTTCGGCTGCCTTTTCCGACGTCTTCGGCGGCCACAACTTCGGGGCGATCTTCGGGATCATGGCCGTCGCCTACCCGGCCGGCGGGATCATCGTCATGAACGCCGGCGGCATCTTCTACGACCGGATCGGCAGCTACTGGCCGGTGTACCTGATCGCCATGGTTTCACTGGCGGCCTGGTCGGCCGCGCTGGTCGTCGCCGGTCCACGTCGCCACGGCCTCCATAAGCGGCTTCGGAGCGTCCGGGCTCGGATTCCCTTGTAACCCGTGGGTCAGTCGTCGGTGGGCGGCGCGTGGGCGCTGGGCGGGCGGCAAGCCGCCGCTACGCCACCTCCCGCCGGATCGTGGCTGCGGCGAGGGCCATGAAGACTGCGGCTATGCCGATCAGCACGACAAGGTCGAGCAGCACCTGCGGCGACGAGAGGTCTGCGCCGGCGATCATCACCTGTCGCAACCCGTCGATCGCATAGGTCACCGGCAGGATTCGTGCGACCGGCTGAAGCAGAGAGGGCAGCTGCCCTATTGGCCAGAAGAAGCCACCGAGCAAGCCCTGAGGCACGATGACGATCGGTATGAATTGGATCACCTGCAACTCCGTCCGGGCGAAGGTCGACAGGAAGATACCAAGCGATACGGCACCCAGGCCGAGGACGAGGACGAGCAGGTATGCGATCAGCGGGTTGCCTGCGGTCGGTACGCCCAGGCCGATCGCGAAGGCCGCGATGGGCCCGAGCGCGGGGATTCCCAGGCGGCCGAGGACGAAGGCGAGGACTATCGCCACCTGCAGCGTCGCGAAGAAGCCGAAGCCGAGGCTGTACCCGAGGACGATCTCGGCCTGACTGACCGGCGTCGCCAGCAGGCGCTCGAGCGTCCCCCCGATTCGCTCTCGTAGGAAGCTGATGCCGGTCAGGAGGAAGACGAAGAAATAGGCGAAGAAGCCGACAACGACCGGGGCGAGCGAGTCGAGCTGGGTGGCGTCCGGCGAGCCGTATACGGTCTCCCTTTCGATCGTGGGCACCGGAGCGTCGTTGTTGGCCAGCGCCTCCAGGCCCAGCAGCGCCTTCTGGACCGCCGGCAAGACAGAGGCTTCGCCCGCGGGATTGAGCCCAAGCGTGAGCAGCTCGATCTTCGGATTCTCGACGCTGAAGTCAGGTGGCAGGATCACCACCAGGTCGACCTTATTGTCCTTCAACATCTGCCGCGCGGCCGATTCGTCGGTTGTCCACGGTTGGACCGAGATCCCAGTCTGCTGGCTCAGCGCCGATTGAAGCTTGGACGCGATCAGACCGACCGGGCTGGTCGACTCGTTGACGATCGCGACGTTTGCGGTGCCGGACTGCTGGCTGCTGAGCACCCAGGCGAGCAGGGCGATGATCGCCAGCGGGGCCAGATACAGGAGGGCCACCGTCCGGGGATCGCGACGGAACTGGGCCACGATGCGGCGGAAGACGGCCACTACGCGCAGCGGGTTCATCGGGCGGTCTCCCTCGGGCTCGCTGCTGACTCGGCGGCTCGCGGGGAGGCTGCCTGGCTGGCGAAGCTCAGGAACGCCGTTTCGAGGTTGTCCGTGCCCACTCGTTTGCGAAGCTCACCCGGCGTCCCCTGCGCCAAAACGTGCCCGTCTCTGATGAAGAGCAGCTCGTCGCAGCGATCGGCCTCGTCCATGACGTGACTCGAGACGACGAGCGTGGCTCCGTCCGCGGCGAGTCGATGGAAGTGGTCCCAGAACTGGACTCTCAGGGCCGGATCCACTCCGACCGTCGGCTCATCGAGGAAGATCACGGCCGGGTGGTGGGTCAGGGCGCAGGCCATCGACAGGCGGCGCCGCATCCCGCCGGAGAGATCCTGGGCAGGCGTCCCGGCGCGCGAGTCGAGTTCGACGAGCGCGAGCGATCGATGCAGCGCGGCCCTGTCAGTCTGGCCGTAGAGCGCGGCGAAGAAGCTCAGGTTCTCCCAGACCGACAGCTCCGGGTATATGCCGTCCGACTGGGTCATGTAGCCGATGTGGGCCAGGTTCTCGCGCGATGGCATCTGAACGCCGAGGACGCGGGCCGTGCCGGAGGTCGCGGACGCCAGGCCGGTCAGGAGCCGGATCAGCGTCGTCTTGCCGGAGCCGTTGGGACCCAGGAGGCCGTATATGCGACCGGACGGAAGGCTCAAGTCGATGCCGTCGACGGCGTGGATCGGTCCGAAGTCCTTGCGCAGGGCGACGGCTTCCACGGCGGGTCCGGGTGTGGCGGGAGTCGGCGGAGGCGAGGTGGTGGTCCGCGTTTCGGGAATTGGAGCGACGGCCATGTATCGACCTCCTGGGATGATTCCTGGCCCGACGGCCCAGTTCCGAAGCAGGTCCACGGACGCCACGCATCAATGTACCGTCAAGACGCACCGGGTGGGCGGCCGGCGCGACTCCGTTTGGCTATTGCGCGCTGACCGCTGACGGAGCCGGCCGCTTCAGCAGCCTGAGCGAGACCGACTGGACGGCCGCGACTGCAACTATCGCGATTCCAAACGCGGCGGCGATCCCTGCAGGTTCGATTGCCGCGCTGATGACGAGGAAGAAGACGACCGTGCCGAAGAGGCCGACCTGAAGGCCGCGCGCCACACCGATGGCTTGCTCCGGGCCCTCCAGTCGATGGGCGAACACAGCCAGGATCGTCACGTAGACGGGAAACGCAGCGACGATGCCGCTCAGCTGCGGACCGAGCAAGGTAGCCGCTTCCGTCACGGCCAGCACGATCGATGTGCCGATCACCATTCGAGCTGGAATGTCCCATGCCGGCCGCGAAACCCCCGTGGCGGTCGCAGTCGTCGAAGGGGCGAGTCGCAGGCAAACCGCCATAGCCACCATCACCAGGGCGAACAAGACGACCGGCGGACCGCCGAGGAAGGGCTGTCCGGCGCCCGCAGCTAAGGCGAAGCATCCGAACCCGCCGACCATCGAAGCCGGCCAGCCATGACGCCGGGCGAGCCAACCATATCCAAGAGCGAAGGTGGCATCGCCGAGCAAGCCCGCGATCGAGCCCTGGGCAGCTCCGGCGGCGAAGGCGGTCCCGTGGTCCAGCGCGAGATACAGCGTCACCGGACCCGACGTGAGAGGCAGCGCGACGATCCAGCCGCCGATCGATGGTCCCCAGCGCCGAGCGGCAAGGCTCGCACCTCCGATCAGGATGGGCGTGAGGCTGAGCTTCAGCAAGAGGAGGGCCACGGCGGCAGGGTATCGCGGCTGACCCGGTGCCGTGTTCGGCCGGAATCAATCGGCCCGAATCAACCGGCGCGCATCAGCCCGCGTCGAGCGGGAGGCGCGACCTCAGCCGGCGGCGAGCCGCCGTATCTCGTCGGCGAGTGCCGCCGCGAACGCAGGCAGGGCGGCGGCCACCTCCTCCGAGGGCGGTTCCCCGAACCTGAACTCGGCGCCGCCTATCCCCACGAACGTGCCGCGGAGCGGCGAGCCGCGCATCTCGTCTGCGAGCGCCAGGACCTGATCGGGCGGCAGCGTATGCGAGGAAGCGGGGCTCGCGCCACTCCCCGCCGGCCGCGCCACGTCCTCGAGCGGCAGAACCACGATCCTGCCCGCGGGGATGCCGACCGCCGCATCAGCCACGACTACGGCCGCGTCCGCGGGCACGTTCAGCAGTGCCTCGACGCCCAGCTGACCCAATTCGGTGATCGTGGCCAGGGCTAGGACGTCCGGCGGCAGCATCTCCGCGGCGAGCGGGGCCGCTGCGTCGTCTCCTCGGAGCGGCTCCCCGCAGATCAGGACGTGGACGCGGTTGCGTGCCGGGTGATTGCTCATTGGCGGAGTCTACGGCGGACCGATTGCCGCCGGCGGAGGCGCGAACCGCCCGACGCCAATCAGCGGGCCGGTAGCTCGATCCGCAGCAGACGGTTGTCCTCGCGCTGTGCGTCGATCGTGCCAGTAGCGACGAAGCAGACGCCGCCGGCCGACCAGGTTGCAATGCTCAGGCCGACGCTGAGCGGGATGGAAACCTCGCCGCCGGCGCGGCGGACGACGGCCGTCACCGGAGCGGCGACGTTCTCGTCGGCTGCCGGCAGCGTGGCAATGTCGCCCTCGTCCGGCCCCAAGGCAGCCCATTCGAATGCGTCTGGGATCACGGTAGTGCCGGTCGGCGTCCACAGCGAGACCCGATGATCCTGGCCGACGAGGACGAGCGCTCCGCCAGGGGCCCAGCCGTCGGCGTTGCCGGTCAGCTGCGTGCCGCGGCCGCTCGCAAGAGTCAGAACGAGCCCGTCGGATGTGGCAAGCCGGCTGCCATTCGGCGAGAAGTAGACATCCAGGCGGATGTCGGGGAGCGGACGAGAGAGGACCACCGTCTTCTCGGGCAGGGAGAGCACAGTCAGAGTTCCGGGAAGGGAGGACCCGGCCGCGGTCAGGACCACTCCATCGGCCGGCGTCCGGTTAGCTCCGCTGCCGCTTGTCGATGTCGCGCCGATCAGGGCCAGCAGCCGTCCATCAGCGGACCATCTTATGGGCAGTCCGTAGCCGGCGGTGCGGGGTCCGAGCTGCCCGTTCGACCAGACCTGGAAGCTCTCCTTGGCCGGAACCTCATCCACCGCGACGGGAGCCGTAAGGGCAACCGAGCCGTGGCCGTTGCCGAGCATTCCCCCGAAGGTTCCCGGGACCACGCCGCTGACGGTTCCGTCGATCGAGAAGATCGTGACCGTCCCGTGAGTGGTGTCGTCCGGGGAAACGCCAAGTGTCATGAGGTGGGTGTCGTCGACCCAGGCCATGTCGACGGCGACCAAGGACGTGATCTGATGGCCGGTGAGGTCGAGGACGTCCACACGGCCGGTGCCGAAAGTCCCGCCCCACGTAAGAACGGCCAGGAGCTTGCCGTCCGGCGACCAATCGAGGCGCTGGATGCTGCTGGCGGTGTCGACGACCGTGACGCCAGGTGGCAGCGATTGGCCTGGCGAGGCCTGAGCCGGGGTCGCCGGCGGAGTCGACGAGGCGGTGCTCGTCGCTGGTCCAGTGCTGGTCAATTGTGCGGTGGCCGCGCTGGACGGCGTCTGTGATGCAGCGCCAGAACTGCCGCACGCCGCCACGAGCACAATCGCCGCCAGGATTGCCAAACGTTCGAGTCCGCGGATCCCAAGCATGCCCGATCCCCCGTTCTGCGCCCTACCAAGCTACCGCGTCGGCGCGCGGTTCGGACGTCGGACCGGTGGACCCGGGTCAGTCGCGCTCGATCTCGAGGGTCAGGAAGTGCGTCGCGCAGCTGATGCAGGGGTCGTAGGAGCGGATCAGCTGCTCGAGACGCACCGTCGCCTCGGGGTGAGGTAGGGCGAGGACCTGGGGCGCGAACTCCGCCAGATCCTGCTCGATCATGCCCTGGTTCTGGCCGGTTGGGGCGATGATCTGGGCCGCCGTGACCTTGCCGGAATCGTCGAGGTCGTAGTGGTGCCAGCAGATGCCGCGCGGCGCTTCGGTGCCCCAGCCCGTCTCGCCGCCCCGTGGCGTCCACGGCGTGAAGGGTCGGGCCGGCTCTTCGTAGGAGTTGACGATGTCCAGGGCGGCGGCAGAAGCGTGGATTAGCTCCACCGACCGGGCCGCGATGGACCAGAACGGGTTGCGGGCGATCTGCCGCGCCAGGCCGCTGGCCTTGAGAGCTTCCTGGGCTAGCGGGTGCAGCTGGTCGGCGTTGAGGGTCACGCGCGCCGACGGACCCAGCATGTAGGTTCGGCCGTCGTTCACCCGGGCATGGAGGGCATTCGTTCCCTCGTGCTGCTCCTCGCGGAAGGCCTCTCGCCAGCCCCACAGCGGCACGTCGATCCCGTCGGTCGATACGATCCGGCCTTCGTTGAGTCCGTACTCGATCGGATGCTTGACGGCGACGAAGAGCGGATCGCGCTCGAACCTGGGGGCCTTGAAGGCGCCGACGAGCTTGAGGGTCGCCTGCGAGAGGGCCAGCGCCTCGGTCAGGGGCGCGCGCAAACCCGCGATCTGCTCCCTGCTCGGCGTCCGCGAGAACCCTCCGACGCGCATCGAGACTGGGTGGATGGCTCGGCCGCCGACCAGCTTCATAATCTCGTTGCCAGTCCGCTTCAAGCGCAGCGCCTGCTCCACCACGGGCTTGTGGTCGCGCGCCATCGCGATCGCGCTCTCGTAGCCCAGGAAGTCGGGAGCGTGGAGCATGTAGACGTGGAGGGCGTGGCTCTCGATCCACTCGCCCCAGTAGAGGAGCTTCCGGAGCGCTCGAATCTGCGGGTCGATCTCGACTTCGAACAGATGCTCGAAGGCCATCGACGCGCCCATCTGGTAGGCGACAGGGCAGATGCCGCAGATGCGGGCGACGATGTCGACGACTTCGTTGGGCGTCCGACCCACGACGAGCTTCTCGAAGTAGCGGGGCGCCTCGAAGATCGACAGGCGCGCTTCGCGCACTTCGCCATCGGCAACGCGCAGCCTGAGAGTGCCCTCGCCCTCTACTCGTGCGATCCCAACGACCTCGAAGTTGTGCTCGCCGGTCGCTATCTCCGCGTTTGGCATGGGACCCACCACCTGGCTGTTCCCGCCCGCACTCGGACGCGGGCCTTCGGAGGTTGACCCATCGCCGCCCGGCCGGAATAGGGCCGTTTGTCGTCACGGGGCGTGCCCCACGTTCTTCAGGACCGGGCGTCCCGCCGACAGAGCCGAGGGCGCCAGGCGCCCCGAACCGTAAATCGGCGGCGCTATAGTCGCGGCGTGAACCTGCCGTTTCAACCGCCGATCGAGCCGATGCTGGCCAAGCTTACAGACACGATTCCATCGGGGGACGGCTGGCAGTACGAGCCTAAGTGGGACGGTTTCCGGGCCATCGTCTTCCGCGACGGATCCGAAACCTACATCCAGAGCCGCGACCTCAAACCCCTGGACCGATACTTTCCGGAACTGTCGCCGGCGCTGCGGGCGGCGCTTCCGGAGCGATGCGTCCTCGACGGGGAGGTTGTCATCGCTGGGCCGCGCGGCCTGGACTTCGACTCATTGCTGCTGCGAATCCACCCGGCCGCCTCGCGGGTCAAGCTGCTCGCGGCACAGACGCCGGCTAGCTACGTGGCGTGGGATCTTCTGGCCCTGGACGGGCGTGATCTGCGCGCCACTCCTCAGGGGGAGAGGCGCGTGCTTCTCGAGGAGGCGTTGGCGGGCGCGCCGCCGCCGGTGCATCTAACGCCGGCGACGTCGGACGCGTCTGTCGCCGCCGACTGGTTCGACCGATTCGAAGGCGCCGGCCTGGACGGCGTCGTCGCCAAACGACTGTCGGACCCGTACATGCCCGGCAAGCGAGGCTGGGCGAAGATCAAGCACGCCCGCACCGCCGACTGTGTCGTGGCCGGGTTTCGATGGCACAAGAACGGACCGGGCACGTTGGTCGGCTCTCTCCTCCTGGGGCTGTTCGACGATACCGGCCGATTGAACCATGTTGGGATCACCGCCAGCTTCACTGCGGATAAACGCCGCCAGCTGGTAGAGGAGCTAGCGCCGCTTCGCCAGAACGCCCTCGACAGACATCCCTGGGCCGAATGGGCCGAATGGGAAGCGGCGGCCCGAGCCTCCGGCCAGCGCATGCCCGGCGCGACGAGTCGCTGGAACCGCGACCGCGATCCCTCCTGGGAGCCGCTGCGGCCCGAGCGGGTCTGCGAGGTCGCGTACGACCATCTCCAGGGCGACCGCTTTCGCCACGCGACGACCTTCCTGCGCTGGCGCCCCGACAAACGTCCGGCCGATTGCCGCTACGACCAGCTCGAGTCGACGGCGCCGTTCGAGCTGGCGGCCATCTTCGGGCAGTAGTGCGGTCTGCGCGGCGAGCGAGTGCCGGCGATTGGGCGCCGGCGAGTGACAGACCAGGCTGGCGAGCGGCGCCGACGAGCCCGGTTCTTTCCCAATTCAATTCACACCAGGACCACATTCGGCAACCTCCGACACCTGAAGATCCCCGCATCGGCGATCCAGACCGAGCGAATCAGGCGGAACCGAGCCTGTACGCCTGGATTGGGGCTCGAATACCGGTGGGAGGAGCCTTCGGGGGAAATCGGGGTGCTGGAGCCTTGCTCAATGCTCATGTGATGTGCATTAGGAAATCCCAGCCGCAGCGCAGGACCCTCGTTTGGTCAACGGCGCCGCGCGCGGGCGGCGCAGGCGGGCGGCGCAGGCTCCCCGCGGACTGGCGGCGGCTCCCCGCGGCTGGCGGCCAAGGACGAGGCAACCGCACCATTCCGTGCCCTGCCCGGTCAGCGCATCGCCCCCCACGGGTCGTACTCCGCGTCGAGCGGTTCCTGCGGTGGACGCTCCGCCTCGGGCACGTGCTCGAGGTTGACGCGGATTCGGTACCAGAGTGTGAAGCGGCCGCGCATGCCATCGACCAGGATGTCGGCCGGCTGGAGGTAGCCGACGATCGCCGCGTGGCGACCGCGCCAGCGCTCGAAGCCGGCCAGTGCCTCTTCCTTAGTGGCCGCGCGGGCAATCTCCACCAGCGGTTTGGTGGACACGCGGCGGCCGCCGAGTTGAGCCGCCTCCGAGGCCGACGAGTTGCCGCGTAACCGCGAGGGTGAGGGTGATGGCGAGGGATCGGCGGCTCGAACCCGCGAGGCCGCCGGAGGGGCCGGCGAGGCCGCCGAGTTACCGCGCGCCCGCGAAGGCATGACTCGCGGAGGCTCGCCTGGCGCCTTGGCGTAGTGGGGCGGCCACGGCGCGTCTCCCAACCCGTCCCTCTGCTGCCGAGCCGCGAGTTCCAGGAGCGCATCCAGCGAGCCCACCGCCTCGTCGATCCCCGCCCCCGGGTCGCCCACGCGCGCAAACCGTCCCGGCACGGTGGCCAGGGTGAAGTCGCCCAACTCGCAATCCGGCAGTTCGTCCCAGGTCACCGGCGCCGATACGCGCGCATCGGGTACCGGCCGAACCGAGTACGCGGAAGCTACCGTTCGGTCCTTGGCGTTCTGGTTGTAGTCGATGAAGACGCCGTGGCGCTCCTCCTTCCACCACTTGCTCGACGCGATCGAGGGCGCGCGCCGCTCAACCTCGCGGGCCAGAGCAAGGGCGGCCCGGCGGACCTGGTCGAACGTCCAGCGACGCTTGATGCGGACGTTGACGTGGATTCCGCGCGAGCCCGAAGTCTTGGGCCAGCCGACCAGCTCGTGATCGACCAGCACCTCGCGCGCCACCAGGGCCACGCGGCGGATATCGTCCCAGGGCACGCCTGGCATCGGGTCGAGGTCGATCCGCAGCTCGTCGGGGTGGTCCAGGTCGTCGGCCCGAATCGCGTGGGGGTTGAGATCGAGGCAGCCGAGGTTAGCGACCCATACCAGCCCGGCAGCGTCGTCGACCACTATCTCGTCGGCGGTTCGACCGGATGGGAACGCCAGCTCGACAGTTCGCAACCACTCGGGCCGCGACTCGGGCGCACGCTTCTGGAAGAAGAACTCGCCCTCGGCGCCGTTGACGTAACGCTTAAGGGCCATGGGCCGTCCGCCGGCCCCCCGCAACGCGCCGTCGGCCACGGCCAGGTAATAGGCGACCAGGTCGCGCTTGGTGTAGCCCGGCCCGGAAAAGTAGACCTTGTCGGGATTGGTGATCGCGACATGCCGGCCGGCAACGTCAACGACCTCGCTCCGCGTTGGCATGGCCGAACGATAGCGCCTCCGGTGAGGCGGGCTCGCCGACCGGGACGTCTGGGGCAAAGGCCGAGTTCGGCGGATCCGGCTTGTCGCGCCGACCGGGACGGCTCAACCAAGAGCCCTGGTCCGACGGGTGCGGCCCGCCCACCGACCGGGACTCCGGAGCCCCAAGCGAACTCACTCGGTCGGGACGGTCCGCTCCAGCAGGTCGGCGAGCGTCTCCATTTCGGCCCGGCTGAACGACTCCAGGAAGTAGCGCTTGACCGCGGTGAGATGCGCCGGCCTGACTTCGTCCAGGCGCGTCCGCCCGCCGTCGGTCAGGACCGCGAAGTAGCCGCGGGCGTCGGAAGCGCACCGCAAACGTGTGACCAGACCATCGGCCACGAGCCGGTCGACCAGACGAGTGATCCCGGCCCGGCTCAGCACGACCCGATCCGCGAGCTCGTTCATGCGCAGGCGATGCTCGTCGGAAAGAGCGAGTTGGAACAGGACATCGAACTCGGCCAGCGGCAGATCGCTGCGGGCCAGCAGATCCGCCTCCAGTTTCCGTGCCACACGCGCGTGCTTGGAAAGGAACGCTCGCCACGCGCGGTGCTCCAATGAGTCGAGCTCCGGGCCCGGATCGATCGGCGCTAGCGGGACTGCGGACTCGGCTCCGGGTCCCGCTTCGTCAGAAGGAACCGCGGCGACTGGGGCAGCGGCAGCGGCAGACGTGCCTGAGTCAGCGGGAGCCGGGCGAGCATCGGCTGCGGCCGGAGCCGCGGCCGCTGCGGCGGCGGGAACTTCGGCAGCGGCAGCCGCAGTCCGAAGCTCGTCTGTATTGCCCACTTGCACGTCCTTGTCCATGCAACTACTATAGCAGATAGTTGCTTAGTGAATGATCCCGAGCGGGTCCACGATAGCACGACAACGAGGAAACAAGATGAGCACCTGGACTCTGGACCCAGCCCATTCCCAGATCGAGTTCGCGGTCAAGCACATGATGGTTACGACTGTCCGAGGGCAGTTCCGCAAGTTCACCGTCGAGGTCGATTTCGACGAGGCGCACCCCGAGCGGTCCTCCGTCACGGCTAATATTGACGCATCAAGCGTCGATACGGGCATGGAGGCTCGCGATACGCATCTCCGCAGTGCCGATTTCTTCGATGCGGAGACCTATCCCGAGCTGAGCTTCCGCAGCACCGGTATCCAGGCGAGCGGCGACGGCTACAAGATCGACGGCGATCTGACGATCCGCGGCGAGACGCGGCCGGTCAGCCTCGATGCCGAGATCGGCGGAGTCGTGCCGAATCTGCAGGGCGGCCGTCGCGCCGCATTCGATGCGACTACGAAGATCAGCCGCAAGGCCTTCGGTCTGACCTGGAACGTGGCTCTTGAGAGTGGCGGTCTCCTGGTCGGCGACGAAATCAAGATCTCCATCGACCTGGCGGTATTGCAGGCCGAGGCCGCCGCGGCGCCGGTCGGAGCTGCAAGCGCGTCCTGAACCCTCGCCAACAGAGAGAACGGCCGCCGGTTCGCCGGCGGCCGTTCGATTGTGCGCCCGGCATGGGCAGCAGCTTGGAGGTGAAAGTCCCCTGCAGGAGGCGGTGGTGCTAACTGCTAGCCGGAGGCAACGGCGTCACCGTGAGGTGGGGTCGGAAGGAAGCCCGAGGCAAAGCTCCGACCCGAGGAACACGAACCGGATACAAGGCTGGGCGACGGGGGTGAGCCGGCAATCCACGGCGAAGCCCGACACCACCAAGGCGTCGTCAGGTAGATCCGGCGGGACCAGAGCGAAGGCGGCTGTTCTTACCCGGGGAGACCTGGCTGGGTGTCGGAGGTTTAGGCTTCCGACCGTCGCCCCCGCAAGGTGGCGCTGGACCGGCCAGGAGTCAGCAGCGGCCATAGTACCGGCGGGGATCGGTTGCGCCGGGAAGGGCCAAACGTCAGTCCGAGAGATGGTCCGGACAGACTCGCGGTCGGCGCATCGACCGCAGCCATCCCGCCAGCGTGGCGGGCCTTCTCCGGAGGCAAGACGGTGAAGCCGTCTGGGGCCGGAGAAGAGCGCAGCGCCGAACCGGCGTCTCCCGAAGCCAACCCTCACCCTGCCCGAGCAGAGGGCCTCTGGGAGGTCTTCCTCTCGCGAGACAACCTTGCCCGAGCGTTGCGACGCGTCGAGGTCAATCGCGGTGCTCCCGGCCCCGATGGCATGAGCACGACCGAACTCCGGCCGTATCTCAAGGCCACCTGGTCGGAACTCCGCGCATCTCTCGACGCAGGCACATACCGACCCAGCCCAGCCCGAAGGGTGACGATCCCAAAACCCGGCGGTGGTGAGCGTGAGTTGGGAGTGCCGACGGTCACCGACCGCTTTCTCCAGCAAGCGTTGAGCCAGGTTCTCTCTCCTGTCTTCGAACCTAACTTCTCGGACCTAAGCTTCGGCTTCCGGCCGGGACGCAGTGCCCACCAGGCGGTGAAGGCCGCAAGACGGGCAATCGAGGATGGGAGAACCTGGGTCGTCGATGTCGATCTGGACCGGTTCTTCGACCGAGTACAGCACGACGCCCTGATGGCCAGAGCGGCCAGGAAGGTCGGCGATCGGCGGATCTTGAAGTTGATCCGCCGCTATCTCGATGCCGGGGTCATGGTCGCCGGAGTGAAGGTCGCGACGCAGGAAGGGACGCCCCAGGGCTCACCCCTATCACCGCTGCTCGCGAACATCATGCTCGACGACCTCGACCACGAACTGGAAAGACGGGGCCATCGCTTCGTCCGCTATGCCGACGACCTTCGGGTCTATGTGGCCAGCGAGCGAGCGGCTCAACGAGTGCTCGAAGGCATCAGGGTCTTTGTCGAACGGCGGCTCCATCTCAAGGTGAACATGGCCAAGAGCGGCATCGCTCCGGCGACCGTCCGGGGTCTGCTCGGTTTTGGCTTCTATCGGCGCGACGGGGTGGTCAGAGTCAGGCTCGGGTCAAAGACGAAGACTCGTCTGCGGACCCGGTTACGCGAACTCACCTCGCGCCGTCGCTCGATCGCTATGCCGATCAGGCTCGCCCTCCTCAACCGGTTCATTTCAGGTTGGACCGCCTACTTCGCGTTGGCCGAGACGCCCTCTGTGTTCGATGAGTTCGACGAGTGGCTACGTCGTCGATTGCGGCAGGTTCGCCCGAAGGAGTGGAAGCGCTTTGCTGCAAGGCGGCGCAACCTGCGTTCGCTTGGTATCCCAGACGAGCAGGCTCGCCAATGGGCGGCCAGTCGGAAGGGCTACTGGCGCATGTCGGGCTCGCCTGCTTTGCAGTGGGCCATGCCGACCGCGTACTGGACCCAGCTTGGTCTGGTGCCGATCGGTGTTCGTGTCCGTCGTCTTCGGGGGCACTGGCGAACCGCCGGATGCGGACCCGCACGTCCGGTGGTGTGGGAGGGGGCGGAGTAACACCGCCCCCTACCCGATCTGCGAGAGCCGGGGATGGCACTGCCGGTTCGCCGGCGGCCGTTCAGTGGCGCGGTGCGCCGAATGGAGCCGCTAATCCTCGGTCGGCATGTGGAGGTACATGCTCTGGATGCCGATGCGACCAGGGCCGCTGAAGCGGTTGAAGACGAGGTTGCCCGACCCGCCCAGGATGCCCATGCGCAGGCCGACCACCTGAACCGCCATACCGACCTGCGGGTCCTTGTAGACCCAGCCGCCCGGCTCTACGTCGAAGATCTCGCCGGGACCCAGGACCTTCTCGAAGACGTTGCCGTAGCCGTGGAGCCACAGAGTGCCTCCGCCCGGGCCGCCGGTGAAGGTGTCGATGAAGATGCCGGTCCCGCCGAACAGCATGTTCCCGACACCCTTGAGACGGCGGAAGCTGTAGTCGACGTTGGCCGTCGCGGCGAGGAACTGGT
>Ga0182010_10000520_pt1 | contig 21960 bp, 26 predicted proteins | sample 611E1MmetaG_FD_120488 | JGI IMG/M metagenome (GOLD analysis project Ga0182010, IMG submission 120488) | Permafrost microbial communities from Stordalen Mire, Sweden - 611E1M metaG | ecosystem: Environmental > Terrestrial > Soil > Wetlands > Permafrost | place: Sweden: Stordalen | collected... | reverse complement strand
GTGAAGACACCATTCGGTTTTTGCCCGATGAATGTTTCAACAGGAGTCGGGCAATACTGAGGCATTGAAGTGCTCTCAGGCTGTACCACACAGCAAACTGGTAGATATTCAGAAAAGTAAGCGTCGAGTTAATGTCCCGAGGTATGTTAAAACCACACTCGGGACAGGTAAAGGTTCGTACTGAAGGCGATAATCCCTCTGCTATAACGTGCCCGCAACAAGAACAGGTCCTTGTCGTGCCCCGCTCTTTGAATTTCCTGGCCTCCTTACAACGCATTGCTGCTTTGTAAGAGAGGTATCCAACGAGTGTCATAATGGGGTTGTTGTTCTGGACCTGCCGGTTGATGCGCTTGTCGATGAACTTGTAGCCGGTGTCTGCAAGCGTCTGGCTCTTGTCCCGGAGTTGAAGGTGCTGTTGACTTTTATCGCGCGAAAATACGTGACAATAGCCTTTCGCCCGATGATCTGCGTTTTGGGGGGCCTAACAATGCTGTCAACACACTTCTTTACCATATTGACGCCATTTATCATTTCATGCCCGATCAAAAATTTGCGCCTTTTGTCGTAGCTGGTGTCGGCGGTGCACATTTCGACCCTAATTCGACCAGAGATAAAAATAAGTTGATGGCGGATGTCGGCGTGGGTGCCAAATATTGGCTAACCGATAATACTGCGCTTAGAATGGACATAAGGGACGTGGCATACATTGGAAGCCTCAAGCAGAATCTGGAAGCTACACTGGGCTTAGTAATAGCTTTTGGCGGCAAAGGGAAACCGGAGCCCGCTCCTGTCCCTGCCCCTGTTCCTGCTCCAAAGCCTGAGCCTAAACCTGAACCCAAGAAAGAAGTTGAGCCGGCCGCAGCAAAGGTCGAGCCAGCATCGATAGTTTTGGAAGATGTACATTTCGACTTCGACAAAGCGACGTTGACCGATGCGGCCAAGTCGATCCTTGCTAAGAACATCGTAGTAATCAAGGCAAATCCCGGAATTGCTATCAGGATCAAGGGCAATACCTGTCAGCATGGTGCCGACGATTACAACATGAGGCTGGATGAGAGAAGGGCGAGCGTTGTCAAAGAATATCTCGCTAAAGAAGGTGGAATCGACGAGACGCGGATGACGACTATCTCATACGGCGAAACAAGGCCGCTCTGCGAGGAGAAGCCGACCCCCAAGAATAAGAACCCCGAGTGTATCAAATCCAACAGAAGAGTTCATTTCGAAGTTGTCGTGAAATAAGTTATAATAGGCAAAGGAAGGGGCCGGATGTCCTCCTGCCCCTTATTTTTTTCATAGGATGGTATCCGGTTGTGAGTAGAGCTTTCTTCAGATCCCTTCCAGCAATAGCCTTATTTTCTATTATCATGCTTTCGTCCTGCGCCACTCAGAAAGAGACTGTTTATCCGCCCATTGAAAAAGTGGAGTCTCCTGAAAAAAAGCCTTCTGAAATTGTCCGTCGCCCTGATGTTATTAAACCTATTGCTCCGAAAATAGAGCCTTGTGAGGAAACTACGGAGAGAAGCATCAACCGGACCGGTATAGAAACGATGTCCTTCATGCGGATCAATTTCTTCGATATCGACGGAAAGGGGTTGCAGGACATGATCGTGGGTAACAAGAGCGGGTATGTCTATCTATATAAAAACGGCGGTGATCCGGTCAAACATCCCTGGCGGAGCGTAGTTTATTTCGAAGGGGTAAAGGCTGGCGCCTTTTCTTCACCTGCTCTTGGAGACCTTGACGGAGACGGGAGGGCTGAACTTATTGTAGGCACAGGCGGGTTTTCATCGGACTCGGGAAAGGTATTTTTTTTCAGGAACGAAGGCACCGTGCAAAGGCCGACATGGAAGAAGATGGCCAGTCCGGTGTTGTCTATCGGCAATGATGCTGCCGTAACTATTGTCGATTACGATTTCGACGGCAAGCCCGATATCATAGCCTGCAATTCGGAGGGAAAGATATTCTTTTTCAAGAATGTCTCTGAGGGGAACGATTTGAAATTTGTGAAAGATCCGTCACCTCCGATCAGGGGAAATTTCGGGATGTACGCGGTCCCGTCTGCAAAAAAAATCGGAGACAGGGTAATGCTTGTTATCGGCAACAGTATGGGCAAGCTTTTTATGTTCGAGATCAGAAAGAACGGTTCTGGACTTTCTGCAAAGCAGTTCAAGGTCGGCATCTCTGCAAAGGCTTTTGCCTCCCCTGCTTTTGCAAGTCTGCTGGACAAGGGCAGGACTGACCTCATCGTCGCTGACGGTGATGGCATGATCTCCTATTATGAGAACTTGAAGGGGGATTTCAGCTCCCTGAGGCAAAAAGAAGACCTCTTTAATAACAGGATACTAGCCGGACCGGTCTGCTCGCCGACCATTTGTTATATCGGCAACAAAGCATATATGGTGATCGGCAACATGGACGGGACTCTCAGGTTCTTTGAAAACAACAAATCGGATCAGGGTATTGCCTGGACTGAAAAACGCGGATATCTGAGCGGCATCAAGGTCAAGGGGTTCTCGCGGGGGATTCTAACCTCATGGGAGGGGAAGGAAATGCTCATTACCGGCCAGGGGAGCGGGACTCTACGCGCTTTCATCAATGCCGGCAATAAGAAGCCGGCCTGGAAAGAGAAGGTCAGCTTTTTCCAGGGGATAAAGATAAAGGGACACAGCACTCCGGCGATATTCGACCTGGACGGAGACGGGAAGTGGCAGCTTATATCCGGCGCCGCCGACGGCGGAATCTACGCCTACCGGATAAAAGGGATGAAAAAGGGGCTTCCTGTCTGGGAGCAGATCGAAGGGGCCTTTGATGGTATGCGGGTGTCTGGCTTTTCTGTTCCCTCCATTGTCAGGGACGACAAGGCGGTATATCTCATTGTCGGGCAGCAAGACGGAAGGATAAGTACCTTTAAGGCCGATATCGTAGATAATGCCCCTGTTAATTACAGGTCTCTTAGGTTTGTGGAGACCGATCTTCTTGCGAATGTGCGGATGCATGAGCACAGTTCTCCCTTCGTACTGCTGAACAACGGCGTTTTCGACATCATATCGGGCGATTATAACGGGAACCTCAGGCATTTTCTCTGTAAAAAGAGTCTTATGTGATCCTGTCTTCCGCACATTGCCGGGGATAGAAAGAACATGCGGGCCGTATTAACATTTCCTGAGGCAATTAGGTATACTATTACACTCATCGAAAATTACTGACAGTAAGGAGAGGTTTTTATGAAGGTTATTCTCAAGGCTGATGTCAAAGACCTTGGCCGTATGGGCGAGGTCGTTAATGTTAAGGACGGTTTTGCCAGAAATTATCTGGTGCCCCAGGGGCTTGCCGCTGAAGCTAACACAAAGAATGTAAAGGCACTCGAACACGAAACGAAGAAGATACAAGAGATGGCCAAGAAGGTAAAATCCGGTGCTTCCGGGCTTGCAGAGCAGATAGCGGCAGCGAAGGTAACCATAAAGGCCAAGGCTGGCGAGGAAGAGAAGCTCTTCGGTTCGGTTACATCCATGGACATCGCCGATGCTCTAAAGGCAGAAGGAATCGAAATCGACAAGAAGAAGATCCATCTCGACGAGCCGATCAAGAGACTCGGAGAATATACGGTTACGATAAAGCTGCACTCGGAAGTCTCTGCTCAACTCAATGTACAGGTCGTGCCCGAATAGGGCCTTCGCCGTATTTCTTAACAGCATTCCAGGTATCTTGAATTGAAAGAAGCGGACCTGACAATCAATAAGCTGCCTCCTCAGAACATAGAGGCGGAGCAAGCTGTACTCGGCGCAATCATCCTCGACAACGAGGCCCTGCCGAAGTCACTAGAGATACTATCACAGGATGACTTCTACCGGGAGTCTCACAGGCGGCTCTACCGCGCCATCCTGGATCTCTTCGAGAAGAACGAACCCATTGATATCGTAACCGTTGCGGATTACCTCCGCAAGCTTGGCGATCTCGAAATAGTCGGCGGAGTCGCATATCTCTCCACTCTCGCCGACAGCATACCCACCTCCGCCAATATCAGGTACCATGCCCGTATCGTGCGGGAAAAGGCCCTGTTGCGCGACCTCATCAGGACTGCGACGAATATCACCGCAAGGGTCTACGAAGACAGCTCCGACCCAGATGATCTTGTGGACCAGGCCGAGAGGATGATCTTCGAAATTGCGGAGCAGAGGACAAAGACCTCGTTCGCGACCATGAAGGACGTCATCAAGGACACCTTTAAGATGATCGAGCATCTATACGACAAAAAAGAGGCCATTACGGGTGTTGCATCGGGCTTCAAAGACCTTGATGAACTTACATCCGGTTTTCAGCCTGGAGACCTCATAATCATAGGCGGAAGGCCCGGTATGGGCAAGACCGCTTTTGCCCTCAACATCGCGCAGCATACCGCCATGCATATGCGGGAACCCGTTGCAATATTCAGTCTCGAAATGTCGAAAGAGCAGCTGGTCATGAGAATGCTCTGCTCCGAAAGCATGGTCGATTCAGCGCGAGTGAGAAAGGGGTTCATCGGCAAAGAGGATTGGCCTAAACTGACCAGCGCTGCCGGTAGGCTCGCGGACGCTCCCATCTTCATAGATGACTCATCAGCACTTACGGTGCTTGAGATACGCGCCAAGGCCCGCAGGCTCAAGATGGAGCATGGCGGAATCAGCCTTGTAGTCGTCGACTATCTACAGCTCATGCGGAGCCGCGGGAATTTCGAGAGAAGAGAGCAGGAGATATCCGAGATCTCGCGCTCTCTGAAGGCGCTTTCCAAGGAGCTGAAAGTGCCTGTTATAGCCCTGAGCCAGCTCAATCGTAGTGTCGAATCTAGGCATGAAAAGATACCCACACTCGCCGATCTCAGGGAGTCCGGGGCCATCGAGCAGGATGCGGACGTCATTATCTTCCTCTACCGGGACGAGGTCTACAACAAGAATAGCCCGAACAACCGCGGCGCCGCTGATATCATTATCGCCAAGCAGAGGAGCGGACCGACAGGTACTGTTAAACTGTCATTCGAAGCGTCCTGCACAAGATTTCACGATCATACCAACCTTACTTACGAACAGGAAGCAGAGGTGTACTGATGAAGCGTTTGGCGGCAGTTGCAGGGCAGTTTTATAATGGCAATCCCGTACGGCTCAAGAATCAGGTTGAGCAATACATTGTCCATGGAGCTGTAAGGGAGAAGGCCATTGCGGTCCTTTCGCCTCATGCCGGCCTAATGTACTCGGGTCATATCGCCGGCGCTGTTTATTCCTCGATCCGTTTCCCGAGTTCCTTTTTGCTGCTCGGGCCGAATCATTCCGGATTGGGACCCAATATATCCATGATGAGCACGGGCGAATGGGAGATCCCGACTGCAACCTTCGGTATCGACGATGAACTTGCAAGGAGAATAAGAGAGAAGGTCCCGTTCATAGTCGAAGACAGCCAAGCCCACATTTATGAGCACTCCCTGGAAGTTCAGCTTCCGTTTATCGCCCACTTTTCGGATAATTGCCGGATACTTCCTATAACGTTCATGAGGGCCACTATCGACGATTGTGCGGCTGCGGGCAGAGGTATCGCAGATGCTATAAGGGCGTCGGGACATGAAGTGGTGATAGTTGCAAGCTCCGACATGAGCCATTATGAACCGGATGCGGTCGCCAGGAAACTCGACAAGCTTGCCATCGATGAGATACTCGCACTGAATCCTGAAGGGCTTTATTCAATTGTCATGAGAGAAAAGATATCCATGTGCGGGTTGATCCCCGCGACGGTCATGCTCTATGCGGCCCTCGAGCTGGGAGCTGGTGAAGCGAGGCTTGTTAAATACGCTACTTCAGGAGAAGTGAGCGGCGATTTCGACCGCGTGGTCGGATACGCCGGGATTCTTATCAAGTGATGCCGACTGAAGGAGGCGTAATTCTGGATGGAATAGCCGGAATCATCCTTGCAGGAGGCCGGAACAGCCGATTTCCGATCCAAAAGGGCTTTATCAGGATCGGCGGAGTTACCATTATCGAGCGGAGCCTCGGTATCATGCGATCCCTATTTCGGGATGTCATGATAAGCACGAACGTGCCTGAGTCATATTTCTATCTCGGGGCACCGCTTGTGGGAGATGTCTTACCCTCTTGCGGGCCTCTGACAGGCATCTATTCCGCTCTGCTCAACTCGCGTGATCCGGCTGTCTTTGTCATTGCGTGCGATATGCCTTTTGTTGAAGCGGGCGTGATATCGCTCGTTTGTGGTAAATATAAAGAGTGTAGTCTAAAAGAGAGATTCGATGCTGCAATCCCGGTTTTCGGAGGAAGGCCGCAGCCTCTCTTCGGCATATATTGCAAGGACGCCCTACCGGCGCTCGAAAAAGGCATAATGAATGATAAGGTGGCCCTTAAGCTTTTCTTGAGCGAGATCAGGACCCTTTATATCGAAGAGGAGGAAGTGAGGGCAATTGATCCGCAAGGAAAGTCCTTCGTGAATATCAATACGGTGGAAGATTTTAAAATGATAACGGGTGATGAGAGATTTGCAGGGCTTGCCCGCGATGACAGACAATTCAGTACAGGGCAGCAAGAACTTGGCATAAAGGAGGAAATATGTTAAGCACACAGGATATCCTAGTGATCGGCGCCATCGTCGTCGTTCTTTTTGGTGCAAAGAAGATACCTGAATTGGCTAAGGGCGTCGGAGAGGGAATCAAGAATTTCAAAAAGGCAATCAGTGATTCCGGAGAAGTGGATGTCACGCCCAAGCCGTTGGATAAGGAAAAGGAAGAAGTAAAAAAATAGCCACAGCCATAGAATGCATAGAGGTATCATCGCAGAGATAGATCTGGGAGCGGTCTCCGCCAATTTGCGCTCGGTTAAGGCCCTTGCAGACCACAGCGCGGTTATTGCGGTCGTGAAGGCGGATGCTTACGGCCATGGAGCGGTTGAAGTGTCTGAAACGCTGGTCGGCGCTGGTGTCGATTATCTCGCCGTGGCATTCACCGAAGAGGCCGTGAAACTTCGTGAGGCCGGCATAACTGCTCCGATCATCATTCTTTTCGACCCTGACCTCCGTGACATTCTGAAATATAACCTCATCCCTGTTTTGAGTGACCGTAAAACAGCGCTTGCATTTGCCCGCGAAGTTGAGAGGCGTGGGACGAGAATCCCCGTGCACATTAAGGTTGACACAGGCATGGGAAGGCTTGGATTGACTGAGGGGCCTGCTCGTGAAATCCTGGAGATTGCTGCTGAAAAGGGCATTGTTGTAGAAGGGATCATGAGTCACCTGTCCGAAGCCGATCTTGCAGACCCATTCTTCACAAAGTTACAGCTCGATGCATTCAATGCCTTGAAAATGGAATTACTCCAAAGCGGGCTGCAAATAAAAATGTTCCATATCGCCAACAGCGCCGCGGTGATGAACATACCTGAAGCACATTTCGACGCAGTCCGTCCAGGACTCATGCTTTACGGCTATTCATCTTGCGATAATACGGCAAAGGCATCGCAGGCCGCTCAACTGCAACCGGTTATGACCGCCAAGACACGGTTTGTCTCGCTCCGCAGGCTCCAGGCCGGCACACCTATAAGCTATGCTCGAACATTTGTAGCAAAGAGAGAAAGCCTCATCGGTGTAATTGCCGTCGGTTACGCAGACGGCTTCAGCACAAGGTTTTCGAACAATGCAGCTGTACTTGTTAAAGGAAAACGTGCGCCAGTAGTCGGACGCGTCTGCATGGATGTTACCATGATAGACCTGACAGAAATCGAAGGCGTAAATGAAAACGAGGAAGTTGTAATTATAGGCAACCAGGGCACCGAATCAATCGGAGCAGACGAACTTGCAAAAAGAATCCAAACCATCCCCTACGAAATTCTAACATCGCTCGGCAGCAGGGCTAAAAGAAGATATCTGTAGTTCTTTATCCCTTCGTCAGTAAATATCCAGTTGGATTTTGATCGTTGAGGAACTTTTTTGATGCGTTATTGCTCCGATTCAATGGCATTATATCGGCATATCTGTAGAAATATGATTAAAGACTCTTGACAACTATCGCTTAACAGCTGTGCTAATGATAAGCAGGGTCACGCCATCAGCCAGAAGTATGAGGTTAAGGGTCGCACTAACCGCATGAAGTTTTCGGAATGTCTTTCTCGCGGGAGAATCTTCTGGGAGCGGTTGAAATGAGTGGACCTCCTGTTTGACGAGGCGGATTTTGGGGTAGAGTTTTAAATACACAAAGACATTAATAGCGACTGCAATTACAGAGAGTAAAAGCGACCAACGGTAGCCCGTTTGTCCGAAAAGAGATTTGCAAAGTGGCAGGGCCAAGAGCGCCAGGGCTGAAAGAACAAGAGTGAAAATGAAATAGCCTGGGAATAGTTTTCCCACGATCTCCCCTGCGGCATCTCGACCGTATGACCTGAAGATGTTCGGCGTTACGATAAACGTAAAGAGGCTTATACCTCCTACCCAAAGGGCAAGTATGAGTGTGTAGACTGAGTGAACGAAAGTTGTCATGCTGTCTCCGCTTTTCTTCCATTCTAACAAAACTTCATGGGAATGGAAGTTACGAGAAGTCAAATACTCAAATGGGGTATAATAAAAAGCACTGCATTACGTCGGGATGCCGTTAACAAGGGGGAATTCCTATGCTTTCTGAAAGAGTGTGTAAGATCAAGCCTTCCGCCACGCTTGCCATGGACACAAAGGCAAAAGCCATGAAGGCCAAAGGCCTCGATATAGTGAATTTCGGGGTCGGAGAGCCTGACTTTGATACGCCTGACCATATTAAAGAGGCTGCCATAAAGGCCATCCGGGAAGGCTTTACTAAATATACGGCGGTGGGCGGCATTGACGAGCTCAAGGATGCCATTATCGCTAAGCTCAAGAATGACAATGGGATCGATTATGCAAGGGAGGAGATTATTGTCTCCTGCGGGGCTAAACATTCTCTCTATAACATTGCCCAGGCGCTCTACGGACCGGGCGACGAGGTGCTGATACCCTCTCCTTACTGGGTTTCGTATCCAGACCAGGTGCTCCTGAGCGATGCTGTTCCCGTTTTTGTGCATACAACTGAGGCGGACAGTTTCATGCTTAAGACCGAGCTGTTGGAATCAAAAATCACGAAGAAGACAAAGGCTCTTATACTGAATTCGCCTTCTAATCCTACCGGGTTCATCTATGACCGAAAGGCCCTCGAAGCAATCGCTGCGATTGCAGTTAAGCACAATATCTATGTGATTGCCGACGAAGTTTATGAGAAGCTCGTGTATGACGGTCACGAACACATCAGCATCGCATCCCTCGGCAAGGAGATTAAGGCGCTGACTATCGTCGTAAACGCCCTTTCGAAGTCACATGCCATGACGGGTTGGCGCATCGGCTATGCTGCAGGGCCGAAGGACATCATCAAGGCGATGACTAACATCCAGAGCCAGTCTACATCTAACCCGAATTCGATAGCCCAGAAGGCGGCTGTTACGGCCCTTACCGGCCCACAGGATTCCGTCGGTATTATGCGTGCGGAGTTCGACAAACGACGGAAGTTTCTTGTCGACGGACTTAATAACATAAAGGGAATCAGATGTCTGCCACCGACGGGGGCCTTCTATGTCTTCCCGAATGTTTCTGCTCTCTATGGCAAGAAGGCCGGACAGAGGCAGATTAACTCTTCACTCGATTTTGCGCTTTATCTCTTGGAGGAGGCCAAGGTCGCATTAGTTCACGGTGAAGCCTTCGGGGACGATAATTACATCAGGATCTCATATGCTACGTCGATGGAGAATATAGAGAAGGCCCTCGGGAGAATCAGGGAAGCGGTTGCGCGGCTTGGGTAGTCCGATGAAAACTTTTCGCAGCGGATATGTTTCACTCGTCGGCAGGCCGAATGTCGGAAAATCGACGTTGCTGAACACCATCCTGGGTGAAAAGGTAGCTATCGTAACACCGAAACCGCAGACAACAAGGAACAGGATTAACGGGATAAAGACCCTGCCTCACGCCCAGATTATTTTCATCGATACCCCCGGTATTCACAAGCCCCGGCAAAGGCTCGGCGAGGCGATGAACCGCATTGCATTTGAAGCGCTGGAAGAGGTTGACATTGTCCTCTTTATGGTAGAACCTGAAGCGCCGCGCAGTGGAGATCTCTTCGTACTTGAACGGATCAGGCAGGTCGACAAACCGGTATTTCTCCTGATAAATAAGTTGGACACTGTCAAAAAAAACGCAATTCTCCCTGTTATCGAGGCGTACAGCAAACTCTATCCCTTCAAGGAGATTATTCCACTGTCGGCATTGAAGACAAGCGGTATTGATGTCCTCCTTGAGACGGTTGTAAAGTATATACCCGAGGGGCCGAAACTTTATCCCGATGATATTGTTACGGACCAGATGGAGCGCTTCATGGCTGCGGAGATTATCAGAGAAAAGATCATGGAGGCGACCCAGGAAGAAGTCCCTTATTCCTCCGCCGTCGAGATCCAGCAATGGCAGGAGAGGGACGACGGTGTTGTCTTTATCCAGGCAAACATTTATATTGAAAGAGATGGGCAGAAGGGTATTATAATAGGGAACAAAGGCGCTCGGCTGAAGTCCATTGGTACGAAGGCGAGGCAAGATATCGAGGGTCTCCTGGGCACCAGGGTTTTCCTCGAGTTGTGGGTAAAGATAAAGAAAGACTGGCGCAGCGACGAATACACGCTGCGAGAACTGGGGTTCAGATAGTGCTTATACAGATGAAGGTGGAGGGTCTTCTCTTCGACCCGAGGAGCGGAATGTATATTCTACTCCTGCAACAGATAGACGGCAAAGGTACCCTTCCCATATGGATCGGCAAACCCGAGGCAGACTCTATAGCTCTTGCCCTCGGCAAGGTCATCACTCCGAGGCCTCTCACTCATGACCTCGTGAAAAACGCCTTCGACGCGCTCGATGTCAAGGCGACGCGCATCGTCATAACCGAGATTATCGAGAATACTTATTACGCACTCATCCATGTCAATGATGGCAACAGAGAGGTCACCATAGATTCACGGCCGTCCGATGCTGTTGCCATAGCGCTCAGGGTCCAGGTGCCAATCTTCGTCGAGGAAGACGTTCTTGAAGTGAGGAAGGCCGACGAGCTCGAGGAATGGCTCAAAAACCTCAAGCCTGAAGATTTCGGCAATATCATGTAGCTTTGCTGACCAGGACCGAAGGGATCGTTCTCAAAAGTTCGATTTACGGCGAGGCCGACCTCATCGTCACATATCTCACCCGCGACTGCGGTATTATAAAGGCCTTCGCAAAAAGCCCCCGCAAGATCAAAAGCAGGTTCGGCAGCAGTCTGGAACCGCTCACCTATTCCAAGATATCATTCATAGGCAAAGAGGACGCCGGCTTGCCGAGATTGACCCAGTCCGATATCGTCATGCCGTTTCATTCCCTGCGTGAAGATTACGGATGTTTTATCCGCCTGGCCGAGGTGCTGGAGTTGATGATCCACTTTCTTCCGGAGAGGGAGCCGAACGGCAACATGTTCGCTCTTCTACTGCGCATGCTCTCGAAACTCGAGCCCGGCAGCCGCAACGATCTCTCTTTTCTTTTCTATAAAATACGTTTTCTCGGCCTGGCGGGCTATCTCCCGAAGCTCGACTCGTGCGGCCGATGCGGAAGCCGGTCTTGCGGAAGTGCCGGTAGCAGGTTCTATAATTCTCACGGGGCACTCATCTGCCCGGCATGCAAAAGCGATGGCACAGAGGCAATCACTATTTCAAAAAGCGCCCTCAAATTCTATGGGAGTATCGTGCAATGGCATTTTGCCGGAATTGACAGGGTAAAAGCGCCGGAGTTGCTTGTTTCCGAAATCACGAACCTGATCGATTCCCATATGAGATATATCCTTGCCCGTCCCCTGAAATCCGACATATTTGCGGAAAAAACCAAAAAGGGATTATAATTGCTTCGAGCTTTGCATTTTGTGTAGAGGTCGGAGGTAGTGATGCCGGATGAAGTATTCAGGGTTTCTGGAAATATCGTAGATGCACTTAACAGTGTCATTTATGCCGGAACCATGGTGATAAAAGACGGCAAAATTACTGCGATCGAAAAAAAGTTCGTCACATATAATACCTTCATCGTGCCGGGACTTGTAGATTCTCATGTTCATATCGAGAGCTCAATGCTCGTGCCTGCCGAATTCGCCCGTCTTGCAGCCGTTCACGGCACTGTGGCCGCCGTTGCCGATCCTCATGAAATAGCTAATGTCCTTGGTGTCGAGGGGATAGACTTTATGCTCGAAAACGGCAAGCGCCAGGGCTTTAAATTTTATTTCGGCGCGCCATCGTGCGTGCCGTCAAACCGCCTGGAGACCACGGGCGCTGCAATCGGCTTGAAGGAAGTCCAAGAGTTGCTTGCACGGAATGAAATAAAATTCCTTGGTGAAGTGATGAATTTTCAGGGCGTGGTTAATGGAGACATCGAGGTAATGTCAAAGCTCGCCCTGGCGAAACAGTACGGGAAACGCATTGACGGCCATGCCCCCGGACTGAGAGGGGACGATCTTTCCATGTATGTGGATGCCGGCATTTCTACTGATCATGAAGTCTCCGATAAGGAAGAGGGCTGCGATAAGATCCAAAAGGGAATGATGATCCAGATCCGCGAAGGGTCGGCTGCGCGTAATTTCAATGAACTGGTATCCCTTCTTCGCGACCATCCCAGTAGCTGTATGTTCTGCAGCGACGACAAACATCCCTATGACCTCGTTAAGGGGCATATCAACGAGCATGTTCACGGGGCGCTTGATAGGGGTATTGACCCATTTAAGGTCTTCAGGTGCGCCTCCATCAACCCGGTCAAGCATTACGGGCTTTCAGTCGGGCTATTGCAGAAAGGCGACCCCGCGGATTTCTTGGTCGTAGACGACCTTAAGAATTTTAATATTTTGAAGACATATATCAATGGTAAACTTGCTGCCGAGAATGGTGAACCACTCCTCAAGAGCCTCCCGTCGACTGCACCCAATAATTTTAATGCCGATCCTAAGGCGCCGTCTGATTTTGGCGTAAGGGCATCAGGCGGGATCGCTAACGTGATACTTGCTATGGACGGTAGCCTAAAGACCGGGAAGCTTCGGATTTTTCCACATGTCAAAGACGGCTTTGTACGTGCGGACCCGCAGAGGGACATTTTGAAGATGGTCGTGGTGAACCGTTATTACGACGCGCCTCCCGCAGTCGCTTTCGTGAAAAACTTCGGCTTCAAAAAGGGCGCTATAGCATCGTCGGTGGCACACGATTCCCACAATATCATCTGCGTCGGAGTCTCCGATGAAGATATAAAAAGAGCGGTAAACTTGGTGATAGAAAATGCCGGAGGTATTGCAGCCGCCTGCAGTGAATTCATGGAATGCCTGCCCTTGCCAGTGGCCGGCCTCATGTCTGGCAAGGACGGATTTGAGGTTGCAAAGAAGTACAGGCAGCTTGACAGCCTCGCAAAAACTCTCGGAACAGGCATGCAGGCCCCATTCATGACCCTGTCTTTTATGTCTCTACTGGTCGTCCCGCAGCTTAAACTCAGCAACCTTGGTCTCATCGACACGGCGAAGATGGAATTCACCTCACTTTTTGAAGAGCAGGAGATGTCGGCAAGATAGCCATGGCAGCGGATTCATAAACTGTCAGCTTGACATAAACCCGCGGATTAATTTATAAATTTTTGTTCAGCTTTTTCAGAGGCGGAATTTTCAAAAATGGATAAACATGACCCGTTAGAAGACATTTTCGCTTTAAGGGAGAGGATCAGCAAGATCTTCGAGAGCGCCCACGAAAAGGCGCAGTACGAGTCGTCAGTAGGATGGGTCCCCGTCGTCGATATATATGAAACGCCTGAAATGTTTGTGGTAAAGGCGGACCTGCCTGAAGTGCAGGAAAAGGACATTGTTATCAACATCCAGGGCGACTATCTCAAGATCAGCGGGGAGAGGCGCCTTCAGAGGGAAGGGAGGCATTATTACCAGGTGGAGCGCTGCTACGGCAGTTTTTCGCGCGGTTTTGTTTTGTCCGCGGACGTCGACAATGATGAGATAAAGGCAACCCTTAAAGACGGCATACTGAAAGTTACTCTCCGCAAGCAAATCCAGGAATTTCCCAGACGTGTAGATATAAAATAATCGAGGAGACTGAATATAATGTACAAGATTCGGATTGCAATTGCCGGTGTTGGCAATTGCGCGAGTTCGCTGGTACAGGGGATCGAATACTATAAGTCTTTGGGAAAGGGCACTGATGATGTCGCATTGGGGTTGATGCATCATGACCTCGGCGGTTATCTGCCCGGAGACATCGAGGTTGTGGCAGCATTCGACATCGATAAGCGCAAAGTCAATAACTCTCTCAAAGCGGCACTATTCGCAAAACCGAATTGCACCAAAGTGTTCTATCCGCAGCTTCCGGACTTTCCGGTTACTGTAAGCATGGGAGAAATTCTTGACGGCGTTGCTCCGCATATGGCCGACTATCCTGATGACAGAAGATTTATTGTTGCGGATGAAAAACCCTGCGATGTCGCAAGGGTACTCACTGGCAGCGGCGCCGAAATTCTTGTGAATTATCTTCCAGTCGGTTCTGAAAATGCTACCAGGTATTATGCTGCGGCCTGTCTCGAAGCGGGAGTTTCATTGGTTAACTGCATCCCGGTTTTTATCGCATCCGACAATGAATGGATCAAGCGTTTCGAAGAGAAGGGCATTCCCATTATCGGCGACGATGTGAAGTCACAGATAGGTGCTACGATTATCCACAGGATGCTTTCGAAGCTGTTCATGGACAGGGGAGTCAAGGTTAGTCATACATATCAGCTGAATGTCGGTGGCAACACGGATTTTCTCAATATGCTCAACCAAACCAGGCTCAAGTCAAAAAAGATATCGAAGACCGAGGCGGTCACTTCCCAGATCACCCACGGGCTTAATATCGAGGATGTTCACATAGGGCCTTCTGATTTCGTGCCGTGGCTGAATGACAACAAGGTCTGCTTTATCAGGATGGAAGGCCATGGATTCGGCAATATCCCGATGAATCTGGAATTACGCCTCTCTGTCGAAGATTCTCCTAACAGCGGAGGAGTGGTCATAGATGCGATTCGCTGCTGCAAGCTGGCACGGGACAGGGGGGTCGGGGGGGCGCTAATTTCCCCGTCATCCTACTTCATGAAGCATCCGCTGGCCCAGCATCCGGATGAAGAAGCAAGGGAGATGGTCGAAGAGTTTATCGGTGCAGAAAGGGAGAGGTAATTGCTCAGTGCATGGTTCGGACACTTTCTTGACAAGCCGCTAGCCCCGCTGGCAAAACGGATACCCTTTGATCCCAACGTCATAACAATTGCCGGTTTATTGGTAACGGCCGTCGCAGCTGTTGTAATCCCAGCCAACCTTGTCGCAGGAGGCTTTATGATTCTCGCGGGAGGCGCCTTCGACATGCTCGATGGCCTCATTGCGCGAACTAACGGAAAGCGTACACAATTCGGGGCCTTCCTCGACTCGACACTTGACCGGTATGCAGATTCAATGCTTTTCATAGGAGTGTCCTGGTATTTCTACAAGTCTGGAAATAGCATGGGGGCGTTTATGTCAGTGGGGGGCCTTGTCGGATCTTTGGTGATAAGCTATGCCAGGGCGCGCGCCGAGGGGCTCGGCATAGATTGCAAGGTGGGGATACTTGAAAGGCCCGAGAGAGTTATTCTCCTGGCCTTCGGATGTATATCGGGCCTGCTTTTCCCTGTTATAATTCTAATCTTCCTTCTGAGTCACTTTACGGTCATCCAGAGGATTGTCCATGTTAGAAAACAACTAAGAAGTTAACTCATCAGCGCCTCAATTGCGAGCTGTCGCCCTTGTATCTTCGGACCTTATAATATATACTTTATATAACTTTTACGGCTGAATTATCATGTTGTTCCAAAAAGTAAAGAATTAAGGGGGAGCCATATGGAGGGCCAATACTGGACAGTGCTGATGACCATCGGTTTCTTCATCGGTTTTGTTGCGCTGACGGTTGCTTTCGTTTTTTTCATCTATGGGGCAATTCAGTTAAAAAAGATGGTGGAATGCTTGAATGATTTTTGCAAGACTACTGACGAGAGACTGAAGCCTGTGCTTGAAGAAACTGAAAAGACCATGAAGAGCATTCGTGCCGTAACTGACAATGTCGCGACGGTCACCGGGAATATCAAAGAAGTCTCCGAGGCAGCGTCCGATGTCGCTGAAAATATACGTGCGGTCAGCATGATCATCGACGACGTGGGGGACCAGATATCGATCAGGACACGTGGCATAGTGGTAGGAGTTCAAACGGCGCTTGGCGTTTTAATGAAGCATCACAAGTAGAGGAGGTAATACTATGAGCCATCACGATGAAGAAGGTTACAGTTCAGGGTCTGTATTGCTCGCATTTGTTTTGGGAGGAATGGTCGGCGCCGGCGTGGCGCTCCTTCTCGCTCCTCAGTCGGGTACCGAAACCAGGAGGAAGATAAAAGAACTTACCGACGACGTAAAAGAGAAGGCAACCGATTACGCTGGCACTGCCAAGGGAAAAGTGGTTTCGACCGTGGACAAGGCTAAAGAATTGTACGAAGAAAAGAAATCTGCTATCTCCGCAGCTGTTGAAGCCGGCAAGGAAGCATACGAAAAAGAAGTCGCCAAGTAGTCATGCATGAGCTTTCAATAGCAGAGAGTCTGCTGGAAGTCGCCTTAGACAATTGCAGCAACCAGGGATTTAACAGTGTAGGGAGCATAAAGGTGTTGATTGGCAAGGCATCCGGGGTCATGCCGGATGCCTTGCTTTTTGGATTCAATGCAGTCAAGGAAGGAACCGCGGCTGATCAGGCCATACTGGAGATCGAAGAAGTGCCGGTCTCAGGTCACTGCAATATATGTGAGAAAGACTTTACGACCGAAGATGTCTATGTCCTGAACTGCCCCCATTGTGAAGGGGTATCATTCACCATTAAGACCGGTCGTGAATTGATGATAACGGAAATGGAGGTTTTTTGAATGAAACTGAAGCTGGCCAACAAGATACTCACCGCCAACGAGCGGATCGCTGAAGGTAACCGGAAGTTCTTCGACGAGCGGGGTATCTTCGTAATCAATCTCATAAGTTCGCCTGGAGCAGGTAAAACGACGCTGCTTGAAACTACTATCAAAGCCCTCGGCAGTGACGTGAAACTTGGCGTTATCGAAGGTGACATAATGGGGACCGACGATGCAGAGCGCATCGACCGGCTCGGAGTGCCTGTTGTGCAGATAAATACGGGCGGGGCCTGCCATCTTGACGCAGGCATGATCTCCGATGTACTCGGGGAACTTCCTCTTGATACGACCAGGCTGCTCTTCATCGAGAATGTCGGCAACCTTGTTTGTCCGGCGGAGTTCAAACTCGGCGAAGATGTCAAGGTCGCTATCCTGAGTCTCACCGAGGGGCATGACAAGCCTCTGAAATACCCCATTATATTCCAAGAGTCCAAAGCCCTTCTCATCAGCAAGATCGACCTTAAACCGTTTCTCGACGTCGATGTCGAGAAGATCAAGCGTGATGCGCGTTCCCTTAATCACTCGATCGATATTTTTGAAATTTCGAGCAAGACAGGCGAAGGCATAGGGCAATGGGTGCAGTGGATCAAGACGCTGATTTCATGATGGTCGCCCTCAGAGAGGCGGAAGTAGCCTTCACTGAGGAAGAGGTCCCGGTAGGTGCTGTGCTCGTTATTGACGGAGAAGTCGTAGTTTCAACCCGCAATAACAGGGAAGCATCTTTCGATCCCACCGGTCATGCAGAAATCAAGGCCATCAGGGAAGCCGCTATTAAGATGCGGAGATGGAGGCTTTCAGATGCAACCCTCTATGTCACCAAGGAACCCTGCCCCATGTGCGCCGGCGCAATGGTGAATGCTCGTCTGGGCAGACTAGTATACGGATGCGGAGACGTGAAGGGAGGAGCTGTGGCGAACCTCTATCACCTGCTCTCCGACATCAGACTCAACCATCAAGTCGAGGTCGTCTCGGGTGTGCTCGAAGAAGAGTGCGCGCAACTGCTTAAGAGATTCTTTGCTATACGCAGACGCAGTGCCTGAGACAGAAATAATCGGATACGAAATTAGCCGTCCTTTGACTGGACCAGGAAAAAATCATTCATGTATAATAACAGGTCGTCATTTGGCGGCTGTGGAGAGGTGGCTGAGCGGTTGAAGGCGGCGGTCTCGAAAACCGTTGTGGGGGTAACCTCACCGGGGGTTCGAATCCCCCCCTCTCCGTATGTAATGTCGTTGATTGTATTGTGAAAAGACTGAAAACTGGTCAGATACTAACTGTTATTTCCCCCCGGTTTTTACAGCTTTTTTTGACTGAATAATTTTACCACGGTTATTGAAGATATCGTGGTACTTCTTAGGATTGGCATGCCAATACTTTTCGGTTCTCCGGATATCTGCATTGCGCATCAGAAATTTAGCCGTGGCTAAATCTGCACCATCCTCTATTATCTCAGTACAAACCGACTGCCTCATGTTTTCATGGAGCATGGGGACATCACGACCAGCATATTTGCGCCACGTTCATCTAAGATATTCTGTTTCATAGCCCCTTTGGGTTGCTGGGTTGATTGACAGAAATCTCCAAGCCAAGCTGGTCGCTAGTCTACATTTGGCGTGGCTCTGAGCGATATAGAGGGCCTAATCACTTAACGGAATGGGTTTCTTGTTCCTGCCCTTTGTCGTGTCCCTCAACCTGCCACAGCTTAGCGTCCTTTGGATCTTGGCTTTGTGCCTGCTTTAAGGTCGATATCACAGATCCAGAGGGCACATAATTCACCAGAGCGCAGGCCTGTATCTGTGCATCGAATCTGAGAATGCAGTACCGATGTTCTGTTTTTAACAGTAATTCTCAAAGGTAGTTTCTCTATTCTTTCCTAATCAACTAAGAGTAATCGTCCAGAGGGTTTGTTGGGACTGAAGTTCCGGGCGGCAAACCACGGGATAGAATAGCCCATAGACTGATTGGGGGGAGGTTAATTCTTATAAAAGGAGATACCTTTGTGTCGGCTAAAATCTGACATCGAAATCAGGTTTATGCTGATATATATCCATTTCTTTAACCACTATACTTTATTCATGATCTCAATGAATAAATACAGCCAGAATCTCTTTCGTCACTCAGACGGCAGCATCCTTGACAAGAATATTAAAACCGACAGAACTGAGAAGGATGGAAGTGGCTTGCTGTTCTTTGTAGCCGCATCTCTGGTGCTTTCTCTTATCATATTTTACACTAGTTAACAGACCATTAGCGTATAAGCGGACTACCAATCCCGATATTTTGGTAAGCATTTCCGATTCAAATCGTTATGATTTGATCGTTTTACCATTGAGAGGATAACCATAGGAAATAAAGCGTCTTCACAACGGATGGCGCTATCAAGATTATATAAGGAAGTCGAGAATCAGCTTTCCGATAGTTATACTATCTTATTGTTTCTTCTTCTATCAGGTTCAGTTATATGTAATACACTTGATCTCTTTCTGATCGGATCTTTTAAAGGATCGATCCACCGTTTCTCAGATGGCCTGTAGAATTCTTTTACAAAACCTTGATCGAGACAAGTCTGTAATCCAAAAGTTCTTACAATGTCAATCTTACCATCTTGGTGTTTGAATCTAATGAATGCCATGATATGCCTCCAATAAATTTCCAGAGCTCGCATTCTAGGGTATTTTTATTCATGTGCATGACATCATCGAACCAGAACAGATCGATATCTACCCAGTTCACGGCTGGATGACGCATTATGAGTATATAATAAATTGTAATAAGCTTGTTTGTGTGTGTCAAATCTTCTTATATTCCTATTTGTATTTGAAGTTTCCGGAGTCTTTCTTACAAACTCGAAGAAAGCTGGCGAAATCGAGAAAATCTGATGATAACGTCAGTCTCAATTCCCGGTAGAACATTGAGCAGTGAGTATATAATCCTAAAAACGGCAGTTGAACTTTAAAAACTCAGTTATGAAATTCAAAACACGCTGTCAAATAAGAGAAAAGAGACAGATAAGGCAAATGCGGAGCAGTTGAATCTGTCACCAAACAGGGGACTCAAATTTCAACGATATGAACATAAAGTGGAGTTCTAGAAATCATCACGACGCACAATAACTAACCGTTTCGCGAAGCGCGGTCAGAAGCTGGGAAATTTCGTCTCCCTCACTTATCGCAAGCCTCTCTAGAGCTGCACAAATAAAGTCGTGCGCTGTAGTGGCATTTAGGATGGAGGATATTTTATTATTTGTTATGATGCATCAAACATATATGAGAAGGACTGGCTTTCTTTACGACGAACGTTTCCTGCTCCATCTTACCGGACCCGAACATCCCGAATCGCCCTATCGGCTGGCTGCGATTTACCGCGGGATTGAAGAAGGAGGCTTGCTGCCGTACTTGACCCAAATTAAGGCCACTCGCGCGAAACAGGAGTGGATCGAGGAGGTGCACAGCCTGAAACTCATCCAGCGGTTTGAAGAGGCAAGCCTCTCGGGATTGGACATGCTCGACCACCCTGACAACAAGCTCTGCAGGGATACTTTTGAGACCGCCATGCTGGCGGCGGGCGGCGTTATAAACACAGTAGAAATGGTGATGAAAGGCGAAATAGACAATGCCTTCTGTGCTGTCAGACCTCCCGGGCATCATGCCGAGGTCAACAGGGTTATGGGGTTCTGTTTTTTCAACAACATCGCCATTGCTGCCAGATATCTTCGTAGCAAGTGGGGAGTTAAACGGATCGGCATAGTGGATTTCGACGTTCATCACGGAAATGGCACCCAGAGCATTTTCGAGGACGATTCCTCAGTCTTCTTTTATTCAATTCATGAGCATCCTTCATTTGCATATCCCGGCACCGGCAGAGAATTTGAGAAAGGGTCAGGTGCAGGTCTGGGGGTTACCATGAATACTACTGTATTGCCCGGACAGGGTGATGATGAATATAAAATATTATTGAAGAGGGACCTGTTGCCGGCATTCGAGCAATTCAAACCAGAAGTCATTCTTGTATCAGCAGGCTTCGATGCCCATATTGACGATGATATGGCCGATATGAATTTGTCGACAGATGGCTTCACGTGGATCATGAAGCGGCTTGTTACAATGTCTGAAAAATATGCGGAGGGACGCATCATCTCGGTTCTCGAAGGTGGCTACTGTATAAATCGCTTGCCTGAGCTTTTACGTAATCATGTTAAAATCCTGCTTGGCAGTGAGGATTAAATGGGATTCAAAGCGTTTATAGATAAGTCCATGATGCAGAAGATAACACCCTGATAGGGATAATAATTGACCGGGACATCCGAAGTGCAGCGCCGGCGGTTTTCTCTTTATGCCCGAATGAGAATCTGGGTTTAACGATTATTTTCGGCATTAACAGTCTCAAGTAGACATCAAGACTATTATGTAGCGCGCTTTATAGCGAACTGAAGCTGTTTATACGCAGATGTACTATGGTGACATTACGAGCTGAAAGAATCTAACAAAATACCAACCTATCAATTATGGTACTCGACGCTCTGAGCTTTGATATAGTCGGTAGAGAACGATCAACATAATGTAAACATATGTTTGTAAAGATTATATAGTTGTGAATAGGCGCGTTATTAAAACTGATAAATACGGAGCGTCTTTTGAAATAGGTCAGATTTGAGAAGAAGGTAGACCAAAGCCGAATTGATTCACTATTCACTGATTCCATCAAAGCCCTTCCTACGGAGCCTGACAGTTTGCTGTTCTATTTTTTGAACGACCCAACGGAACTGACTGCAGAGTCAAAGTCTCACCCATCTTCTACAGCAGGTAAAAAATAACTCTGGATAGACAAGAAGTTACGAAGCGAAAAAGGAGGCGTGGCACTACGTATATCGTAGTGGGGGCGTCTGAACAGGATTGCGCCATCAGGCG
>Ga0182010_10000519_pt1 | contig 21960 bp, 22 predicted proteins | sample 611E1MmetaG_FD_120488 | JGI IMG/M metagenome (GOLD analysis project Ga0182010, IMG submission 120488) | Permafrost microbial communities from Stordalen Mire, Sweden - 611E1M metaG | ecosystem: Environmental > Terrestrial > Soil > Wetlands > Permafrost | place: Sweden: Stordalen | collected... | reverse complement strand
GCCTGGCACCGCCGCGTCGGCTGGGTTCCGCAGCATCCCTACTGCTTCCCGGGTACCGCGGCCGAGAACGTGAAGCTCGCCGCGCCCGACGCCTCCGATGCCGCCGTTCGGGAGGCCATGGCGGCGGTCGGCCTGGCCGACCTGGATCCGGCCACACGCCTATGGGAAGGCGGATCCGGCCTCTCCTCCGGGCAACGCCGGCGCCTCGGCGTGGCCCGGGCGCTACTGAAGGACGGCGACCTGCTGATCCTCGACGAACCGACAGCCGGGCTCGACGCAGCCTCCGAGACCACAGTTCTCGCAGCCATCCGCGCCGCTGCCCGCGGGCGGGACCGGGCGGTTCTGCTGGTCGCCCATCGGGCGGCGGCCCTGGCCATCGCGGACCGCATCGTGACCATCGTCGCCAGGCCCGAGGAGTCGGCATGAGAACAGGCCTGGATCACGCGGGCGGTGTGGGTCCTGGGGGCGACCCGACCCGCGGGGCCATGAGCGGGCTCCGGGCGCTGGTACGGGTGGCCGGCTTCGGCCGGCCCGTGACCGGCAGGCTGATGCTGGCCGTGGCCGCGGGCGTCGCCGCTTCCGGGGCCGCCATCGGACTCACTGCCACGTCCGCGTGGCTCGTCTCCCGCGCCGCCGAGCGGCCGCCCGTCCTGTACCTGATGGTGGCCGTGACGGCCGTCCGGGCCTTCGGCATCAGCCGCGGCGCCCTTCGCTACGGCGAACGACTGGCAAGCCACGACGCCGCCTTCCGGGTCTTGTCGAGGCTTCGCGGCGGCGTCTACGCCAGGCTCGAACGCCTCGCGCCGGCCGGCCTGGCCGAGTTCCGTTCGGGCGATCTGCTATCGCGGCTCGTCGACGACGTCGACGGCCTAGCCGACCTGTGGCTGCGCCTCCTGCTCCCCTACCTCGTCGCCGGCATCGCCGCCGCAGGCGCCGTAGCCCTGATCTGGTTCCTGGTGCCGGCTGCCGCTCTCGTTCTTACCGCCACCCTGCTGTTCGTGGCCTTCCTGGTACCGGTCTTCACGAGCAACCTCGCCAACCGAGGCGAGCGTCGGATCGCCGGCGCGCGCGGAGAGCTGGCAGCGGCGACCCTGGAGATCCTCACAGGCGCGCCGGAGCTTCTCGTGGCCGGCGCCGCCGAGGCGCGGCTGGAGGAGATGGCGGCGATCGATCGACGTCTGGCGGGGGCCGAGGCCCGCACGGCCGCAGGGTCCGGATTGGGGTCGCTCCTGTCCGGCCTGGCGACCGGCGTCGCGGTCTGGCTCGGGCTGCTCGCCGGCATCGCCGCCGTCCGCGCGGGCTCGGTTGGGGGCGTGGCTCTGGCCGTGGTCGTTCTCACACCGATCGCCGTCCACGAGTCGGTCGCGGGCCTGGTACCCGCCTCCCAGCACCTGCCCGGTCTGGCGGCCATGGCCCGGCGGCTACTGGACGTGGTGTCACGCCCCGACCCGGTGGCCGAGCCGGCAATCCCCGAGCCACTCCCTCAGGGGCCGTACGGGCTGCGCTGCCGGGGCCTGCAGGCGCGCTACCGATCGGACGGACCGGACGCGCTCGTCCTGCCCGACGTCGACGTGCGGCCGGGCGATCGGCTGCTCGTAACCGGTCCCAGCGGATCGGGCAAGAGCACCTTCGCCGCCGTGCTGGTTCGGTTCCTGGAGCCGTCTTCGGGTTCGGTGGAACTGGTCGGATCGGACAGCTCGATCGACATCCGCCGCCTCTCCGGAGACGACGTGCGGCGGGTCGTCTGTCTGTGCGCCCAGGATCCGCACATCTTCGATACGTCGGTCGCCGAGAACGTCCGCCTGGCCAGACCCGAGGCAACGAACGAAGAAGTGAGGGCGGCCCTCGCCGCCGCCCAGCTCGACGGCTGGATCGACTCGCTTCCCGACGGTCTGTCCACCCTGGTCGGGGAGCGCGGTGCGCGTCTCTCGGGAGGCCAGCGGCAGCGCCTCTCCCTTGCCCGAGCCCTCCTTACAGACGCGCCGATCATCGTCTTCGACGAGCCGACGGAGCATCTGGACGAGGCGACCGCGTCCACCCTCGCCGCCGACCTCCTCGCCGCAACTGCGGGACGCACGATCGTGATGATCACTCACCGCCCCGAACTGATCGACTCGGCAACCTGGACGGCTCGCGTGGATCTGCGAGGGAGCGGCCCGGAGGCCTGAGACCAAGCCCTCGGACGTCGGCCGACCGCCTCAGCCACGACTATCACGCCTTCGTCGCCTCGCCGCCAGCCTGGCCCAACCTGGGCCTCGGACAAGCAAGGACCCGCGCCACCTGCCGAAAGGTGCGCGGGTCGATGTCGAAGCCGTTATCCAGTTGAGCGGCCGACCCTCAGTCGACCGGAAGTCAGGAGATGAACGGGATGTCCTCAGGCTCTCCTACTCGGCGACGTGGGCGCGAGATGGAGCGACGAACCACGCCACCACCAGAAGGGCGAAACTGAGGAAAGCGGCTGCGATCACCTGTTGGCTCCTTCGGCTGAACCACTGGGACTTACATCCCGTTCCCTGGGTGGAAGTTTATGTAGGGCGTCGGTGCAAATCAGTAGCACGCGGGTGGACCAGCGGTGTCGCTCTGGTGGCGCTCGGGTTGCCGTTGGGTACGAAAGTTGTGGCGCTACCTGCCGGCGGGCCCGGGCGCTCCCGGCCGCCCGGAGGCTACGAGTGGTAGACGACCTCGCTGTGCTGCGACGCATCCAGGCCGGCTTCCTCCTCGTCCGCGCCCACCCGCAAGCCGACGGTTCAGTTCTGCCAGGCAACCTCGCCATGCTGGGACGAGTCGAGACCAGCCTCCTCTTCGGATTCCTCGACGCGGAGCCCGACGAAGAAGTCGACGACCTTGAGGATCACGAAGGTGGCGACCCCGCTGTAGATCCATGTCGCTGCAACAGCCACCAGCTGCGTGCCCACCTGACCCACGTTGCCTTCCACCAGGCCGGACGCGCCGTTGACCGCGGCAACAGCGAAGACGCCGGTGAGAATCGCGCCGAGCGTTCCGCCCACGCCGTGGACGGCCCACACGTCGAGAGCGTCGTCCACCTTCATACGCTCGCGCAGCAGGATGGCGCCATAGCAGACGCAGCCGGCCGCGAAGCCGATGACTATCGCGGAGCTGGCATCGACATAGCCGGAGGCCGGGGTGATGGCCACCAGACCGGCAACGCCACCCGCGACCGCTCCGACCACGCTCGGGGTGCCCTTGTGCAGCCAGCTCACGGTCACCCAGGTCAACGCCGCCATGCCCGCGGCGGTGTTTGTGACTACGAAGGCGTTGGCGGCAAGACCGTTCGCGGCCAGGGCCGAACCGCCGTTGAAGCCGAACCAGCCGAACCACAGCAGCCCTGCGCCGATGACCGTCAGGCGAACGTCGTGCGGCTCGAAGCGATCGGACTCGCGCTTGACTCGCGGGCCCAGCACAAGCGCGGCCACCAGCGCGGCAACGCCCGAGCTGATGTGGACGACGGTTCCGCCGGCGAAGTCGAGAACGCCCATCTGGTGGAGCCAGCCGCCGTCGCCCCAGACCCAGTGGGCGATCGGCGAGTAGACGAGGGTGGTCCACAGGAGCGAGAACAGCACAAATGCCTTGAAACGCTTCCGCTCGGCGAAGGCGCCGGTGATCAGGGCCGGCGTGATGACGGCGAACATCATCTGGAAGGCCATGTAGGCCGAGCCCGGGATCGTCGGCGCGTACTGGGTTAGCGGCTTGACGCCCACGTCGTGGAGGCCGATGTAGTCGAGGCCGCCGATGATGCCCCAGCCGTTCACGTCCTTGCCAAACGCCAGGGTGAATCCGAACAGAACCCACGTGACACTGACGAGTGCCAGGATGAATACGCTGTGCATGATCGTGCTCAACACGTTCTTGCGGCGAACGAGGCCGCCGTAGAACAGGGCCAGTCCGGGCGTCATGAGCATCACGAGCGCCGCCGAGGTCAGGACCCAGGCAGTGTCGCCCGAGTTGATGCCGCTTCCGCCATTGGGCACGAGTAGCTCTCCTTCGAAACGTGTGACGGTGAGGGACGGGGTTCGGGTTTCGCACTGGCAGGGCCGCGTCACTCGAACGGAAGCGTACGGATGCGGTTCGGCGGAATCAGTAGCGGGCCGGTGATCCCTGGGTCACGGTCCGGTGGCGCCCGGGTTGCCGTTCAGGACGGTGCGCGCGAGGGTCGGCCTGCGCAAACGAGCGTGCGGGGTCAAGTTGCCGGCCGGATACGCGGAGGCGAGTGCCGTCGCGCTATCCTCAGGACGCCGAGGCCTCCAACGGCGTGATCCGATGCGGCAGATCGATGCAGGCGACGCGGCACCCGCGGGCGTCGTGCCCGGGCAGTCCCCAGAAGTGGCGCCAGGCTGCATCGGGGCCGAGCAAGCCGCCATCGGCGAGAGACTCACGAGCGGTCAATCGACAGCCACAGGCCGCGCACGTCAACACGAACGAGTCCTCGCGGCGTAGGGCGCGCGGATAGGGCGACTCCCCTACCGGCTCGAACTCGTGCAGCTTCATGCTTCTCCCCTGCTCCGCCGCCCGGCACCCGGCGCCGGCCTGAGGATACGATGTCGCACGCCCTGACACGGGGCCTCGTCGGTGCCAATTAGGTAGCGGATCGGGACGAGGCCGGGCGGGCTCCAGCGCGCCGAGGCGCTGCTCCTCTACAACCCGAGCCGCGCCTTCGCGGCGGCCAGGGCCGCCGCCACGCGGCGAGGGGCGGTGCCGCCGATCACGTCGCAGCCGGCCATGGCGCCCTCCAACCCGGCGGCCGCGTGCAACTCTCCCGGCAACGCTGCATCGCCGACCAACGCCATCGCCACGGAATCGTCCGACGCGGCCAGGGCCGCGGCGATCGTGGCATCGTCCAGCGCGTCGAGCGTAACCGCGGCCCGCTCCGCTTCGGCAACGAGGGCACCCACTACGTGGTGAGCGGCACGGAACGCCACTCCCCGTCGCACGAGGGCATCGGCGACGGCCGTGGCCGTGGTGTATCCCTCACCTGCCGCCGCGCGCATCCGATCGCGGTCCACGGCAAGCGTCGCCACCATCCCGGCCATGACGCCGAGCGACGCTTCGAGCGTGGCCGCCGCATCGAACAGCGGCGGCTTGTCCTCCTGCATGTCCTTCTGATACGCAAGCGGCAGGCCCTTGAGCAAGGTGAGCATGCCGGTCAGCTCACCGATCACCCGCGCCGTCTTGCCACGCACCAACTCGGCCGGGTCCGGGTTCTTCTTGTTGGGCATCATCGACGAGCCGGTCGAGAACGAGTCGGCCGGGCGAACGAACCCAAATCGGGGGTTCGACCACCAGGTGATCTCCTCGGCCAACCGCGATAGATGGACCATGCACAGGGCGAAGGCCAAGAGCGCCTCGACCGCGAAATCGCGGTCGCTGACGCCGTCGAGCGAGTTGGCCGTAACACCATCGAAGCCGAGCTCTCGAGCCGTCGCTTCGCGGTCTAGTGGATATCCCGCGCCCGCCAGCGCACCGGAGCCGAGCGGCGATACGTTCGCCCGCCGCCGGCAGTCGGCCAGTCGGCCCCGGTCGCGCTCTAGCATCTCGACGTAGGCCAGCAGGTGATGGGCAAAGAGAACGGGCTGTGCCGGTTGGATATGCGTCATGCCCGGCATGATCGCCTCGCCCTCGCGGTCCGCCAGCCCGACCAGCGAACGCTCCATCTCGACCATCGCCCGGTCCAGGCCATCGATCGTTCGGCGCAGCCACAGCCGCATGTCGGTGGCCACCTGATCGTTGCGGGACCGGCCTGTGTGGAGCCGCCCCGCGGCCGGTCCGATCCGCTCGCGAAGTGCAACCTCGAGATTCATGTGGACGTCCTCGAGCGCCGGGTCCCAGATCAGCGTGCCCGCCTCCACATCCTCCCGCAGGCCTTCGAGTCCGCGGACCAGCGTCTCGACCTCGTCCGGCGCGAGCAGGCCCGCCTGGCCCAGGCCATGGACGTGAGCGATCGAACCGGCGATGTCGTCGAGGGCAAGCGATCTGTCGGAATCGATCGAACTCGTGAATTCCGCCATGCGCTCGTCCGACGCGCCTTCGAATCGACCGCCCCACATCCGCACAGATTCTCCTCCGTCCTCGTATTCGGCATGGTACCGGGCGGCCGAGACACGTGCGCATCGACGAGAGATCGACGCCGGCCCGCCAGCAAGACGGCGGCAAGACTGTTGCCTCTGCCGCAGTCATGTCATAACGTGAACGCCAAGGAGGCCGACGTTGGCGAAAGCACACCACAACCGTCAAGGTGCCAAGGATGACGCGGCCGGAGACGCCGTCCCCAAGCCCAAGTCGAAGGCAGCCGCCGAGGGGGCGGCCGCTACGAAGAAGCCCGCTGCTGCCGCCGCGCCGCCGACCGTCGCCGAGGAAAACACGGCCGCGCTCGTGGAAGCCGTTGCGGCCGTGCGTCGGGAGAAGCGAGTCGTTCGCTCCAGGCCTGAAAGTCGGCAAGGAGCGGAGATCGCCCACGTGGACTCGTTCGACCCGACCACCGGAGATCGAGTCCAGAAGCGTCGCAAGAAGCTCGAGCCCAAGTACTACGAGTCCGAGCTGGCCAGGCTCCAGGTCGAACTGGTCAAGCTCCAGGAATGGATCAAAGCCCGCGGTCTGAAGGTCGTGTGCCTGTTCGAAGGCCGCGATGCGGCCGGCAAGGGCGGAGTGATCAAGCGCATTACCGAAACCCTGAACCCGCGCGTCTGCCGCATCTGCGCGCTCGGCATACCGACCGAACGTGAGACGACGCAGTGGTACTTCCAGCGCTACGTGGCCCAGCTCCCAGCCGCCGGCGAATGGGTGCTCTTCGACCGCAGCTGGTACAACCGGGCCGGCGTCGAGCACGTCATGGGCTTCTGCACGCACGAGGAATACACGGACTTCCTCAAGACCGCGCCCGAGTTCGAGCGAATGCTCATCCGCTCCGGGATCATCCTCATCAAGTACTGGTTCTCAGTCAGCGACGTCGAGCAGGAGCGTCGCTTCCAGGATCGAATGACCCAGCCGACAAAGCGCTGGAAGATCTCGCCGATGGACGTCACCGCCCGATCGAAGTGGGTTGAGTACTCGAGAGCCAAGGACGCGATGTTCGCGGCCACCGACACGCGAGAAGCGCCCTGGTGGGTGGTGGAAGCGGACGACAAGGAGCGCGCCCGACTGAACTGCATCAACCACCTCCTGCAGGTCATCCCGTACGAGGACACGACACCCGACCAGGTTGTATTGCCGCCCCGGCAGGTCGACGCGGGCTACATCCGCCCGCCGATCCGGAGCCAGCACTTCGTCCCCGAGAAGTACTGAGGGCTCGCCGTAGGCCCGGGTTCCGCCGGCTGACGCTCACCACGCCAACGAGTGGCGGCGCACGGAGAGGAGCGACTCCGACGCGAAACCAGGCGTCGCCGAGGGCAGCGCGGCGCACTTGAAGGTGCGTGAGCAAGGCGCGCAGGAGCCAACGCAGGAATACGCCGACCGACCGGCGATCGGTGGGCGTAGTATCGAAGGCGTGTCCGACCAGCTCTCGTTGCGCCTCACCGGCGACGTCGCGCAGCTGCCGCGGTCGCTGCGGCCCATGCAGGCCAAGCCGGCCGACGCCGCCTTCGACTCGGATGAGCACGTCTTCGAACCGCGCTGGGGTGGGCGCCGTGCTCTGGCTTTCATCGAGACGGACCGATCCGCGCCCGGGCCCCGACTGCGCCTCATCGACGAGACCGGCCGCGACCTGGCTCCGCAACTGCCGGAGCTGGCCACGCTGCCCGACCTGGTAGGCGATCTTCCGGTCATCCTCGACGGCGAGATCGTCATGCCGGACAAGGCCGGTCGGATGGACGACGAAGCGCTCCTCGGCCGCCTAGCCGACGGCCAGACGACAGGCGTGATCCCGGTCTACCTGGCCTTCGATGTCCTGTGGGCAGGCGGGCGGCCAATCCTCGCCCAGCCGCTCCAGCGCCGCCGCGAACGCCTGGCCAGGATCGTCCACGCCAGCGCTGAATTGGTGATCCTGCCCGGAGTGGTCGGCGACGGCGTTGATCTGTACTTTGCCGTCGCCCAGCAGGGTCTGCGCGGCGTAATGGCCCGCCACATCCGAAGCCCATACCTGCCCGGCCGTCGCAGCGAGCTGTGGCGCTGGATTGCCTCGCAGCCCGGCGAGATGCCACTGCACGCGGTCCCGGACCCGGTCGCAACTCCGCCAGGGAGGCCGGTGCTGGCACTCATTCGACGACTCCCGCTCGACGACTGACGGCGCGCGGCGGCAAGCGCCCGCAGTGAAGGCCGGGAGGAGCGCCGGCAGGATCGCCCGCCGACACAGCGCGCGAAGTCGCGCTCCAGAGGCGGGGAGCATGCCGGTATCCGTACGGCTGATCCACGCTACGGCGTGGGGCTACCGCGAGACGCGGGCCGCACTCAGGACCTGGCGCAGGCTGAGACGCTGGCCGTACAGCAGGACGCCGGCGCTGTAAATACGAGCCGCGACAAATAGCGCGACAGCGATGCTGATCACCAGCAGCAGCACCGCCAGACCGAACTCCCAGGCTTCGACGTGGCCCATCGAGACGCGGGCCAGCATCAGGTACGGGCTGAAGAACGGCACGAACGAAGCGATCTTGACCCAGGTGTCGTCGATCGCCTGCAGCCCGAAGACCGACATGACGTAGCCGGCGATGATCAGCATCATCAGGGGTGAGGTGGCGCTCTGGACATCTTCTTGCCGGCTGACGAGCGAGCCGAGGGCGGCGTAGAGAAGCGAATACATCAGGAAACCGAGAACGAACAGGATCACGAACGCGGCCAGCACAACAGGGTCGAGCCCACCGAAGGTGTTGCCCGCATCCGTACCGAGCACGGCCTTGTGGATCGGGCCCTGCGCAAGGAGACCGCCGACCACGGCGGCCAGGATGATCCCGTACTGCGTCAGGCCTGCGGCCCCGTTCCCGATCACCTTGCCGGCAAGCATCTGGAGCGGAGTCGTGGCGTTGAGCATCAGCTCCATGACGCGACTGCCCTTCTCCTCGGCCACGCTCATAGCCACCCACACGCCATAGGTGATGATGGCCATGAAGATGAGCACGATCAGCCCAGTCGACAGCAGGTCCGTCGAGACCTCGCGGCTGACGCTGTTGGCGGGGCCGGCAGACGGATTGACCGGCAGAACCGTGAGCGGCGTCGCCTGCACCGCACCGATGGAAGTCCCAGCTCGGGCCAGCGCGTCGTCGAGCGCGAGCAGCGCCACCGCGGGCCTGATGCTCGTCACAACCGGCCCGTCCGAGGCCAGATCCGTTCGAAGCGTGAAGGTCAGGTTCTTGCTCGCCGGGTCGCGGTCAACGATCAGGAGAGCGTCGAACTTGCCGTTCTCCAGGGCCTGCTGGGCCGATGCGATGTCGCCCTCCGCGAGCCAGCTAACGACGAAGGGCGGGTGGGCAGTCGCCGAGATCTGCCCGTTGAGCGTTTCGCTCAAAAGGCTGAGCGAGTCGGCTGGCATACCTGGGGTGCTGACGACCTCCAGGCGCGTCTGGCTGCTACCCGCGGCGAAATCGACCAGAACCGGCAGCTGCGTCGCCGCGAAGGCGATCACGGCCAGCAGGACCGTGCCCAGGACGAAGCTGCGGGTCCTCACTCGGCTGCGATACTCCCGGACGGCTACGTACCAGGCATTCGGGAAGAGCGTTCGCCAGCCCTTCATGCGCTCACTGCCTTTGGGGCCAGAGTCCGCTCCGTCGTGTCGATCTGGCCCACCTGCTCGATGAAGATCTCCTCGAGCGTTGGGTCCGCCATCTCGAAGTGGCGGATCTCACAACCGCGGCTGAGAGCGGCCCGCAGGACCGCGCCCGGGTCGTGGCCCGGCGCCACCTCCGCCTCCGTATAGTCCTGTCCGCGTCGCGTGACACGCACGCCGTCCAGCGTCCCGAGCCAGGTCATCTCCGGATCGCCTTCCACTGCCAGGCGGACCATCTGGCGCCCGGTCGAGCGGCGCACGTCGCGGACGGATCCGCCGACCACCACGCGCCCCCGGTCGAGGATCGCGATCGACTCGCACAATTCCTCGACCGTCTCCATCTGATGAGTCGAGAAGATGAGCGTCTTGCCCCGACTCTTCATCTCCAGGAAAGCCTCTTTGAGAAGGGCGGCGTTCACCGGGTCAAGGCCACTGAAGGGCTCGTCCATGAGCAGCACCTGGGGATCGTGGAGAATCGCCGCGATGAACTGGATCTTCTGCTGATTACCCTTGGAGAGCTGTTCGGCCCGGCGGTCGGCGTACTCCGGAATCCGGAAGCGCTCCAGCCACTCCCGAACCTCGTGCTCGGCCGCCTTCGACTCAACGCCCTGGAGCCGGGCGAAGAAGACCAGCTGTTCGAGGACGTTCATCTTGGCGTACAGTCCGCGCTCCTCCGGCAGGTATCCCCATGTCTCGCGGGGCGCCTCCGTATTGGGCTTGCCGTTCCAGGTGACGGTCCCGGAGTCTGGCCGGAGGATGTCCAGGACGATGCGCATGGCCGTCGTCTTGCCGGCGCCATTGGCGCCCAGGAACCCGAAGACCTCTCCAGGCTCGATCTCGAGCGAGACGTCGTCGAGCGCCTGGACTTCTCCGAAGCGCTTGGACACCGAGTCGATCAGCAGGGACATTCAATCTCCTCGGCAAGCGGGTCGGGCCGGCCTCGAAGCGCCGACCGTGCCGATCGCGCCTCCGGCGAGACCCGGCCCGTCGAAAGCCCGACTCGGTCCCTGGGGCTCTTCATTGTCGCCACCTGTACCAGAGGATTCCGCCGAAGTATGCCGCCGCGAACGCGGCTTCGAGTAACGCGTACGGCATCGCGTCGCCCCCCTCGTACTCTGTGACCAGGAACACGACCAGAATGATGACCGCGATCACCTGCGCGGCCAGGGCAAGGGCGCGGTTGTTGATCGACTCCCAGCGCTCGTCCACCGGCAGGCCGGATAGCAGACTCGCCGTCTCACTCCTCGACTGCAGCAGGCGCAGACCCAGCGCGTAGGCCGCGACGATGGCGAATGCCAGGGCGGCCTGCAGCGGCGTCGCCCGCCGGCCGAGCTCGGCGGCCGCAACGAGCAGACCTACAACGAACCCAACCGCCGGCACGGCCCACTTACTCATGCCCGTCATCATGAAAGACCTCTTCAACTGCCCGTCCGAAGAACCGCCCGATGGCCAGTGCCAGCGGCAGCGACGGCAGGTACCGCCCTGTTTCGATGGCGTTGACGGTCTGGCGTGAGACGCCCAGGTGCCGGGCCAGATCGCCCTGGCTCAGGGCCCGATCCTCGCGCAGCCTGCGGACGTCGTTCTGCATTTGTGTCAAGTTAGCTTGACAACCGCACGCTGTCAAGTCAGCTTTACAGGAGCCATCCGAGGCGCGGCGCGACGATCGCGGAGCGCCACTGCAACGGCTTTCGATCGCATCGACCGAACTCGCTGAGGCAGTTCAAAGTCTGTTCAGGTGTGAGGCCCGGGCCGAGTTCGTCCCCGGCCGCCCACGATTGGAATCCGCTCCTAGAATGGCGCATGAGTCAGAGCCCCGCCGACACGCCGGTCAACATCAAAGCAGAGCGAGAAGCCGGTCTGGTTACCGTCGAATGGGCGGATGGCCACCGCAGCGAGTTCGACGTCGTAACGCTGCGGCTGCTCTGCCCGTGCGCGTACTGCCAGGGCGAGGCGGGACGGCCGGGCTGGCTCGACACAAACCCAGCTCTCACTTCGGTTCAGACGCAGCTCGTGGACATGCGGCTCGTGGGAGCGTACGCGCTCGCGCCGACTTGGGCCGACGGCCACGATACGGGCTACTACACGTTCGGGGCGCTTCGGGCAGACTGCCCGTGCCCTGCGTGCGCGGCCGATCGTGCCGCGTCGCGCTGATCGGCAAGCGCACAGCCGTCCGAAGGAGAAGTGATTCGTCCTCACGACTGACCTCCAGAGCAACGCAAGGGCCGACAATCTTGGCGACGGCTTCTCAGCCGACCTCGACGTCGCCGTTGAGGATGCACGAAGCCATCTCCAGCTCAGCAGTACGCAACGAACCATCGGAGGAGTTCCAATGATCATCGCCACCACCCCCTATCTGGCCGGCTATCAGGTCAGCGAAACCAAGGGCCAGGTCTTCGGTCTGGTCGTCCGCAGCCGGGGATTCGCCGGCAACTTCGCCGCCGGCCTGCGCTCGCTCGTCGGTGGCGAGATCCACGAGTACACCGAGTTGCTCGAGGACACCCGGCGACAGGCAATCGATCGAATGGTCCAGAACGCGACGCTGATGGGCGCCAACGCGGTTCTCTCGATGCGATTCGACTCGTCCGAGATCGGCAGCACGATGTCCGAGATCGTCGCCTATGGGACCGCAGTCGTGGTCGTGCCCGAAGCCGGCGCCGTCCGCCCTGTCGGCGAGTAGGTCCGCCTGAACTCCCGGCGACTCTTTACGAGGCCGCCCATCCCGGACGTATCAGACGTCCGATTCCGAACAGCCCGGGCCGGTGCCCAAGACATCCGTCCCGGGCATCCAGGGCGACGTCTTGGAGCACCAGGACCCGGAGATTGCAGATGCTCAATCAATCGATCCGGACTCTCGCCTTTGGCTTCGGAGCGCTGCTGTTCCTGGGCGGAGTGGCCGATGCAAGCCTGGGCGGGCCCGAGGCGGCCAGCGGTGTCATCGCCATCGCCTTCGGCTCGGCGGTGATGGTCGTGGGGGTGCTCCAACGCTCCAGGTATCGCTCGAACGAGGCGGAGCGAAGCGACGCCGCACCCGGGCCCGGAGGCGGCGAGAGCGATCCAATGGAGCCGCGTTTCGTGCCCACGAACGAGGTTTTCGGGGATCCAACCAGCCGTCGCGTGATGCGTGTGTTCGTAGACCCCCGGACGGGAGAGCGCCGTTACCGGGCTGAGAGATAGAACATCGCCACGCGAGCCCGGGCGCCCGCCTATTGCTAACCGGCGCCGACTGTCGAGAATGGGCCGATGCAGTTCACCGGCTCTTGAACTGCGAGCAGCGAGGCGAACGCAAGACAGGTGACCGCGATCATCCGGAGAACCGCCGCCACGCCGGCGCCCGCCGTGGGCGCGGCGAGTTCGGCGTTTCCGTATATCAATCGCGAGCTTAGCTCTCTGGAGTTCCAGCGCCGGGTCCTGTCCGAGGCCGGCGACGAGCGGAACCCGCTTATCGAACGGGTCAAGTTCCTGGCCATCTTCGCGAGCAACCTGGACGAGTTCTTCCAGATCCGCGTGTCCGGCTTGATGGAGCAGGCCGAGGCCCATGCCGTCCCGGCAGCGCCCGGAGAGAAGCCGGCCCTGGAACAGCTGGCCGACATCCGGACGAGGTTCCGCGAGTTGCTCGGCGAACAGACCGAGATCTTCGAGCGAGTCTGTGCTGCACTTCGGGAGGCCGGCGTCGAGATCGTGGAGTACGAGGACGTTCCGGAGCACCACGAGGCCCTCCGCCGGCGCTTCACCAACGAGATATACCCGGTGTTGACGCCGCTGGCGGTCGACCCGGGCCATCCCTTTCCGTACATCAGCACCCTCAGCCTCTCGGTCGCAATTCGCATGGAGGATCCGGAGGAGAAAGAGGAGCGGTTCGCCCGGGTCAAGGTACCGCCGCTTCTGCCTCGCTTCCTTCAGATAGAGCCGAGCAAGTTCGTCCTGGTCGAGCAGGTCATCGCAGCCAACCTGGACATGCTCTTCTCAGGAATGACCATCCTCGAGACTCACCTGTTCCGGGTTACGCGCGACGCCGATCTCGAGCTTCAGGAGGACGAGGCCGACGACCTGATGCTTGCACTCGAAGCCGAGCTGCGGCGACGTCGCTTCGGCGAGGCGGTGCGGCTCGAGGTCGACAGGGCAATGCCGCCCTCGATGCGCAAGATCCTCCAGAAGGGAATCGGCGTCGATCCTGCGGACTGTTACGAGATACCCGGCATGCTCGACCACACCGGCCTGTGGCAGATCGCCGGGCTGGACCGGCCCGACCTCAAGCTGGCCCCTTACTCCCCTGTCGTGCCGCCGCGCCTGGTTCCGCAGGACGAAGACGAGCCGGCCGACGTGTTCGCGGCAATACGTGACGGCGACATCCTGGTCCACCACCCGTACGAGAGTTTTGCGGCTTCGACGCAGCGGTTCATCTCCCAGGCAGCATCGGACCCCGACGTTCTCTCGATCAAGATGACCCTCTACCGCACCAGCGGCGACTCGCCCATAGTGCGCGACCTGATATCCGCCGCCGAACAGGGCAAGCAGGTGGTGGTCCTCGTCGAGATCAAGGCCCGTTTCGACGAGGAGGCGAACATAGTCTGGGCGCGCAAGCTGGAGCAGGCCGGCGCCCACGTCGTCTACGGGCTGGTCGGCCTCAAGACGCACTCCAAGACGTCGCTGATCGTTCGCCGCGAGGGCTCGACCCTGCGGCGATACGTCCACATCGGAACCGGCAACTACAACTCCGGCACGGCCCGCCTCTACACGGACTTCGGCCTGCTGTCATGCCGCCCGGAGCTGGGCGCCGACGTCAGCGACCTGTTCAACGTCCTGACCGGCCTGTCGCGGCAGCGCGACTTCCGGCGCCTGATCGTGGCTCCGATGAACCTCCGCAACTGGATACTCGAGATGATCCAGCGCGAGACCGACCACGCCCGCGCGGGGAAGCCGGCGCGGATCGTCCTGAAACTGAACTCGCTCGTGGACCCGGCCTGCGTCGCCGCCCTGTATGCGGCGTGGCAGGGCGGGGTTCAGGTGGACTTGATAATCCGAGGCATCTGCTCGTTGTGGCCCGGCGTACCGGAGATCAGCGAAGGCATCCGAGTTCGGTCGATCGTGGGCCAGTACCTGGAGCACTCACGCGTCTTCTCGTTTGCCAACGGTGGCCGAGCCGAACTGTACATAGGGTCCGCCGATCTGATGGAGCGAAACCTGGATCGCCGAGTCGAGGCGGTCGTGCCGATCGAGGACCCGGAGGCCCGAGCTCGGATCGAAGCCGTGCTCGAGATCATGCTGGCCGACGACCGGCGCTCGTGGCAGCTGGGCGCCGAAGGCGCCTATCACCGGACGGAGGAGCTGAACGGAAGACCGGGTACCATCGACACGTTCGAGACGCTCAAGAAGCAGGCCGTCGAGACGGCGGGCGCGGCGGTCGTAGCCCCTCACCGACCGCGCGCCGGCATGGGCTCGCTCGACCCGAGGGCATAGCAGTCCAGGTTGGGGAGGCCGATGGCCACCGGCGGAAAGATCGAAGTCGAGATGAAGTACGAGGTGGCGACACCCGGCGGCGCCGATCGCTATCTGGTGGCGCCCGAACTCGGCCCGTTCGCGCCAGGCGGGCCGGTCCGATCCGTGCGCATGGAGGATCGCTACGTCGACTCGGCCGACTGGGCGCTGACTCGTGCGGGCTTCGCAGCGCGCCTGCGCAAGACGTCGCGCGGCACCGAGATCAGCATCAAGGCCTTGTCCGTCTCGAGCGAGCGGCTGCAGCGCCGTCAGGAGATCGAAGGCCCGGCTGACGCGGACATGATCCCCGCCGACTGGCCGGCATCTCACGCTCGAACGGTCATCTTGGAGCTGTGCGGCGACGGGGCCCTTGTCGAGCTGCTTACCATCCGGCAGCTGCGTCGCGTACGGCCGCTCCGGGCAGGTGCGACTCGAGCTGAGCTGAGCCTCGACGAGGTGGAGGTTCTCGGCGACGGCCGCGTCCTGGACAGTTTCGAAGAACTCGAGGTGGAACTGAAGCGCGGCGAAGAGGCCCCACTCTCGGCGGTGGTCGAGGTCCTGGACGGCGACGGCAGCCTGCGCCCGGTGTCACGGTCCAAGCTGGAACGCGCAGTGAAGGCGATCCGCGCGGCTATGCCCTCCATGCCTCAGGAGTTGCAGCGGCTCTGGTTGGCCGCTCCGCCCGAGCTATTCGCCGGCAAGCCGAAGGGGCATCGCAGGTCGCGTAAGGCCGTCGACGGAGCGGGGGCCGCGAAGGCCACCCGGGACCGGGCGGCAGACTCCCCGACGGTGAGGACGGAAGAGACGCCGGAGGACTCACCGAACGCATCGACCGAACTGCCAGGCCATGGCCTGGCCGACGACGAGGCCGGCATCGTGGCCAACTCGGTCGCCGACGCCCGTGCCCTGGACACCGCCGCAGCCGGTGCTATCGGCGCCGGCGACGCTGTCGCCGTGGCCGAAACGACCTCGATGCCCGGCGTTCACCTGAAGCCCGGACCGCGCACCCTGGGCATCGTCGCCGAAGACAGTATGCCCGAGGCAGCGCGCAAGGTTCTCCGATTCCACTTCTCCAAGATGCAGCACCGCGAAGCGGGAACGCGCACCGGGGCGGACCCGGAAGACCTCCATGACATGCGGGTCGCCACCCGGCGAATGCGGGCGGCGTGGCGCGTCTTCGACGGTGCATTCAAGGCGACCAAGACGAAGAAGATGCGCCACCACCTCGAGACGATCGCCGACCGGCTCGGGGCAGTAAGGGACCTGGACGTTCTCATCGAGGACCTGGAGGCCTACCGCCTCGGGCTCGACGAGGACCGGCGCCCCGGCCTCGAGCCGCTGTTGTCGGTCTGGCGCCGGCAACGGGCGAATGCCCGGACGCAGCTGATCGGCGAGCTCGATTCGGACCGCTACTCGAGCTTCGTGAAGGAGATGGATGCGTTCCTCGATGCCGGCGCCAATGCCGCGGCTGCCGTCGCCGCGCCGACGGCTCCGCACCGCATCCGCGATTGCGCGGCGTCCCAGATCTGGGCCGCCTACGAGGCCGTCCGAGCCTACGAGCTGGTCTTTCCCTGGGCGGACGTTGAGACCCTTCACGAGCTCCGCATCGCGACCAAGTGGTTGCGATACACGCTGGAGTTCTTCGGGGAGACACTGGGCCCGGACAGCGCTCGCCTGCTGAAGCGTGTGGTCGCGTTGCAGGACTATCTTGGCTGCCTGCACGACGCGGACGTAGCAACAAAGCTGGCCCGAGACATCCTGGTGGCCCGCGCCGGCGAGCTGTCGAAGGTGGAGACGGAGGCGATCGGAGCCTACCTCCGTTCACGAGAGCGCGAGGTGGCCCGCCGGCGGCGCGGCCTCGGACCTGTCTGGCGGGCCGTCAATGGGGCCCCCTTCCGGCGCGCACTGGGTAGAGCCACGGCCGCCCTTTAGACTCGCGGTCGGGCCAGCCGGGCACTTTGCTTGAGGCCCGTTTCGCAGCCGTGGCCTCCGTCGCCTCGGCGCGCCAGATTTGTCCCCGCGTTAACCGCGGGTTCACGCCCCGATGAACTGCCGTCCGCAGGCTTGGTTGCGTGGCGCCGTGGGTCTCGCGCCGGCGGCACCTCCCCGCGATCCCGGCAATCTGCCCCACAACCCGACCAGCCAGGGACAAGGAGACCCTATCGACGATGTCAACTGTCGACACGGAGTTCACGGCCCCGCCGGCGCTGGCCGATCGGGTCGCCATGGTCCGAGCCCAACTCGCGCCCATCCGCAGTCGTCGCGCCCTGCTCGATTCCTATCGCCGCGAGTCGCTGTGCCGGCTCGCAACGACCGCCACGGCCTCCGGTTCGGCGGCCGAGGTCCTCGACCTGGCCTACGCGATGCGCTGGCTGGAGCTCGAGACTGAGACGCCGACAGCCGAGTCTCTGGTGGCCTCCTCGAATGGACTGGTGGATGAATAGTCCCGTCTCCGTTGAAGTCGCCGCAATCTCGCCGCCGCTGCCTGAAGTCCCGCCCGACTACTGCTCTCGCGCACTGGCCCTGTGGCCTCGATTGGAGCGCGGGAGACTCGCCCGTGTGCGGCACGACCCCCGGCGTGTGGCCGCGCTGATATCGCGCCGTACCAATCTCCCCCGAGGTGCAATCCTCGAGTTGCTCGGCGCGTCGCCGGACGAAACCGAAGCGGCGAGCCCGCAGAACTAGCCTTCCCGTACAACGCTATGCTTGCCCGCCAGGAGCGTCCCCGGGCGCAGTCTGTCGCGACCGCGCGTCGTCCGGTTCGGATGCTCGCCCAGTGTCTACGGGGATTCGAGCGTGCAAGACAGCGATCGTTTTGTCGACCACGGCCACCGGGATGTCTTCGACCGGGAATTGCTCGGCGTCAGAGAAGGCGTCGTCCGGATGGGCGAGCTGGTGGCCGCAGCCATCGACGCCGCCGCAGGCGCATTGGCCCGCCAGGACGTGCAGGCCGCCGCGGCCGTGGTTGCCGGAGACCCGGCCATCAACGCCGCCCAGACCGACCTCGCGGCGCTGGTCGTCACGACGGTCGCCACCCAGTCGCCCGTCGCCGGCGACCTGCGGTTCCTGCTGTCGCTCGCCCACGTGGCATACGAGCTCGAGCGGATCGGCGATCACGCGGCCGGCGTGGCGAAGCAGGTCGCCAAGCTAGGCTCTGCTCCGAACGCCGGCAGCGCCAGCTTGGATCGGATGGGCGAGCTGGCCAGCGCCATCCTTCACAGCGCGCTGCGCGCCCTGGTGGACCTCGATGCCCCAGCCGCCCGGCTGGCTGCTGCCCAGGACGACGAGATCGACCGCCTGTATCACGCCTACTTCGAGCGGGCTCTGGAGCGGATGCGCGTCGAGCCTTCCTGGGTCGACGTGGGCGCCCATCTCCTCTTCGCCGCCAAGGATCTGGAGCGGATCGGTGACCGAGTGACCAACATCGCCGAAGAGGTCGTCTTCCTTGCCACCGGCGAGATCGAAGACCTCAACTCCTAGCCCGGATCCAGCAGTAGACCGCCGTCTTCGCTGGCCCGAGCCGAGGCTGGCATGCGATGATCGAGACATGACTGCGACGAACGAAACCCAGCTGTGCCTGTTGCGCCACGCGCATGCCGGCGACCCGATGAAATGGGTCGGTCCGGACACGATCCGGCCGTTGAGCGAGAAGGGTCGGCAGCAGTCCGAGAGGCTCGGGCTCTTCCTGGCGGGAGCGCGCTACCAGCCGGACGCGGTTCTGAGCTCGCCGAAGCTGCGTGCGCTGGAGACAGCGCGCCTGGTTGCGGCTCCCCTCGGCATTCGAGTCGTCGTGGTCGACGCGCTGGGCGGACCGCTCGATATCGAGTCGATTGAGTCCGTGCTGCGCTCGGCCGGAGACCCACGCCGGCCGTTACTCGTGGGCCACGACCCGGACTTCAGCTCCCTGGCCGCCGAGCTGGTTGGAGTCTCCGAGCTGCAGATGCGCAAGGCCACGCTCGTGCGTGTAGACGTGGTGCGGCCGCTGGGGCCCGGGCAAGGCCTGCTGCGCTGGCTGCTGCCGCCTGATCTCCTCGCCGCCGGCAGCTGACGGATTGACGGTTTGTCCGCCCGCGATATGCTTCGGCGACCGCCAGCGCGCGCCTGGCCGGCATGGCGCGCCGTACCGCGGCTCCACCGCGGAAGAGGTCAGGGATGGCAAAGAAGCGCTCCAGCAAGTCCGTCAAAGACAAGAGGGGGACCTCGGCTCCAGCCAAGGCACTGCCGCCGCCGAGCGAGGGAGCGGCACACAAGGCCACCCTTAAGGTGCCGCGCGGCGTCCGCAAGCAGCTGCGCAGGCTCGAGCGCCAGCTCGCCGACGCCGCCCGTCAGGAGCGCAAGCGAGTCCGAAAGCTCGAGCGCGCCCATTACCGGCGCCAGCTGATCCAGGAGGCGCTTGAGGAGCTTCGCGGCGCGGCGCCCGCGAAACCGGCCGCGGACTCGGTGACGCCCTCAGCTGCAGCCTCTCCGGCTCCCGTTGCGGCGCCTCCGGCCGTCCCGAAGCCGGCATCGCCGCGCCGAGCTTCGTCGAGACTGACGGCGTCGCCCAGGCGAACCGCACCGAAGTCGGCCGCCAAACCGGCCCCCAAGCCGGCCCCTAGGCCAGCCCCCAAGCCCACCGCCCCACCCGATCCGGACAAGTAGGACCGATCCGCCAGGCCTCCGGTCAGGCTCCGGCGCTGGATTCGGAGCCGGACTCGTCCGTCGGCCACACCTCAGGCGCGCCGCTCCCCAGTGAAGCGCCGTTTGCGGGCGGCGTCTGGCCGGCGCTCGCGACGGCCGGAGCGAACGGGACAGTGAAGGTGAAGGTGGAGCCGGAGCCCTCCTCCGACTCGGCCCAGATGCGCCCGCTGTGCGATTCCACCACATGGCGGGCTATCGAGAGGCCCAGGCCCGTCCCGCCGCGCCCCCTGACTCGAGCCCTGTCCACCTTGTAGAAACGCTCGAATATGCGGGCCAGGTCCGAGCGCGGGACGCCGATTCCCGGGTCCCGGACCCAGACCTTGACCTCGCCTTCCTCCTCGCGCACGCCGACCACGATCTCGCCGCCGTTTGGGCTGAACTTGACGGCGTTGTGGAGCAGGTTGATGAGTACCTGGCCCAGACGGTCTTCGTCGCCACGGACCGGCGAGACGCGATCGGGCAGATCCAGCTCGATACGCAAACCCTGGCGTTCGGCAAACAACCGCAACCGCTCAGCCGTGGACCGTGCGACGCGCACCAGATCGACGTCGTCGAGCAGCAGCTGAGCCGTTCCGCTCTCGATGCGCGACAGGTCGAGGAGCTCGTTGACCATTTGCGTGAGGTGCCCCGTCTCGACCTCGATCTTGGAGATGCGATCCCGCAGGCGGGGCGACGCCGACTCGGCGTCTCTGGAGGCCGTCTCTGCCAGCAAGCTGATCGTCGTCAGCGGAGTGCGCAGCTCGTGCGACAGGTTGTCGATGAACTCGGCACGGATCCGCTGCAGGCGACGCAGCTCCGAAACGTCCTCGAGCACGAGCCACACACCCGATACCGGCGAACGGCGTGCTCGCACGGTCACGGTGACCCCCGATCTGGAGCGAACCGTCACCTCGCCGTTGGCCGAGCCGTATTCCATCGCCGCCCGCGCAATGCCCTCGATCCTCACATCGACGAAGGCCTCGAGCGCGGACCGCCCCACCATGGAACCAGGTCGCCGCTCCAGCATCACATGGGCAGCGCCGTTGGCGAACTCCACGGTCAGATCGTCACGAAGTCGAACCACCCCGGCGGTCAGCTGTTCGGTCAGGTAGGTCGTGTCGTGGCTCGTCTGCTCGGCATTCCAGCGCGAATCCTCGGCTTCCTCGAGAGCCATCCGGACCCGCCTCTCGACGTCGTCGGCATCGGTCGCGCCCGTCACCTCCGCCAGTCTCTCGATTGCTCGGCCGCGGGATAGGGCGACCGCGAGCGTCCAGCCCAGCAAGATCGCGAGCGCGACGATGAAGAGCACTGCTACCGCGTCCATGAATCGAGCATGGCACAGCCGGCCGAGTTCGGCTTGACGCCCGGGCTCGGCGAGCGCGCGAACCCGCCGAACGCTACGCTAGGGCGTGTTCATGACATGAAGCGCCCACCGACATAGTCGGTCTTGGCGGCTCACCGGTACAGATCGCGACTCCTCTCGGAGGTTGGCTAGGTGCCCTCGTTTCGACTGATCCCGCGCGAAGAGCGCTTCTTCGACCTTTTCGTCGAGGATGCTGCCAACGTCCTCGACGGCGCCAGACAGCTCGAATCGATGCTCCGCAGCTTCGACAACGTCGAGAAGGCGGCCAAGAAGATCCGCGAAACGGAGCACCGCGGCGACGAGATCAGCCACGACATCGGGCGGCGTCTCGAAGAGACGTTCGTGACGCCCTTCGATCGGGAGGAGATCCACGCCCTTATCAGCGCCCTGGACGACATCCTCGATCTGATCGAAGAAGTAGCAGACACCTTCGTCCTCTACCGCATCGAAGCGCCGACCAAGATGTCGGTGAAGCAGGCATCCCTGATTGTCCAGGCTTGCGAGACCGTCCATCTGGCTCTGAGCAACCTGCGCGGCTTCAAGGATCTGGAACGCTACATCGTCGAAATCCACCGCATCGAGAACGAGGGCGACCGGCTCAGCCGGTCAGCCATCGCGGGCCTGTTCGACGACGGCACCAAGACGATCGACGTCCTCAAGTGGAAGGACGTCTACGCCCTGCTCGAGGACACGATCGACAAGTGCGAGGACGTGGCCGACCTGATCGAGCGGATCGTCGTCAAGCACGCCTGAGCTC
>Ga0182010_10000517_pt1 | contig 21992 bp, 15 predicted proteins | sample 611E1MmetaG_FD_120488 | JGI IMG/M metagenome (GOLD analysis project Ga0182010, IMG submission 120488) | Permafrost microbial communities from Stordalen Mire, Sweden - 611E1M metaG | ecosystem: Environmental > Terrestrial > Soil > Wetlands > Permafrost | place: Sweden: Stordalen | collected... | reverse complement strand
TCCCACCGACGCTGCGTCCGTGACCTTCACCATGACCCCCAAGGCGGCCCTGGCCTCGGACCAGAACTACGCGGTCAGCTTCGCCGACGGCGGCACGGACTCAGCCGGCGCGGCACTGCAGCCCGTGGCGCCTCTGTCGCTCCGCACCATGAAGGCGCCCGCCGTCCTCAGCTTCCGGCCTCAGGACGGCACGGTCACACTGGATACCGGTCAGCTGGTCTCGGTCCGCTTCTCCGCGCCGATGGACACCAAGGCCACCGCCGCCGCCTTCTCGGTCACCGTCAACGGCCGGGCGGTCGCCGGCAACCTCTACTGGTCCGAGGGAGACACCGTCCTGGCCCTGGCGCCGCGCTACGCGTTCGCCGTCGGCTCCAAGGTCGTGGCCAAGGTCTCCACCGCGGCCAGGGCGACCACGGGCATGCACGTCGACAAAGCCGCCAGTGCCACGTTTAGCGTTTCCAAGCCCAGGGCGCCGGTGATCGTAGCCCGCGGCGGTGGCGGTGGCGGCGGCAGCTCGGGCGGGGGCGGCGGAACGGGTGCCTTCGGATCCGTGGGCGCTCAGCGGGACGACATGGAGCGCTACTACCTGGGCCTGATGAACTGCACGCGGACCGGCGGCTGGGTCACGTCGAGCGGCGACTGCAGCACTGCCGGCCACCACACCATGCCGGCGCAGGGCGCGCTCTACCTGGATGAGACGATCTCGCTCAAGGTGGCCCGGCCGTATGCCAAGTACCTGGCCGACCGCAACATCCTCTCCCACAACGCCGGGGGGACGACCACGGTATCTAGGTTCCGGTCGGCAGGCTATTACGGCGGATCTTGGGGGGAGAACATCGCGTCGCCGCACCGATCGGAGGGGGCCGGAATGCTCGACTCCCAGCTCTACTTCCAGGCCGAGGCCCCGTACCGAGGGGGCCACTACTACAACATCATGGACGTGTACTTCCATCGCGTCGGGATCGGTGTCTGGATCTCCAACTCGATCCGGCTGGTGGTCGATTTCTACGGCTGACGGTTTGGGCTGAGCCCACATCGGACCGATAACTCCCGCAGGTCCCCACGTCCGGACCCGCGCTGGAGAGCCCTAATGCTCCGTGACGTCATCGTGCACATGCGGAACGAGCAGCCGCTTCTGGCCGATCTCCTCTTCGAGTCGGCGCCAACAGACACCGTCCTGATCTGCCGCAACTTGCGGACGACGAACGGCGAGAAGCCGGCCTTCATCAACTGGACCGATTCCGTCTTCGCCATTCCGTTGGGCCACGTCAGGTTCGTGGAGATTCCGGAGGCGGCGATCGCGACGCTTCAGGCCGAGAGGGCGTCGTGGGCGGAGGCGGGCATGCCGGGAGGAGCGTCGGGCGGGACGCTGCTCGAGAGGCTTGCCTGGATCGACATCGGAACGAGGAGAGAGGCCGGAGCGGCTGAGGAGCTGGACGGCGATCTCCTGCGGCGCGTTCGCGACGCCTGATCCGGCCGTGACGAGGCCGAGCCCTCTCTGGGGCTCGCGCGGCGCCGGGTCCCCGCTGAGAACGGCTCTCGGCCCGACATCGGGGCCCTACGAGTGGCTGATGCTAGACTCCCGCGGATGAGCGGCAATCTTGTGATCGTCGAGTCGCCCGCCAAGGCCAAGACGATCGAGCGATACCTGGGCCCCGGGTACACGGTGCTTGCCTCCTACGGCCACGTCCGCGATCTGCCCGAGAATCCCGGCAAGAATCAGCTGGGCGTGGACGTCGACCACGATTTCGCGCCCGTGTACGAAGTTGTCGCGGACCGCAAGAGACAACTCTCTGCCATTGTGAAGGCCGCTTCGAAGGCGGAGCTGATCTACCTGGCCACGGACCTCGACCGCGAGGGTGAGGCCATCGCCTGGCACGTGGCGGAGGCCGCGAAACTCGCTCCGGGTCGAACCCGCCGGGTCACTTTCTCGGAGATCACTGAGGCCGCCATCAAGCGAGCCTTCGCTCAGCCGCGCTCGATCGACCAGAACCTCGTCGACGCTCAGCAGGCTCGCCGGGTCGTCGACAGGCTCGTCGGCTACACCTTGAGTCCGCTCCTGTGGCGTAAGGTCAGAGCCGGGCTCTCGGCGGGGCGCGTGCAATCGGTCGCCGTCCGGCTCGTCGTCGATCGAGAGCGCGACATCCGGGCCTTCACCGCTCGGGAGTACTGGACGTTGAAGGCCGTCCTGGTCGCGCCCAACGGAGAGACCTTCGAGGCCGATCTCGTCCGGGTCGCCGGCAAGAAGCCCGACGTCGCCGACGCCGAAACGGCGGAACGGCATGCCGTCGCCATAAGGTCGAGCCACCCGATCGTGACGGACGTGGCGATCAAGACGACAAATCGGACTCCGGCTCCGCCGTTCACCACATCCAGCCTGCAGCAGGAGGCGAGCCGCAAGCTCGGTTTCTCGCCAAAACGAACCATGAGCGCCGCCCAGAGGCTCTATGAGGGAGTCGAGACCGACGAGGGTCAGGTCGGCCTGATCACCTATATGCGCACCGACTCGGTGGCGCTCTCGAGCCAGGCGATGGCCGAGGCCGCGCGGGTCATCGAGGAGCGGTTCGGTCCCGAGTACACGACGCCCCGTGGCCGGGCATTCAAGACGAAGACGCGCAACGCCCAGGAGGCCCACGAGGCCATCCGTCCGACCTCGTTCCGGCGCGATCCGGAGTCCGCCGCGCGCCGTCTCGGCAGCGACGAGGCGCGCCTTTACCGCCTCATCTGGCAGCGCGCACTGGCCAGCCAGATGGCTGCCAAGGAGCAGGAGACAACAACGGTCGACCTTGCCGCCGATGTCTATGAGCTTCGGGCGAACGCGACCAGAACCACCTTCGACGGCTTCTCGCGGGTATATGTCGAGGGCCACGACGATGTCGACGAGGAGGCCGAGTGCCGCCTCCCGACCCTTGCCAAGGGCGATGCCACGGCGGTTGAGTCCGTCCAGCCGCAGCAGCATTTCACCGAGCCGCCGCCCCGGTACACCGAGGCCACCCTGATCAAGGCGCTCGAGGAGCACGGAATAGGCCGTCCGTCGACCTACGCAGCCACGATCTCGACGATCCTCGACCGCGGCTACGTCAAGGTGCAGGAGAGACGTCTCCACCCGGAGCCGATTGGCGAGATCGTGACCGACTTGCTGGTCTGCCACTTCGGCGAGTTCGTGGACCTCGAGTTCACGGCCCGGATGGAGGATGACCTCGACGATGTCGCGAGCGGCAAGAGGGCTTGGGTGCCGGTGGTCCGCGAGTTCTACACGCCGTTCCGCACTCGAGTGGATGAGAAGACCAAGGAGCTGAAGCGAGCCGACTTCACGACGCGGCCCTCTACGGAGGTCTGCTCTCTCGGTCATCCGATGGTCGTTCGCCTGGGGCGGTACGGCGAGTTCCTGGCCTGCTCGATGTACCCAGAGCACAAGGAGACACGGGAGCTGCCGAGCGCCGGCGGCGGCAAGAACGAGCCGGGGACCGAGGGTCAAGCCGGCGGTACCGGTGAGCCGGCCGTGGTGGAGGCCTGTCCGCGCTGCGGGGCGACATCCGGTGGCGTCCTTGTCGCGCGGCGCGGTCGGTTCGGGCCGTTTCTGGGCTGCTCGAGATACCCGGATTGCGACTACATCAAGAAGGACGGTCCCCCTCCGCCCGATCCGCTCGCCTTCGAGGTGACGTGCCCGACCTGCCGGCAGGGGCACCTGGTCACTCGCAGGGCGCGACGGACGGGCTCGCTCTTCTGGGGCTGCTCTCGCTACCCGACATGCCGCTACACGACCTCGCATGAGCCTGTCGGCGCATTCCACGACGCCGATGGGGGACCCGTCGGCCGGGCCGGTGATGGAGGCATCTGCCTGATCTGTGGCGCCTCGGTGGAGCTGGCCGCGGGCGATGTCGTCGGCAAGACACTGCCCGGCGGCGAGCCGAACCCGGCGGCGCTCGCGAGACCACTGACCACCCGCCCTCGCCGGCGATCCGGTCGCAACCCCGGCGGTAGCGGCGCTCGGGCGTCGAGCGGCCGAAAGACGGCCGCGTCCAGGTCCGCGGCCGCTCGTCGAGGCGGATGAACCCCCGGGACGCTGTCGGTCCGGCCGCGGCCCGCAAGGCCGGGGCCGTGACGCCTGCCTCCGCCGCGCCGGTTCACACCGCGGCCGCCCGCCCCGATCCGCCCGCCCAGGCCGCAGCCGAGCGCTTCCTGCAAGCACTGGATGCCCGCGGATCTTCGCCAAACACGATCCGTTCCTACCGGACCGGCCTGGACGCGTATCTTGCCTGGCTCGCGACGAACGGCCAGGACTGGCGCTCGCCGACGCGGAACGTGCTGCGCTCGTATCTCGCGGCCCTCTCAGAAGGGCGCGGCCGTCGCACCGTCGGACAGCGGCTGGCGGCGATGCGGTCGTTCTACAGATTCACGACGCGCCAGGGCCTGACGCCGGGGAATCCCCTCACGACTGTGGCCACTCCCCGTCAACCGCGCCGGCTTCCGGTCGTCCTGTCCGTGGCCCAGACGGAGAGCCTGATCGCCGCAGCCGCCGAATGGAAGAGCGGGACTCCGGCCGCGCCGGCGGCCCATGAGGACCTGGCGGAGGCCCTGTCGCTCCGTGACGTGGCGATCGTCGAGACGGCCTACGCCGCGGGGCTGCGCATCGGCGAGTTGGCGTCGCTGACGGTCGGCTCCGTCGATCTCAAGCGGGGCGAGGTTCGAGTGACGGGCAAGGGGCGCAAGCAACGGGTTTCACTGCTGGGCCGGCCGGCCAGGGCGGCTGTGGCAGAGTACCTGGACGCAGGGCGGCCGGTGCTCGCGGCTCGTGCCGGCGAGGGCTTGGAGAGAAGGCGACGCCGGATTGCTGATGAGGCCGTAGACGTTCTCTTCCTGAACTACCTCGGCGGTCCGCTCGGAGTCCGAGGCATGCGCTATCGACTGGAGCGGCTGCGGCTCCTCGCGGGCCTACCCGTCGGGGTCTCTCCTCACACGCTGAGGCACAGCTTCGCGACGCATCTTCTCGACGGCGGCGCGGATCTGCGGGTCGTGCAGGAGTTGCTGGGCCACGAGAGTCTGGCCACGACCCAGATCTACACACACGTTTCTCCGGCCCGGTTGCGGGCCGCGTACACTGCTTCCCACCCGCGCGCGATGCTCTCGCAAGTGGGCAGGCAAGGCCGATTGGCGCGGACGCCGGAAGGTGGTCCGGGCTCGGGACCCGACGGCTCGGCCGATGCCGGGAAGAGCGACCGGTGAACGTCACAAGGGCGGTGGCTGTCCGACCGGAACCGAGACCCCGGAACTGATCGCACCCGATCCGGTCGACGAGCGGCGTTACGAAGAGGTATGCGGATGCCAGAGCGGCTCACCGTGGAGGCGAGGTGGGATCGAGGCACGGCCCCGACTCGGCCCTCCGTCGTCGATCTGGCTCCCGACGCCGCCACGTGGGATGCGTTCGTGGCGCGCTCGAACCCTGGGTCTTATCTGCAAACGACGGCCTGGGCCGAGGTCAAGGCTCCCAACGGCTGGACGCCGGTGAGGTTCGTCGGGACGAGGCCGAGTGCGCGGAGAGGGGTGGGCCTCGGCGGTCCGCAAGCGGACGAGACGGCTACGGCCGACGAGGACGAGCCCGAGGAGGCCGGCGAGGAGACGGCTTTCGGTGCGCAGTTCCTCATCCGGAAACCCCGACCATTCCCGTGGGCGTTTGCCTACGCGCCGCGAGGGCCGGTCTTCGAAGAGTGGAACCCGGCCACCCTGGAGGCCTTCACCGGAGCTTTGCGACCGGCCCTGGCGTCGGCCGGAGTGCGCGTCTCCCACGTCCGAATCGAGCCGGAGATCGAGCTGAACGGCCCGGTGGACGTCGACGGCGATTTCAGGCATGCGCTGCGCCGGTGCGGCTGGCGTGCCGGGACGGCGATCCAGCCCGCCCGGACCCGCCAGGTGGACCTGCGAGTGGACGAAGAGGCCTTGTGGGGCGATTTGCGGAAGAAGTGGCGCCAATACGTCAACAAGGCCCGAAGGGGAGGCATGCGCGTCGTCGACGCGACCGTCGATCGGCTGCCGGAGTTCTATGCGATCTACAAGGAGACGGCGCGGCGTGCCGGCTTTGTCATTCGGACGTATGAGTCATACCTGGGGGTCTGGCGGGCGTTCGCAGGGCTCGGCATGGCCCGCCTCCTCATGGCCGAGGATCACGACGGCGCCGCGGTGGCGACGCTGCTCGTCCTTCGAGTCGGCGATCGCGTCATCGAGCCGTATGGCGGCATGACCGCCGCGGGAGCGGAGAGCCGCGCCAACTACCTGCTCAAATGGGAAGCAATCAGGACCTCCAGAGAGCAGGGCGCCGTCAGCTACGACATGTGGGGCCTTTCGCACGAGGGGATAGAGCGTTTCAAGAGCGGCTTCGGCGGTCGGGAGATCGACTACGTGGGCGCCTGGGACCTGGTTCTCGATCCGCTGGGCCGGCTCGCCTTCGACGGTGCCCAGTCCATGCAGGATCGCATCGGACGATGGAGACACGGAGTGGGACGAGGGCGGCGTCGGGAGCCGCTCCAATCCGAGGCGGGCGAGTGACGCGGGATCGAGTCGGCAGCCGAGGCAAAGCCGGCGGGCAAGACGACCCGGCCGGTGGGCACGACGACCCGGCCGGCGGGCACGGCACCGACGACCCGGCCGGCGGGCACGGCACCGACGAATCGCTGGGCGACCTCCTGGAGCGTGGCGAGGTCACCGGGAAGCGCCGTCTCGGGGAGTTGATCGAGCGACTCGAGGCCCACGGCCGCGTTCAGGTCGTGGGTCCCGCTGCCGGCGGCGTCCCGACGGGGGCGGGGCTCGCCTACGAGCCGGCTCTCGGTTCCTTGGACGTCACCGGAGTGGCCTTTGATTCCCGACGGGTGCGCGGCTCGTGCGTCTTCGTAGCCATCCCGGGGGCTCATTTCGACGGTCACGATTTCGTGGCGGCCGCGGCCGGACTCGGCGCGGCCGTGGCCATCGTGGAGCATCCCGTGCCGGACGCGCCGCTCTCCCAGATCGTCGTCGGGGATACTCGGCGGGCGCTGGGGATCACGGCGGCCTGGTGGTACGGGGATCCGAGCCACTCGCTCGGAGTCGTCGGCATCACGGGAACGGACGGCAAGACGACCACTGCCTATATGGCCGCCGCCGTGCTCGAAAGGGCGGGCATCTCGACGGGCCTCATAACGACTTCGGCGATCAAGATCGGCGAGGTGCGGGGCGCTAATCCGGAACACGTCACGACGCCGGAGGCGACCGACCTGCAGCGCACACTCCGGGCAATGGTTCAGGCCGGCAACGACGCGGCGGTGGTCGAAACGACCTCTCACGGGCTTGCCCTGGGGCGCGTATCGGAGATCGCCTACGACGTGGCGATCTTCACGAACCTGAGCCACGAGCACCTGGAACTCCACGGAACGTTCGAGGCCTACCGCGACGCCAAGCTCAGCCTGTTCCGGGGACTGAAGGCTACGAAACCAGCCAAGGGGTTGGGCCGAGACTGGCCGCGGGCGGCGATCGTCAACCTGGACGACCGGGCCGCGGCCCGGTTCCAGGCTGCTGCCCTGTACGTCGGTGCCAGGACCATCACGTATGGGATCTCCGCCGAGGCTGCGGTGCGAGCCGTCGCGATAGAGGAGGACAGCGAGTCTCTGCGCGTGGAAGTGGCCACCGCCCGGTGGCACGCGCCGGTCGAGCTTCAGGTCGCCGGTCGATTCAACGTCCACAATGCCCTCGCCGCCGTGGCGCTGGGTGAGGCGCTGGAGCTGGAGCCGGACCAGATCCGGGCCGGTTTGAGCGGACTCGCGGGCGTTCCCGGCAGGATGGAGCGCGTCGACTGCGGCCAGCCGTTCGGAGTCATCGTCGACTACGCACATTCGCCGGCGGCCCTGCAGATGGTGCTCGATCTCCTTGGCCCGGTGGCGGCAAGGGACGGTGGGGGCCTCATCGCCGTCTTTGGCTCCGCGGGAGAACGGGACGTTCAGAAGCGGCCGATGATGGGCCGCATCGCAGGCCAGCGATGCCGCCTCGTCGTCCTCACGGATGAAGACCCGCGCGGCGAGGACCGTCAGCAGATACTGGACGAGATCGCCGCCGGTGCCGAGGCCGCGGGGCGTCGGCGCGGAGTGGACCTGTTGTGCATCGGGGACCGGCGGGAGGCGATCGCCGCCGCCTGCGAGAGGGCACGATCCGGTGACGTGGTTCTGCTTGCCGGAAAAGGGCACGAGCGATCCATCATCATGAGCGATGGCCCGCGAGACTGGGACGAACGCGGTGAAGCGATACGGGCCCTGGAGTCGCTTGGCTACCACCGCCGGTAGGGCGCTTTACGCGTTTCCTAGGGAGGCCTCGACCAGATGCGATCCTGCCTGATCCAGCTTCTGGTCCTGATCGCCATGGTCTTTGCTTTGCTCTGGTTCGGCCTGCCGTTAGGGGCCGACTGGCTGGCAACGAACTCGCTCAATGCCAGCGGCTTCACCGGCACCGGCACCAAAGTGGACGTGTCGGCCTATCCGCCGCCGGTGCTGCTGACGGGCCACGCGGACTCGATCCACCTGACATCCAGCCAGGTCGGTATCGGCGACCTCTACGCCGCCAGCATCGATCTGACTCTCGGCAAGGTTGAGCTGTTCAGCCGCCGGATCGGGACGGTGGCGGGGACGCTGGAGGGCGTTCGAATCGCGGCTCCGGACGGCCAGCCGGTCACCGTGGATTCGGTGAGGCTGAGTGGAGCGGCCTCTTCTGCCAGCGCGGAGATGGAGGTGTCCATGGCGGAGGCACAGCGTCTGGCGGTGGCGCAGCTGAAGTCCCTTGGAATCGCGGCGACCGTCGCCCTTGCGGCGCCAAACAAGATCACCGTCACCGCCGGCGGTAAGTCCCAGCCGGGGCGCCTCGTGGCTGCCGCGGGGGCGCTCCTTCTCGTTCCGGACGGCGACGCGTTCCCCACCGTGACTCTGATCGAGCCCGGCGGCGGGAACCCGTTCCAGCTAACGTCGGTGACGATCGCAGCGGATCACCTCACATTGATCGGTACCATCGACGTGCAGGGGCTGCTGGGGATCTGAGGCGGGGCGTCCCGAGCGGCTTGTGGCGTGAGGCTGCATGGGCGGTACCACCGTCGAATCGCCTTCCGCCCGCGGGTCCGACGGAGCGGTTGTTGAGCGCTGCGGTCCAGGAGCGGTGCTTTGAGTGCCGTTACGGACCGCCGGGACCCGGCTGGTAGACTGATTCTCGATGTCAATCGAGCCGCCAGGCCCCTCGCCGCAGACCGAGGGAGCCGTTTCGCCGAGGCGATCTACCCGCCGGCCCCTGGCCGAGCGACTCCGGATGGGCCTGCACGCGTTGCCGACGCCCGAGTCGCGCTTCCGCCACCTACGTGACTCGGTGGCGCGCCACTACCCACAGGCGGATCTGGCGATGCTGCACCGCGCATTCGAGTTCGCGACACAGGCGCACCACGACCAGACACGCGTCACCGGGGAGCCGTACATAACCCACCCCCTCGCTTCGGCTCAGATCCTGGCGGACATCGGCATTGACCCTGTCGCCATCACCGCGGCGATTCTCCACGACGTACCCGAGGATACCGACTACACGCTGGAAGACATCGAGGAGCAATTCGGAGCGGAAGTCGCCCAGCTGGTCGATGGCGTGACCAAGCTGTCGAAGTTCAGCACCCACACCCACGAAGAGCAGCAGGCCGAGAACATCCGAAAGATGTTCCTGGCGATGGCGGACGACATCCGCGTCGTCCTGATCAAGCTGGCCGACCGGCTGCACAACATGCGCACTCTGTACGCCCTGCCGCCCGACAAGCAGCAGCGGATCGCCGGCCAGACTCTCGAGATCTACGCCCCTCTGGCGGAGCGGCTTGGAATGTGGAGCGTCAAGTGGGAGCTCGAGGACCTGGCCTTCAAGACGCTGGAGCCGGATTCCTACGATGAGCTGGCTCGCATGCTGGACACGCGCCGAAAGGCTCGCGAGGCGTTCATCCAGCGTGCCATCGAGACGCTTCGACCGGAACTGAAACGGGCCGGGCTGGAAGCTGAGCTGTCCGGCCGTCCGAAACACCTCTACAGCATCTGGAAGAAGATGCAGCGCAAGGGTGCCGAGATAGGCGAGATCTACGACGTCTACGCCATCCGCATCCTGGTCGAAGAGGTCAAGGACTGCTACGCCGCTCTGGGCATAGTCCATTCGCTATGGCGTCCGATCCCCGGGCAGTTCGACGACTACATCGCCGTCCCCAAGCCGAACCTCTACCAGAGCCTCCACACCGCCGTCATGGCCCTGGATGGGCAGCCCCTCGAGATCCAGATCCGGACCCGAGCGATGCACCAGGTCAGCGAGGCCGGGATCGCCGCGCACTGGCGCTACAAGGAGGGCTCGCGACCCGATCGTGAGTACGACGCCAAGCTCGCCTGGCTCCGCCAGGTCATGGACTGGCAGCGCGAGGTCTCGGACGCGACCGAGTTCGTGGAGGGGGTCAAGCTCGACGTATTCCAGGACCAGGTCTTCGTTTTCACTCCAAAAGGCGAGGTCAAGGACCTGCCGGCCGGCGCGACGCCGCTCGACTTCGCCTACCGGATCCATACCGATATCGGCCACCGCTGCATCGGCGCCAAGATCAACAACCGCCTCGTGCCGCTCGACTACCGGCTGAAGAACGGTGACATAGTCGAGATCGTCACCACCAAGGGCGACCACGGTCCTTCTCGCGACTGGATGAACCTCGTCCGGACCAGTCACGCCCGGGAGAAGATCCGCCAGTGGTTCAAGCGCCAGGAGCGCGACGAGAACATCGCCCACGGCCGCGAATCCCTGGACAGGGAGCTGCGCCGCTTGGCCCGGACGAGCCTTGGGGCGGTGGGGGTCGATCGGATCATGGAGATCGCCAGGGCCTACAAGTACGAGAACCTCGACGACTTCTACGCCGCGGTAGGCTACGGCGCGGTCGGCGCCCAGCAGGTGGTCACGAGGCTGGGCGTGGTCGACGACGCCCAACTCACTCTCCCGCCCACCGCCGCGCCGCCGAGCCCATCCAGGCAGGGCGGTGTCCGCGTGAAGGGGGTAGGCGACCTGCTGGTCAGATTCGGCCAGTGCTGCCACCCGATCCCGGGCGATCCGATCATCGGGTTTATTACTCGAGGCAAGGGTGTCACCGTGCACCTGAGGAATTGCCGCACGGTGCTCGGCGAGCGGGAGACATCCCGTCTCATCGAGGTCGACTGGGAGAGCCAGGTGCAGCAGACGTACCCGATCTCGATTCGGGTGGAAGCCTACGACAGGACCGGCCTGCTCTCGGACGTCAGCCAGGTCGTGGCCGAGGCGAAGGTCAACATCCTGGCTGCCAACCTCGCCGTGACGCCCGACAGAACGGCTACCGTACGCGCCACTATCGAGGTAGCCTCCGTCGCCCAGCTGGCCCGCGTCATGAGTCGCCTGGAGCAGCTCAAGGACGTGATCTCGGTCCAGCGGGACATGGGGTAGGGGATCGAAGGAGCGGCGCGGGAGGCACCGGGTCCGGTATAGTCCAGGGACCGGCCGAGCATTGGTCGCACAATGGCCGTGACGCCCTGGGCGATTGAACCGCGAGTCGGGTCCGCAAGGAGGGTTTCGTGTCTGACGAGTTCATCTACCCCGAAGGCATCAACTTGGGTGCGCTCAAGAAGATCTTCGAGGAGTTCTACATGGAGGTCTCCGTGGACACGGACGGAGACCTGATCGTCCAGGACACCCATCGCTGCTACCTGCGACCCGATCCGGACGGCCGGCTCATCTTGATCTACGCCATCTTCGGCGCCAACCCGAGCGCCGTGCAGGCGGACAAGCTCGCCTACGTCAACGATGTCAACGACCAGGTCAAGCTCATCCGGGCCTCCGTGTCGGCCAACGGGAAGTTCTACTTCGATTACTACCTTTCGGTCGAAGGCGGAGTCTCGAAGCGATCGATCGTGATGGCGGTGCGGCGGTTCTTCTCCTGCCTCCGCCTGGCATTCCGCGAGGACACCGGGAACGTCGTCGCCTGATCGGGAGCGCCCGTAAGCCAGCAGCAGCGGCCCGTTCCGCCGCTTTCCGATTCCGGGGCCGCTAGACTTGGTGCCATGCCGTCATTCCGCGCTCCAAGGGGAACACGCGACCTCCTGCCCGACGTTCGCGCCAGGTTCGGCAGGCTCGAAGGCATCGCGCGCTCGCTTGCGGACCGCTACGGATACCGCGTGATGGAGATCCCGATCCTGGAGCAGGCGGCCGTCTTCGAGCGGGGTATCGGCGAGGCGACCGACGTAGTCGAGAAGGAGCTGTTCCGACTGGCCCCCAGGACGGAGGAAGCCGAGTCCTGGGCGCTGCGTCCGGAAGCCACGGCCGGCATCGTGCGAGCCTACGTCCAGCACGGGATGCAGACGTTGCCGCAGCCGGTGAAGCTCTCGGTGCTGGGGCCGATGTTCCGGTACGACCGTCCTCAGGCGGGACGATACCGGCAGTTCTGGCAGTGGGATGCCGAGGCGATAGGCGATCCGGGTCCGGCGGTGGACGCCGAAGTGATCGAGATGGGGCTGCGGTTCTACGTCGAGGCAGGCGTTTCCGACGTCCAGGTGTTGGTCAACTCGATCGGCGACTCGGCCTGCCGGCCGGCCTATCTCGGGCAACTCAAAGAGTACTTCGGGCGCCACGAGGCCGAGCTGGCCGATACAGACCGGCAGCGCCTCGAGACCAACCCGCTCCGACTGCTGGATTCGAAGGATCCGGCCATGGCCGCGCTGATCGCCGCGGCGCCCAAGATCTCCGAATGCCTGTGCGACGCCTGCTCCAACCACTTCGAGGCCCTTCTGGCGCACCTGGACGCTGTCGGTGTCCCGTATCGAGTTGAGCCGACCCTTGTCCGAGGCCTGGACTACTACGCCCGGACGGCGTTCGAGTACTACCGTCGCGGGGCAGAGGGGCAGCAGCAGGCACTGGGTGGGGGCGGTCGCTATGACGGGCTTGCCGAGCTTCTCGGCGGCCGGCCGACTCCGGCCATCGGCTTCGCGCTCGGATTGGATCGCGTCCTGCTCGCGCTGGAGGAGGGCGGCGAAGTGCGGACTCGTCCAGTGGCGCCGCTGGCGGTCGTCGTGGGCGCCGACCCGGCGGATACCGTCACGCGCTTGCGAGTGGCGTCGCTGCTTCGAGCCGAAGGGCTGGCGATCCGCGCTGAACTGGCGCCCCGCAAGCTGGGACGCCAGCTGGAGGCCGCGTCGCGCGATCACGCCCATTTCGCGGTGATCATCGGGGACGAGCTGGCCGACGGCCACGTCCAGCTCAAGGATCTGGAGGCTGGCACGCAGCGTCTGGTCGCGCTGGAAGATCTTGCCAAGGACCTGGCCCGAGCCGCCAAGAGCCACCATCACGGGTAGGGGATCGGGGGCCCTGATCCGGCCGGTCCGCGATCACGAATCCAGGGTGTCGGTACCTCGTCGGGGGGCGTTAGAATGTCTGTCCCGCCTGTTCGGGCCTCGTCGTTCGTCAGCCTGCGGGGAGCGGCATTGTTGCTCGTCGCCGCGGCCGTCGCCGCGTCTTGCGGGACCATCCATGACACGCCTACCTCCGCGTCCACGCCTACGGCCATGCCCACCCCGGCCCCGTCCCTGCCCGGCACGCCTGGTCACTACGACGACGGTGAGATGTCGTTCGACTACCCGACCGACTGGCCGATTCTTGCTGCGGGGGTTCCAGAGTCGTGTGGAGTCATTCACGTCCTCGTGGTCCTCGGGACTGGGTCGTGGAGCCAGGGCACCAGCCAGCCGGAGTCGGACGGCTCTGTTCGATGCGATATCGATTCCGTCTCCGCCCCGGCCGGCGCCGTGGTCGTGAGGGTGTACTGGCGAGCCGGCGGTCCGGCTCCGATGTGCTGGGGCAACACGCAGGCCAATGCCACGGTCGGACCCAACGCGGTCCAGAAGACGGTGGACGGCTCGGTAACCAGCTGGGAGATCAGGCTTCCCGGCGGGGAGTTCGCAATGCCGAACAACCCGATCTTCGAGGTGCACACCTCCGACCCGGCGCAACTGGCAAAAGCGGAGGCGATGGTGGCCAGCTTCCACTGGAGACCTTCGGCGCCCAGCTACGCAGGCCTGTGCAGCCCGTCACCGGCCGGTTCGCCCCCGGCTTGACCAAAGGACGCTCCGGCGCGGCCGTTCCGCTACGATGCGTGCCATGAGTGAGCCCAGCCCCACGTCGCCCGAAGCCGCGTTCAGCCCCGCGACCCCATACCGGGACGTGACCTGCGGCGATCTGCGCGCGACCGATGCCGGCCGGAGTGTCCAGATCGCCGGCTGGGCGCATCGCCGCCGCGATCACGGTCATCTCATCTTCCTCGACCTCCGGGACCGCTACGGGATAACTCAGGTCGTCGTCGACGCGGAAGAGTCGCCGGACGCTCACGCCGTGGCCAGTCGCGTGCGCAACGAGTTCGTGCTGGAGATCACGGGCCAGGTCGCCCGCCGGATGGCCGGCAAGGAGAACGCCGAGCTCGAGACCGGCGAGATCGAGGTTCGGGCCGCCTCGGTCCAGATCCTGAGCGAGGCCCTGACGCCGCCCTTCTACATCAACGAGCCGGACGCCACAACGGACGAGTCCCTGCGCCTCAAGTACCGCTACCTGGACATCCGCCGCCGCCCGCTCCTCGACCGGCTGCTGCTCCGCTCCGCGCTGGCGCGGGCGATTCGCGACGCCCACCACCGAGCCGGCTTCGTGGAGATAGAGACGCCGATCCTGCTCAAGTCGACGCCTGAAGGAGCTCGCGACTTCATCGTCCCGAGCCGCCTGCAGCCGGGCTCCGTCTACGCCCTGCCTCAGAGCCCGCAGCAGCTCAAGCAGCTGCTGATGGTCGCGGGGATGGACCGCTACTTCCAGATCGCGCGTTGCTTCCGCGACGAGGATCTGCGCGGCGATCGCCAGCCCGAGTTCACCCAGCTGGACCTGGAGATGAGCTTCGTGGACGAGCAGCGGGTCATGGATTTCGTGGAGGCGATGATCGTCGACGTCAGTCGGGCGGTAGTTCCGGATCGGCCGATCCAGCAGCTGCCCTTCCCGCGGATCGACTACAAGGAGGCGCTCGAGCGGTTCGGCTCCGACAAGCCGGACGTGCGCTTCGGCATGGAGCTGGTGGACCTTGCCCCGGTCTTCGCGAATGGCAGCGGCTTCCGGGTCTTCGACGATGCCCTGGCCGGCGGCGGCCGGGTCAAGGCGATCGTTGCGCCGGGAATGGCCGACGCCAGTCGCTCCCAAATCGACGAGTTGACCGAGTTCGCCCGCCGCTTTGGGGCCAAAGGCCTGGCCCATGTCTCCCTGGCGGCCGATGGGGAGCTTCGGTCGCCTATCGGCAAGTTCACCAACGTCGCGGCGATCAGCGCAGCCGCTCACGCGAAGCAGGGCGATCTGATCCTCATCGTCGCTGACGCCGACGGTGACGTCGTGGCGGATGTTCTCGGCCGGCTGCGCCAGGAGCTGGGCCTGCGCCTGGGTCTGGCCGATCAGAACGTGCTGGCCTACTGCTGGGTCTACCACTTCCCGATGTACCAGTGGGACGCCGACCGGGGCAGCTGGGACGCCACCCACAACCCGTTCAGCGGTGTTGTCCCGGAGGACGAGAAGCTTCTGGTGACCGAGTCGGGCGACCCGTACAAGCCGTCGCGGCAGGATCCGGCCGGCCGGGCGCGAGCCATGCAGTACGACATCGCACTCAACGGCTGGGAGCTCGGCGGCGGCTCCGTCCGCATCCACAAGCGGGAGCTGCTGGAGCGCAGCTTCGCCCTCCAGGGATATTCACTGGAGAAGATGCACGCCCAGTTCGGCGGCATTCTCGAGGCGTTCGACTTCGGCGCGCCCCCTCATGGGGGAATCGCCATGGGCCTGGATCGCTGGGCCGCGCTATTCGCCCATCAGACCAACATCCGCGAGGTCATGGCCTTCCCCAAGACCCAGTCGGGGACCGATCTGATGCTGGAATCCCCTTCCGAGCCCGACCCGGAGCAGTACTCTGAGTTGGGCCTGCGTTTCGTGGGCCTCGATGCCGCGGAAAGCACGTCCCGGCCGGACGCAAAGCAATAGAAACGCTTCTCCGATATACGGGCCCGGAGAGGCGCAGCCGGGCGAGCGAGCGGCGCGGTGGGCGGAGGGTCTCGTAATGGCCGAGAAGATTGTCCGGTGCGTCCGGTGTCACTACGTCTTTGACGCCGGGGACGGCCCCTGCCCGAAGTGCGGCACGCCCTACAAACCGCCGGCCGCGCCACAGGAGCTGCCCGATGTCCCGTACGCGGAACGGTACGCGGGGACTCCGTTTGCCCCCCCACCGGACACGACACCTGTTGCGCTCCCGCGGAGACGGAACTTCCCCATCCTGCTGATCAGCGGTGTCACCTTGGTCGGCGTGGCGATGTTGATAGCGATCGTCGCCGTCTTCGGCGGCGCGAGCTCCGGCCCTACCTCCGGTCCTATCTTCGTTAAGCCCCGAACGGAGCCGCCCTCCCCGCCGCCGACGCTTCCCGCGAGCGTGGCTCTCACAATCCAGCAGCTCAACGATCCCAACCTGAGGGCCGATGTGACCGTCCAGAGCGTCGCGGACGTGAACGACCCGTCGCTCGGCAAGCACGAGAGACACGCCGTCTCCTTCATCGGTCAGATCGCGGGGGGCAACGAAGACGGGATCGTCATCGAGGAGGGGATCACTCGCGAGTACCGGGTCGTCGGCGGCGTCGTCTTCATCAAGGCGACACCCTCGGCACGCTGGTCGACCGCGGCGAGCATCGCGGGCTATCTCGTCATCGACCCGGCCTTCGGGCTCCGCAAGCCACAGATGCTCCAGCTGGTCGGAGAGGAGACCCAGGACGGGCAGCTCGTGAACCACTTCCAGACCACCAGTTCGTGGGCCCCGGACGTCACTCGGATCGCCATGATCAACACGTACGAGTTCGCCTTCAAGCCGGACGTGGTCGTTCTGAACCTGTGGACCTCGCAGGATGGCAGTCCATTGAAGGCGGTCTTCTCGGCCACGAACACCGCGACGAACGGCACGAAGCTGCTCGACATCCAGACGACGTACACATTCACGAACGTCGGCGGGCCCCAGAAGATCGAGGTTCCGGGACCTTCGCCCAGCGGGTCCCTGGGGGCGTCGCCGAGCCGGTAGACGCCTGATGGCCAGGCCGAGATCTATCGGGTCGAGTCCGCCGATCGCTCTACTTCGGCTGCCAGATCGGCGTTCCACTCCGGGGGTGGGCCGGTGGCCGGCTCCGGAGGCCCCTGGTAGCCCGGCAGATCGGCACGCGGTGTCGCAATGTCGTGGGTGATGCCCGGGTCGCCCAGTTCCAGGACGCGTAGCGGCACTCCGTCGGCTACGAGCGCGGCCACGGCCTCTTCACCGCGCAGGGCCGGCATCGCCGCGAGGCCCGACTCGAGAACGGCCGGCACGAGGATCGGGAAGCCGGGCTGGCCCCGGAAGGCCGGCCGGAGGATCTGGTCGGAGGCCCCGCCGTGGGCCTCGATGAGGGAAGTGACCGTCTCGGGGTCTACCCAGACGTGGCGGCACGGCCACATCAGGCCCGCGGACGTCTCCGTGACGGAGGTCGTTGCGGCGCGGAACCCGAGCGCGAACCAGGCGATGCCGGGCGCCACTCCCGCCGCGGCATTGGCGATCACCACCGGCAGATCCATGATGGCCGGTGTCAGCGGCGAGGATTCCGGTGGAACCACGACCACTATCGGAAGGGCCCCTCCGGCCCAGGCGGAGTGGCACAGGCGCCTGATGGCAGGCATGCCATCCGCGTCGGAGAGCGCGGCCTCGACATCCGGTACCAGAACGATGGCGGCGACGGTCACGGGGAACCTCCTGCGGACGAGTTTACTTCCGCTCGGGGGCGGAGACGCGGGCCGGCGCTCTCGTCCCGGCGCCCGTTCCGGGGCCACTATGCGACAATGCCGCCGCCCATGACGGACTCGCCTCGCCCCACCACGTCCACCGCCCCCGCCGGATCGGCCCTCCGCGCCGACGTCCGGAACCTGGCCATCGTTGCTCACGTCGACCACGGCAAGACGACCCTCGTCGACGCGATGCTGCGCCAGGCCGGCGCGTTCCGCGCCAACCAGGTCGTCGTGGATCGGGTCATGGACTCGGGCGACCTGGAACGTGAGAAGGGGATCACGATCCTGGCCAAGCAGACCTCGGTCGACTACGACGGGATCCGCCTCAACATCGTCGACACCCCCGGGCACGCGGACTTCGGCGGGGAGGTCGAGCGCAGCCTCCTGATGGTCGATTCGATCCTGCTCCTGGTCGACGCCGCAGAGGGTCCGCTGCCGCAGACCCGGTACGTCCTCCAGAAGGCAATGGCAAGGCATTTGCCCGTGGTCGTGGCGATCAACAAGATCGACCGTTCGGACGCTCGCGCCCGGGAAGTCCTGGACGCGGTCTACGAGCTGTTCCTGGACCTGGGCGCGGACGCGTCGCAGATCGACTTCCCGGTCGTCTTCACGAACGCCAAGCTCGGCACGGCGACGGTGGACCTCGACGCCCCGGGGACGGATCTGCGGCCTCTTTTCGAACTCATGATCGCCCACACTCCGGCACCGGCGTACACGCCCGACCACCCCTTGCAGTTGCTCGTGACGAATCTCTCGGCGAACGACTACGTCGGCCGGATGGCGGTCGGGCGGTTATGGAACGGCACCATCAAGATGGGCCAGAAGGTCGCCATCGTCCGAGAAGAGGCGGACGATACCGCCGGCGCGATCGAACCCGGACGGACGGTAACACTGACCGGCACGGTGACCAGCCTGACCACGGCCCACGGCATCGAGCGTGTGGACATCGCCGAAGCCGGGCCCGGCGACATCGTCGCCGTCGCGGGGATTCCCGACGTCACGATCGGCGACACGATCACCGATCCGGCCGATCCACGGCCCCTGCCGCGTCTCGACGTCGACGCCCCGACGCTGCGCATGACCTTCGGCGCGAATACCTCGCCGCTCTCTGGACGCGAGGGCCGGTACGTGACCAGCCGGCACCTCAAGGCGCGCCTGGACAAGGAGGTCCTGGGCAACGTGTCGATCGAAGTCCTGCCGACGGACTCCGGCGACACTTTCGAAGTCCGTGGGCGTGGCGAGCTCCAGCTGGCGATCCTCATCGAGCAGATGAGGCGCGAGGGTTACGAGCTCCAGGTGTCCCGACCCGAGGTGCTCCTGCACGAGGTGAACGGGGAGGTTCAAGAGCCGTATGAGCGGATCACGGTCGACATGCCGCCCGAGTTCATCGGCCCCGTTCAGGCAGCTCTGGCCGATCGCAAGGCACGTCTCGACCAGATGAGCACGGACGCCGACGGCCGGGTCCGGATGGAGTACGTCATTCCCGTCCGTGGCCTGATCGGCTTCCGCGGGCAGCTCCTGACCGAGACGCGCGGGACCGCGCTTCTGCATCAGATCGGCGAGGGGTACGGCCCCTGGGCCGGCGAGGTCACGCATCGGACCAGCGGCGTGCTGGTCGCCGACCGCCAGGGAACCTCCAACGGCTACGCCCTCTACAGCCTCCAGGAGCGATCCGAGCTGCTGATCGGGGCCGGCGTCGAAGTCTACGAAGGCATGGTCATCGGGGAGAACTCACGTTCGGACGACATGGACGTGAATGCGACCAAAGAGAAGAAGCTGACGAACATGCGGACGCACTCCCACGATGAGGCCATCCGCCTCACGCCTCCGCGCGAGCTGACACTGGAGTCCGCGATCGAGTTCATCGGTGTCGACGAGCTGGTCGAGGTGACGCCCAAGTCGATCCGCCTGCGCAAGCGGGTCCTATCGCAACACGATCGACGCCGGATCGCGGGACGCGAATACGAGCGCACCGCGTCGGAGCGCGAAGGCGGTCGATAGGACCGTGGACCGGTACCGCATTCCCTGGTGGTCCGGGGATCCATCCGGTAATCTCTACCGCGTCCGGCGGCTCGGGAGGCGTTCTGTGGAGGGCGCGGCCCCGGAGGGAGGGTCGACTTGAATCAGCGAATCATCTCGGCGGCAAGGGGCGGCGTCGTCGGCTTCCTGGTCGCAGGTCTGGTCGTGATCTGCCTCACCATGACCCTGGGAACGATCGTCTCCGTGCTGAATCTGCATTCCGCGACGTTGAGCCTCGGTCCGATCCCCTTGATGTCGGCATGGTCGAGCTCGGACGGGTATGGGTCGAGCTCGGGTTGGGGCCTCGGCGCCATGTGCTACGTCAGCGCGGCCGTGGGGGTCGTCCTCGCTCTCCGCAGGAAACCGGCCCTGGCGTAGACCCTCGGTCTGCGCGCCGGCGCCCAAGCCTCGACCTGTCCGAACGGCGCGAGTAGCATTGGCCTCGCTGGTTCGCCACTGGACATGGGGCTTCTGGCATGAGCAGAGGCGGATGCGGGCCACACGTATCCGCTCGGGAACGAGATCCGTGGGTTCGATGCTGCCTTTGGGCGTGCACGCACCAGAGATAGGAGCGAGGGTCCGATGCCGGTGATCTCAGAGTCTGCGGTCCGTACTCACGTTCGCGCTCGCCGGTCCATCGTCCGGCTGCTGGCCATCGGCGCGGCGGCGGCTGTGGCCGCGGCGTTGATGCCGGCTGCGGCTCTCGCGAAGCCTGCGACGTCTGCTCCATCAGTCGTTGTGGGCGGCAATTGGCCGCAGTTCCACAATGGCCCGGCCCACTCGGGCTACAACGCCGCCGAGACGACCATCTCCGCCGCCAACGTCTCCACTCTTGGGGTCGCCTGGACGGCAACCACCGGCGGCACGATCTTCTCCTCGCCCGCGGTCTCCGACGGGGTCGTCTACGTCGGGTCCCAGGACGGCAACTTGTATGCCTTCGCCGCCGGCTGCGCGAGTGGCGGCGGAACCTGCACGCCGCTTTGGACTGCCACCACCGGGGGAGCCATCGGCTACTCCTCGCCCGCGGTCTCCGACGGCGTCGTCTACGTCGGCTCCGACGACCACAAGCTGTATGCCTTCGCCGTCGGCTGCGCGAGTGGCGGCGGAACCTGCACGCCGCTTTGGACTGCCACCACCGGCAGCGCGATTGGCTCCTCGCCCGAGGTCGCGAACGGCGTCGTCTACGTCGGGTCCCAGGACGCCAACCTGTATGCCTTCGCCGTCGGCTGCGCGAGTGGCGGCGCAACCTGCACACCGCTGTGGACGGCAACCACAGGCAGGATCTACTCCTCGCCCGCGGTCGCGAACGGCGTGGTCTACGCCGGCTCAGACGACGGCAAGCTGTATGCCTTCGCCGTCGGCTGCGCCAGCGGCGGAGGGAGCTGCACGCCGCTCTGGACGGCCACCGCCGGGGGCTCCATCGACTCCTCGCCCGCGGTCTCCAACGGCGTCGTCTACGTGGGGTCGTGGGACGGCAAGCTTTATGCCTACGCCGTCGGCTGCGCGAGCGGTGGCGGAACCTGCACGCCGCTCTGGACGGCCACCACCGGCGGCGGAGTCTACTCCTCGCCCGCGGTCGCGAACGGCGTGGTCTACGTCGGGTCCCAGGACGGCAACTTGTATGCCTATGCCGCCGGCTGCGCGAGCGGCGGCGGAGGGAGCTGTACGCCACTCTGGACGGCCACCACCGGGGGCGCCGTCGACTCCTCGCCGGCGGTCGCGAACGGCGTGGTCTACGCCGGGTCTGAGGACGGCGAGTTGTATGCCTTCGCCGTCGGCTGCGCCAGCGGCGGAGGGAGCTGTACGCCACTCTGGATGGCCACCACCGGGAGCTCCATCTACTCCTCCCCAGCGGTAGTTGATGGCGTGGTCTACGTCGGGTCCGCGGGCTCCAAGCTGTTTGCCTTTGGCCTGGTCCCTGCCACATACCACGCCCTGACCCCGACCCGTATTCTCGACACCCGTGATGGCATAGGCCTGGCCGGTGCCTTCAGCTCGCACGTCGCGCGTACGTTCCAGGTCACGGGACGCGGCAACGTACCGTCCGCCGCGATCGCCGTGACCGGCAACCTCACGGTCACTCAGCAGACCAGCTC
>Ga0182010_10000516_pt1 | contig 21999 bp, 6 predicted proteins | sample 611E1MmetaG_FD_120488 | JGI IMG/M metagenome (GOLD analysis project Ga0182010, IMG submission 120488) | Permafrost microbial communities from Stordalen Mire, Sweden - 611E1M metaG | ecosystem: Environmental > Terrestrial > Soil > Wetlands > Permafrost | place: Sweden: Stordalen | collected... | reverse complement strand
GAAGCTCAGGCGGCTTTCGACGCTCTCGAGATTCACGTGCCGGCTACGGTGAGCGCGCCGGCGCCTGGCGAGCCGGCCGCTCTGGACGAGAAACCTGAGTCCTGGGACGAACGGGCCGCCACCTCTGTAGCCCTGTCGAGTCTCGCGTCCGATCTGCTGCCGCCGGCCGCCGAGGCTGGTCTGTCTGGCGATGTGGGAACTGTGCCGATGATGCCGGGCATGGTGCCGCCTGTCGAGACGGTGGAGGACACGGCACAGTCCGTCCCGTCTGAGACGCAACCCAACATCGCAGCCAGCATGCTGCGCGAGCCGGGCGACGAAGCAGGCTTTCCGCCCGAGCCGGACGCAGTGAACGCCACATCCCTGGAGGCCCTCGCAGTGGGTGACGCCCCCGAGGGGTTGCTGGCCGAACTGCAGGAGCGCATCCACGCGCTGGAGAACGACAAGCGCCGCTTGCAGAGTGAGCTGGAGGATTTGAGTGGGCGTCTGCAGGCGCAACCTTTCCACCGGGAAAGGGACCTGCTCGGTCTGCGCGAAACCATCAACCGTAAAGAGAAGGATCTGCTTGACCTACGGGACGCGCTCGACGCCAAAGAGCGCCAGATGCTCGACCACAAGGACCGGATGCGCGAGCACGAGCGCGCGCGCCGCGATCTCGAGGAGAAGATGCTCGCCATGGAGAAGAGCCTGGTCTACGCCAGCGAGCGCGTGACCGCTCTCGGCCAGGACAAGGATCGATCCGTCGAGCGCGAGCGCGCGCTCAAGGTGCGACTCGACGATAGTCACCTCGAACTCGCCAAAACGCAGGATGAGCTCGAGTCCTTGCGAAAGCGGCTCGCGACCGCCGAGGATCGGTCCCGTGCCGAGATCGACAAGATTCGCCAGGATCTGGAGAACCACGTCTCGGACATGGAGCAGGTTCACCGGGCCGAAATCGCGCAGATGACAAACGAGCGCCAGGCGGCTGAGGCGGCACGGGAGGAGCAGGTTCGGACGGAAAAAGCGCGTATGGAGATGGACCGTGCGGCGGAGCTGGAGGCACAGCAGCGGCGCGCGGCCGATGAGGTTGCGGCTGCGGAGGACCGCCATGATGTCGAGCTGACGCGGATGCGGCGCGAGCAAGAAAAGGCCATCGCCTCAATCAGGGAAGAGTCGAGCGCCCAGCTTGCAGCGGAGCGCCAAGCCCATGAGGCGGCTTTGGAGGACAAGGAGCGCGACCACAAGAACGAAATCCAGGACCTACGCCGCCGGCTGGAAGACGAGCTGGCCGCCGCGGAAGGACGGCGCCAGCGCGACTTGGAAGAAGCGGCCGCGCGCCAATCGGCCGAGCTAACCGCGGCCGACGAACGACGCCGCGCCGAGCTGCAGACGCGAGACGAGGAGCACCACAACGCGGTGGCCGAGATGGACCGCCGGCACCTGGACGAGAAGAGCGAGATAGCCGAGCGCCACCGTGCGGAATTGGATCAGGCTGCGGAACGGGTTGCGCGGACTGAGGGCGAGTTGGCGGCCCGCACGCAGGAGCTGGCCGAAGTCAGCCGGCGCGTGCTGCGCGTAGAGGGCGAGCTTGACACCACACGCGCGGACCTTCGCGACCGCGAGGTCAAGGTGGCCCAGGCGCGTGATCACGCGAGCGAGCTGGAGACCAAGCTGGCTGGTTTCGAGGACCAGATCCTGCGCGCCTACCAGAAACTGCGCAACGACGACAAGATCGTAGACAAGGCGAAGCGTGCCTTGGCCGTGGCGCTCACCCTGCTTGACGATCGGGGCGCGACTGCGCCTGCAGCAACGCCCCCGGCACGTTCTCCGGACGAGGGCGGTAGCTGAATCTTGTGACTGCAGCGTCGTGTGGGGAGTTCGGCGGAGCCTGTGGGGAAATTGCGGGCCGCCCGAAGGGCCGGCCCGCGGACGGCGGGTCGCGTGGGCGAGGGCGTGGGGGTGAGCGAGTTCGTGTGCGGAAGGCGGGAGGCGGAGAGCGTGGTGCGTGCCCCTCACGCGAGTCGCCCACGCAGCCCGCGGCACGCTGGTCGCTGTCGCTCATGCGCACGCCGACCGACCTACGCTGGCCGGGGAGGCCAGTCGCCTATGCCAGCCTGCCGCGCCCTGTGGTGAAATCAGCTAGCCAAATTCTTGGGCAATGCTCTCATGCGTGAAGTGACCGGGAACCTGGGCGGGTTGAAGCCCAGCGAGCTGAAAGCCCTCGAGCGCGTGTATCGACGCCGCGTGCCGCCGCACGAACTGGTGTCAGTTGAGCTGGCCACTTTCATATGCGGGCTGTCGCGCGACATGGCGCGGCAAGTGGGTGTTCTGGTCTCGCGCCGGGGCGATATCGAGCACGTCGTAGTCGGCGATGCCTCACGCATCATGCTGCCGGCGGTGGGGCGCGTGCGCGCCGGTCACGGGCGCTTCCGCGGGCTGCGCCTGGTGCACACCCACCTGCGCAACGAGCCCATCTCACGCGACGATTTGGTCGACCTGGCCCTGCTACGGCTGGACCTGGTGGCGGCAGTGGGCGTGACCCAGGACGGACGGCCGAGCGACTTGCATGTAGCCCACCTGATGCCCCCGCGCGAGAAACTGTCGCCGTGGACCGTGCTGGCGCCAGTGCCCTTCCTCCGCGCGTCGGTCGATGTGGAGGAACTAGTGGGCGCACTGGAGGAGGAATTCGACCGCGCCTTGCCCACGACCCGCGTAACCTCGGGCGCCGAGCGCGCCGTGCTGGTCGTCATGGAGTCGCGCCAGACGCGTGCCTCGGGTAGTACGGAGAGTCGGGTGCACGAGCTGCGCGAGCTGTGTCGGACTGCGGGGATCGCGGTCGCCGATGTGGCCATTCAGCGCCGGCCCGAGCCTGACCCCAAGTACCTCATTGGCCGCGGCAAGCTGGAGGATGTGCTGGTGCGGGCCATGCAGTACGACGCTGGCCTGCTTATCTTCGACCCCGATCTGACGCCCGGACAGGCCCACGCTATTTCTGATTTCACCGATCTCAAAGTCATCGACCGCACCATCCTCATCCTGGACATCTTCGCCCAGCGGGCGCGCAGCCGCGACGCCAAGCTGCAGGTTGAGTTGGCACAGCTACGCTACCGGCTGCCGCGCCTGCAGGAAGAGAACACCATGATGAGCCGACTGGTTGGTGGCATTGGCGGTCGCGGCCCGGGCGAAACCAAGTTGGAGATCGGCCGCCGCCGCGCGCGTGAACGGGTGCATCGACTGGAGCAAGAAATCGCCCACACTCGCCGCCAGCGCGCCGGGCGCCGCGCCGAGCGCACCCGGCGCGCCGTGCCCATCGTGGGCATCGTGGGCTACACCAACGCGGGCAAGTCCACCTTGCTCAACACCTTGACCGGCAGCGAGGTGCTGGTCGAGGACAAGCTGTTTGCCACGCTCGATCCCACAACCCGACGGCTGCGTTTCCCGCGCGAGCGCGAGCTGATCCTGGCCGACACGGTGGGCTTCATTCGCGACCTGCCCAAGGACTTGGCGCAGGCGTTCCGCGCCACCCTGGAGGAGCTGCAGGACGCGGACTTGTTCCTGCACGTCGTCGATAGCGCGGATCCAAACCGGGAGGCGCAAATCGTGGCTGTCGAACGCATTCTGAAAGACCTCGATCTGGCCAGCACGCCCCGTTTGCTCGTCTACAACAAGATCGATCGCCTGCCACCAGACGAACGCGCCAGACTGGCTATCGACCGGCAGACCATCACGTTGAGCGCGCTCGACGCCCAGACCACCCGGCCCCTGCTCGGGGCCATGGAAGAGGTCCTTTGGCGCGAGGGCCGCATGGAGCGCGGAACCCTGCTTGGCCGTGTTGCAGATCGGGCGGACGGTCTAGAATCTCACGATCTCGATCGTACAGAATGACGAGCAGCCGTCGCCAGAGATGAGGTTGCCGTCGTCACAGGTCTCGCCATCTGCGACGTCGAGAACGCCGTTGCCGCAGGCGGGACGGTAGGTGCAGTTGAGCTCGCAGCTGCTGTCGGGCAACTTCACGCCCCCGGTGTCGCACTGTTCGCCGAACAAGCTGTCCGTCTTGCCGTCGCCACAGAAGGGACTCAGCTTGCACCCTGGGGCGCAGCCCGGCTTGCCGTTGATCCCGTAGGTGGTCAGGTTCACACCTGACCGGCCCCCACGCCGCCGCAGCCGCAGCGACAAGAGAGTGGCGCCGAGCAAGACGAGGGGCCGTCCAGGCGTCTCGCTCGCCGCCTGGCCCAGATTGCAGCTGCACCCCTTGTGGCCCAGCCCCATCGTGCTGCTGGCGTCGGGCGGGGAGGAATCCCTGCTGCCATCGGCGCGGGCGGCGTCGGAGGGGAAGGAATCTCTTCCTGCATCGGGGCTACCATTCGCGCCGCCCATCCCATTGTCTCCACCTGCGCCGCCGCGTGGGCTACTGCTGGTGCCGCCCGCGCCGCCCGCGACGATCCCACCCGCACCAGCTGTGCCGCCGCTGGTGGTGCCACTCATACCGCCGCCGTTCACGCCGCCCGAGGCTGTGCCACCCGCACCAGCCGCACCGTCTGCGCCGCCCGTCGTCGTGCCGCCGAACCCAGTTGTGCCACCGAGGCTGCCAGCGCCTCCCGCAGCCATTCCACCAAGCCCACTTGCGCCGCCCCGTCCACTCGCTCCACCCGCGCCGGTTCCGCCGAAACCGCCTATGCCGCCGGTGCCGCCGCCAAAACCACCCGTGCCGCCAGTGCCGCCACTGTTGCAGTCGAAAGGATCGACCTCTAGACACGCGCCGGCGCCGCTGCACGCCCTACAGGTCCCGCAGGCTGTTCCGTTTTGCGGATAGTCGCAAGCGCCAGCGCCGTTGCAGGTCGAGCGACAAACGCCGCTGCCGAGGCCGCATTCCTTCTGTGGATCGCTGCCTGCGGCGTAGGCAGAGCATTTGCCAGCTTGACCGGCCTGATTGCAAGACACGCAGATTCCGTCGCACGCGCTCTCGCAACACACACCGTCCACGCAGAAGCCAGAAGCGCAGGCACTCGCGCTGGAACAGGCTGTGCCGTTCTTTGCGTTGCAACTGCCGCCAGCGCCGCACGCTTGTCCGGGGCAGCTACCAGAAACTTCGGTGCCCGCGGCCGCTGCGGTGCAGGTGCCTTCGTGGCCGGCGACACTGCAGGATTGGCAGGACCCGGAACAAGCGACGATTGAGCAGCAAACGCCATCCACGCAGAAGCCCGAGGCGCAGTTCTGCGCCGTGGCGGCAGTGCACCCCTCGCCATTGCCGAGATTGTTTACCTTGTACTCCCATACTTCGCCCGGGTCCGTGCCCGCGCCGAAGAGCACGATCACCCCGCGCTGGCTGTCAAAGGCCATGACACCCGACCCGGTTGGGCCCGTGGACTGCGAGCGCACGTACCAGGTTGGACCGTTGATATCCAGCTCGAAAGTGTTGATGGCGGTGGAGGCGCCCGTCGGATCCGTCCCATTCGGGGCAGCAACCTGCCGGCGGCGCAGGCTATCGTAGGCAAAGACAGGGTAACCGCCGAAATCGATCTTGTCGCCAGTGTCGTAGAACTTCCAGCCCGCCGAGACGGGATCCCACTCCCAGAAAACGCTGTTGCTGGTGGTGCCTTGCCAGTTGGGTGACCCGTCGAAAAAGAACATCTTCTGGCGACCGTCGTCGAAGGTCAACCCGTGGATGTCCGATCTGTCGACGTCGGTCACTGGCGTGACCGAGCCGGGGACTGGTGTGCGGCTGGTCCACGTCGTGGTCGCCCCATCCCACTGCCAGACCACGCTGGCGCTGTTCGTGATCCCGCTGAAAAGCAGCACCTTTTCGCGCCCAGAGTCGGTGACCATGCCCGGCGAGTCCTGAGGGCCAGGGCTCGACGCGGGGAAAAGCTGGTTCCACTGGCGGGTGCTGCTCTGCCATTCCCAGGTATCACCCAAGACCGACACTTCGCCGGTGTTGGTGTCCAAGTTGTTGTCGCCGCCGTACAGGATGAGTGACTTGCGGACTGGGTCGTATGCCATCGCCGTGTTCTCGCGGGCGGAGGGGCGCACGTCACCCTTGACCTGAGACCAGGAACTTCCATCCCATTCCCACAGCTCGTCCAGATACGGGGACGAAGGCTGCCCGCTCCAGCCGCCAAACACGTAGGTCTTGCCCGTGGCGGGGCAGAAGGCCATGGCGAAACCCGAGCCGGCGCTCGGCGCGTTCTGCGGCGCCGAGCGGTTGGTGAACGTTGCTGTGGCGGGATCCAATTGCCAGAGTTCGCCAGACACACGTATCTGCTCCCCTGCGCGAAACAGGCTGGAGGGATCGTACGGACCGAGAAGGGTGACGCCTGCCACCAGATCCAGGCGGCTTTGCGCAGGATCGGCGAGGAGCGAGGCGTACATGCGTCCCGCGGGCAGGTTGCTCTCACTTCCCGTGAGTCGCTGTGTCCACGCCCCCTCGGTTGCATCCCAATCCCAAACGTCGGCCAGGCTGAGGTGGGTCTGGAAGTCCTTGCCGCCGACCAAAACGGTCATGCCGCGGCTGGAATCGTACGCCATGGCGTGGCCCCAGCGCGCACTCGGCACTGTCCCCGTGGTTGTGCGCAGAGTCCAGCCTGGCGTCGCCGGATCCCACTCCCACGTGTCCTGCTGGGGGATGCCATTCGCATCAGCCTGGTCCTTTTTCATTCCGCCGAACAGGACGGCCCGGCTGCGCTGGCTGTCCCATACCAGCGCAGAGTCGTAGCGGGCGCTGGGCGCGGTGGTGGGAGTGAGCTGGGTCCACGCACTCTTGGTGGGATCCCATTCCCAGGTGTCGCCAAACGCAAGCGAGATGCCGCTCCCATCAGACGAAGGCCCAGGGCCAGGTCGGCGTCCTGGGTCCTCCTCAATCGTGTCAGTGTAATCGATCCTCTCGGGCCAGATGGAGGTACCCGAATCGGCAAGGCCGCCCCCAAAGAGCAGCGCCTTGCCCGTTGATTTCTCAAACGCCATGCTGTGCTGACTGCGGGCGCTCGGGCCCGCGCTGGTACGGTCCGTGAAAGCGTCGCTTGTCGGATCCCATTCCCAGGTGTCCGCGAAGTCATAGCCAGTGTTCGAACGCCCACCGAAGATGACGAACTTCTTGCGGGTGGAATCGTAGACCATGCTCGCGCCTCCGCGCGCACCTGGCTTGCTGCCGGCGGGGGTGCGGTTGGTCCATTGGGCGGTCGCAGGATCCCACTCCCAGAGATCCTGAGATGCCTTGCCGTAGTCGTCCAAGCCACCAAGAATGACCAGCACCTGGCGGGCCTCGTCCACCGCGGCCGACTGCATGTAGCGCGGGGCGGGCGTCGGTGGTGGGGGGCCGTCGACGCGCGTCCAGGTGGCGATTTCGCTCGCGGGCACAGTGCCCAGGGCCAAATGGGAGAACTCAATGCCAGGGCCGTTGCCTGGATTGGGTGCGGAGCAGGTGACAAGCAGGAGCAGAGCAACGAGAGCCTGGAGGAAGACCACGGGCCGGCTGACGGGCCGTCCAGCGGATCGCGGGTCGCGTGGGAGTGAGCGTGGGCGTGAGCGCGACGGGCGAGCGCGAAGCGCGAGGGGTGGGCAGGGTGGACTGTCCGTCCCGAAGCCCCCCAGGGGAGTTCGTGGGTGACCGGCGGGACGCGGAAAGCGTGCCGCGGACCGCTCACGCAAGTCGCCCACGCCGCCCGCTGTCCCCTGGCCGCTCACGCACACGCTGCCCGACCGAAGTCGTCCCGGGGCTTTCCGACAGGCCCTGGCTGGGGCGATCCTTCGCAGTCTCACAGTCCACAGGAAGGCGGCGCTGAGCAAGGCGAAAGGTAGCCCTGGCGTGCCGGGTGCGGTCCGGCCCAGATCGCAGTTGCAACCCGCGTGGCCCAACCCCACCCTGGCGCTCGCGTCGGGCGCGAGCGTGTTTCCGCCGCCATCAGGGGTGCCCGCATCAGCCGCAAGCACGTCCCTGCCGGGGCTGCTCGCATCGGGCGCGAGCGCATCTCGGCCGCCATCAGAGCTACCCGTCTCGGACATAATTGCATCTCTTCCGGTATCGGGGCTGCCCATGTCTGGCGCGAGCGCATCTCTGCCGCCATCGGGGCTGCTGCTGGCGCCACCCGTACCACTTCCGCCTGCGCCGAGGGTGCCGCCGACGCCACCCGAGCCGCCACTTCCGCTGCTTCCACCCGTGTTGGAGCCCACCGTGCCACCAGTTCCTCCCGCGCCACCCGCGCCCGAGCCGCCAGCTCCGCCGGCGCCGCCAGTGCCGCCAGTGCCGCAGACGGCAGGATCGGGGGGAGCGCAGGTACCCGCGCCGTCACAAAACTGGCAAGTCCCGCAGGTGGTTCCCGATGGAGGGGCATCGCAGGCGGCTGCGCCGTTGCAGGTCATGCGGCACAGGTCGCTGCCCGAGCCACATTCCTTCTCGGGATCGCTGCCCGTGGTGTAGGCCGAGCACTTGCCGGCCCGACCGGTCTGGTTGCAGGACACGCAGGTGTCATCGCACGCGCTCTCACAACACACCCCATCCACGCAGAACCCAGAAGCGCAGCCGTTCGCTTTGGAACAAGTCGTGCCGTTCTTGCTCTTGCAGACGCCGCTGCCGTCGCACGCCTGCCCGCTGGCACAGGTACCGGGGATTTCTGTGCCTGGGCCTGCTTGGAAGCATGTGCCTTCATGGCCGGCAACGGCACAAGACTGGCAAGCGCCAGAACAGGCCGCGACTCCGCAGCACACGCCGTCCACGCAGAAACCCGAGGCGCAGGTCGACGCGGTGGCGGTGGTACACCCTTCGCCGTTGCCGAGACTAGTTACTTTGTACTCCCAGACTTCGCTCGCTTGCGTGTCGTAAGCCATCCCTGCGCCCGTGGCAATAACGCCACAGAACAACACAACCACGCCGCGCTGGCTGTCAAAGGCCGTGGCGCCTGCCCCTGTGAGGCGCGGGTCTATGCCTGCAGACAGAGTGCGCAGGTACCAAGTTGGACCCTTGGCATCCAGTTCCCAGGTTTCGAGTGCCCCCGCTGTGCCGGCAACGGGCACGATGTGCCGGCGCCGCAGGCTATCGTAGGCGACCAGACTCGTCCCCCAGCCGCTCTCGAAAACGGCGACATCGCCGCTGTCGCGCAGCACCCAGCCGGCTGTGACGGGATCCCACTCCCAGAAAGTGCCGTCGCTGCCGTCGTCCGATTGGTCCGCGATGAGGACCATCTTCTGGCGGTCCTGGTCGAAGCTCAGAGGCGGAGAAAAGCGCCCGGCCGGCACAACACTGAGGGGTGAGGGTGTGCGGTTAGTCCAGGAGGTGGTCGCGCCGTCCCACTCCCAGACTGCGTTGCTCCGAGGGTCCACCCCTGTCTGGCCTCCGGGAGTCGGGTAGGTGTAGGCATAGTAGGGTCTTTCGCCGCCGAAGAGCAGCACCTTTGCCCGGCCCGAATCGGTGACCATGGCGTGTGAATCGCGAGGCTCCGGGTTCGAGGCGGGATGAAGCTGGGTCCACTGGCGGGTTACAGAGTTCCATTCCCAGGTGTCGCCGAAGATCACAGTGCCCGTCGACGAGATGGGCGCCTCGCCTGTGGAGTTCGCACCGCCGTATAGAATGAGGGACTTGCGGTATGGATCGTAGGCCATCGCCGCGGCTATGCGGGGCGCGGGGCGTACGTCGCTTGCGACCTCAGACCAGGCACTGCCATCCCACTCCCACAGGTCGTCAAGCAGCGCGGAATTGTTTTCGATTCCGCTCAGCACCTCGGAATTGGCGCCGAGTCCGCCGAACACGTAGGTCTTGCCCGTGGCGGGACAGAAGGCCATGGCGGGATACGAGCGCGGCGGTGGCCATGCCGGCGGCGGCGGCGGCGTGCGGTTGGTGAAGGTCGCGGTCTTGGGATCCAACTCCCAGATCTCTCCGGGCTTCGGGTCCAGGTTGGGTGTGGGCTGTCCGTTGCCGAGCTGGGTCATGCCTCCCACCAGATCGAGGTGGTCTTGCCCGGAGTCGGTGACAAGCGAGGCGTACAGGCGCGCCGGGGGCAGATTGGGTTCGCTGCCGGTAAGACGCTGCGTCCATGCCCCCGTGGTCGGATCCCATTCCCAGACGTCGGCCAAGGCATCGCCGGTACCCATGTCCCAACCACCGACCAGAACGGTCACACCCCGGCCAGAGTCGTACGCCATGGCGTGGCCGTAGCGCGCGCTCGGCGTGGTCCCCGCGATTGTGCGATTGGTCCAGTTCTGCTTCGCCGGATCCCATTCCCATGTGTCCTGCTTGGGGACGCCACTGAGACCGGCCTCCGGCAGCTCCATTCCGCCGAACAGGACGGCGACGTTGCGTTTGCTGTCCCAGACCAGCGCGGAAGCGAATCGGGCGCTGGGCGCGCTCAGGGGCGCAAGCTGGGTCCACTTGCCCTGCGCGGGATCCCACTCCCACGTGTCGCCCGACGCGACGGAGAACTCGGGGAACCCATCGGCTGCGCCGCCCCCGAAGAGCAGCACCTTTCCGGTGGATTTCTCGAAGACCATTGCCTGCTCGCTGCGATAGCCTGGCCCCTGGCCCGAGTTGCCGCGCTGGGAGAAGGCGCCGGTTGTGGGATTCCATTCCCAAAGGTCCGCGTAGTCGACGATGTCGTCGCGGCTGGCCAACATGCGCCCGCCATAGACAACGAAATTGTTACGAACCGAGTCAAAAACCATGCTTGCGCCCGCGCGCGCGCCCGGTTTGTCGCCGGCAGGGGTGCGGTTGGTCCAGACGCCGGTCGCGGGATCCCACTCCCACAGATCCTGAAGTGCCGTCACAATGGCATTGTCGGCCGTGGGCCAGCCGCCGAACATGGCCAAGACCCTGCCGGTCTCGTCAAAGGCGGCCGACGCCAAATAACGCCCGTCTGGGCCCGGCACAGGGGGACCGACGCGCGTCCAGGTGGCTTTCTCGGTCGCGGGCACCGTGCCCAGAGCCGAGTGCGAGGACTCCACGCGGGGGTCACTGGCCCGGCCAGAATGGTCTTCGTTGCAGGTGGCGAGCAGGACGAGAGCAGCCAGCATACTTCTTCGGAACTTCATGACGGTTCTCCCACTGTAGGTCAGCACACAATAGCAGCGCAGCGCGGCGCGGCACGCACACGCCCCGACGAAACACAACAGTGCCGCAAGAACTTCATCCGACGGTTCACTGATACTTCACCAAAAGAGCGCTCCAGCCTGGGCCTGCGTCTACCTTCGTTCCAGTGACCGTAAGGTTGTTTCCAAAATCGACCACCCCTGTCCCACCGACACCGCCCGCCGCATACACGTTGTCCATGGAATCCACCGTCACCGAAGCAAGAATGGCGTCGCTAGAGCCCCCGTTTACGGACGAACGTGCCCATTGGGCAATTCCCAACGAGTTGTATTTAACTAGTACAACATAGTTTGTGCCTTCGGTGCTGGCCGTGGCCGTAGCGCCGTTGCCGAAGTCGTATGTCCCCGCGCCATAGAGACTACCCGCCGCATACACGTTGCCCGAGGAATCTACCGCTACAGAATCAAAAATTGAGTTCGGTCCTCCTGTGGTAACCGTCTGTGCCCACTGAGCGATTCCTGAGGTGTTGTACTTTATCAGTACAACATAGCCTGGGCCTGCAAGGCCGGCGAAGGCACCACTGCCAAGGGTGCCCGTGGCCGTGACGCCGTTGCCAAAGTCGTAAGTTTCTGGGCCACCGATAGAGCCCGCTGCATACACGTTGCCCGAGGAATCTACGGCCACTGAACTGAAACCGGAGCCGCCTGAGCCTGCGGTGACGGTCTGTGCCCACTGGGCTATTCCCGAGGAATCGTATTTCACCAGCACAAGATTGCCGCCTTCTTGGTTGGCGATGGGACTGTTGCTCGTCGCGCCCGTGGTCGCAACGCCGTTGCCGAATTCGTATGTTCCAGTGCCAGCGATAGAGCCTGCCGCATACACGTTGCCCGAGGAATCTACGGCCACTGAACTGAAGCTGGAGTCCGGTGAGCCTGCGGTGACGGTCTGCGCCCACTGCGCGATTCCCGAAAAGTTGTATTTCGCCAGCACAACATTCCCGGCCGGATTCAAGAGTCCAACGCTTATTGCCGTGCCCTTTGCTGTGACGCTGTTGCCAAACTCGTAAATCCCTGTGCCATCGATCTCGCCTGCCACATAGACGTTGCCCGAGGTATCCACGGCCACTGAACTGAAACTGGAATCGCTTGAGCCTGCGGTGACAGTCCGTGCCCACTGGGCTATTCCCGAGGAGTCGTATTTCACCAGCACGGCATTAAGAAATGTGTCGGACTTCGTCACCGTGACGCCGTTGCCGAAGTCCACGGCCCCTGATGCGCCAGACACGTAGCCCGCTGCATAGACGTTGCCCGAGGAATCTACTGCCACTGAATAGAATTGAGAGCGGTCTGGGATTGCGGTGACAGTTTGTCCCCACTGGACTGTTCCCTGGGAGTCGTATTTCACCAGCAGTGCGTTGTAGCCGTTGGAGACTCCGGTAACTGTGGCGCTGTTGCCAAAATTGACGGTGCCTGGTCCCCAGAGTTGGCCCACCGCGTACACGTTGCCCGAGGAATCTACCGCGGCTGAACTAATAAGGGACTCAGTTGCGTGTTCTATTTCCGTTCGGGCCCACTGCGTTCCGGTGGCCGGGTTGGGGATGCTGGTCGTCCCTGCGGAGTTGCTGGTTCCCCCTGATCTGGTCGCGCCTCCCGTGGGGCTGGTTGTCCCTGCGGAGCTGCTGGCTCCCCCTGAGCTGGTCGCGCCTCCCGTGGGGCTGGTTGTCCCTGCGGAGCTGCTGGCTCCCCCTGAGCTGGTCGCGCCTCCCGTGGGGCTGCTGGTTCCCCCGGAGCCGCTGGTTCCCCCTGTGGCGCTGGTTGTGCCTGCGGCGGCATTTGTACCCGTGCCCCCAGTGCCGAGGCTCCCTGTGCTGCCGCCCTGGCCAGCATCGCTCAGGTCCGCCAGGCCCGTGTCTAGTTTACCTTGGCAAGCAGCCACGCCAAAACTAAACACCAACGAGATGGCAACCGACGTCCTTCGAGTTTTCATGCTTGAACTCATGTCCTAGGGGCGACGGACCTTTCCCAGATTCGTCTCACTGAAAGACATAGCTGATGCCGATAGCCCCTTGCGCATCCCAGGATGGCAAGTTCGCTGCGGTCGCCGTGCCAGTCGTGACTGGATCGATTTGCACGCTCTGTTCGCGCAGCCACCTCACAGCGCGTAGATCCAGCCAAAGCCGGATTCGGCCCCATGGCGCTCCCGCTCGGATGCCTGCCCCAAGACCCCAGGTCGGCGACCAGTCAGATTGGTTTGCCACGTAGCCCTGGCCCCAGGCGTAGGTCAGCGCCGCCACGCCTCCCACTTCCCCGTCGAGAAAGAATCTTCGCATCGCCCAGCGGGCGTCGAGTGCAGCCCCGGCGGAAACGCGCATCCAGCGGGTTACGCCGCCCGCAAGGGCCGCCTGTCGGGCTGCTGGGACTGTGAGGTCGGCCTGCCAGCCCAAGCCGCTGCCCCGTCTCATCCGGCCGAATTCCACGCGAACGCCGGGCACGATCCCGCCCGCGCTTGCCGCCAGCAGGCCGGCGCCGATTTCGCTCTGGCCAGGGTTGGTCTTCGAAATCACAGTCTCGGGCTTCTCGCCTGGCGAAGGTTGAAGGATGGGCGTGGCGGGCCGGAGGATGGGCGTACCTGTCGCCTCGACCGGCAGATCCCCGGTCCAGATGGCGATGACCAGAGCGACGGCAGCGGCCCGGGCCTCGCAGTCGGGACCGACGGCGAGCTGCCTCAGGTTCGTCTTCTCTGGTCCGATTTCCACCACCAGCATACCCACAGCGGCCTGGATCGCCACCGACAGGGCAGGCCATGCTTCAAGCGGACGAAGACCGACCAACGCATCGCGAACCGCCTGCCCCGATGGGCAGTCCGAGTCGCTGACAATCACAAGCTCACCGCCTGCAGGATGGCCATCCGTAGCCGTTCCGGCTGTCCCGACGACGGGCAGGACAGCCAGCGCAGTCGACAGCACCAGCGGTAGACGTCGCCCCCGTGTCGCAGGCATGATCAACGGTGCGCGCCTAGCAAGCGAGCCGCTTCGGAGGCGAAACGTCCGTGAGGAAAGCGGCGGAGACATGCTTGCAGATCCGCGCGTGCGCCGGCGTCGTCGCCCAGGCGGCTGCGGACCAGGGCTCGGCCCCACAGCGCGCGTTCGAAGCGGTCAAGCAATTTCATGTCGGTTACCACGCCGATTTCGGCCTCTTCCCCGGTGTGGCCGCGCAGGACGACGTCGAAATCTCCCAGGGCTTCTCGCCAGCGGCCCACGGCTGCTCGCAACTCTCCGCGCACAACGTAGCGCTCGTCGCTATTGGGCATCTGACCGAGCGACATCTGATCCAGCTCGGCGAGCGCTTCGCCCTTGCGCCCAATCTGCAAAAGCGCCTCGGCGCGCAGCATGGCCACCTCGGGAGCGAGCCCACCGCTCGGGAACCGCACCCTGTAGTCGTCGAGTGCTGCCAGGGCGGACACCGGCTCGTGGGCCGTCCGGAGTCTATACAGCGCGGTCTTCAACAGGGCATGTTCGTCAGGAGGAGGCGGCAAATTGGAAGTAGGCGATGGCAGCCGCAGCAACGAGTTGGCCAACGAGGCGGGCTGATTCGGCAAGGTCGGCCTTTTCTCAGGCGCAACGTTCTGCGCGCCAGCTGGCACGATGGGCGAATCCCTCATAGCAAGACGCTGGTATGGGAACCCTGGAAGGGTTCGCTCCGCCCTTCGGCCCCCCACCTGCCCCGCCTCCCCGCTCGCTTCGCTCGGCCTCGCCATACCCTCCCGCGATGGTGCGGCGCCGAAGCCGGCGGGCTCCCCACTCGACTCGGCCGGAATCGGAGTCTTGGCAGCGGACAACTCCAGCGACGGCGGCGCGGCCGGCGGCGACAAAGATGCCGGCTCCGACCGCGGAGCTTGCCTTGCTTGCACCGCCGTCGACGGACGCAGCGCCATCGTCTTTGACGCCGTGGCTGTGGCAGCCACCGATGCGATCACGCCTTTCGGTTTCGCGAAGGCATCCGTAGCCACCACCGGTTGCGCTTCGGTCGGCGCTGCCGGGACTGGAAGGGCCGACGGCTCTGCCGACACGAGCGGCTGGTCTGCGGGTGGCGAAGGGATCGATTGCCCGGGTGCGCGGCGGTGGGTGTGGCGAATCGCTCGCGCTGGCGGAGAACCCCCGGCCGGTTCCGGCGGCAGCAAGCGGCGTCGCGAGCCCAGAAGCGGCCCCGCCAAGGCGCCGACCACACCCCCGACCAGAAAGATCAGCGCACCCACGAACACAAGCCGCACCCCGCGATGACTCCACTCCGTCCGCCGGCGCAGGGTGTTTTGAATCCGCCACTTGACCAGCGGCAGAGCCTCGTCGGGCGCCTGTCTGGCGCTCTGGATCAAGAGCGCCACCTTCGTCGGATCATTTTCCGGTGGTAGGTCGGCCAAACGAGTGAGTTCCCGAAACCGTGACCTCATTGTCATTCTTCCTTGTTCAAGAGGTCGAGCAGCTTGGCCCGTCCCCGGTACAGGCGAACCCAAACCGTCGCAAGACTGATGCCGCTCAACTCAGCGACCTCTGCCCCGGAAAGCCCTTCAATCTCATAAAGGATGAGAGGGGTTCGGTAGGAATCGGAGAGCTGATCGAGTGCCCGGTAGAGCCGGACGTGGCGTTCGCGTCGTTCGATCTCTTCCTGCGGTGTGGAGGGTGTCGGAGCCAGGGACACAAGTGCGTCCTGGTGTCGGCTGAAGAGCAACCGCCGGATGAACCCGCGGCGCATCCGGTTGCGAACCACGTGGTGGGTAATGCGGAACAACCAGGTCTTCACGCTCGCCTCGCCCCGGTACGAGAACCGCCGTCGTAGGGCGATGACGAAGACGTCGTGAACCAAATCCTCGAGATCCGCGCGCGGCCCAGCCAAGCGCCGGGCCCAACGCTTGACGTCGGAGGCATGCTGCTCGTACAGCCCATCAAGGGACTCCCGCCGACCGCTAGCCCTTTCGGGCAAGAGCATCGATTTCACGATGTGCAGCCGCATATTGCTCCCTACTGTCCCTCCTATCGCCCGAGATTCGAAGACCTTACCGACTTCATGTCGATTGCGGACAGGTGTCGTTCGCCAAGCGGTCATCCGCATCATGTCTTTCCCGGCGGTGGCGATGATGGACAGCGGGCCTAGCGCTTCCGGTCAGAATTTCGGCCACGTTTGGGCGGCCGATCCATCCCGGCCGGCTGCCCTTCAACTTCTTCTGGCGGGCAGCACTAGCCGCCGCTGGGCAGTTCCCGCAGTCTCAACAGATCGGCCCCGACGCCTGCGCAGTCGCCGCCACAAGAAAGCGGCGCCAAGCAAAGCGAAGGGGAGGCCAGGCTCTCCACTTGCCGTCTGACCCAGATCGCAATTGCAACCCTTGTGGCCCAGCCCCATCGTGCTGCCGGAGTCGAGTGGGCGGGAATCCTGTCCCCCATCGACGCGGCCGGCGTCGGACGGAAGGAAACCACCTCCGCCATCCGGGCTGCCGCTGGCGCCGCCCGTCCCGCCGGCTCCACCTGCGCCACTGCTCGGGCTGTCGCTGGTGCCGCCTGCGCCGCCCGCGACGATGCCACCCGCGCCACCGACGCTGGTGGTGCCACCTCCGGCACTGCCGCCAACGCCACTAGCGCCACCCCGTCCGCCCGCGCCACCGGAGACTGTGCCGCCCACACCACCCGTCATCGCGCCGCCGAACCCAGTTGCGCCGCCCGCGGCCGTGCCACCAACCCCACTTGCGCCGCCCCGTCCACTCGCTCCACCCGCGCCGGTTCCGCCAGAACCACCCGTACCGCTTCTGCCACCCGTACCGCTGGGGGCGCACGAGGGGTCGTTGACACACATCCCGTTGCCATCACAGGCCTGGCAGCTGTTCCCGCAGGGCGTTCCGGCTCTGGGATAGTCGCAAGCCCCGGCGCCGTTGCAAGTCGCGCGGCACGCGCCCAGGCCGAAAGTGCATTCGTTCTCTGGATCGCTGCCCGCGACGTAGGCAGAACATTTGCCAGCTCGACCAGCCTGATTGCAGGACACACAGGTGCCATCGCACACGCTCTCACAGCACACCCCATCCACGCAGAAGCCAGAGGCGCAGGTACTGGCGCTGGAGCAGGCCGTGCCGTTCTTTGCGTTGCAACTGCCGCTGCTGTCGCACGCCTGTCCGGGGCAGCTGCCAGGAACTTCGGTTCCCCCTGCCGCCACGGTGCAGGTGCCTTCGTAGCCGGCGACGCTGCAAGATTGGCAGGTGCCCGAGCAGGCCGCGCTTGCGCAGCACACGCCGTCCACGCAGAAGCCCGAGGCGCAAGTCGACGCCGTGGCGGCGGTGCACCCCTCGCCATTGCCGAGATTCGTGACTTTGTACTCCCAGGTCTCGGTCACGTCCGAACTGCCATCCGCGGGCGTGCAGAACAGCACCATCACGCCACGCTTGCTGTCGAAGGCCATCGGCCAATAGCCCCCGCCGGCTGAGTCGCCGGGGAAAGTGCGCAGGTACCAGGTCGGCCCCTTGGGATCCAGCTCCCAAGTGTCTAGGGCCATCGTGCTGCCAGTTGGACTCTGATCCGCCGCGAGCAGCACTTGCCGACGGCGCAGGCTGTCGTAGGCCACGCCAAGACTGTAGCTGAGATTGATGATGTCTCCGCTGTCGCGGAATGCCCATCCGGCCGAAACCGGATCCCATTCCCAGAAGACGCTGTTGCTGGTGGTGCCTTGCCACTGACTCTGGCCCGCAAAGACGAACATCTTCTGGCGAGCGTCGTCGAATGTCACCGACGTGGAGGCATCGCTGGAGTTCGTTTTGGGGTCGTAGAACTTCGGTATGACCGAGCCTGGGGTGGGTGTGCGGTTGGTCCAGGTCGTGGTCGCGCCATCCCACTCCCAAACCGCGGTGCTGTTGTTGCTAGCTGCCACTCCGAAGAGCAGCAGCTTGCCGCGGCCCGAATCGGTCACCATCTGCGGGGGCGAATTGCCATTCCAGTTGCTATAGTCGGGACTCGTTGCGGGAAAGAGCTGGGTCCACTTGCGTGTACTACTTTGCCATTCCCAGGTGTCGTAGAAGCACTCGGTTGCGTCGCTAAAGGACATCGGCGTCGAGCAGCCGGCGAAAATGACGAGTGACTTGCGATAGGGATCGTAAGCGATCGCCGCGCCCCCGCGCGCCGGGGGGCGCACGTCCGCCTGGACCTCGGACCAGGAACTCCCGTCCCACTCCCACAGGTCGTTGAGAGGCGCAGAGGTGTCGAGTCGCCCACCGCCGAATATGTAGGTCTTGCCCGTGGCGGGGCAGAAGGCGATGGAGTGGTCCCCTCGCGGGCTCGGCCCGCTCTGTATCACTGAGCGGTTGGTGAAGGTTGCCGAAGCCGGATCCAGTGCCCATAGCTCCCTGGAGGCCACCTCCTTGCCAGACTCCTCGTCGAGGGTGAGGCCCGCCAGCAAATCAAGGCGGTTCTGCGCGGTGACCAGCGAGGCGTACATGCGCGCTGCTGGCAGGTTGGGTTCGCTGCCGTCGAGTCGTTGCGTCCAGGTCGCGCTGTTCGGATCCCAATCCCAGAGATCAGCCAGTTCGAGGTTCGTGTCGAGGTCCTTGCCTCCGGCGAGCACGGCCATGCCGCGGCCGGGGTCGTAGGCCATGGCGTGACCCCAACGCGCAGTCGGTTGCGTCCCTTTGCTCGGTCGCAAAGTCCAGCTCGCCTTGGCCGGATCCCATTCCCACACGTCGTTTTGGGGGATTCCATCCACATCAGCCTGCGGCTTCTGCATGCCGCCGAATAGGACCGCGCGGTTGCGCTTGCTGTCCCAGATCAGCGCCGAGTCATAGCGCGCACCGGGTGCGCTGGTCGGGTTGAGCTGGTTCCACGTGCCAGCCCCGGCGTCCCATTCCCACGTGTCGCCAAATGCCAGCGAGATGCTGGTCTGATCAGAGGTCGAACCTGCCAGACCGCCGCCGAAGAGCAGCACCTTGCCCGTGGATTTTTCGAACACCATGCTGTGCTGACTGCGGGCGCTTGGCCCCACCGAGGCTGTACGGTTGGTGAAGGCGCCCGTTCCCGGATCCCATTCCCAGGTGTCCGCGAGGTCGTAGCCGGAGTTCGCGCGTCCACCGAAGATGACGAACTTGTTGCGAGTCGAATCAAAGACCATGCTCGCACCACAGCGCGCGACCAGCTTGCTGCCGACCAACGTGCGCTGGGTCCACGCGCCGGCCGCCGGATCCCACTCCCACAGCTCCTGAAGCGCCGTTGCATAGTTGCCACCCCAGCCGCCAAACATGACCAGCACGTTGCGGGTCTCGTCAAAGGCGGCCGACTGCAGATAGCGCGCGCCGGGGCTCAGCGGCACCGGGGCCGAGACGCGAGTCCAGGTCGCCACCTCGGACGGGGGCACAGTGCCCAGGGCCGCATGGGAGGACTCAATCCGTGGACGGTCGGCCGGATTGGACGCCGAGCAGGTCGCCAACAGAAGCAGAGCAGCCGGAACCTGTAGGGAAACTGTTGGCCATCCGGGCCGGCCCGCGGGTCGCGGGTCGCGGGTTGCGAGTCGCGAGAGCGTGGGCGTGAGCGCGACGGGCGAGCGCGAAGCGCGAGGGGTGGGCAGGGTGGGCTGTCCGTCCCGGAGCCCCCCAGGGGAGTTCGTGTGCGGCTCGCGGGAGGTAGAAAGCGCGTGCGAGTGCGGCCGGGGTGGCGCGCACGGCTCACACCTGTCGCCCACGCTGGCCGCTTCCCGCTGGTCGCTACCGCCACCGCTATCACGCACGCTGGCCGACCTGCGCCGGCCCGGAGTTGTCCGACGGGCGGTTGTTCGCATTCTCATCGTCCATAGGAACGCAACGCCCAGCAAAACGAACGGCAACTTCGACGTGCCTCGACTGGTCTGCCCCAGATCGCAGCTGCAACCCGAGCGCCCGAGCCGTGGCGTGCTGCCCGCGTCGGGCGCGATCGCATCTCTTCCACCGTTGGTGATTGCGTCGTAAGCCATTGCATCCGTTCCGCCAGCGGCGCCACCCGTGTCGGGTACCATTGCGTCTCTCCCGCCATCGGGACTGCTGTTGACACCACCCGTGCCAACGCTTCCACCTGCGCCGCCGATGCCGGTGCCGCCGACGCCAGCCGTACCACCACTTCCACCTGCGCCGCCGATGATTGTCCCGCCGACGCCACCCGCCCCACCGCTTCCGCCACGTCCGCCTGTCGTGGTGCCCGCTGTGCCGCCACTGCCGCTCGCGCCATCCGCGCCCGTGCCGCCAGCGCCGCAAGGAGAAGGATCAGGGGTGACGCATTTGCCGGTGCTGTCACAAGTCGCACAAAAGCCGCAGGACGTTCCCACTGGCGGTGCATCGCAGGTGCCTGCGCCGTTGCAGGTCAGACGGCAGGGATCGCTGCCTGTCCCGCATTCGCTCTCGGGGTCGCTGCCCGCGGCGTAGGCAGAGCACTTGCCCGCCAGCCCGGCCTGGTTGCACGAAACACAGATGCCATTGCACTTGTTCTCGCAGCACACACCATCCACGCAGAAACCAGAAGCGCAGACCGTCGCAGCGGAGCAAGTCGTGCCGTTCTTGCTCTTGCAGGCGCCGCTGCTATCACACGCCTGTCCGCCGGCACAGCTGCCGGGAACTTCGGTGCCCCCAGCCACCGGCGCGCAGGTGCCTTCCTGGCCATCCGCCGCGCAGGATTGGCACGCGCCGGAACAGGACGCGGTCCCGCAGCACACGCCATCCACGCAGAAACCAGAAGCGCAAGTCGAAGCTGTGGCGGATGTGCACCCCTCGCCATTGCCGAGATTGGTGACTTCGTACTCCCAGGTCTCGCTGGTAGACATGATTCCGTCAATCGTTCCACCGAACACCACCACCACCCGGCGCTGGCTGTCGAACTGCGCGGTCGGCCACATGGGGAACTGGTTTGTGCTCGCGGGGAGGTTGCGCAAGTACCAGGTGGGGCCTTTGGTACTGATCTCCCACACGACGCTGGGCGAGAATGAATTCGGCGTGTCGGCGACCACGGGCACAACCGCCCGTCGCCGGAGGCTGTCGTAGACCACGAACGCGTCGCCGTCGAAATGCACGATGTCGCCACTGTCGCGCTTCGCCCAGCCGGCCGAAACTGGATCCCACTCCCAAAACGCGACATTGTCGCTGGAACTCGTCCCCGTGTCGACGAGGAGAACCTTCTGGCGAGCATCGTCGAAGGCCAGCAGCGATTCAAACGAGGCATACCCAGGCGGCGTGAGGGTGAACGAGACAGGTGTACGGTTGGTCCAGGTCAACTTGCCGCCGTCCCATTCCCAGACGGCGTTGTTCAGGGGGTCCGGCTTTCGCTGGGTTCCGGGGGTCGGGTAGGTGGCGGCACGGGTGAGCAGGTAGCCGCCGAAGAGCAGCACCTTGGCACGGCCAGAGTCGGTGACCATGGCGTGATCCTGGCGAGGCTCGGGACTCGCCGTGGGTTGAAGCTGGCTCCACTTGCGCGTGCTGGAGTTCCATTCCCAGGTGTCGCCCAAGGTCAGCTGTTCGATGATCCCGACGGGTGAGTTGTGCACGCCGCCGAACAGGATGAGGGACTTGCGCAAGGGATCGTAGGCCATGGCCGCACCCGAGCGGCCCGGAGGACGTACGTCGGTCTGGACCTGGGACCAAGAGGTGCCGTCCCACTCCCACAGGTCATCGAAAAAGATGTTCGCGTCGGGGTCGTCCGCCGTGCCTCCGAACATATACGTCTTGCCCGTGGCGGGGCAGAAGGCCATGGCGTACGACGCACGCGGCGAAGGCCATTTTCCAAGTGTTGGCGTGCGGTCGGTGAAGATCGCCGCAACTGGATCCAATTCCCAGATCTCCCCGTCCCGCGAAACCTCGGGCCAGGACCAGCCCCCCACCAGATCGAGGCGGCCTCGCGCAGTGTCGGTGACCAGCGAGGCGTATAGTCGCGCCGTAGGCAGGTTTGGTTCACTGCCGGTGAGGCGCTCGCTCCACGCCCCTGTGTTCGGATCCCATTGCCAAACATCGGCCAGTCCAAAAGTGCTGTCGAT
>Ga0182010_10000515_pt1 | contig 22035 bp, 17 predicted proteins | sample 611E1MmetaG_FD_120488 | JGI IMG/M metagenome (GOLD analysis project Ga0182010, IMG submission 120488) | Permafrost microbial communities from Stordalen Mire, Sweden - 611E1M metaG | ecosystem: Environmental > Terrestrial > Soil > Wetlands > Permafrost | place: Sweden: Stordalen | collected... | reverse complement strand
TACTGCACTAAAATTTCCATTAAACTTTAATAATGTTTTATTTAAACTATTTTTTTTAATCGATTGAATCAATTCATCAAATATGTCTTGCTCGGATAATAATTTGTTTTCTATAAAAGCAAATCCTTTCACATAACTATTACCAATCGAGTGCCATGATTTCCCTGCATTGTTTAATAATTCTATCCTCATAATCAATTATCTTGGATTCCTTTTGAATATTTGTACGTTAAATAAAAACGAATTGCATTTGCAATACATCTTGCTATAACATAGCATATCAATGTAATTCTAATATCTTTAAACAAAAAGCATCCAATGAATAAAGATGCAATAGTAAGAGTAATAGAAAATATTTGCCAAATAAATGACGCTTTCATCTTATTTGCAATAATAAAAACGGCAGCTACTACCTGAAACATAAACAGAATTGCCACGTTAGGCATTAGGATTCTTGCATAAACTCCGGCAATACGCCAGTTTTTTCCGAGTAAGAATGAAAAAAGGTCGGGTAAAATAATCATTAGAATAATGCATGTCGGAACAATAATAAAAAACATCATCCTGACAACTTTGTTATATATGTTTCTACAATTTCCTGTTTTTATCCATTCCTCATTTGCTCGTTGACGAAAAACATTCATCACTGCTTCTGATATTACACTTGCGGGTATAGTTAAGAGACTGCCTGCCATCGCATAGAATCCAACTTCTGACGAGAGGTAAAATGATGCAATCATTAAAGTAGGCAACTGGGAATTAGAAGTATCGATTAATTGACCCGGCAATGAATATTTAGGGAATTCTATATATCGTTTTGCCAATACACTCATTCTCTTAAACGACACTTGAAAAAACACATTTTTATCATTTCTCAATGCACGAAAAACACATCCTACTGCCGAAATTATTCTACCAATTAAATCGCCAATTACCAATCCATTACTTGAAATCTTTATAAAACCTAAAAAAAGTTTACTTAAGGTAGTCGAAGCCGAGTTTATTATCTTATTCCATGAGAGACTGACAAAATGCTTATTGCGTACACACCATTCATTATAACAATTAAAAATTATTATTGCAAAAGCACTTAATGGGCATACAAATAGCCATTTTTTTAAATCTGGAACATTGAACCATGAACCAAATTGATTTGAAAATATTTGTAAAACAATCAATGAAACAAATAAAAATGAAATACTCAACAAAATTACTAAGACTATAATGTCAGCTGCATCCTGTTTTGTATCTGTTATCAATATACTACTTTCGTATTTTCCTGTTGCCAGAACTGTCAGAATTGAGGTTATTGAGGTTATTGTAGCCAGTAATCCAAATTCAGCCGGTGTAAAAATTCTACCTAAAATCGGATAGAAAAGCATAGGAAACGCTTGCGCAATACTCGTTCCAATAGTAAGAGTCACAGCATTTTTTGCAAACTCTCCTTTAATTGGTATGCTATTCAGTATCCTTTTCAACTAAGATTTTTATCAATAAAATTATTTATTCTTGTATAGTGTTCACTTTATAATCACAAAACAGAACCTCATAATCATGCCTTTCAAGCCATCCGAAATCTGCAAAAAACAAGTATTTGGGAAATAACTCCTCAGTGAGATCTTTCGTGGATTGGCAGACCGAATTAAAGTAATGCAATAGCAATATTATTTACTTTTTTCTTTTTTCTTTTCTGTCATTGTACCTATATCTTCCACCATAGCTATAATGTTCGTATTCGGGTCCGAGATCATTGACGACAACGCTCAAACTTTTAATATCACTGAGTTTAAGCTCTTTTATGGTATTCTCAAGCTGATCTTTCAGGGTTATATTCTGCCTTACTATCAAAATGCAGGTATCGGCAAATGCCGCTATATGAAAGGTATCAGATACCGTACCGATCGGGGCTGAGTCAATTATAATACACTCGTACTTCTTCTTAAGTAACTTTATCAATTCTTCCGTCTTTTCTAAGGCCATAAGTTCCGAAGGATTTGGCGGAACAGGTCCTGCAAGAATAATATCCATGTTTTCTTGATTAGTCTTTCTTATAATGTCCTCGAAACTGTCTTTACCGATAAGCCAGGTTGAAACACCATGTTCATTGTCAAGACCAAAATCAGTGAATATCTTTGGTTTTCGTAAATCAAAACCAACAAGTACTGTCTTCTTACCTATCAGGCTATACACAGATGCCAGGTTGATAGCTGTAAAGGTTTTACCCTCTTCCGGCATCGATGAGGTTATAAGAATTACGGGAGCTTTCGCTTCTTTAGTAAAAAACTGCATCCTCGACCTTAGTGATCGGAAAGCCTCAGCTGCAGGAGAGTCTGGTTCATTAAGCACTATAATGTTTTTTTTCAGCTTACTGTGTGGTAAATGTCCATTAATGGGTATATCAGTTATTTTCTTTATATCTGCATCTTCTCTCACCTTATTATTAAAAGCGTCAGTAACTAAAATCCATAGAAATGGGAAACCAATGCCTGCAAGCAGGGCAATCAGGTAAACTAACGCTGTTTTCGGTTTTATTGGTTTAATGTCAGGTTCTGAAGGATCTACTACTTCATTATCCGGCATATTCGATGCTTTTTGTATCTGAGCTCCAGCTCGCTTCTCAAGAAGAAATGTGTATAATTGATCATTTAGTTTGTACTTTCTCTCAATACCAAGAAGCTGCCTTTCGGTCACGGGCAAGGCTGAGGCCTGAGCATTTACAGTGCGGATCTGTGTGGAGATCTCATTCATTGCAAGATTATTTGATCGCTTAACCCCGTTAAGTATTTCCTTCAGAGACTCTTTTATGTTGCGGACTTTTTGTGCAAGCTGACTTTGTAAAGGGTTTTTTTCACCCAGGCTCTTGCTATAAAACTGACCCTGCAATTCGGCGAGGTCAGCTACCAGCTTAGTGAGACCCGGATCGGTTATACCCATAGTAGCCGGAGCTATTGGTACCTGGCCGGCTTCGTCTTTTGCCAGGTATTCCACAAGGTAATCATAATAATTGGCCTCAATTCCGAGACGGGCCTTCTGATTTTCGAGGTCCATGGCCTGGTTGATTATGACCTGTCCCTGTGCAGAAAGGTTCATTACCTTGTTAGCTGAACGGAATTGCTGCAACTTGTTTTCTGTTATAACAAGAGAATCGGTTATTCCGATAAGCTGATCATCTATAAATTGTATTGTCCTGATAGCCACAAGGTTCTTCTTATCAAGGGAATTATTAAGAAAAATTTCTGTGAGCTTATTAAGGAATTCATTATCCATCACTTTGTTTGTCCCTTCAAGACTAATTTTCACAATAGTCCCGAGTTTTGAGACTTTCTCAATCTTAAGCCGCTTTCTGTAACTCTCTACCAGTTTCGTCCGGCTATGGAATTTGAAATGCATCTTTTGGATAGGATTATTGACAGGCAAATTGTCGGTTGAGAGCTCTATGCGGAAGTTGCCAGCCGGAGTCTTAATAATTTCACCAAATGAAGCTTGTGTATGCAAGACAAAAGAATTTTTAGATCTGGCATCAATCCTGAACTTATTATTATCCAGATATTTAAATGTAAATTCGATATCACGTGGCAAGCTGTCAGCGATTTCAGGTACAATCTTAATTATGTGGTTTGGGTATAGCGCTATCTTGTTAAAGAGACTGCGATGATAGTATTCAATGTCAAAATGTAATTCATCCAGTGCTCTCCCTATGACCGTCTTTGATGTAAGTACCATTATCTGGTTATCAAGGTTTTTCGTTCCTCCACCGAGGCCAAACCCTTCAAGAAGTTGATCATTACCCAACGAAGCTGCTTTTTTTTCTTCGTTTATCAGAATTGTTGCCGATACATTGTATATGGGTATCATGTAGGTAGTAAATATAAAAGCACATATTAAAGCAACAATCAGGGAAATCAGAAAGAAGTGCCATTTAGATACAACACGAGAGTAGATTTTATTTAAATCTATTTCATCTTCCTGGTGGGGTCTCATTTTTTGGGGATCGGATTGAATTAGAATATTGTTGGACATAGGTATATGTTTAGAGTTTAGAGTTTAGAGTTTTGTTAGGCGTATAGTACAGGGTTTGAGTTATATTGAATATTGAATGTTACAAGGTTTCAGGATTTGGCTTCGCTGAACTCTGAAACTGGGATCGTGACCCTCGCTTCTTTTTATAATTTAAGTACATTCCACATCAAAATAAATGTGGTAATCGCACTTAGAATAACGGAGTATGGAAACGAATTTAACTGGAAAAACTTACCTTTCATTGGTTGGGCGTAAATGACATCATTAGGCATAACATAATAAAATTCCGTTGCCATTATCTTCCGGTCATTCAGAGAGAATTCCATTATTTTGTTGCCATCATGTGTTTGCCGGATTAGTTGTATTTTTTGCCTGTTGCTGAATTCACCAAGATCACCACCCATAGCTAGAGCCTCGAAAATATTCATCCGATCTTTATATATCAGGTACTTCCCCGGATGTTGAACCTCTCCGATAAGGCTGACATAGTTATTAACCATCTTAACCATTACAACGGCATCGGCAATATATGCTTTGAGTGCAGTTTCCAATTCTGTTTTAACAATGTCCAAAGTCTTTCCTTTTACCATGAATTTGCCAGCGTATGGAAGTTGAATTTCACCATTACCGTCAACTGTGTAGCTTAACATATCAGCACTCTGCTCAGTCATAGTGATGCCACCAACTGTTGCCGGCAAAGTATTAAACATATCCGACCACTTTGGGTCGGGAGTAACAACCCTGATAAATAGGTTATCGTAGGGCTGTATCGTATAAGGGGTTGGAGTAACTGATATGATATTATCATTTTTTGTCCCATTATACTGCAGGTAGGTTAGCTTTCTACTTGTTACACAGGAGGTCAGTAAAACTGAAGCCAAAATTGGGAATAGAAAATTGTTGACTTTCATATTATATTTTAATAAATGGATTATGATTCAAGGCAAAAATAAGATAAAAGATAAAAGATAAAAGGAAATGGATAAAGGTTAATCGTTACTGGTTATTTAATTATATGGTCAAGATCTTGAATATAAAGATAAAAAAAATAGCGGAATTGTCTGAGGATTATGCAAAGTATATTTTTTTAGAGTTCCAGTTATCTCCAGGTATGCTTCCGCCCCGTCAGTCACAACGCAAATAAATTGTAACTACTTAGCATTAAGACATATATGACCCTTTATTGATTTTATCCAATAATTTAATTAGTAATGAAATCACATATCAGGCAAAGGGCTTGAAAACTTAGTATTACTCGATAAATTTATGTAATCAAATCGTTAAAGGCAAATTAAACGACCCCCGGAATTCTCCTAATTAAGACATTTATGGTTTATTTACCTGCAAAAAATACAGGTATATCAAAGAAATGTTTCAACTAATGATCGAATTAAGACCATTCATCAAAAACCAAAATAATTTAGAGAATCATATACTCTTCCCTGCTAATCGTGTCATACCGTAATATGCACTTCCAAGTAAAGAGGCGCTTGATCCAAGGTGAGCTCTTTCAATTTTAACTTCTGATCTGCAGTTTTCGAGTGAATTGGCAAATGCGCTTTTTCTGATCATTTCCAGGTAACTGTCGTTTGCCTCAGACATTCCTCCGCCCAGAACGATTATTTCAGGTGCAAAGATCGTGATCAGATTTGCAAGCCCGATACCAACAAGTTCCGCATTTTCATTCACCACCTTTACAGCAACCGGAGAGTTTGAATAACTCAATTCAAATATTTCCCTGCAGCTCAGAGTTTTTTCTTTGCCAGGATTGTTTACACCTGTCTCTTCCTGATACCTGCGAACTATTGCAGATGCAGATGCAAATTGTTCATAAGATCCTCTGATCCCTTTATCGCTGATGCTATTTTCAAAATTAATTATCATTTGCCCTACTTCTCCACCTGCATTATTAACACCCCTGTAAAGCTTGCCATTTATTATTATTCCACCGCCTATCCCAGTACGAAGTGCTACAAATATTACATTATTATACCTCTTCGCCGCTCCAAATCTATGCTCGGCAATTGTCATCATGTTTGCATCATTTCCTACATACGCCGGCAAACCGGTTTCCTGGTTGATTATTTTTGCCAAAGGTACATTTATCCAGTCTTTTATACCCTGATCGGGGCCAATAACGATGCCCGTTAAGTGGTCAATAAATCCCTTGGCTGAGATACCGATACAGATTGGGTTTACCCCTTCTGAAGCTACAGCTTGCCTGATTTCCCTGATTGCCTGCAGCAATACTGAAATAAGATAATCCCTGGTCTGAGAGGGGTTCAACGGATAAGACTTTGAAGCAATAACTTCTCCATGAATCTTTACCACGGCGATTTTGATAGAATTCCGGCCAATATCCACGCCTATGGCTGCAGCATGATTAAACATATTTTATCTTTTGATCGTGTTACACACAAAAATAAACTTTAATAACAATAAACGAGTATCCGATTTAGCGAATAAATTGATGTGTTCATTTCTTTTGGAGGAGCAAAAGAAATGAACAATTATTTTGATAACTTTGGCATAAGATTATTTATGAGATATTTATGATAGAGAAAGTCAGGGAAATATTTAAAAGAGAGGCAAATGCCATTCAAAACATTCCGGTAACCAAAAGTTTTGAAACTGCTGTAGAAATAATTCACAGGCAGGTTCATGCTAAAAACGGGAAGCTGGTTACGAGCGGCATGGGGAAAGCAGGTCAGATTGCCCATAACATCGCCACTACATTCAGTTCCACAGGAACACCGTCAATTTTTCTGCATCCAAGTGAAGCGCAACATGGTGATCTTGGAATACTTCAGGAAAATGATGTCCTCCTTGCAATATCAAATTCCGGAAAAACAAGAGAGATCATCGAACTCATTGATCTAAAAAATAATCTCTATCCGCAGATACCTGTAATTGTAATCACAAGTAATAAGAATAGTCCGCTCGCACTAAAAGCCGATTGTTTTATACTTACAGGAGCTCCGGAAGAAGTATGCACTCTGGGACTGACTCCGACAACATCCACCACCATGATGACAGTTATTGGTGATGCACTTGTAGTATTACTTATGGGTAAAATTAATTTTAACGCAAGTGATTATGCAAAAAGACATCACGGTGGTTATCTTGGGATGAAATCGAGGGAAATATCAGGAAAAGAATAGCACACACTAAAATCCTGATACCGACTTTTCATCCTGTATTGATTCCATTGTGTTCTCCAGTGATTCCTGAAACCTGTTAGCATTTTCAATCCACTTTAGAATTTTCTCACTGGCCAGTGGATATTCCGGCGTGCGCATCGATACCGTTCTATAGGCATATTCTTTTAATTCAGTCACATTCTCCAGAACTTTTTTGAAGTATACTCTGAAGAATGAATCGGTGATAAAGAAATAACGTTTACGGTCGGAAGGAAACGTCTTATAATCAATTATTTTATTCTGCAAAAGGAAGTTCAGTGAATTGCTTACAGAGCTTTTACTGGCTTTAAAAAATTTAACCATCTCATCAAATGTTTTTTCCGGAGGGTCGCTTACGGTGAAATAAGAAATTATCCTGCCTTGCATAGGTGTCAGACCAAATTTTTCAAATACTTTGCCTGTCTCTTCGATTGTTTCCCGAACTCGCTTATCCTGAGCTAACATGATTCCTGAAATTTATAACGATTTACATTACTTAAAGGCTTAAAGGCTCAATGGCTCAATGGCTTAATGGCTCAATGGCAACACATGCTCATATTTTGTATGCTGTTATTCCGTTGTGCCGTTGTGACGCTATGCCTCGATGCCTTATAGTACAAATTTATAATATTTTCGATCAGTTCTATAACTTTTGAACTAAAAAAACAAATTTATTTTTTCTTGTTTCAGTCAGATAAAAAGATTAGTTTTGAACACTTCAGTATAATACTAAATAATAATTAAATAGACGGTCATGACTACCAGCACTTCATCAAACGCGATCAACAGGAAAGATTATATCTTTTCAATTTCAATTATCGGACTGTTTTTTTTCATTTTCGGATTTGTTACATGGCTTAACGGGATTCTCATCCCCTTCCTCAGAACTGCATGTGAACTGAATGATTTTGAAATCTATTTTGTAACTTTTTCTTTCTATGCATCATATTTGATTATGGGACTACCAGCTTCAAAAGTCCTGAAAAAGACGGGATTCAAGAGTGGAATGTCTCTGGGATTATGGATTATGGCAGCCGGAGCATTGATTTTTATTCCTGCAGCATTAACAAGAACTTTTGGACTTTTTCTCACCGGATTATTTGTTGAAGGAACAGGGATGACCCTTCTTCAGACCGCTGTTAATCCATATATCACTATAATCGGGCCACCTGAAAGTGCTGCAAAAAGGATGAGTATTATGGGGATAGCTAACAAATTTGCAGGTGCAATAGCTCCTATTATTCTGGCAAGTGTAATTCTTAAAGATTCAAATGTATTACAGGAGAGACTTAAACAGTCAATTGATGCTGCTACCCGTACCGGGATACTCAATGAATTATCGCACAGGGTTATTATGCCGTATATTATTATGGCAGTTATCCTTGTTCTGCTTGGCCTTTTAATTAGATATACCCCACTGCCAGAAGTAGATACAGATGCAGAAGATACAGTAAGCGGTGATACTAATTCAAAGAAAACCAGTATTTGGCAGTTCCCTCATCTTATACTTGGTGTAATTGCCCTCTTCTTCTATGTTGGTGTAGAAGTTATAGCAGGTGACAGTATAATAAGATATGGCCAGTCAATAGGTATTGCAATGGAATCTGCAAAATATTTTACATCACTGACACTAATAAGTATGATAATCGGCTACATTATAGGAATTGTTTGTATACCGAAGTATTTGAGTCAGGTTACGGCGTTAAAAATCGCCACAGTTCTTGGAGTTATTTTTTCACTGGGAGCTATTCTTACTCCATCACATATAGTGTTCTCGATGGCATTTATTGATATAATGACTTTTAAGTCAATTCAACTTATTTTACCGTTATCTGTATTATTTGTCGCTCTTTTGGGTCTTGCCAATTCAGTTGTCTGGCCGGCAATGTGGCCATTGGCGCTCGATGGTTTGGGAAGATTCACGAAAACAGCGTCAGCACTTCTGGTAATGGCTATCGCAGGAGGTGCTGTATTACCTCTGACTTACGGCAAACTGGCTGTGACATTTTCAACTCAAACAGCATATTGGATATGTGTTCCGGCATATATGATTATTATGTATTACGCTTTCATTGGACACAAAGCGGGGAAATAGAATGGGTTATAACCTGAAGGAAATATTTGAACAATTCGACGCTGATGGCACATTCTTAATCGGTGAGACTTATGGCAGCGGACATATTCATGATACCTTCAGGATTGAAACAGTTGAAAAGGAGAAAGACGATTATATCCTACAGAAGCTTAATAATAAGATCTTTAAAAATATTCCCGAGCTTCAGCACAATATAGAAAGGGTTACAGTTCATCTCAGAAATAAATTAGAAAGAATTCCGGGTTCCGATATAAAAAGGGAATGCCTGAGACTAATTCCGTCAAAGGAGGGTAAAACCTGGCTAAGCGACAAAGAAGGAAATTTCTGGAGAATGTACATATTCATCTCCAACCATCATTCTTATAATGTAGTCGACAGTCCTGACAAGGCATTTGAGGGAGGAAAAGCCATTGGTCGGTTTCAGGCAATGTTGTCAGATATGCCTGGAGGTCCTCTGTTTGAAACAATCCCATGGTTTCACAACATCGAAAAAAGACTTCAGACGTTTAACGAAAAGATAAAGGAGAATCCGATTGGACGTGTCGAAACTGTTTTGAAAGAAATTGAGCAGATCCTTAACCGCGCGGAGGAGATGAAAATTATTCTAAAGCTGGGGAAAGAGGGAAAAATACCTTTGAGGATTACTCATAATGATACGAAATTCAATAACATTTTGCTTGATGAAAATGATAAAGCATTGTGCGTAATTGATCTTGATACAGTAATGCCAGGATATATCCATTATGATTTTGGCGATGCAATCAGAACGGCTGCGAACGTAGCGTCAGAAGATGAGGATGATCTATCCAGAGTAAGAATGGATATAAATATGTTTAAAGCTTATGCTGAAGGTTACCTTTCCGAAACAGTCGAAACACTTAACGAAGTGGAAAAGGAATACCTGGCATTTGCACCAAGATTAATTACATATACGATAGCTGTTAGATTTCTTACCGATTTTATAGACGGAGATAACTACTTCAAGATTCATCATGAGTTCCATAATCTTCAGAGAGCAAGAGCTCAGCTGAGACTGGTTATGAGCATGGAAGAGCAGTACGAGGATATGAAAAGAATTATCAGTAATTTAACTTAAGGTACTGGTTACTATTTCATCAATTTTTAATAACCTGATTAACAAGCAACAGGCAACAGGCAACAGGCAACAGGCAACAGGCAACAGGCAACAGGCAACAGGCAACAGGCAACAGGCAACAGGCAACAAGCAACAGGCAACAGGCAACAGGCAACAGGCAACAGGCAACAGGCAACAGGCAACAAGCAACAAGCAACAAGCAACGTTTTATGGACTGGACAAAAGAAGAGATTAAGTTCTTGAAAACAATAAGTGACCCTGATAAAATTCAGGGTTTTCTGGATTCATTAGAGTATAATCCTAATTACGAGTGCAGATCGCCGCGATGGGTGATAAAAAAAAGAACTGCACATTGTTTCGAAGGCGCGCTTTTCGCTGCTGCTATTTTGCAATTTAATGGCTACAAACCTCTGATCGTTGATATGAAAGCCTATAATGATGATGATCATGTTATAACAGTCTACAAAGAAGACGGGCATTGGGGGGCAGTTGCAAAATCAAACTTCACTTCACTCAGATTCAGGGAACCTGTTTATCGTACATTACGGGAACTTGTCATGTCTTATTTTGATTTTTATTTCAATACTGATGGAGATAAATCATTACGATCCTATTCAGTGCCGCTCGATCTTTCCATCTATAATTCACGCCACTGGGCCACTACAGATGAAGATCTGGAATATATCGGGGATAAGCTGGAAAACCTGCGTCATTATCCTGTTGTCAATATTAAAATGATAAAAAACCTTAAAAAGGCAAGCAGTATTATGCTGCAGGCAGGGATGCTCGGATCAAAGGCTGAAGGGTTATTCAAGCCAAGATAGGAATGAAGGGGAGATGGGGTGAAGAGGAGAAAAGGTGATCTGTCTTCCTCTATGATATTCTGTGATAGTCTGTTTAACTAAAAACTCCTGTCAGTTAATGGATTTCAAAATCAGGCATAGAGTATTCCAAATCATGTTCGATTATTATTAGTATGCAATAACCTGTTTATCAATATCTAACAAAAGGTGCACTTCAAGCGGTCGAAGGGTCTTTTGTAATTACCATGATATTGTCTATTTTTGATACCTTAAAATAAAAGTGGTATGGATTTATCCGGCAAGTATTATAAAGCCTTCTCTGACCGCCAATCGGCAATAGCAAAACAATATGGTCCGAAACAAGCTGAAAAGCAACACTCAAAAGGCAAGCTTACGGCGCATGAACGGATTAAACTGCTTTTCGACAATAACACATTTGAAGAGATCGATGCCTTTGTAACACCGGCTGACCAGCCTGTTGAATTCGGAAAAGTTGAAAGATCTTATGGTGACGGAGTAATTGTCGGACACGGAAAAGTAAACGGCAGACTAGTCTTTGCATATGCCCAGGATTTCACAATAATGGGAGGATCGCTAGGAATCGTTCATGCAAAAAAGATTGCCAAAATTCAGGAGATGGCTCTGAAAATGGGTTCGCCAATAATTGCGCTTATTGATTCCGGAGGAGCAAGAATACAGGAAGGAGTCGCAAGTCTGAGCGGCTATGCCGCCATCTTTCAGAACATTATTCATTCTTCAGGAATCATTCCACAGATTTCAGTAATTATGGGACCGGCTGCCGGGGGTGCGGTCTACTCCCCTGCCCTTACTGACTTTGTCTTTATGGTTAATCACACCAGCTATATGTTTGTTACCGGACCAAATGTTGTTAAGGAAGTTCTGAATGAAGATGTAACCTCCGAAGGGCTTGGAGGAGCAGAGGTACATGCGCGTAAAAGCGGTGTTGCCCATATGATCTATGATGATGAGGAGAATACTATCCTTGCGCTGAAAAAATTCCTTTCTTATCTTCCTTCAAATAATGTTGAAAATCCTCCTGTTGTTGGCGACGACGGATCAATTAACGATATTAATGAAAAGTTGAGGGATCTCATTCCCGAAGATCCAAATAAAGCATACGATGTCAAGGACGTAATAGTTCAGATTGTTGACAGAAACAGCTTCTTTGAGACATCTGAGTTGTTCGGTGCAAACCTGGTAACAGGTTTTGCCAGAATCAACGGTAAAACAATTGGGGTGGTTGCTAATCAGCCAAAAATACTTGCAGGTGTCCTCGATATCAATTCATCTACAAAAGGGGCCAGGTTTATAAGGTTTTGCGATGCATTCAATATACCTATTATCACATTCGAAGATGTTCCCGGTTTTCTTCCAGGTGTTGATCAGGAACACTCGGGTATTATCAGACATGGCGCAAAATTGCTTTTTGCATATAGTGAAGCGACGGTTCCCAAAATAACCATCATTCTTCGCAAAGCATACGGAGGAGCTTTCATTGTTATGAATAGCAAAAACCTTGGTGGCGATTTCAGTTTCGCCTGGCCATCAGCAGAAATTGCTGTAATGGGTCCTGACGGAGCTGTTGCTATTCTATACAGGAAAGAACTTGCTGAATCGAAAAACCCTGTTGAGCTTAAAAAGGAACTTGTTAAAAAATATCGCGATAAAATTGCGAATCCATTTATTGCTGATGAAAGCGGTTACATTGACGAAGTAATTGATCCGGCAGTAACACGGAAAAAGATTATATCAGCTTTGAATGCACTCAACAACAAATGGGTTAAGGTGCCGGCCAGAAAGCATGGGAATATGCCTTTGTAAGGCTTAAAGGCGTAAGGGCGCAAGGGCATAAAGGTATCTACCAGATAAAGATTTCTTTTGCCCTTGAGCCCTTGAACCATTGAGCCGTTGGGCCGTTGAGCCGTTAGGCTGTTTTCGATTAAAGTACGGAAATTAATATGAATCTGATGAAGATTAAGAGAATACTAATTGCGAACAGAGGTGAAATTGCAGTCAGGATCATGAAAACTGCACACCTTATGAAAATTGAGACTGTCGTTGTTAAAACTGCTGCTGAACCAAATGCCATGTATCTGACAGGAGCTGATATAATATTTGATGATACTGAAGATATTTCCGAAATACCTGTATTTCTCAACATTGACAAACTAATTAATATCGCAATAAAGACAAATGCCAATGCTATTCATCCGGGTTATGGGTTCCTTGCAGAAAACGCCTACTTTGCGCAGAAATGCATTGATAAAAACCTGATTTTTATAGGTCCTTCTCCCGATTCAATATATAAAATGGGAAATAAAACTATTGCAAGGAAAATAGCAATGGCGGGCGGAATTCCAATGGCAATGGGAAGCGAAGGAAATATTGCAAATGAGGAAGAAGCTTCTGTTATTGCTGAAAAGATCGGTTACCCGGTAATAATAAAAGCTGCATCAGGAGGTGGGGGAAGAGGAATGAGGATTGTGCGAAAGGCTGAGGAAATGGAGAAGATGTTTATTATTGCAAGTAAAGAGGCAGAGAAAGCTTTCAATGATCCTTCAGTATTTGTTGAAAAATATATTGAAAATCCCAAACACATTGAATTTCAAATACTTGGAGACATAATGGGGAATGTTATTCATTTAGGAGAAAGGGAATGTTCAATCCAGAGAAAACATCAGAAACTGCTTGAGGAAGCGCCATCATGCGCTCTGGATGCAAAACTGCGTAAAAAAATGGGAGACATGGCTGTCCAGATTGCCAAAGCTGTTGATTATTATTCCGCCGGAACAGTTGAGTTTCTGCTTGACGCTGACAAAAATTTCTATTTTATGGAGATGAATACCAGAATTCAGGTGGAACATCCTGTAACTGAAATAATAACCGGTTTAGATCTTATAGAGCAACAGATCAGGATAGCTAATGGAGAGGAGCTCAGAATTAAACAAAATGATATAAAGCTAAAAGGTTGGGCAATTGAATGCCGGATAAACGCAGAGGATGTTCAGGCAGGTTTCGCACCCGACCCGGGGAAAATTGAAAGTTTAAATATGCCATCTGACCCTTGTATAAGAGTAGATACAGGAGTTCAGTCGGGTTCTTCAATTGTTGCAAGTTATGATTCTATGATTGCCAAGCTTATTGTAAGAGGGAAAGACAGGAAAGATGCTATTAAAAATTGTAAGATGGCCCTCGATAAAGTCTGGATTAAAGGTACAAAGACAACCCTGCCATTCTTCCGCATGCTTGTGCGTCATCAGAAGTTTCAGGATGGAACCTTTACAACTTCATTTATTGAAAAGGATCTGGAAAAGTATTATTACAATAGTGAATATGAGGAGATGCTTGCAGCCTGGCTTGCCACCAAACTCTTTATTGAGGAAAACCTGAATGATGACAGCATAAACGTTAATTTCGAACATGGAAAAGTTATGAGTCCCTGGCTGTTAAACAAAAGAATAAATCAATTTTAAATTTATCAGTAAATCATGGCAAACGATAAGCTGCAGATCAAGAAATTATACACACTCTCTTCCGAAAACAAGAAATTCAGTTTCTCACTCCCGTTGAAACATACCATAAGAATCGGTAAAAGGGATTATGAAGTTAAACTGAAGGCTGATGAAAAATACGGTACCTATATATTATGGAAGAATCGGAAGTACCCAGTGGAAATTGTACGTTCAAACCAGAATAAATATGAAATTCTCTTCAACGATATTAGTTACACCTTTACTGTAGAAACACCATTCTCACTACAGAGAATGAAGGTTTTAAATTCAAACCGGGGCAAAAATGAAAAGGAAATTATTAAAGCGCCAATGCCCGGTAAAATTATCGATGTACTTGTAAGAGAAGGCTCAACAGTTGTGAAGGGAGAACCAATGGTTATTCTGGAGGCAATGAAGATGCAGAATGAAATAATATCTCCGGTGAATGGCACGATTGTACTGGTAATGGCTAAACCCAATACTAACGTGATGAAGGATGATCTGCTCGTGGAGATAAAGCTATAGGTATATTACAGGTAAAATTTCTGTTTACCTGGCATGTTTTTTCACAAAGTGACGATAGAATATTACGCTTGCTCCTGATGTAAGTATTAATGCAACAGATCCGTAAATCATACTTTCAACCGGGGAAGGAATAATCCATGTCCACGCTACCCAATAAAGAGGTGAATAAAACGCAAAATAATTCAATGGATGATGAAGCAGCAATCCTGCCGGCACTGCTATCAGAAAAATCCAGTAAAGTCTTGACAGAGCCACTCCGGCAGTCTTATTTTCTGCAAGAGTGGTTATAAAGAGAAAAACAAACAATGATTGTATTGAAAGAAGGAAAGCGGAGAAAAGGGTTCTTAACCATCCTTCCGTTGGCACAGGCTTTGTCAGTAAAATAGTCAGCAACACCAGGATGAAACTAATAAATAAGGGACTTATCATCCTCATAAACAGAAATTTCCGTTCGGCTACCGTATCAACTTCTTCGATACGCATAATCTTCATATTTTTATCATCAAGAAGAATAAATGCATATACTTCCCCCGGAAACATTGGAATTATTGCGATAAATGTAATGGCAACAATAGCATAATAATTATAAAGAGAGTGCCCGGTCTTTGAAAAAAAGATTCCGGAAAGCAGGGGAAATACTAATTTCAATATTAGAATTAAAATGAATGGAGCCAGGCTACGGGCGAGAAGCTTTTTATCATGTGTAATGATATTAATATCAGCTATGAAAAAGCTTTTTAATCTGCTCCACATAATTTTCTCTTTTCGTATTGCCCCCCATCCCCCCTAAGTTTTGCCCCCCATCCCCCCTAAAGGGGGGCTCATTCTTCATCAATGAGTTGATTCAACTTGAAGCCTGTTAGTTAACAGGAACATGCTTCAGAGTACCCACCAGAAACTTCCAGAATTTTCCTACTGAGGCAATATTAACCTTTTCATCAGGAGAATGCGGAGATCTGATAGTCGGACCAAATGAAATCATGTCAAGATTTGGATATACTCCGCCAATAAGGCCGCATTCGAGGCCTGCATGGATTGCTTTTTTCTCAGGGATGTTACCAAACATATCCTTGTATAGATCGCTCATCGTTTTCAGTATTGGAGACTGCATGTTTGGTTTCCACCCCGGATATGTGCCGGTAAGTGTAACATCCGCACCAATCAGATGATAAACTGCTGCTATCTTCCATGCTGTTGCCTCCTTGGCGGAGTCAACAGAGCTCCTGGTGAGGTTATAGGTTTCAAATTTCCCTCCTACACATTTTACAACAGCCAGATTATTTGATGTTTCCACCAGTCCTTTCATTGCCTGGCTCATCCTTTGAACGCCGTTTGGACATACAAACAACGCACGGATGATCTTGTATTGATCTCCCTTACTCATTACTTTAGAAGGAACAGCTATTTTCTCCACAAAAAACTTCAGATCAGGTTCTGTATCAGAAAATTCAGCCCGATACATCTTCTCATACCCCTTGACGAATTTTTCAAATTCTTTAGCTTTCGCTTCAGATACTAAAACAATGGAATAAGATTTTCTTGGTATTGCATTCCTCAGATCGCCTCCAGCCGCTTCAGCAAGCCTGATCGCGAAATCCGATTCTGCCTGCATAAGAAACCTGAACATTATTTTATTTGAATTTGCTCTGCCAAGTGCAATATCGACACCTGAATGGCCACCTTTCAAACCTTTTGCGATAACTTTATAAGCGGACAGTCCTTTTGGTGATTTTTCTTCAGTATAATCCATAGTGACATTTACATCAACTCCTCCTGCGCAACCTACATAAAGTTCACCTTCATCCTCTGAGTCGAGGTTCATAAGAATCTCCCCTTTCAGAAGTCCTTTCTTAAGTCCGAATACCCCCGTCATTCCGGTTTCCTCATCTATAGTAAAAAGCGCCTCAATTGGTCCGTGAGCAATATCCCTGGAAGCCAGCACTGCCATGGTCGATGCCACTCCGATACCATTATCAGCGCCTAGTGTTGTTCCATTGGCTCTTACCCATTCACCGTCGATAATAGTTTCGATAGGGTCCTTTTCGAAATCATGTTTTTTATCACTGTTCTTCTGGGGAACCATATCGAGATGTGTCTGAAAAATCACACCTTTCCTGTTTTCCATTCCCTTTGTGGCGGGTTTCCTGATAATCACATTACCTAGCTTATCAACAACAGTTTCAAGGTTATGCTTTTTACCAAACTCCTTCATATACTTTATCATCCCTTGTTCGTATTTTGAAGGACGGGGTATCTGTGTTATCTCATGGAAAAAGTTCCATAACTGTTTTGGCTCTAGATCGCGTATGTCGCTCATATTCAATTATTTTTTAGTTTTATAAAATAAGACAATAAAATTAGTACAATTTACCAATATAAACAATGAAAAAATGAAATGAGCCATTTATGCAGATAAGTCCATGTGATGAAAACTGTTATGAAAATGTAACAATAACTTAACAATTTTATCCTTTTGAATTTTGTAACAATTTTGTTACATTGCTGACACCTGAATCGCAATATTTAAAAAATATAACAAGAAAGAAATGAACGACTTATCATTTCGTAGTTTTTCAAAGAAACCCCGATATTTTCAAAATTGTTCATAATATTTACAAAATGACCTTTTTATATATTGTAGTTGCTCTGGTTATAATCTTCGACTTTATCAATGGCTTTCACGATTCAGCAAATTCAATTGCAACAGTGGTTTCTACAAAAGTTCTCTCTCCTTTTGCAGCGGTTTGTATGGCTTCCTTCTTTAATTTTGTTGCATTTCTTATCTTCCCGTTGAGAGTTGCAACAACTATGGGTAAAGGGGTTATTAATCCCGATGTAATTAATCTTACTGTTATCGCTTCCGCTCTGGTAGCTGCAATCGCCTGGAACCTTGTAACCTGGTGGCTAGGTCTGCCTTCAAGTTCTTCTCATACGCTGGTCGGAGGACTTGTCGGGGCTGCAGTAGCGAGTTCTGGTTGGAGTTCAGTAATGTATGTCGGAGTAATAAAAATTATAATTTTTATTGTAGTAGCTCCTGTACTTGGAATGATTATGTCTTTTTTCATCTCTGCCATTGTAATCTTCTTTGCAAGGAACCATTCTCCTTCAGGAATTGATAAACATTTCCGGAGACTCCAGCTATTATCAGCTGCAGCTTTTAGTCTTGGACATGGAGGAAACGATGCTCAGAAATCAATGGGAATTATCTGGGTTGCTCTTATTGTTTCAGGTTTAGCGACAAAGAGTGATCCGATAGCACTATGGATTGTTTTGTCGTGCCAGGCCGCAATAGCAATGGGTACTTTATTAGGTGGGTGGAGGATTGTTAAAACAATGGGACAAAAGATAACAAAGCTCAAACCTTTTGAAGGATTCTGTGCTGAATCGGCAGGCGCTATAACCCTTTTTGCAGCAACACATTTTGGAATACCTGTAAGTACAACCCATGTTATTACAGGCGCTATAATCGGAGCCGGTGCAAGAAAAGGAGCTTCAGCTGTTAAGTGGGGAGTCACAACTAAAATCTTTTGGGCATGGCTTCTTACAATTCCTGTATCAGCAGTCGTTGGTGCAATAATGTACCATTTTCTTAAATTGATTCTTGTATAAAAATAAGTTTATATCGAATATAAGATTGATAATCATGAATATAGATAAATTTTTAAAGTTTTTTGTCCCGAAGGATCATTCCTTCTTTCCACTCTTTGAGAGTGATGCCCAAAACCTGGTTAAGGCTGCAGAACTCCTTAAGGAACTTTTAGCAAGCGCTGAAATCATGGAACACGAAAGGCTTTATAAAGAGATAAGGGACGTTGAACATATAGGAGATGACATCACAAATAAAACCTATGAGCAACTTAACAAGTCTTTCATAACCCCTTTTGACAGGGAAGATATTCATGAACTCACAGCAAATATTGATGATGTTGTTGATTCGATTAATGGGATAGCCCGACGCATATGTCTTTACAGGCCAAAAAAGATGATGGCAATATACAAAGAGCTTGGAGAATTGGTCTATGAAGGAGCTAAAGAAGTTGAAACAGCAATTCATTGTCTTAAGGATCCGGTTGCCAACAAGGAAAAAATAAGCAGGGCATGTGGGATAGTTACAGCAATTGAGCATAAAGCGGATGAAATTTATTTTACAGGAATCTCTGAACTCTTTGAAAAAGAAGAAGATCCAAAAGAATTAATCAAGAATAACAAAATCCTTGAGATGCTCGAGAGATGTGTCGATGAAGAGGAGGATGTTACTGACACTCTCAAGTCGATTCTGATTAAGATGGCGTAAAGCCTGGGTGCTGGGTAGTCTTGCCTGTTTCATTACTGTATTTTTTAACAAAGACAGGAATTTACGAATGGAAACTCCTTGTTAGTCAGTGAACTATGAATAGAAAGTTCTACCCATACCTGATATTAATTTCAGCAATATTCTTTTTTATCCCTTTTCTAGGTTCAGTTCATTTGTTCGATTGGGATGAGATAAATTTTGCCGAATCAGCTCGCGAAATGATAGTTACTGGTAATTTCAGCCGTGTCCAGATCGACTTTCATCCTTTCTGGGAAAAACCACCCTTGTTTTTCTGGATACAGGCCCTGAGTATGAAACTTTTTGGGATTAATGAGTTCGCTGCAAGATTGCCAAATGCCATTATAGGAATAGGAACCCTGCTTACCCTATATTTTCTGGGCAAAAAAATGTATGATGATAAATTCGGCTTAATATGGGCGCTGGCTTATTTGGGTTCATTTCTGCCTCATATCTATTTCAAATCGGGTATTATTGACCCGTTATTTAATTTTTTTATTTTCATGACTGTTGTTTTTCTTTCAAAAAGCATAAGTGAATTAACAGGAAGTAAAAGTTTTAAGTATGCTCTTTTTGCTGGTATTTCAATTGGTCTGGCAACTCTTACGAAAGGGCCAGTGGGATTACTCATAGCAGGAATTTCAGTATTAGTGTATTGGATAATCATGAAATTTAAAAGAATTTCAAATTGGAAAAATATATTGATCTTTGCTTCATCCTGTTTTGTTATTACCACCTTATGGTTTGGACCAGAGATGATCAATAATGGATTTTGGTTTATCAGGGAGTTCATTAAATATCAGTCGGAATTATTTCTTAGACCAGTAGCAGGACATTCCGGACCAATTTATTATCATTTTATTATTGTTTTTCTTGGATGTTTCCCAATCTCTGTTTTGGCATTGCCGGTTTTTTTCATGAAGAAAGTTGAAACCCATGATGAAGGAACTTACTTTCTAAAATGGATGTTTATTCTGTTCTGGGTTGTAATGATACTGTTCACAATTGTAAAAACAAAAATTGTGCATTATTCATCGCTTACGTATTACCCGCTGTCTTTTCTTGCAACCTATTTTATTTACGAACTTCTAAATAAAAGGGCAGATTTTAAGAAATACCTTGTTTGGATACTTTCAATAACCGGAACTGTATTTTCAATTTTACTTATCTGTTTGCCTCTTGTTTCAAAGTTTAAATATCTTATAATACCCTATATTAAAGATGATTTTGTCATTGATTGTTTAAATTCACCTGTAAAGTGGAATGGATACGAGTTTTTGATAGGCACCGGTTACCTGATATTAATTCTCTACACAATATTCTTAATTAAACGTAAACAATTCCTGAGAGGAATGATTACTTTATTCTACGCGACAGCCTTCTGCATTTTCTTCTATATGAAAGCAGTTGTTCCAAAAATTGAGGGATATTCACAGGCTCCGGCAATAAATTTTTGTCAGAGTCTTTCCGGTAAGAATGTGTATGTTGGTACAGTAGGATTTTACAGCTATGCGCCATACTTCTATTTTCAAAAAAAGCCTGGAGAAAACAATAAAAGCAGTGACATAAAGTGGTTGCTGAATGGTGAAATAGATAAACCTGTTTACATTGTTGCTAAATCGACATGGAAAAATTTCTTCCTAAAATATCCTGATTTTAATTTCATAAAGCAAGAGGGCGGATTTTTGTTCTATTACCGGATACCTCCTAAAGCAGGGGATAACAGTTACGCGGAGAAAAAATGAGAACTTTAAGATCCCTGTATATCATCAGGAAATAAAGGAGGCACTTAGCATAAGGGATGACTGCCAGTTGTTCAATAAACTTTGATAAACAGCGATTAGTTTTTCTCTTATAATGTCCTTATCAAACTGTATAAGTAATTGTTCTGATATTTTGAGACCTTCGTCATAAAATTCCTGGTCGTTAATCATTCTTTTAGTAAGCGCTATAAATTCTTCCGTGCTGGTTGCTTTAAGATATGGATTCTTATATAATGATCTGTACTCTTCTATATCCCTGTATATTACCGGCATTCCGCAGGCGGCTGCTTCTATTGGTGCCAGAGGACAGTTTTCCTGGTATGAAGGGAAAAGCATCAGATCTGCTGCTGCATATATAAGTGGCATATCTTCCAGGTTAATCTGACCGGCATTAACTACATTTTTTCCTGCATTGCTGAATCTTTCATCTATCCTTTTTATTCCCTCCGTAAAACCACCGAAGGGTCTGCCTCCTGCCCATACAAATCTGACATCAGGAATTGATTCTGCTATATTAAGAAAATCATCAACTCCTTTTCTACCTGTTAATTGTCCTACGCCGAGAACTACAAATTCATTTTCAGTCAAACCCAGCATCTGCCGTCCTCTTTTTCGATTTTCATCAGTTCTTTTCCAGTTTCCAATGTTAACAGGATTATATATATTTACTATCATTGTCCTGGCGCCGCTATCAATAATTGCTTTTTCAACCATTGGAGAGATAGCAATG
>Ga0182010_10000511_pt1 | contig 22128 bp, 15 predicted proteins | sample 611E1MmetaG_FD_120488 | JGI IMG/M metagenome (GOLD analysis project Ga0182010, IMG submission 120488) | Permafrost microbial communities from Stordalen Mire, Sweden - 611E1M metaG | ecosystem: Environmental > Terrestrial > Soil > Wetlands > Permafrost | place: Sweden: Stordalen | collected... | reverse complement strand
GTGCGGTGAGCGGGTCCGGGCCCGGTGGCCGCGTTCTGGAAGCCGACCTGCGCGCCCTCTATCACAGCTCTCCAAAAGTCTCTGGTGCGGCGAGCCGACGAGTACAAGACGGGGCGGAAGCTCCGCTGGAGGGTTCGGGAATCGGTGGTATGGTCCTTGCCTCCGATCTGGATGCGCCAGAAACTCGAATCTCCGGTGTTCGCGAGAAGATCGCCAACCGCTTGCGCGAAGCACTCGCCAGCACAGCGCAGTACACGCTCAACTCTTCCGCCGACGCCCGCGGCTTACTCCTGTTGCGCGCCCGTATCAAGGCTTCGTCTGCCGGACCGGACGTCAACCTCAACGACCTGGTGACATTCTGCACCGTGCAAGCACTGTTGCAGGTGCCAGAGCTCAACGTGTTGTTTCTCGATGGAAGAATTCATCAAGGCAGGGGCGTTCACATCGGATTTGCCTGCGACACTCCGCGCGGATTGCTCGTTCCCGTCGTGCAGAATGCACAGGCACTGACCGTCGCGGCGCTTGCCGCCCGCATGAAGGAGCTCTCAGCCCAAGCGGTAGAAGGCAAGATCTCCGCCGACGATCTCACGGGCGCAACCTTCACCGTCAGCAACCTCGGCGTCTTGGGCATTGAATCCTTTACCCCGCTGCTCAATCCGCCCCAGGTGGCCATTCTCGGAGTCAATGCCATTCAGCTGAAGGCGATCCGCAAAGAGGGCAAAGTGGAATTCATCGATTCCATCGGCCTCTCCCTAACGCTCGATCACCAGATCATCGATGGCGCGCCGGGCGCAAGGTTCCTGAAAGTGGTTCGCGAAAAGATCGAAAACGTGGAGCAGCTATGTACGATTTGATCGTGGTCGGCGGAGGTCCGGGGGGATATGAAGCGGCAGGCCACGCTGGCAAAATGGGGAAGAAGGTCGCGCTGGTCGAGAAGGAGCAGCTCGGCGGGACCTGCCTGAATGTCGGCTGCATCCCGGCCAAGACCTTCTTGCGGTCATCCCGACTGTTTCGCGAATGCTGTGAAGCCGCTGCCTATGGTGTGCGAGTCGGCGCGCCCGAGTTTGACATGGCCGCCGTGGTCGAGCGCAAGAGCCGCATTGTGGCCACGCTCGGCAAGGGGGTGCAAGGCATCCTCAAGCGAGCGGGGGTGGAAGTCATCCGCGGACACGCGCGTCTGATTTCGCGCAACACCATTGAGGTTGGGGGCTCCCGTTACGAGGCGGCGAACCTTCTTCTGGCCACTGGTTCGCGCCCCGCGGTACCGCCGATTCCGGGAATCCAGTCTGAGCACACTCTCGATTCGAATACGGTGTTCGGTCTGCAATATGTGCCAAAGACCATTGCCATCATTGGCGGTGGCTACATTGGCCTGGAGTTTGCCTGCTTCTTTCAGGAGATCGGCACGCAGGTCAGCGTGTTCGAGATGCTGCCACAAATCGCGGCGGGCGCGGACGGAGAAATCTCCACCCGCATGCTTCAAATCCTGGAGCGGAAGGGCATCGAGTTCCACCTCTCCGCAAAAGTGCGGCGCATCGAAGGCCATGCTTTGCACTTCGCTGCTCCGGACGGGAAGCAGTCGAGCGTGGATGCCGATTACATTTTGAATTCCACCGGCCGGGTACCGGTCGTCGACGATCTTGGGCTGGAGAATATTGGAATCGACTTTACTCCCAGGGGTATAAAGACCTCAGAGCAGGGAAAGACGAACATTCCAGGAATTTGGGCATGTGGCGACGTAACCGGAAGGCGCATGCTCGCTCACGCCGCCACCCGCGAAGGAATCGTTGCCGTAAACAACATGTTCGGACGGAAGGACCGGGTTCGTTATAACGCGGTGCCCTCCGTTGTTTACACCCATCCCGAAGTTGCCATGGTCGGAAGAACGGAAGAAGAGCTCAGGAATGCTGGGATCAAGTATAAGAAATCGGTGGTCCCGATGGCCGTTGCTGGGCGCTTTCTGATTGAGCACGAGGACGGGACTGGCCTCGTCAAAGTCCTGTGTGGCTCAGATTTTGGAGAAATTCTGGGAGTGCACGCCATCGGTGACGGATGCAGCGAATTCATCGTTGCCGCGGCCATCATGGTCGAGACCGAAATGTGCGTTGGGGATGCCCGCGAGATTGTCTTTCCTCATCCCACGGTTTCCGAATCTTTGAAAGAAGCGATAGCTGGAGTTCATTATTAGGTAGTTGCGTCATAGGAGTTTCTTCATAGGAGTTTCAAGGAATGCCGAAATCGATCGTTATTGAACCGAGAGAGGTTTTTGCCAAGTCGAAGATCCATTTGTCCGACATCCCCGTCAATGCCTACGACCGCACGTTGGAGCAGGAACTGGGCAATTACTCCACCGAAGATTTCCTGCATATGTGGCGGGACATGTGCGCGATCCGGGAGTTCGAAACCATCCTGAATGAAATCAAGACCAAGGGCGCCTACAAGGGCGTTGCGTATAACCACGCAGGACCCGCGCATTTGTCGATCGGACAGGAAGCGGCCGCGGTGGGAATGGCCTTTCCTCTGTCGCCGGAAGATTTCATTTTCGGTTCCCACCGAAGCCATGGCGAAATTCTCGCCAAGGGCTTTTCTGCCATTCGCAAACTCACCGAGCCGCAATTGTCGAACATTTTAGAGTCGTATCGCGACGGAGTCATGGTACGTCCCGTCGAGCGCGAGTACCAGGGCCCGGTCCGCGAGTTGGCCCTCCGCGCTTTTGTCTACGGAGCCTACAGCGAGATCTTCGCGCGCGAGACTGGATTCAACCGCGGGCTGGGCGGCTCGATGCACGCGTTTTTCGCTCCTTTTGGGATCTATCCCAACAATGCGATTGTGGGCGGCTCGGGATCGATCGCTCCCGGCGCGGCACTCTACAAGCGAGTGAACCGCAAGCCGGGCATTGTCGTCTGCAACATCGGAGATGCTTCATTTTCCTGCGGCCCGGTATGGGAAGGCATCACCTTTTCGTCCATGGATCAGTACCGCAAACTGTGGGATCAATCGCTGGGCGGAGGATTGCCGATCATTTTTAACTGCATGAACAATTTTTACGGCATGGGTGGACAGCCCTGCGGGGAAACGATGGGGGTGCAGTTCATCGCCCGCATCGGCGCCGGCGTCAATCCCGAACAGATGCATGCCGAGCGCGTCAATGGATACGATCCCTTGCCCGTGATCGATGCTTTTCGTCGCAAGAAGCAGATCTTGGCCGACGGCCGCGGTCCGGTTCTGCTCGATACCATCACTTATCGCATCAGCGGCCACTCGCCTTCCGATGCATCCAGCTATCGTTCGAAGGAGGAAATCGAGCACTGGCAGAAGGCCGATTCGATTACCGCCTTCCGGAAGCGGCTGGTCGAGGGCCACGTCCTGACGGAAGGCGAACTGGATAGCGCCCGCGAAAGCATCGAAACCATCGTGTTTGACATGTTCCGCATGGCCGTCGATCTCGAGCGCAGCCCGCGCATCGCGATCGATTCCGACCTTGTCGACCGAGTCATGTTTTCGAACCGGCACGTCGAGAAATTCGACGATCGTGAACCGGAGTTTCTGCAAGACATCGCGTCGAATCCCAGGGTGCAGCAGCTCCGCGGCAAGATCCGGACTCCCACCCACGACGGCAAGCCCGTTCCCAAAATGAAGGCATACAACATACGCGACGCCATCTTCGAGGCCATGTTGCACAGGTTTTCCATCGATCCCACGATGATTGCCTTTGGCGAGGAGAATCGAGACTGGGGTGGCGCTTTTGGGGTCTACCGCGGCTTGACGGAAGCGCTTCCCTACCATCGTTTGTTCAATTCCCCCATTTCTGAGGCGGCCATCGTGGGCGCAGCCGTGGGCTATGCCATGTCCGGTGGCAGGGTTGTGGCCGAGCTCATGTATGCCGATTTCATGGGACGCGCCGGTGACGAGATTTTCAATCAATTGTCGAAATGGCAGGCCATGTCGGCAGGACAACTGGTCATGCCGGTCGTCCTGCGCATCTCCGTCGGCGCCAAGTATGGCGCCCAGCACTCGCAGGATTGGACCGCTTTGGTGCATCACATCCCGGGCCTAAAAGTGGTTTATCCGGTGACGCCGTACGACGCCAAGGGCATGATGGCGGCCGCCCTGGCTGGAACCGACCCCGTGGTTTTCCTCGAAAGCCAGAAGATCTACGACATCAGCGAGATGTTCGTCGAGCAAGGCGTTCCCGAGGGCCACTATGAGATTGATCTGTCGGAGCCATCCATCAAGCGCAAGGGCAAGGACCTAACGATCATTACGCTGGGTCCGGCTCTTTACACCGCGGTCACCGCCGCCGATCGGTTGGAAAAAGAGTATGGTGTCTCGGCAGAGATCGTTGACCTGCGGGCGGTCAATCCGCTCAATTACGAACTGCTTGTGGCTTCGGTCCGTAAGACCGGCAAGGTCCTGCTCGCCAGTGACGCGGTGGAACGTGGTTGCGTCCTGCAGACGGTGGCCACCAATCTCACGCAGCTTTGCTTCGATGATCTGGACGCGCCTCCGGTTGTGGTCGGTTCTCGCAACTGGATCACGCCCGCTGCAGAACTGGAAGCCATGTTCTTCCCGCAGCCCGGCTGGTTGCTCGATGCGGTCCACGAGCGAATCTTGCCACTGAAAGGCTATCGGCCAAACACAAACTCCACGCTCGGAGAACTGGCGCGCCGGAGTCGCCTCGGCGTGTGAGCGCGAAGCCAGGTCATGGGCCCGCGATTCGTTTGATTGCACTCGGCCGAGGCCCCGACTATAAGGTTAGACGCAGCCCGGGTTCCGGTCGGCGTAAAGAGGACGCCAACAATCTCCATGCTTGCTGAAGAACGCAGGTTTCGCATTCGCGAGATTCTTACCACGCAACGCACGGTCAACGCTTCTGAGCTGTGCGCTACGCTGGAGGTGACGCCGGCGACGATTCGCCGCGACCTGGCGGCTCTCGAAGCTGAAGGTGTGCTGGTCCGCTCTCACGGCGGCGCGGTGTCGAGAATGTCGAGCACGAAGTTTCAGCCTTCTTACGAGACCTTGGTGCGCAGCAATAGCCAGGAAAAAGCTGCCATCGCGCGCGAAGCAGAGAAGCTGATCCTCGATGGAGACACCGTATTTCTCGAGGGCAGCACGACGGTGCTGGAGCTGGCGGGCTTGTTGCACAATCGCAACCGCCTCACCGTAGTTACCAACTCCCCTACGATCGTATGCCAACTGCAACGCAGCCCCGGCGTCACTGTCTTGTGCACCGGCGGCGACCTGCAGAAGGACATTTTCTATTTCTCGGGAGAGTGGGCGCATCGTGCCCTTTCCGAAATACGTTTGGACAAGGCCGTTCTGGGCGTGAGCGCCATCGACCCCGGTTACGGAATCTCCACCGCCAATCATGCCGAGGCGCAACTCAAGAAAATGATTGCCAAGGCGGCCAAGACTCGCATTGCACTCGCCGATCACAGCAAATTCGGCAAGCAGTCTTTTGCTTATGTAGGACCGGTCAGCGATATCAACACCCTGGTGACTGACTCGGGAACGGACGCGAAGTACATTAACGATCTGCGAGAAGCCGGGCTGGAAGTCATCGTCGCCGAAGTGCAGCCAGCTCAACCTCCTGCCCAAAACAATCGCTCTAATTTAAATAGAAGAGACTGACAATCGATTCAGATAAGGATATGGGACGCCGCATCCCGCTCCCATGGCGGAGGAATTCTGACGGAGGCCATCCCCGCCGCCGTGGCTGCCTGAATGCCCATCTCCGTGTCTTCAAAAACGAGACAATCTTTCGGCGCCACTCCGAGTTTGGCGGCGGCAAGCAGAAAGGCTTCTGGGTCAGGCTTGCTCTTCTGGTAGTCTCCCGCACAGACCAATGTGTCGAATCGATCGAGAAGCTTCAGCGAAGCGAGAGACGCCGTCACCGATTCCCTGGTGCTTCCCGAGACGACAGCCAATGGAATCCGCCCGTGCTGGGCCTCGATGTGTTCCAAAACTTCAGGAACAGCCGTGAGCCGCGGAAGCAGCTCGAGATAGAACCTCTCCCTTCGATGGGACACAATCTCCACGGGCATGCTCAGCCCGTGTCTTTCGTTTAGCGTGGATATGATCTCAGCTATGGGCATACCGCCCCACGCGTAGAAAAGCTTCTCATCGAATTCGCAATTCCATTCGCCAAGCGCCTTCTTCCAGGCGATGTAGTGAAGCGGCATGGAATCGGCAATTGTGCCGTCGCAATCGAATAAATATGCCCCAAATGGGCCAGGCGGCAATTTCAGTTTCATGCGGCTGCACTAGAGTTTAGAGGATTGTTAATCATGTCAGGATTATGGGGACCTCTCCATGCGGCCCCCGAGTCACTTGAGATGGCCCGACCATGCGCCCTGGAGTCCGGAATGAGGACAACGCCGATATTCGGCATAACTCGCCCAGGGCGCAGCGCTCGAAAGATGTCATTGCAGGCCTGGGTGATAGCTCATTCTTGCAAAGCATATCAGGATTTCTTCACCCTGGGGTTGCTCGCCAGTTCATCCTTCTCACCAAACTCGTCGGGCGGGCCTTCTTCTGACTGGAAGGCTGTCTTCCAGAGTCGCCTTCCCCTGTATGGTCATAGAAACTGGATTGTGGTCGCAGACTCCGAGCCGGGCATCGAACACTGAAGAAAGGAAATGGCAGGCACGAGGAGACTCGAGCTCCTGACCTCTACCGTGCCGACCCTCCGGTTGAAGCCGCCAGAAGATACCAGGCCGCGTGCGGGAGCCATTGCTCCCCCCACCGCCAGTCATTGTCAGCGCCTGTCTGCCGGTAGGGCAGCATGTAGTCGATGTCGCTCTCGTCGTGGAACCCGCTGGTGATGCCGTTGGAGATTCCGCCCGGCGCGTTGGTGAATTCCCATGAGTCAAAATACATGTAAGGAGGATTGTTACGACCAACGCCATTCATCATACTCGAATCGAAAGGGTTCAATCCCACGATCCAGTTCAGTTGGTTGGTGGCAAAGGCTTCCAGTTGTTGGCGAAAGGAGGCATCCTGCGGGAAGGCGAGTTCCGCCAGCCGCGCTGCGGCCGCGACCGAAGCCAGACGCGCGTTCTCACCCTGCCACCAGGGAGCCGCATCGCTATTGTGGGGGAAGAAGAAGCTGGTGTGGCGCGACCCCGTCTTGTCCTGCACATATTCGCGGCTGTAACCGAACGGATTATTCACCTCAGAAGTGATCGCGAGTTCAAACGCCAGCGCCTTCCGCACCGTGCCTAACACCTTTTCTCTGGCCGCCGGATCGGCGATCTCGGAGTAATAGAGCAGGCTCACGACTGGAAAACCGCCGTCGGAAGCATGAAAGAATGGACGCTGACCATCATCGGCGCGCCAGTAGTTCTGGTAGCCTCCTGCGCTGATTTGCCGAGCCATCAGAGCCTGGGCACGACGATCGGCGGCTTGCTTGTACTTTTCGTTGTGCGTCGTCCGGTAGAGTTCCGTCGCGGCTGCCAGCGCGCAATAGTCGTCAACGATATTCTCTTTGCCGTCGTTGGTGAGTGGGAGATTGTTCTTCTCCAGGTAGGCAAAGGCATCCTCAGCAGCCTTCAGGTAATCCGAGCTGCGAAACTGGCCGGCTACGGGATAGGCACTCGCCATCGCCAGCGCGGCAATCGCGATTCCTCCTCCAGAGCGGTAGCTAACTTCATACTCCCGATCGTTGTTCGCGCTCTCTACCATTCCGGCAGCACCCTGGCCTGGGGCGTTTTCGATGCCGAACCGCTTCATCTCGCCGGCAATTTTGCGTTCTTCCGGAACCTGCTTTACGCTGCCCGTCGATACCGACCGATAGAAGGATCCCTCCAGAGCTTTCATCCGTACCAGGTAGTCCGCCCCGAATATGGCTTCATCCAGCAGGCGCGTTTTGTATCGGGCAAACCCTTGCAGGCCTCGGCGATTCGCCTGCTCATAGCTCTTGAGCAGGCTGTACACCACCAGCGGAATCTGCTGGGGATTGAAGTAGGTCGAGAAGGACAGGTGGGAAAAGTGTTTGCCGTAGTCGCCCGTGGCATCCCACCATCCGCCGTGCGCGTCGACCGTGCCGCTTTTTGTACCCTCAAAGGTCAAGTGGCTGTCGGCCCTGTCCATCTCGCCCGAACTGCGCTCGTCTTTGAAATAGTAGATGACATCGGAAACTGTGCCACGCTCCAGTAAGTCGTTTTGCACCATGAACGGAAACGACCGGATGTTCGCTGCATTTGCCGTGCATTCCAGGTAGTACTTGCCCTCGGTGGCAAACGAGTCGAAATCAAGAGTCCAGAAGTACCAGTCTCTCCACTTCTGAACCGGCCCGGTTGCCTTCGGTGCGATCGCCAGAATTACCTGATCGCTGGCTTCATCCTTTAGGACACAAGCGGAGACGCTATCACTTGTGTTGCCGACAATCACCGCGTGCTTCGGGCCTTTGGTCTCGTACCCCAGATGATTAGTCAGGACCTTCAACTCACCAGCCGAAGATTGGGCCACGAACAGGAACGAGGAGAAAACACCTAGAAATAGTCCAAGATGCCGTTTCATGATGACCTTTCTGTTTCCGCCTGCGACAGCAGCGTTACTTCGCCTTTCGCTTCATGAGTTTTCTTCGGCGGACTCGCGCTCATCCCCCGGATCACGGTCATCGAAGCTTTCGGAATTTCGTAGACTGTGTCCGCATTGGCGTTGATCGAGGCTTTCACCGCCTGCCTGTCCGGATCTGGAAAACCGCCTTCTTTTGTTGGATGCCATTGGTATTGCGCACTGCCAAATGTGATCACGTTTGCCGGGCCGGCGAAGCAGCTCTTGCCGCCTGCAGCTTCACCATTAACTCGCTGTGCACCTTGTGTGTGTTCTCCTGATCGCGGTTTACCGGCATCAGCGACCATTGGGCGTCCGGCCGCAGCAGCGCGTAGGCTGTTGCGGGCGGATGTCCGACCGCATCCGAAATATCTCCGTGACCGGAGAACATCTTGTGCACGCCGATGCCCGGCTGCACCCACTCCGTATTGATGAGCTGGCTGGCCGCAATCGAATCCAGGTCAGTAGCTGTCTCAGTGAAGCTAGTCGGCGTGGATGGCACGCGGGGAGATTGCTTCCCGCGCCGGATGGCGTGGCTAAGAGTCGGCTTTCCGGCGGCCGCCCACGGGCAGCGGATGGGGGACGATCTAACGCCCTACCATCACTTGGGTTTCGTCCTTCAGTTGGTTCTGCAACACCGGCCCCAATAGAGACGCTGAATTCTTGTCCAGATAGACGGTTGCGTTGGGGTGGGTGCGCAGAATCGATGCTGGCTGCATGCGGCTGATACTGTACTCAAAGCACAACTTCACGGCTGGTGCTTTGCGGGTGTCGGGCACGACTGCGAGAATCTCCTTTGCTTTCATAATCTGGCGCACCGACATAGAGATCGCCTGCTTCGGCACTTGCGAAATGTTGGCAAACCACGCCTCGCCTACCTGCTGCCGGCGGCACGCCTCGTCGAGCTTTACGATGATATACGGCTCTTCGGTTTCGAAGTCTGCTGGTGGATCATTGAAAGCGATGTGCCCGTTTTCACCAATACCGAGAAAGGCGGTGTCGATTGGCGCAGAAGCCAGGTCATTGCCCACAGCGCGCACAGCCTGGGCAGGATTTGCAGCATCACCTTCGAGCAAGTGATACTTGGTGATGCCGGTCTTCCGGACCAACTGCTCCAGCAACATCTTACGAAAGCTCCCCGGATGAGTTACCGGCAATCCGATGTACTCATCGAGATGAAATGCCTCAACCTTCTGCCAATCGATGTCTGGCGTCTTGGTGAGCGCGTCGAGGAACTCAAGCTGTGATGCCGCGGTCGCAGCGATGATCCGCGCATGGCCGCGCTCCGCGATCGCCCGGCGGATCGCAGTGGCAGCCTGCTCTGCCGCTGCTTTGCCCATGGACGCTTTGTCGTCGAACACTTTGATTAGCATGACGGACACCTCCTGGCAGCGGCTATATTTGTGCCCAGAACTGGAAAGTATACAGAGCCGGCAAGGAAAGCCGTGCAGAAGCGAAAATGAGTCTCATGCTGTGAAAACGAGCGGATGCGCGATGGCGCAAGCACTGCGATTTGTTGTATGACTGTCTATGCTAGATCGCAAACGGACTCAAGGGCTCCAAATCCTATGACGCGTTCATCCTTCATCATTGGTATTGTTCTTCTCGTTATCGTTGTGATTGTTATTTTCTCGAACCCAATTCCGACCTGCGCCCAAATCGTACGCGTCGATGCGACACCCAGTCATGTGGTGAACAAGTTCAGCCCTCTGTATGCTCTTGGTTCGACCGTGGACCGTGTGCCGAGCAATGCGACCGACATGTTTTTTCGGCCCGACCAGATCAAGCAGATCCTCTCGGCGGGGTGGGGAGCGATCAGCTATCGGCAGAACACTGATTTGTTCGTCCAAGCCTGGCATTGGAATCCTGAGGGCACCTGGAGCGATTCTTCGGGCAAAGGATATTTCGTGGGAGACTCCACTCCCATCAAGAAGATGATCCTGCACTCCTATGGCTATTCCCTTCCCCACCGGGGATTCACGCGAAACAACGGGACGGAGTTTGACGGCTTCTCGCGCCTGGATGACGGCGACGTCAACACCTACTGGAAGAGTAATCCCTATCTGACGAAGACCTTCACCGGCGAGGATGACGCGCTCCACCCGCAGTGGGTAGTGATCGCTCTGGATAAGAAGCAGGAGGTAAACGCGATTCGTATTGCCTGGGCCGAACCGTACGCGCAGGCCTATGAGTTGCAGTACTGGGTTGGTGACGGCGATGCTATGGATGAGCAGGACAAAGGGCAGTGGAAAACCTTCGCTTCTGGGGAGGTGATAAATGGAAAGGGCGGTACTCCCACTCATCACCTCCGTGCACCTGGCCTCGCGTCATCGCCGGTAAGCACAAAGTTCATCCGCATTCTGATGACGCAGTCGTCGAACACCTGCGATACTCATGGTTCTAGCGACAGCCGTAACTGCGTCGGATATGCCATCCGCGAGCTCTATCTCGGAACCATTGACGACAAAGGGGAATTCACCGATCTGCTTCACCACTCTTCGGACCAGAAGCAGACGCTCACATTGTGTTCCTCGGTGGATCCCTGGCACGAGGCTTCCGATCTTTACGTCGCTCCCGATCGCATGGAATCGGGCGACCAGCCGGGGTTCGACCTGTTTTTCACCAGCGGAATCACTCGCGGCCTTCCCGCCATTATTCCTATCGCTCTGCTGTATAGCACGCCCGAGGACGCTGCCGCGCAAATGACGTATATCAAGAAGCGCGGCTATCCCGTTTCCTACATCGAAATGGGCGAAGAAGCTGACGGCCAGTACATGCTTCCCGAGGACTACGCCACTCTGTACCTGCAGTTCGCCACCGCACTGCACCGGGTTGACCCGAACTTCAAGCTGGGAGGCCCAGCGTTTGAAGGCGTCACGGAGGACATCAAGGTCTGGCCCGATGCGCAAGGCCGGACATCGTGGTTCAGCCGCGTCCTTGATTACTTGAAGGCCCACGGCCGCCTGCAGGACTTGGCCTTCATGTCGTTTGAGCATTATCCCTATGAGGGCTGCGAGACGCCGTGGAAGAATCTTTATCAGGAACCGCAATTAATTACTCATATCATGCAGGTGTGGCGGGACGACGGCCTGCCGGCGGGCATTCCCCTGCTCGACACTGAAACCAACGACCACGGTGGCGAAGCCGCCGTCGATATCTTCGGGGCCCTGTGGCTGGCCGATTCCTTCGGAGGCTTTTTGGCGGCCGGTGGCCAATCGACTCACTATTACCACGATCTGCCTTACTCTCCGCCGCATCCCGCCTGCGCCAATAGCTGGGGAACCTATCACATGTTCATGGTCGACGACCATTACCAGATTCAACAGAAGACCTCGCAGTTTTACGGGGCGCAGCTCATTACGCAGGAATGGGCAGAACCGAAGGACGCCGAGCATAGCCTCTTCCCTGCCGTAAGCGATGTGAAGGATAAGGAAGGGCACGTGCTGGTGACGGCCTACGCTCTCGAGCGTCCGGACGGCCAGTGGTCGGTCATGCTTATCAACAAAGATTATGACCAGCCCCATCAGGTTCGGATTGTGTTTCACAACTCGGAAAGCAATCGAGAGGACTGGTTCTCCGGCCGGGTGACAATGATCACTTTTGGCAAGGCCCAGTACCAGTGGCATCCCGATCGCAAGAAGGGCCACGCCGATCCGGACACGCCGCCCGTTAAGGTTACGCTTACGGGTGGGGAGAACACGATGTACACTCTACCGGCGGCCTCGCTCACGATCCTCCGGGGCAAGCGTTGAAATGCTCGCCTCGAGGTTTTGATAATCCACTAGTCCTTAGTACCCGCCAGCTTGCCGCGCAGTACCGTGATCGAGGCTTTGGGGAGAGTAAACGTGGTACCGGCGTCTGCCGCCATCGTCATACCCCGCGGCGGATTGTCCGGATCGGGATGGCTGTTTACTCCATCGTTGATCCAAACATATTGTTCACTGCCGAAAGTCACGAACGTGACTGGTCCTGAAAACGACGCAGTCTGCCTGCCTCTGGAATCTTCAAACGCCACGCGTACGGTGTGCGAGTTGGTCTCGTCGCGATTCACCAGCATCAACGACCAGTTGCCGTCGGGGCGATGGACCGCATAAGTCGTAACCAACTGGTTGCCTTCGTTGTCCTTTATGTCGGTTGACGATTTGAACATGGTGTGCACGCCCGACCGATGCTGCACCCATTCCAGGTTGATCATGTGGGCCGCGAAATAGGGCGATGTATATCCCTTGATGTCGTAGCGCTCGTTGGAAACGAAGTTCGACCACGAGGCCCAGCCCAGGCAACTGTCCTGGACGCCCTGGGGCTGAATGGGTGAGTGATAGAAGGCTGCGCCGCCACCTTCAAAAAACGATCCGACATTGTCGGCCAGCCACAAGGCCGCAAAGATCGTGCTCATGGGCCCGGTGAGCTGGGCAGCAAGATGGTTCTCGGTGACCATGAGCGGCACGTCTTTTGGAACCCCATCATCTTTCCACACCTGCAGAATGTGCTTCATCAGTTGTGGTTCGGTGTAAAGAGTTTTCCAGGTGATGGTGCAGGGCTCGAACGGATAATGCTCGAATGACACAAATGAAAGGTCGGAGAGCCGATCGTGCGACTTGAGATAATCCACGAATCGACCCATCCAGGACGTCCTGCCCTGCGCGTCCGGCCACACGTTTATGTCTTCGTTTACGCCCTCGAAGACCGGTCCACCCAGCTTGAGCTTGGGATCAATACTGTGAATGGCCGTAGCCCATTGCAGGTAAAGCGCAGCATAATCCTCTGGCATCGTGTTCTTGCCATCGGGTTCCTCGCCCATTTCGATGTATCCGATGCGGTAGCCGCGCTTCTCGATGTAGGCGACCTGCGCCGCGGCATCTTCGGGAGTGCCGTAAAGCATGGTTACCGGAATCATTGCCGGGAGGTTGTTGGTCAGCCCACTGGTAAAGAAAAGATCGAAGCCGCTGTGCTGGTAATTCCCTGAATCGTTCACGTCCTCCGCCGAATGCCATGGATCAATGGACGAAACACAAAACGTAATCCGCTTTTCGAGAGGATCTTTTGCCGCCTCCGTGAAGGCCCCGCTCCTGTCGATGGTGCCCACAGCAATCTGTTGGATGGCATAGCCGACACAATTGCGTACATCGTCCGATCCATGCTCATCACATGTGTTCGAAGATTCCGTCATCACGACACGCACAAAGCGCGTGAACACGGGTGTGTCGGTAAGCTTCAGAATGCTCGCCCCACCCTGTGCATTATTCAACGTCCCTGAGGGAAAGATCTTCCATTCACCCTTGGGCCCCTTGTCGAAATCGAGCGCATCTGCGCCCACCCAGTATTCCACCCGATAACTTGTGGCATAGGGACTCGCCCAGGCAATACGCGCGGCGCTCACCGGCTTTTCAGCCTTCAGGTCCACCACCACCCACTGCGGATGCAGCGCATCACTTTCGCCGGTGAACTTGCTGGTGAGATACGGATTGCTTTTCCAGTAGGAAAGGTTCGGACCCGGCACGGGACGGTCGCCGCCGCTCGCAAAACCGCGGTGGGGCAGAGCATAGGCAAGAATGTATCGGATGGGCTCCTTCAGTTCCGAGCTGCCGGTGAAGTACCCGCTGCGGTGCGCAGCATCGCTCCAGGTACCATTCTCCGTCCAATGCCAGGCTGCCATGCGAAGCTCGGTATTGTTGCGATAAGTGATCGGGCCCCAGCCGGCGGAGAGAGACTCCTGGATAATGTGTGGCGTATAGACCCTGTCAATGTCCAGGCGGGACAGAACGTCAATCGAACTGCCCAGAGCGCTATCGGGATCGAACGAATTGATGACATGGCCGGGTGTCGCGTCAACGTGAACGGTAGTAACCGGGAGCCCGGATGTTGGTGTACCCTGGGCCGAGGCGGTTCCAGGAGGCGCGAACAAACAAAAGAGAACGATCGCGGCGGCAGCTCCATTGAACAATTTTCCGGCGGACATTCCCGATACCGCACTTTCATCCACATGAATCAAGGGCATCGGGGCTCGATCGGCCACAATGTCCTCGCACTGTCGATGCTGCATACCAAATCCACTTTCTGGAGCGAATGATAGCACTCACGCGTCACACTTTCCCAGAAGATGAATTCCGTTTGTGTTCTAATACCCCTTCCGCTGACTTGTCACTGACCAGGGGAGGAACTTTCATGAAGCGGCTGTGCGCATTTTTTGTAGTCGTTTGTGTGGTCTCCATCATCGCAGCGCCTGTGAGTTCAAGGGCTGCGTCACAGCCCGACCGCCAGGTTGCAATCACGATCGACGACTTGCCTGCCGCGTCCTCCAACCTGATATCCGCGGCTGAGATCGTCGAGCTGACTTCCAGGTTGCTGGGCACGCTCCGCGATCAGAAGGTCCCGGTGGTCGGGTTCGTTAACGAAAGGAAACTCTACAAATTCGGTGAGGTTGACGAACGGATCAAGGCTCTCAAAATGTGGCTCGACTATGGTTTCGAGCTTGGCAATCACACTTACACCCACATGTCGCTCAACCAGGTGGGGCTGAAGGCGTGGGAAGACGATGTGATCCAGGGCGAGAACGTCACCCGGTTGCTGCTCGCCGAGCGCAATATGAAGCTCAGATACTTCCGGCATCCCTTCCTGGACACCGGCCGCGATCTCGAAACGCGGCGCGACGCTGAAGCATTTCTGGTCGCCCGAGGTTACCGCATCGCTCCCGTCACCTTGGACGCGTGGGACTGGATGTACGCCGGGGTCTACGAAGATGCCAAGAAACGCAGCGACAGCGCACTGGAACAGGAACTGGTAAGCAGCTATCTCTCCTATAGCGACCAGGTGTTTGCCTATTCCGAACAGCTTGCCAAGCAGACGATCGGCTACGAGCCGAAACAGATTTTGTTGCTCCACGCCAACCAACTGGAGGCGGACCATATCGGTGAACTGATCGAACTCATGCGCAAGAGAGGCTATCGCTTCATCACGCTGGGTGACGCCCTTAGCGATCAAGCGTATGGCCTTCCCGACACATTCGTCGGCGAGGAGGGCACAGGCTGGCTCGAGCGCTGGGCCATCACCCAGGGCAAGCCTCCGCAGGAAACTCCAGTGTTTCCGCAATGGGTCATGGAGCGGTCAAAAGCTCTGCACCAGCCGCAGCCCTAGACCGCCTGAGGGGAATCTGCGGTCAGCTTGAGAACGACATCGATCGGAATACACATCAGCTCCGGAGAGAGTTTCGTCTTGTCGCGGAACTCGCGGAAGAACCATGCCGTCTTTCATTTTGGGCAGAATCTTCAGGGCAATCCCACCGGCCGCATCAACTCCACCGATGGCCTGACGCCGTCCGATTTCTTGCCCCAGCAGCGGTGCATCCGTATCAAGTAAGGTGCTGCAAATGTCCATGCGAGTCGCTCCCCCCTCACCGACTGACTTCAACTCTGGGAATCGTGTACTCGCCGTCCACGGCAACCTCTTTTCGACCACACATGCGCGAATGGGAGCCTCACTTCTTCAGCGCGAAATGGTTTTTGGCAATCCGGTTCTCGACCTCGTTATAAAACTCGGCGGCCCGCTCGGATCAGTCGGCCCGGTATGCGCGGTCAGGATGCTCTGCTGCTCGGGTCGGAGACAGAAACAGACACTATCTTGAGATCAGCACAACAATGCTGCGCTCCCGCACCCGCCAGGAACTGCCAGCGACTTTGACTTCCTCGCCGGGATCGACGATATCGCGGGGAGAGGGCTCAGCCGTATCGATCGCTTTGAACCAGCACCTCCCGTCGAGCGGCGGCAGTTCGAAATCGAGGCCATCCCAATACATGTTCAGAATGACATGAACATCTGCTTCACCATAGAACCCGCCCAGGGTCATGCCCAGCGCACGAGCATACGGATCGGACCAGCCGGGGCTGTTCAATTTGCAGCCGTGCCAGGACACATCTGCTAACCCTCTCTCATTGACTGCCCCGTTGAAGAAATATCGACTGCGCAAGGTCGGGTGCTCTTTCCGGAATTGAATCATCCCTTTCCAGAAGCGGAACATATCGGGACGCTCGTCGACTAGATTCCAGTCAAACCAACTGACCTCATTGTCCTGGCAGTAGGCGTTGTTGTTACCGTTCTGGGTGCGCCGGACCTCATCTCCCGCCACAAACATGGGAACGCCGCGAGAAAGCAGCAGGATGGCTGCGAAGTTCCGGATCTGTCGATTGCGCAGCGCCTCGACTGCGGGATCGGTGGCGTCACCCTCCTCACCGCAGTTCCAGCTCAGGTTGTCATTGATACCATCCCGATTGTTTTCGCCATTCGCCTCGTTGTGCTTGCCGTTGTAAGAAACTAGATCATTCAGGGTGAAGCCATCGTGGCAGGTGATGAAGTTGATGCTGTTGACCGGTTGCTGACTGCGCGCTTGATACAGATCGGAACTGCCGGCCAAACGGGAGGCCACGCTACCAATCAGTCCGGGATCTCCCTTGACAAAGCGACGGATATCGTCGCGATAGCGCCCGTTCCACTCCGACCATCGGTCACCGGGAAAATGGCCGATCTGATAGAGCCCCGCAGCGTCCCAAGCTTCGGCGATCACCTTGGAATTAGCCAACTCCTCGTCGAGTTCAATCTGCCACACCACGGGCGGATGATCGCACGGGAGGCCGTCCTCGCCACGCGACAGAATCGATCCCTCATCGAACCGGAATCCATCCACATGAGCCTCGCGAACCCAGTAGCGAAGAGATTGGACAATCAATTTTTGAGCCAGTGGATGATTGCAATTGAAGGTGTTGCCACAACCCGAAAAGTCGGAGTAGAAACGCATGTCCGACGGCACCAGAAAGTAATGGACGCGATTGTCTACTCCTTTGAAGCAGTACACCGGTCCCAAGTGATTTCCCTCATCGGTGTGATTGAAAACGACATCCAGGATGACTTCGATCCCGGCTTTGTGTAAGGCCTTGACCATGTCGCGAAATTCTTTGAGATGTTCGCCGGTTTCGGGTTTAACGCAATACGCGCTTTGGGGAGCAAAGAAGCCGATCGTACTGTAGCCCCAGTAATTCGTAAGCGGCTTTCCGTCCACCACTCGGAGCACGTCCTTCTCGTCAAAGTCGAACACCGGCAGCAGTTCCACGGCGGTAATGCCTAACTCCTTCAGGTAGGGGATCTTCTCGATGATTCCAGAAAACGTACCGGGATGGGCCACGCCGGATGACGGTGATTTCGTAAACCCACCGGCATGGAGTTCGTAGATGATCGTGTCCTCCATCGGCCGATTCAGAGGTTGATCACCTTCCCAGTCATAACCTTCGGAATCGACGACGACCGAGCGCATCGAAGTCGCGACATTGTCTTCCGTTCCGCACGCGTCAGCGCGTTTCCACAGATTATCCGTGTTGCCCCTGGCAAACGGATCGATTAATACCTTCTTGCGATTGAAGCGATGTCCGGCGCTAAGATCGGAGGGGCCGTCCACGCGGTAAGCATAGTGCATGCCGGCGGTTAACCCGCGAATGTGGATGTGCCAGAAGTGGAATGTCTTGTTGACGTAGGGATCGAATCGAAAGGTCTGGAAGGGCACGAGATCGTCCGACTTGAACAGCAGCAGTTCTACTCCAGTTGCATTCTTGGAAAAAAGCGAGAAATTTACGCCGTCGGCATCTGGCGTCGCACCCAGCGGGTACGGAGATCCCTTTCCCGCCTGAAGAGCGGCTTGGAGTTCGATGATGGATGCAACGTTCGCCATATGGTCGTTCCTCCTCGCTTAGGGGCATGGTGCCGGCTTACCCTATACCGTTCTTGCGTTAGGCGGACTGTTCGTCCTCGCGCCAGTAGAAGTAAAGAAGCACCGCCATCGCGCCGGCCAGGGGATGCCAGAGCAATCCGTGAGGCTGGAATGCACTGTTGGGATCACAGAGGGGACCTCCGGTTTGAGACAACGTCCAGAAGATCGTAGCGGCAATAATGCACGCAACGGCTGCTATCCAGAGACCGACGGTTAAGGGCTTGCCCTGCATCACAGTTCCAGTGCGGACCCAAACGATTACCTCGAAGGTCAAATATGCCGCCACGAGAATGAGAATCAACACCAGGGAGTTATATTCCCACTGCCACAGCGAACCCACAATGGTGAATGCCAGTACTGTGATCGGATAAAACACCCAAAAGAACCACTCCGCATTCCACAGGCGGTGGATGGTGTAAAACACGATAAAGGCTGCGTACACGAACATCGATAGTATGTCCATGGTGCCACCCCAGGCTTTGAGCGAGCCATGGAACCACATACTACCGAGTCCGAGAAAAAGCACGGCGAAGATATAGACGTCCGGCAGCCAACTGTCCGAACGGATAGGGCTGGTGGCATTCCCGTTGGCACGATCAAGATAGACGAAGACTGCGACCAGCAAGGACGTGAGGATCGAATAAAGATTGAACCAGGTGTTCACTGGCTGGCGTACTCCGGGCGCGCCCGACTTCGCTTCGGCGGCTTTGAAAGCCTCGCAATAGCAGGCATTGTTTTTGTCCAACTTGCGGTCCTTGCATGGATTCGTAGTCGTGGGATCATAGATACAGCAGTTCTCGGTGCCGGGCCATCCAGCGGCAACAAAAGCCAGAAATGCGCCGAGAACGACCACAATCCCAATTGCCCAAACCACGAATCCCCGATACACCATTTGATCCCCCAGTTGGCAAGACGCAGGCAATACAGGTTGGTATCGACGCAGAAATCGGCCGAATCAGTAGACTGGGAAGCAGCGGCCGGAAGACGGGCTGCGCAAACCCCATAACGTGTCCATTCGGATTCTTTCCTCGCTCCAGCAGGCTTTGCTCTGAGCCTACCGCTTTGGATTGGGCGACGCCGGAGTAAGGTTCTCGGGATCTCCTCCCATCTGTTGCATGAAAGCATCCACGTTCTTCACCCAGTAATCGCACCCCTCGGTACAGTACTTGGTTTGTATCTTCCTGACGTCGGTCAGCCCTTTCATCACGTAGTTTCGCTCCACATACTTGCTGACGGTCTTAATGCCGCTGTCCCATGTATCGAAGGCGGAGTTGTTGCAAACGTCCGTGCCACAGCTGTTGTTGCCATAGCACCAGAACCAATTCCATGCATTTCTTGTCGCGGTGACCGGGGTCTTGTGGCACTTGCCGATGGCAAAACTGGTCTCGGCGCCGGAAATTGCCACGATCAAACGGGGATCAATCGTATATTGCTTGCCGTCGGATTCAAAAACTGGGCCCCGCCCCGTGAGTGGCGATGGCGTTTTGGGGCTGGGCTTGCGCGCGAGATACTGATCAATGGGATCGTTCCAAGTTTTGGCAACCGGCGCTGGTGAAGTCGTACCCTGCGACCCTGAGGTTGCCGTTGTGACGGGCGATGGTGCTGAAGGCGGAGTTCGCGGCGCTGTCGAATTGCCTCCCGTCGCAACCGGAACCGAGGTTGCCGCTGGGGCAGACGGCTGTGCTGGGGTCGGAGTTTGCGGCGCTGTCGAATTGCTTCCCGTCGCAACCGGAACTGGGGTTGCCACTGGGGCAGACGGCTGTGCTGGGGCCGGAGTTTGCGGCGGCGTCGAATTGCTTCCCGTCGCAGTTGCCACTGTAACCACGTTCAGTGAAATCACGACTTGCTTCACGCCAGGCACTTGACCGGCAAGATGGCCCGCCGCCAGCTTTTCGCTTTCCTGGTTGACCTCGCCCGTCAGGGTCACGGAACCATCGGCGCATGCAACGTGGATATCACGTGCCTTCAACGTGGTGTCCTGGAAAAACCGGGCTTGCACTTCCTGCACGATGAGCTGGTCATCAGGTTTCCGGCTGCACGCCGAAAGCAGCAGACAGCACAAGAGCAGAGAGACCAACCCTCTCCGACTCTTCGCTCCACGAGTTACAGAGTGGCGTGATGGTATTAGCATGCGGATCCCCTTTGTCGTTTCCGAAAACTAGTGTTGGAAACGCACCGACTTGAGTATGTACTCAAAATCGTCGTTAAAATTCTTCTCGTGGGAATCGCCCTGATGATAGGTCAGAAAGAACTTATAAAGTCCGTCCGCCCGGGCCAAGTAGATCGCCACATTGGTATAGGAAAAATTGGGGGCATACACGTCGGTGTAGAACACCCGCGTTGCTTTTTGCCCATCCACTTTGAAGGTATGCGAGTCAATCGTCTTTTTATCCGCGTCTGCCAACTCGCTAGCGATGACTTCGGAAATCTGGCGATTAGCGACTGGGAAACGGGCGACGTCGATATCCGCGCCACCGGGCGGAATGATGCCCCCTCGGACGTAGGAACTACCGAAGTTGTTGAAGCTAATTGGGTCATCATCCAGGTTAAGGCGCGGGTTCTGTTGCCAATCCTCCGGATAGCGCAGGGTTAAACTCAGCCGTTGCACGGTGTGGCCTTCATCTTGCCCGTGCGCGTGATGAAGGTGTTCAAACAGAGACACGCCGACAATCGCAGCGCCGATCGCTCCGGCCGCAATAGCACCCGTATCGCTGCCACCACCTGAACCCGTGTGCACAGGGGTCCCGCCTTTGCCGCCGCCTGGACGGACTCCGCCCTTGCCGCCACTCGGTGTGCCGACCGGTTGTGTTCGCGTAGAGCCAACCTGGCTTCTGGTGGATGCTGGCGGGCTCGCCGTTCCGGCCGGTTTAGTGTATCCCTGATTGCGATTCTGGCCGCTGGCTGAAGAGTTACCACCCAGCAATAGTAAGGATGCTAACGCAAGCGGAACAACATTAATCAATGGGGCCCCTTGAAGCATCGACGCCACCCCCATCTCGACCCATTTTGAGATTCGGAGAAGTTAGTCCAACTATCGCCGGTTGTCAAGGGATTACTCAACCGTTTTTTTTGCTCCTTCCAGGGCAAATGGGATTGGACATTGCTCACGTCCTCAACCCCACTTTTCACAAAATCTTACACAAAATCATTGCCCTGCCCTGTAACGCTTGCTATTATGCCCCACACTATCTGAAGAGGACGACTTTCCATATGGGGGTTCGCCGACAGCATTCCCTTACCGGGGGCTGTTGGCGATGAGCGAGCCGGAAGGGCGTCCGCCTGGTTGCGTTCGGGTCGCGACACAACAAACTTGATTGAGATAAAGGAGGAGGTTGATATGTCCATTGGGGAGATTATCTTCATGGTTGCGGTTGTAGGTGTCGCCGTTCTGATGGCGATTCTGAAAGACAAGGTGCCCGCCTGGCTGGGATTCGTTCTGATGCTGGTGGCGAGCGCGGTGGCCATCGTGGGAGGAGCAGTTACCAGCGAGTTCAAAGCGATTCCGCTGGGAGTGGCCGGCGTCATCGGCACAATCATCGCGTGGGTGACCGGCGCCAAGAGCAGCGCCTCGGCGGACGATGACACACTGGGAGGCATCGCGAGCAACATTGGATTTGTGCCGTGGTTGATCATTGCGGCGGTGGTGGCAGGAGCGGCTGCTGTGACATTTGCCATCCCGGAGGCGCCCGCCAAGTCGAGCCAACCGGGGAGCCACCGGCGCGCCCAGATACCCCGGGCTGGGTACGGCGGAAGATTCCAGCAGCGCGCAGTCGCCGCCGACTCCGCCGGTTACACGGTCCACAAACCTCGGACGATCGATT
>Ga0182010_10000509_pt1 | contig 22207 bp, 13 predicted proteins | sample 611E1MmetaG_FD_120488 | JGI IMG/M metagenome (GOLD analysis project Ga0182010, IMG submission 120488) | Permafrost microbial communities from Stordalen Mire, Sweden - 611E1M metaG | ecosystem: Environmental > Terrestrial > Soil > Wetlands > Permafrost | place: Sweden: Stordalen | collected... | reverse complement strand
GAAGTTCAAGAAAGCAGTCTTACCGGTCTTCAAAGAACTGTATGAAAGAGTAGCGTCCGGCGCCGAAACCGCGCGTGTCATCCGCGCCTGCGGCGGCCCGAATTACAAAGTCCAGCTCGGTAAAGAATTATCGAAGATGGGTAATTCCGAAATGTGGCAGGCAGGTAAAGCCACCCGTGCATTACGTCCGCAACGGCAGGGTAAAGCTTCCACCGAAAAAGCAGCGGCGGGCACCGGCGGCAGAAGAAACAATTAAACTATTTTCATATCTCTATATAAATGAAGAGGGAGCGCGTTCATTCGCGCTCCCTCTTTTTATGTCCTTAATTTGAGATTTTTGTCGGGTGTTTTTAGATTACGCCCTCTTTCTTGAGTTGTTCCATATCAGTTTCGGAGTAACCGAGCCCTTTCAGGATTTCCCGGTTGTGTTCACCCAGTTCCGGTGCAATACCGGCCTTGAGCTTGAATTTGGAGAATTTCCAGGGGAACCCGACCACTTTAATTTTCCCTGCTTTGGGATGATCGACTTCGGTGATGTAATTATTGGCAATAACATCGGGATCTTTAGAAGTTTCAAGAACGGTGTTGATCGGCGCGCAAACGACGTCAAACTCCCGCAGTGTCTTGACCCAGTAATCCCGGGTATTAGTAGCGAAGATCTTATCCATTGTTTCCAGGAAAAGTTTGGTCTTCTCTTCCGACTCGGCAACTTCTGCCAGTTTGCCGCAACCGACCTCCGCCAGTTTCTCCATAAAACCGGCGGCCTGCATCCCTTTTTGCCATGATTCCTGTCCTACCACCTGAATCGCAAATCCCTTGCCGTTCTTATCGTTAAATGAACCGGCCAGACCGGTCGCCGCGCCGCCCAGAACACGCGCCCGGCCGCGCGGTATTTCTTTACCGGTAAATAGAACACGCGTCATTGAATATCCCATCAGCCGGACAACACTGCCTAACAACGATGTCTCGATCTTCTGTCCTTCACCGGTCATTTTTTTATGGTAAAGACCAACCATAATTGCGCCGAAGTTGATCATCGCACTGCTTTCGTCAGCGACAGAATGCTGGGAAGTCATCATTTGCGTCCCCTTATCACCGAACGTGCTAGCCAGACCGCCGGCGGCTTGCGCCACAGCATCGGTACCTGGTAATGCGGAATTAGGGCCGTCCGGTCCGTAAGCCGAACTACTCAGATAAACCACTTCCGGATTGATTTTTACAATATCTTCATAGGCAAAATGATTACGCGCGGCGACTCCCGGCCGGAAATTCTCCGCGAAAATATCGGCGTCTTTCGCCAGCTGGTAAAGTATTTCCAGGCCTTTTTTCGTTTTCAGGTTGAGCGTGACCGATTTAAAGCCGCGGTTGTTCGTCTCAAAATACGAGCTGAGATACATGCCGGGATATTTCTGGAATCCACGACCCTGTTCGCCAACACCAGGAGGTTCGATTTTAATAACCTCCGCGCCCAGGTCAGCCATCATTGTAAAAGCTGCCGGCACCTGTTGAAACATAATACAACAAACGCATTTAACCCCTGCCAGCGGCAGATGTGAAGATTCTTTCATTTTGCCCATCCTGATGTATCAATTTTCCCTGTTGAAAACCAGCGAGTTCTGGTCAGCACGCGCCAAATAATTTGCGGTAATAATCGATCCGGCCCTGCTGCTGCGGCGGGACTACGCAGGTATCAGGAATCACGTTGACTACTGATGTCTTTCCTGAATTGAACGCCCGCCTCAGTGCTGGCTTAATCTCTTGCGGTTCCGTGACGAATTCGGTGTAACACCCCATTTCGGCGAATATCTTATCGTACCGGATATCCGGCATCATGCACCAGCTGTCTTTTACTTCCGGGATAATGAGCTGCTGCGTCGATGGATTCATCCAACCGCTATTATTAAATACGATGTAACAAACCGGCAAATTGTAGCGGGCAGTCGTTTCAATATCGAACCCGGCAATACCAATTCCTCCGTCGCCCAGCAGCGCAACGACCTGTTTGCCCGGCCGTCCGAGTTGCGCACCCATGCTCATACCTACACTGTGCCCTACGCCGCTCCACGTCGCGGCATCCAGTAACTGCCCGGCAAACACAGCCTTGAACTTATCTGTAAAGAAACCGGACATGCTGAAGCTATCCAGGATCACCGTAGCATCCTTATCGAGCGACTCGACAATCTCCTGAGCCAGAAAATCCGGATGAATGGGCGTATTATCGCGTACTTTATCTATAACGGCCTGCGTTGCCGCACGGTCTTTTTCTTTCTCTTTCGCCACAAACTCCAGCCATTCATGCCGGTCAGGTTTGGCTTTCATGTCCTTCGCGCAAATGATCATCTGCCGTAAGACCTGCCGGGGGCTACCGGAAATTGAAATTTCGGTGGGTAACCTGGTGGTTAATTCCTCCGGGTCTTCCGCGATCTGCAGATACTTCACATTCTCGGCGGGAAATCTCGGCGGCAGGCCGAACCCTTCGAGCATATTCATTTTTAAACCGAAGATCGCCACTACATCGGCCTGCATCTGTATCGGTCTTCTGAAACCGCCGCCAAAGGATAACGGGTGGTCTTCCGGTACTGCGCCGCGCCCCATCCTCCTGGTAATCACAGGAATGCTGAGCAGTTCCACCAGCTCTTTCAATTCAGCCGTTGCTTTCGACCAGAAAATACCGTCGCCGGCCACAATGATGGGCCGCTTGGCATTAATCAGCATGCGTACCGCTTTTTCCACCACTTGCGGGTCGCCCGCCGGTTGTGACGGTTCAGCGACACGTCCCGGCGCCATGTAACCGCGCAGGTTATTTTCATCGCCGGCGATCTGCCCCATGATATTAGCCGGAATTTCGAGCGCCACAGGCCCCATCGGATAGGTCATAGCATCGCGAAATGCTTTCTGGACAAAATACGCTGCCATGGAAGGATCGATCACACGCCGCGTCCATTTGGTGAAGTGAGCAGCCACCGGTTCTGCGTAGGCTTCCTGAAAAGGCCCCCAGCCGTCTTCTGCAGTGCTGTGCTGCCCGAAAAGACAAATCACCGGACTGTGGGAAAGATAGGCCTGATAGATGCCCGGAACCATGTTACCGTAACCGGCTCCGGCCGTGCCGAAACAAACACCCGGCTTGCCGGTTGTCCGTGCCCAGCCTTCAGCACAATAGACCCCGGATTGCTCATGCCGCATGTGATACATTTTAATATCTTTTTTAGCGACCTCGATCATCAGGTGCCAGAGGTGCCCCCCGTGCACACCCGCGTACCATTCAACCCCTTCTTCCTTTAATACCTTCGCAACAGCGGTAGCAACGTTGATGTTTGCCATTAAAGCACCTCCCCAAATTACTATACCTGATATTATGTCAACTCGCCAGTTTTCTTAAAATCCTTTCCGCCCGTTCGGGATTGTAAATACCACAGCAGCAGACTCTGCCGATCTCCAGTGAACCCTGCCGCGCATTGATCACACCGGCTTTGATGCGCTTGACAATATCTTCTACCAGATTCGCGGAAATCATGGCGTGCCCGCACATCGTAGTACATTCCAGCAGTTCCGGTCTCGCCAGTCTATCGATCTTACCCCAGATACCCGCCGAAAAATCCCGCGAATGCGGAACGATGCCCGCCTCTTTACAGGCTTCCTCGACGGAAGCAAAGGGGCCGCTCACCACTACCGACATGCCCAGATCGGCCTTTTTCAGGCTTCTCATCACTTTGGCAACGGTCGCTCGGTCGGTAAAAACACCGTGGACGATACTGGTGCTGGTCACTTTACCGATTATTTCCTCAGGATTGCAGCAGAAAGAATTGCCGGTGCGCATATCTCCAAAATTCACCGCGCCGTATTTGATCACCGTGCGTAGAAATTCCTGCATTTTTTCGTCGGCGCCGTCTTCATTGATTCCTTTAGCCGCGATGCACAGCATCACGTAATCCCGGTTTAAACTCTCTCTGGTTCCGCGGCGGTGTAAAGTGTGTGTCATTTTGATTCCTCCCTGAATAACGGGCGGCCGAGGCCGAGGTTGGTCTTGCCGTTCAAATACAGCGAAACATCAAGCTCTTTTAGTATCTTCAGGCAGGGCGCGGTCCCATCCTCATCCAGCCGCGAAGAAATAGTCAGGCTGAATACAGTATCCAGCTGACCGGCCACTTCCTGCAATTCTTTAATGATATTCGGCAGATTTTCGATGGGAGAAGTAGTCTCGATCATCGCCGAACAGACCTTTTCGTTGAGGATTTCATCATTTATCTTGCCGGTCGTTTTATCCGTCATCATGTGGGTGACTGGATTGTTGGCCGCAAAAATGACGTGCGCTCTGGCCAGCGCTTGCGCCACCTTTTCAACATCGCGAAATCGGGCACCGACACCCGGCCGTCCTAATTCCGCTGTCACACCCACATAGCCCTTTTTAAACTGGCCGGTGACCTCGTTGGTTTTCACTTCCTCAGTACCGCGTCCGGGCACACGGGTTTCCTTATGCAACACCAGCGGATTCGAGAAGGCCGACCGCACCGAACGTGGCCATTGGTATACTTCATCGACAATCGCGTTCACCGGACAAATCTTGGCCCGGAAACATACACCGCAATCAGCACATTCGTCAAAGTCGATTTTAACCTCTTTTTTCATTTCGCCGTTGGCGTTGATCGCGTTCATCGGACAGAACGGCACACACATCGCACAACCGGTACAGGCTTCTTCACAGGGTGCACTGCATACGCGACCCAATACTCCCGGGATGGGCACTTTTTCGCGGATAATTGCCAGCGCATCCTCGTATTTGCCTCTTTTTATCAGGTTTATGTAAAGCGGCACATTGATTCCCGCCGGACAGGCATAACGGCAGCGGGAGGTAATGCCTTCGCCGCAGTGCAGACAGCGTTCGCTTTCGGTTAATGCGGAAGACTCTTCAAAACCAAGCTCCGTTTCGTTGAAATTACCGGCGCGCTGCGCAACGGGAAGGAGAGATACTGCCACGCGGGCGGCACCTTCCGGATAAGATTCCGTTTCCGGCATAATGATCCGGCGGGCGCGTGTTAATTTTTCGTCGATTTTACCTTTGCCGCCCAGATATTTGTCGATCGAAACGGCAGCCTTGCGGCCGGCGGCAATTGCTTCAATTACGGAAGCGGGTCCGGTCACTGCATCCCCTCCAGCCCAAACTCCTTCACGACTCGCAGCTAAAGTTTTTGTATCTATTTGCAATGCATGATTGGCATTGGTTTTAGTTGAAAATGTATCCGGAATATCAGGCATCTGCCCGATCGCTACGATAACTATATCAGCATCAAGCGTTTTGGTTTCATTCTGAGCGTAGCAAGGTTTGAATTTACCAAAATCATCAAAAACCGAAACGCAACGGGTCAGCTCAAGGCCTTTTACTTTCCCTTCACCATGAAGAATTCTTTTTACCCCCCAGCCCATATCGATCTTGACGCCTTCATCCTTTGCTTGCTTGACCTCATCGGTAAAGGCCGGCATTTCCTCCGGATTATGTTCGATACACACCGTGTTGACTTCCCGTGCGCCTAACCGCAGCGCTGTTAACGCCACATCAATGGCAACATTGCCGCCGCCGACAACCGCAACGCTTTTCCCCGAAATTGTTTTTGCACCTGTTTTTACATTCCGTAAAAATGAGACGCCATCAATCACCGCTGGACTATTTTCACCTTCAACGCCTAACTTCAGCCCTCGTTGCGCTCCGACTGCCAGGAAAATCGCCTTATATCCCTGTTCAAAAAGCGAATCGAGGGAAGTGATCCGTTTATCGGTTTGGATATCTACCCCGGCGTCCACAATTTCCTTGATTTCTTTATCCAGGATATCTTTCGGCAAGCGATAATCCGGGATTCCCCAGCGCATCATCCCACCCGTTTTACCGGAGGCTTCAAATACGGTGACGGTATGCCCCAGCTTGGTCAGATAATAAGCGGCGGTCAAACCGGCCGGGCCGGAACCGACAATAGCTATTTTATTACCGGTCGGAGGCAATTTGCGGGAGAATTTTTTCCATGCGCCGGTATCATGTTCAGCAGCAAATCGTTTTAACGCCCTGATCGAAATCGCCCCGTTTAATTTCTTGCTCAGGCATATATTCTCATCGATCCTCATTCCTATCCCCTTTTTATGGTAAATTTCCTGTCCTTCATGCGGCCGATTAGTTCCCTTTGAGTCCCTTCAAGGCGAAATACTTTTGACCGCAGTCAAAATGTACTCCCTCGACAGGAGAGGGTCAGGGTGAGGGTGTACATCATCACTCATTACTTAAGGCTTGAGCTGGTACATTGTTTTTCGTATTCGCGTTTCAAACCGCGGTACCAGGTAATTTGTTCCTTCAATAGTTTCCTTATGGGCAAATGGTACGGACACCGCTGTTCGCATTCGCCGCAGTCGCTGCATTCAGCTGCTTTTTCGATCGGCTCACCCAGCGGCGGCGAGAAAAACCGCGCCGGAGGTAAACGCCGGTAAGCGCTCTGGTGGGTTAGCACCGTGGAAATCGGTATCTTCATTGTGCACGGCTGACAATAATCACAGCGGTGGCAGAAGTGCGCGCCCAGCGTCTCTTTTATACGTTCCATGTCACGTTTTTCTGCGGCAGTCATCTGCGCCGGTCCTTGCATTATGTTAACTATTTCTTCGATTTCCGCGGCCTTTTCAATGCCGGGTATCGGCACAATATCTGGAAACTGACGCAGGTATTTGATCGCGACATTGGCGTTATCAACCATTCCGCCGGCCATCGGTTTCATGCAGATAAACCCGACGCCTAGTTGCCGGCACAAGGGAATCAATTTATCAGCGGCTTCGGAGGAAATGAAATTAAACGGAAACATGATCGTCTCGAACCGGCCGGTGGCAACAGCCTTGATGGCAACATCCATCTGGTGACTGGATATGCCGATATGCCGCACGATGCCCCTTGATTGCGCCTTGACAACCACATCCATCGCCCCGCCGGGCGCGAGAACTTTATCAAGACTGGCAAAATCACTGATGCCGTGAAATTGATACAGGTCAATATAATCAACATCCAGCCGTTTTAGACTGAGTTCAAGGTGATGGGAAAGCTCTAATGGGTCGCGTGAACCGGATTTGGTGGCAATAATAACGTTTTGCCGCAAGCCTTTGATCGCTTTGCCGATGCGCTCTTCACTGGTAGTGTAATTATTGGCAGTATCGATGAAATTAATACCCAATTCCAGGCTTCTGCGCACAACCGGGATTGTTTCAGCTTCGGTCAGCCTTTGGATCGGTATCCCGCCAAAGCCGATCCGGGAGATCATCAGATTGGTCCGCCCTAATCTTACTTTTTCCACCGCGCACCTGCCTTATGGATATTGTTTTCTTTAATACATTAATTATAACTAATATTGACAATTTGTTTTTTGAAATTATATTAGCATAAAAAATGTCGCATTGATATTAAAGAAACAGCCAGCGGAACTGCGCAGGAATTACAGTAAATAAATTTATGATATTTTTACATTAAAAGTGCTTCATTAGACCGGCTTTTCCAGAAATTCGGTTATTGCCTGTGCATATTCCTGTGGTTTTTCCCAGGTTGGGAAAGATGGCGTCCCGGCAATCAGTTTAGCGGGGCACTCCGGTATTAGTTTTCTGGTTGATTCCAAATTGGGGAAAAGTCCGCTGCGCTCACTATATAATAGAAACACCGGTTGCTTGATTTTCGAAAGCCTCGTCCCGACGTCGTAGGCGAATTTAGCCCGATGCGAGTCCCCTGCTCTTCTGCCCAGATCCGATGCCAGGTAGGCATTTGTGGCCCGCTGCGCCATTTCCATTTTCACCGGTGGTTTTGCCCGGCGGCCGTTCCATACTTCGATAAGATGTGAACCGTCTTCTTCGAAAACAACCGTTTCGTTAATAAAATCGTCATGCGCTCTTTTTAATACCGCCGGCTCCACATGCAGCAAATCCAAAAGCACCAGTTTGTTAATACGTTCGGGATATGATACCGCCATTTCCACGCCGATCGACGCGCCGAAGAGGCGTCCGACAAAATCGGTTTTAGCTATTTTTAAAGCGTCCATAAAATGAATAATATTGCGCGCATAATCCTCGATCGCCGGCACAAACAATGGCTGATCTGATTCTCCGCAACCAAGCGCATCCACGGCGATTGTCCGGTGGTTTTTGCTAAGCAAAGGGAGTAATTCGGTATATTCATCCGAAGATAGACTGGCCTTGTGTAACAATAATAATGATTTCCCGCTGCCCTCAGCGCGGTAATGGATCTGTCCTTCCGGGGTATCTGCATAAGCCTTTTTCATCGGCTCCCCTCCAAATATTTTTACATATTTTAATATTCCACTTGCTGGCGCCTATTGACAAAAATCCAAATCAATGTTAGCATTTTGCTAACTTTATTATGCCCTATCCCATTGAAGGTTCGTATGGATTATAGTATTTTAAGCTGATATGAGCCATTAGTCAATAGGGTACTCAGAGGCAAATAGAGAGCCTTTTCAGAATACCAGTAGTAAGGCTGGTCTTGCCAGGGGAAGCCAGGGTACTGTGAGTTTTGTGGTAGAGCTCACGGCTAAGTGTTGATGTTGACCCCTCCCGTGACCGGAGCCCTGGGAGTAATCGGGTATATTGGCTTGACCAGCCTTACTTTTATTCAGTATATATATTCTAAGAATATTCCAACGGTGATATAATAGTCAATACTAACGTTTTATTTTGCGTAAAAAGGGGGCCAAATGAAAAAACGTATTTTCTGGACGGTATTCACTTGCCTTTTACTGACATCAATGGTTTTAGCTTCCTGCACCACAACTACAACAACCAATATTACAACGCTTACCACCAGTTCAAACCCCACCGTTACAAAAACAACCTCCTCCACCGTTGCAGCGCCTCCAACATCTAAAACCACCACAACAACCTCTGTGAAGGGCAACTGGTGGGACAGCCTGGGTGTACCGCAATACGGTGGCACTATGACCCTGCGCTCCAACCGGGATATCACCAATTTTGACCCTTATTTAGCGCAGCAACTGGTTTCAGTCTATGCTGCGTGGCTGGAACCCATCCATACCGATGACTGGACATTAGACCCATCGATCTTCAGCTTTAAATTAAGTTACCATCCCAGCGAGTTCGTAAAGGGTGAACTGGCAGAAACGTGGGAATTTACAAACGCCAATACTTATGTGGTGCATCTGCGCAAGGGCATCCGCTGGCAGAACCTGCCGCCCGCTAATGGCAGGGAATTTGTCGCGGATGACGTGGTTGCCCATTACCAGCGGCAGGGTGGTTACGGTGGTTTTACCGTTGACCCGTTCTCCGATCTGACTCAACATGCTGACCTGGTGTCTGTCACCGCTTCCGATAAGTATACCGTTACGTTTGTCTGGAAGACGCCCAACCCGGAGATGATCATGGAGAACATCCAGGGACTCGCTACCGTGAAATGCATCGAGTGCCCGGAAGCGGTCAAACAATGGGGAGACCTTAATGACTGGCATCACGCCGTCGGCACCGGACCGTTTATGCTGACTGATTTTGTTTCCGGGGCTTCCGCAACGCTGGTTAAAAATCCCAATTACTGGGGATATGATCAACGCTATCCCAAGAACCAGCTGCCCTACGCGGATTCAGTGAAATACCTTGTTATTATCGACAACGCCACCGCGCTGGCCGCCATGCGCACCGGCAAGATCGATTGTGTGGAAAACCTCTCACTGGCAGATGCTCAATCATTGCAAAAGACCAACCCGGAAATGGCGCGGTTCAGTACGGTAATGGGCGCTTGTGAGACACTGGAACCGCGAAATGATCTGAAACCCTTTAATGACATCAGAGTGCGCAAAGCAATGCAGTTGTCCCTGGACCTGCCCACCATTGCAAACTCCTTCTTCCTCGGCACCGCCGAACCATACCCGCAAACATTAACTTCCAGCTTTCTGTCCGGATGGTCTTGGCCCTATGATCAGTGGCCCCAGGATCTGAAAGATGAGTACGCCTATAATCCCACAAAGGCTAAACAGCTGCTGGCAGAAGCGGGTTTTCCTTCCGGTTTTAAAACTGACGTTGTAGCTGACGTAGCCGGAGGCGGTGATCTATTACAAATAATAAAGTCCTACCTTATGGCGGTCGGCATCGACATGGAAATACGCCCCATGGATTCCGCCTCCTGGACCGCTTTTGTCGTGGCGAAAAAACAAAATGATGCACTGGCTTTCCGCGAAGGGTCAGGAACGCTGGGGAATATTAATGCACCGATCAGGCTGGTACAGCGGGATATGACCGGATTTGTCGGCAACTTCTCACGTGTCAGCGACCCGACATTTGACACTTACTACCCCAAAGCGATGGCTTCCAACACTGTAGACCAGGTGAAAGCGGTTCTTAGAGATGCGAACGAATATGTCGCCCGACAGCATTTCTCGATATCGATCGTGCAACCGAATACATTTGGCTTTACCCAGCCGTGGTTTAAAGGTTACACCGGTCAATACGGCGCAGAAGCAGCCGGTTCCCCATACCTGGCTAACTATTTATCGCGTTTCTGGATAGACCAGAACTTGAAGAAAAGTCTGGGACATTAAGCGAAAATAATTATTCAATAGCAGTGAAAACAAAAACGCCTGTCAAATCTGACAGGCGTTTTTGTTTTTTAATTAATTCGTATGGATATTGACATTGACAATATTTTACAGAACGTGCAAAATAAAACCCTACCGGATAATTTGCAAGCTGATAATACCTGTATAAATGCATCAATAAAAAAGGGGGATAAATGAAAAGAGCAGCCTTCTGGACAGCGCTAACCTGTCTCATCGTGACATCGGTGTTACTTGCTTCTTGCACTACTTCTACGACAACCACTACCACGACAAGCACGACTAACCCGGTCACAACGAAAACAACGACCACAACAAACACTACGACAGCGCAACCATCCACCACTAAACCCACAACCACTTCCACCGCAAAAGGAAACTGGTGGGACAAACTGGGAGTGCCGCAGTACGGAGGAGAATTAAACCTGCGGACAAATAAAGATATCGTCAATTTTGACCCATATTTCCAGGGTAATATAAATAATGTATATACTGCCTGGCTGGAACCTATCCACACAGACGATTGGACGGTAGACCCGGCAACATTCGATTTTAAGATCGGTTATCATCCAACCCAGTTCATGAAAGGGGAACTGGCCGCCAGCTGGGAGTTTTCTGATACCAATACTTATATAATCCATCTGCGCCAGGGTATCCACTGGCAGAATCTGGCGCCCGCCAACGGACGCGAATTGATCGCGGATGATATCGTCGCCCACTACCAGCGGCAAGGTGGATACGGCACCTTTGTAGTCGATCCTCTATCAGACGTAACACAGAATGTCGACCTTGTTTCGGTCACCGCCACGGATAAATATACCGTTACGTTTAAAACCAAGACGCCTAACCCTGAAGCCACGATGGAAAACCTGCAAAGAATGATTTGTACCCAGAGCATCGAATGCCCCGACGCGGTTAAACAGTGGGGTGATGTTAATGACTGGCACCATGCCGTCGGTACAGGTCCGTATATCTTAAAAGATTTTGTTTCAGGGGCTTCCGCGACGCTGGTGAAAAATCCCGGCTACTGGGGCTTCGATGACCGTTATCCGCAAAATCAGCTTCCCTACATCGATACAATTAAATACCTGGTGATCACTGACAACTCTACAGCATTATCGGCAATGCGCACCGGTAAACTGGATTGCATCGAACTGCTCGCGCTAACCGACGCGCAGGCTATCCAGAAATCGAACCCTGAACTGGTTCAATTTACCAATGTCATGTCAGCCTGCGAAACACTGGAACCACGCAATGATCTGAAACCCTATAGTGATATCAGAGTGCGCAAAGCGCTGCAATTGGCGCTCGATCTTAACTCTATCGCGAAGAATTACTTCCTCGGTACCGCCGACCCCTATCCGCAATCACTGGCTTCCAGCTTCATGACTGGTTGGGCATGGCCTTACGACCAATGGCCGCAATCATTAAAAGACGAATATGCCTACAATCCAACCAAAGCCAAACAATTGCTAGCTGACGCCGGTTTCCCGAACGGTTTCAAGACCGATGTCGTCGCGGACATCGCCGGCGGCGCCGATTTACTACAAATCGTAAAGTCGTATTTCATGGCAATCGGTGTCGATATGGAAATACGTCCGATGGATTCAGCGTCATGGACCGCCATGGTCGTTGCGAAAAGGACGAATGACGCGCTGGCTTTCCGTGAAGGCGCAGGAACGCTCGGCAATATTAACACGCCACTTAAGCTGTTGACACGGGACTTAACCGGATTCGGCGGCAATTTCTCACGTGTCAGCGACCCTGTTTTCGATGCTTTTTATACGAAGGCAATGTCAGCTACAACAGTTGATCAGGTAAACCAAATAGTCATGGACGCCAACAAGTATGTCGCGGCACAGCATTTCGCCATATCGATGGTGCAGCCGAATACCTTTGGTTTCACGCAACCCTGGTTCAAGGGATATATCGGCCAGTTCGGCGCCGAGACCGCCGGTTCCTGCTACCTGTCCCATTACCTGCCGCGGTTCTGGATCGACCAGAACGTGAAGAAGAGCCTGGGGCATTAGTCTCAAAATCAAATGGGTTCTCCGGAGTGCGCCTGAAAACAGGCGCACTCCTTTTTTATCGATGGTAATTATTAATTTTGTGCTAATATATTTCCAATCAGCTTTTATAAAACCTCATATATTTATATTAAGTAAATAACAGCTAACTTATCAGGCAACGATTTAGCAATATATAAGGAGAACTGGATTGGCAGAAAAAACCGGACACTGGTGGGACAAACTCGGAGAACCGCAATACGGCGATGAAATGGTGGTACGCGCCAGCCGCAACATCGTTAATTTCGACCCCTATTTCATGGAAGGTCTGACTAATATTTACGGGGCATGGCTGGAAAGACTGGTAACGGATGACTGGACGCAGGACCCCGAAAAATGGAATTATAATCTGGCGTGGCATCCATCCCGTTACCAGAAAGGGAACCTGGCGGAAAGTTGGGAATTTCCGGATCCGACAACCCATATAGTTCATCTGCGCAAAGGTGTGCATTATCAGAATTTACCGCCCTCTAATGGCCGCGAATTTACCGCTGATGACGTGCTTTTCCACTACCACCGTTTTTACGGTCTGGGCGGCGGCTTCACCAAACCCAGTCCTTACCGCGACACGGATGTCCGGATTAAAGACTTGACATCGATCACCGCCCCGGATAAATATACGGTGGTTTTCAAGTTTAAAACTCCTAATCCTGAACTGATCATGGAAACATTGCATAATGTCAGCCTCGCGCAGTGTCTGGAAAATCCCGACGTGGTGAAAAAATACGGGGATATGCGGGACTGGCATCATGCCGTCGGCACCGGCCCGTTTATCCTCAAAGAGTATGTGTCAGACAGCCATTTATCGCTGGTTCGGAATCCGGATTACTGGGCACATGACGAACGTCATCCCCAAAACAAACTCCCCTATATCGACAGATTGAAATACCTTATCATTCCCGATGAAACCGAAGCCATTGAGGCAATGCACTCTGGTAAAGTGGATGTAATGAGCGGTATCTCTTTCCGGCAGGCGCTGGCGATCAAGAAAACCAATCCGGAAATCATACAAATTAGGAATACCGGTGGTCCCACGGTCACTCTGCAGCCCAGGTACGATAAAGCGCCTTACAATGACATCCGGGTGCGCAAGGCATTACAGATGGCGATTGACCTGCCGTTCATCGCTAAAGAGCATTACGGCGGCACTGCCGAGCCCTATCCTTCTACCTTAACCAACCGTGACGTGAAAGGATGGGGCTTCCCGTATGAGATCTGGCCGCAGGAACTGAAAGATGAGTATACCTATAATCCAGCCCGTGCCAAACAATTACTGGCCGAAGCCGGTTATCCTCATGGATTTAAAACCAATGTCGTAGCGGCAGCGGACGGCGATAGGGAATTACTGAAAATTGTTCAAGGCTACTTTGCCGATATCGGCGTCGACATGGAAATCCGCGTCCTGGACGTGGCGGAATGGGTTAATTATGTGGAAATCGAGAAAAAACACGACCAGTTAATTTATCGCCCGTACGGGCCGCTCGGTCATACCTATGCACCGCTGCGGGCTATCACCCGTTTCCGCACCGGCTATTCCGCCAACCATATGATGGTCGCCGACCCGGTTTTTGACGCTTTTTATCCCAGAGCGACAGCCGCGGCAAACGACGAAGAATTGAAACAGGTATTAAAAGAAGCTAACGAGCATGTCGCGCGGCAGCATTACGCGGTGTCGCTGCTGATACCGATTCAGTACCATTTATGTCAACCGTGGTTGAAAGGTTTCCACGGTCAGGGGCATTCGATCTGGATGGGCACCGGTGGTCCCAGCATGTTGAGCTTCTACGCATCGCGGTTCTGGGTCGACCGTAAATTAAAAAAGTCTATGGGGCATTAGCTCTGTTAGTTTTAATTCAAAACAAAGGAGCAAGTTGATGAATCAGATTAAGATTGACCTCGAACGCATTATCAGTGACATCGACCGCAACATTTTCGGCGGCTATCTGGAGAATCTGGCTTACGGCGGCATTTATTATCCCACGCACCCCAAAGCTGATAAGGATGGGCTGCGTACCGATGTAATGGCAGAACTGCAGCGTATGAAACTCCCCAACATGCGTTTTCCCGGCGGTAATTTGGCTTCAGGTTACCGGTGGATGGACGCAGTCGGGCCGGTGGAAAGCAGACCGGCGCAGCATGACCTGGCCTGGAATTCCATTGTTTCGAACCACTTCGGCACCAATGAATTCATAGGGTTTTGCCGGAAAATGAATATCCAACCGTATTTTTGTGCCAACTGCGGCGACGGCGACATGCGGGAAGCCGCGGATTGGGTGGAATATTGCAACGGCACCGGTGATTCGTCATTGGTAAAATTGCGCCGCCGGCATGGCTTTGACGAACCGCACCGGATAAAATATTGGGGCATCGGCAATGAGGTCGACGGCCCCTGGCAAATCGGCTATAAAACCCCGCAGGAATACGCGCGTTCAGTGACTGAATTCGGCAAGGTGATGAAACGGGTAGACCCGGATATCAAACTGGTAGCCGCAGCGGTATCGCTTTGGGAAGACCATCCGGCCTTCCATGACTATAAAACGGAATGGGTAGAACGGACGCAACTGATGTTGGAACAGGCGGGGAACCTGATCGACTATATGGCACTGCACCGCTACGCTCATCCAAACATAAATGACCCGTTCGAAACCTACATGGCCTTCGGCGCGAGCTTTAATGAGCGGTTAACTGCTTATGAGGGGATGATCAACTCTGTGCGGCTGGAAAAGAAAATCAAGCATGACATCAGTATTGCAGTCGACGAGTGGGGACTTTCGCGCCTGCCGCATGTCAGCCGCACGGAAAAGATGATTGTGAATGTCGTTGATGCCATGGTCACAGCCCAGCATTTGAACGCGTTTATCCGCCATGCCCGTTCCGTGCGGATGGCCAATTTTACCGGAATGTTAACTTCGATGGGAGTACGTTTGATCCGCATGGATAAGCCGCTTTTACTGGATCCCAATTTTTATTCGTTCCTGCTTTACAGCCGCACGTGCGGCCAAATGGCATTGGAAGTGTTCTGGTCAAGTGACACGTTCTCCGCGAATTACCTGGGACGCGATTATCCCGGTATCCGCACGCTGGATGTGACCGCCACATTGGATACGGCGCTTAAACAAGTGGTTGTTTATGTGGTTAACCAGAGTAAAGAAAAACCGATGGAAACCACGATCACACTGGCGGCCGGACAGTTTACCGGTAAGGCGCAAGTGTCTGTGCTCAATGGACCAGATATTAAATCGGAAAATACCGAAGAAAAGCCCAATGAAGTCAACATTAAAACGGCCGATTTAGAAATTTCAGGGAATTCGTTTACATTCTTATTCGAACCGCATTCCATTACAGCACTGGTTTGCGGTGTCAGCTGATTTTTCAACTTGAAAAAGAAAGAGGCTGGGGTAACCCCAGCCTCTTTCTTTTACTAATAATTCGTGTAAACGACCTAATGTCCGTATGAGGCTTTCAGCTTCTGGTCGATCCAGTAGCGGGAAGCGTAGAAAGCCAGCGTATTCGGGCCGGTGCCTGTCCCAGTGATTGCGTTGTTCTGCGCATTGAAACCCAGGAGCCATGGTTGCGCAAGCGTGAAGGTATTTGGCGCAATCAAAGAGATCACCCAGTGTTGCCGTACCACGTATTCGTTGGCATCGCGCAATACCGCCTTCATGGCATCGACGCTGGTAGCAGCCAGAGCCTTAGTCACGAAAGCATCATAAGTGGGATCGCTGATCATACCGAAGTTAAGTGAATAGTTGGTCATATATTTATACAGCTGTCTGACCGGCTCGTAAGAGTAAGCAAGCGACCCCGCGGTGCGCTGGGCCATTTGGTCTTGCTTATGATTTATCCTGACATACTGGTTCCACGCATTGGATTCCATCGGGTTAATGGTCATATCGATGCCGACAGCAGCTAAATAGCCCTTGACGATCTGTAATTCATCCAAATCCCCGGAGGCATCACATACCACATTAGTCTTAAAACCGGTAGGATAGCCGGCATCAGCCAATAACTGTTTCGCCTTAGCAGGGTTATAGGAATATTCGTCTTTCAGGGATTGCGGCCACTGGGCATACGGCCAGCCCCAACCGGTTTCATAATAAGAAGTTAATGCCAGCGGAGTGGATTCGGAACGACCGCCGAAATAGGTTTTTGCAATTGTCGGTACATCTATTGCCAGCTGCATTGCCTGCCGGACTTTGATATCGGTAAACGGCTTCGTATCGATTCTCGGGTCGATCGTCGAGCACGTATTACCCTGTGTACTGAATTGCACGATTTCCGGATTTGTTTTGGCCATATCTTGTGCCGGCTGTAAAGCGATGCCGTCCATCACATCGATCTTGCCCGTGCGCATGGCTGCCATGGTAGTGGCAGTGTTCGGGATGATCAGCACCTTAAGTGTATCGATATAAGGAAGTTTATTCTTCGGATAACGTTCATCATATCCCCAATAATTGGGATTCTTTACCATAGTCGCCGAACTGCCGGGCACGAAATCCTTGAACATGAACGGTCCGGTGCCGATAGTATGCTGCCATGTATTCATATCTCCCCATTGCTTGACCGCATCGGGGCATTCGATCAATTGCTCACCGCTGGCCGCCTGCAAGGTTTCGGTTATTACTTCGGGGTTTGGTGTTTTCCATTTAAAAATGACGGTATATTTATCCGGTGCGGTCAATGACACCAGATCAGCATACTGTGTCGCAGAATAGAAGGGGCTGCCTTTGGTAAAACCGCCGCCCAGACCGTACATCCGGTTGTAATGGAATAAAACGTCATCAGCTGTGAAATCCCGTCCGTTTGCCGGCGCGATATTCTGCCACGCCACACCATGCCGTATGTGCAGCACATAAGTATTGGGGTCTGTAAATTCCCAGGTTTCTGCCAGTTGCCCTTTAACATAATCGGATGGGCGCCAGGTGATAGAATAGTTAAAAACTGCCGGGTCTACAGTCCAGTCGTCTGCGTGCAGTCTTTCCATATTGGCGCTGTTTAGCGTCATCTGTGTGCCGTAATAAGGGTCAAAACTTACAATGTCTTTGTCGATTCTGATGACCATTTCACCGCCGTAGGTTGGGGTGCCAAGTTTATCCCACCAATGCGCGGCGCTGGAAGTAGTAGTGGGTTTTGTGGTCGTTGTCGTGGTGTTCAATGTGGTGGTAGTGGTTGAAGTAGTGGTAGTAGTCGATGTTTTAGGTTGGGTTGTTGTCGTTGTTGTGCTGGGGGTTGTGGTAGTGCAGGATGCTAAAATCATCGCAGCTACTATCAATAAACCCAAACCAGCCCAGGTAAATTTGTGCCTCATTGTTACCTCCTTTAAGTTTTTGCCGGGAATGTGTCAGAATTGTACCAGTACTAATAAACCTTGTCAAGGTTGGAACAGACGTTGTAAATATTACTGATGGGCTAATAATAGTTTGAACTGACAAATTACTCTTGATAGATCGTTATTTCATGATTAAAATTGTGTATTCGGAAGCTAAAGAGGGTATTCATTTAATTATGAGACCATAAATAACAAATTCATAACGTTATTCTTGACAAACGATTACGCCTGTGTTACTATCGCTGCCAACGACATCTGAAAACGAACCCTCTCTTTCCGCGTTGATACCGTACTGACTGATACAACCCTGCATCTGACTATGATAGGAGACTGAAAATGACGAAATATACCAGACTTTTTGCACCCGGGAAAATAGGCAGGATGGAGCTGAAAAACAGGATTATTTTCGCTCCTTGCGGTACACATTATTCGACGATGGACGGCTTAGTCTCGGAACAGCAGCGTACTTATTATGCCGAACGCGCCAAAGGCGGCGCAGGTCTGCTGATTATTGAGGGCGCCAGCTGCCGCAAGATCGGCAAGCCCGGACGCATTCTGGTGAATGAGGATAAATATATTCCTTATTTGAAAAAGCTGGCCGATGTCATTCACGAAAACGGAGCAAAAGCGGTGATGCAGATGAGCAGCCACCGCGGCAGCACCGATGAAGTGGATCCGGCCTCTCCTTCCGGCATGCCGCACCCCTTCGCGGGCTCAGCGTCTTCGCATATTATTCCTTTACATCCCAGGGTCATTACACCCGCTGATCTGGAACAACTGATCGAAGAATACGGCGAAGCCGCGCGCAGAGTGATGGAAGCGGGTTTTGACGGTGTAATGCTGCACGGCGCTAACGGTTATCTCCCCTGCGAACTGCTCTCGCGCCGGTTTAACAAGCGCACCGATGCTTACGGCGGCGACCTTAAAGGCAGGGCTAAATTTTTACTGGACATGATCAAAATATCCAGGGAAAAAACCGCACCGGATTTTCCGGTTCTGCTCAGACTAATGGGCTCCGACCGGGTGGCCAAACCGGGGGACGACGGCTGGGGGATCCAGGACTGCGTCGAACTGTGCAAACTAGTCGAAGCTGCCGGTGTGACATCTGTCGATATTACCAGCGGGTCACAGGAAACGCCGGACTGGACCGGACCGGCCTGGTATATGCCGCCGGGTTTGAACGTAGATGTCACCACTGCCATTAAGAAAGCAGGTGTGAAAATCCCGATCTCTGTTGTGGGAAAAATTGCGGATCCGGCGCTGGCCGAGGAAATATTAACCGATGGTAAGGCAGATTTTATCAGCATGGCGCGCGCCCTGATCTGCGACCCATACTGGCCGAAGAAAGTACTGGAAGGAAAAACGGACGATATCTGCCCTTGTATTTATGATAAGCGCTGCCTGGAAGATGTCATCGTCGAGTTCCAACCGATGTCCTGCACGACCAACCCGCTCGTCGGTCATGAAAAAGAGTATGCCATCAAAATGGAGCGTCTGACCAAAAAGAAAAAAGTGCTGGTTTTAGGCGGCGGGCCGGGCGGTATTCAGGCGGCGATCACCGCAGCGCAGAAGGGACATGATGTCACATTATTTGAAAAATCCGATAAACTGGGAGGCCAACTGATCCTGGCCGCCGTTCCTCCGGACAAGCAGGATCTGAATAACTATCTTAAATACCTGAAAATTCAGCTTGCCAAGTCCGATGTAAAAGTGAAATTGAACACAGAAGCTACTCCGGCCGCGGTGGCGAAATTCGCCCCGGATTCAGTTATTGTCGCTGTGGGCTCAACTCCCTTTATTCCGGAAATCGATGGTATCGACGGGAAAAATGTAATAACCTGTCAGGATGTTTTATCTGGGCAGAAAAAACCCGGACAAAAGGTGATCGTGCTGGGCGGCGGTTATGTCGGCTGCGAGACCTGTTTCTACCTGGCTAAGAAAGGCATCGAAGTCACACTGGTCTTCCGTTCCGCCGAAGCTGCCCATGATATCCATTACTGGGTGGTCAGGAAACACTACCTGGACAAATTGAAGGAAATGAATATCAAAGTGATGCAGGGTGTGCAATACCGTGACATCACCGCCAAAGGACTGAATTTAACGGATAAAGATGGGAAAGCGGTCTTCCTGGAAGCCGATACTGTCATTTTGGCTGCCGGTGCCACGCCGAATAAAGCCCTCGGCGAAGCGCTCAAAGGAAAATACCTCGAATTCGCGCAGATCGGGGATTGCGTGGAACCCCGGCGTATCCGTGAAGCCGTCGAGGAAGGGATCTGGGCCGCCGCCGCGATCTAATTTTGTACAAAGAGCCGGATTGATACTCCCGCTTCCAAACGAGGGCTAAAATCCGGCTTTATTATCCACGACATTAAGCGGGCTCGTAGGGTGGGTGAAGCCCACCATCATCCATTCTGGTGACGTTCGAGACCGCAGCTAAAAAGTCTACAACGCATTCGAAATGTACTCCCCCCTTGATGGGAGAAGGAACAGGTGATCCGATAACCAGGATTCCGTTCCTGGTAGAAATAGGATAACCCAATTAATATATTAGTTTACTAACTACTGAATATTTTCTCGTGATCGAGAAATGTTCGGTCAAATTTCTTTAAGTAAATTAAACAATTTGGGATTTTAGCTCTTTATTATGTGTAACTATAAGGTTCGAATCCCTTTAGCTCCACCAAAAAAGACTATCCCACCGCAAATTCCACAAGTATTTTTCGAGTTACTCTAATAACCTACTATCTATTCCATTTAAGCATGAATTTGCATTTTACGATTCATATCCTTCCAAAAACTTAGTAGGTATTAGATGGCTAATTTCCCCGTGGTTCTTATTAGCGAATATTGTCGCCAAACCGATTTCTTACATCTTGATGTTGTATTATATTATTATAAGGAGAAATATATGAGTTCTAACTTTACTTTCCGAAGATATTTATGGGTTGTTATAGTACTACTGATTGTCAGTTTACTTTATTTTTCATCTTGTACGAGTTCTAGTAGCACTAAAAGCGACTTCTATAATGCCGGGAATGCTAATTTAAGTGTTACTGGCTCTCAATTGGATCAATACACTCTGTTTCGGTTTGACACCAGTAACTCAGCACATACGTTAGCCCTTCCGAGTGCAGAAGACATCATCGCAAACTTGTCATCTCCTTATGCGGGACAAGTGATATTTTTTGCGGTGGCTGCTGACGGAACTAACGCAATCAATCTCATTGCTGGCACAAACGTCACGATTAAACCCAGTGCTTCGGCAGTTACGGGAAATACTACACTGACAATGTACATTGAACTCGATAATATCACTTCGGGTAGAGAAGCAGTAACCATCTATTAGAAATGAGCGTCTCACAATAAGTTAACCGGGCAATTCAAATATCTAGGTCACTCAGATAGTAGCCACGATCTCGTATAACTATTACTATTGTAAATAAGTCATAATAACTGGCATCGTTGTTGATGGTAGGTTATAATAGGCTCAGTCCACCAGAAGTCCATATAGAGAATAACTATCAATACCCTTAAAAATGATGATAAATTGATAAATCCTGTACGGGACACACTCTCTTAATTAATCTAAGAGATATTTTGGATAATAAGTCTGAGGTTAGAATGCGCCTGAAACGATTCTAACCTATTTTATTGTATTTATTTAAGTTCATATAAATGAAAATAACAATCCGTTTAGTGACGTTCTTGAAAAGACATTGGGCGATGTGGGTACTAGCCTTTGTCTGTCTAACTGCGAGCACTATTTTCAGTTTGATCATTCCCAAGATGTTGGGGTTGGGTATTGATACGGTGCTCAATTCGGGGCAGATCACCACACTTTTCATCGCCGCAGGGGTGATCATTGGGTCCAGTGTCCTCAGAGGGGTCGTCGGATATGGCAACCGATATTTTACAGAAGTTATTTCCCAGCGTGTAGCTTATGATCTCAGGAATGACCTTTATGATCACCTTCAGGGATTAAGTTTCGCTTATTTCGATAAAGCGCAGACCGGCCAGCTCATGTCCCGGGCCACAGTTGATATTGAAGCCGTAAGGACCTTCATCAGCCAGGGCTTACTTCAAATATTCCAGACTGTTTTTTTATTGATAGGAATTACCTATCTTCTGATCTCTCTTGATTGGAAATTAGCTCTTATTACTCTCGCATTTGTACCGGTTATTGCCTGGCAAGTTCTCACTGTCAGCCGTCGACTGAGACCGATTTG